>Ga0082212_10006440_pt1 | contig 15788 bp, 12 predicted proteins | sample TergutNt197P3_FD_71548 | JGI IMG/M metagenome (GOLD analysis project Ga0082212, IMG submission 71548) | Neocapritermes taracua P3 segment gut microbial communities from Petit-Saut dam, French Guiana - Nt197 P3 | ecosystem: Host-associated > Arthropoda: Insects > Digestive system > Gut ...
AGGTGAACAAATTATGCCTGATACACTTTCAAGCGGAATGCACATCAGGGTCAATCCTGAAAAAATGCAAACGTTGAGCCGATACGGGACTGCCAAGCTATACAAAAGTTCCGCAGAGATTTTCGCCGGTTCGGATGCGGAAGAAGATTAAAAATAATGAATTTGAGGTGTTTTACATGACTGAAACAGTGATGAACACAAAGGCTTTTCCGGATATTTTATTTAAGCTGATTCCGACTGAAAGAGTCTGTGTAAAAGAAATGAACGGCGTTATCCAGCTTATACCCGTAATAGAAAGCGCCGACTGCCCTCTTCTTGGCCTTACCGCTGACAGTGGGTTGACGGTGGACAGATTTCTTGCCATGACCCATAACGAAACGGAGATGGGGAAATGAACAGTTATTTTGTCTTGGACGCTTGTGCCTTGGTCGCGGTTCTAAACCGCGAAGATGGTGCGGACAAAGTAATGGATGTATACAAAAAAGCGGAAAACGGGGAAGCCAAGATTATTATAAACAGAGTAAACCTTCTTGAAGTATATTACAGCTTTTACCATGCCAAAGGAAAGGAATACGCAGAAAAAGTGGTGGATGCCGTTACAAGATCCATTATTGAAATAAGTGAATTTGACAGGGACATCTTCCCGATTGCCGGACGGTTAAAAGCGTCATACAGAATCTCTCTTGCGGATTCAATCGCACTTGGACAGGCCATTGTTTCAGGCGGCGAACTCATTACTTGCGATCATCATGAATTTGATTCGGTCACTGATAAAGACGATGCTTGTTTTTATTGGATCAGATAGCCGGAAAGCTGATAATCTGCGGCTTTTACACCGGTGTTTTCGGTATTGTATTTTTGCCCGGATCGGTTATTGCCCGGACCGGTTTGATTGACAGCTATTATTAATTGCCGTATAATATCGCTGAAAGCAAAGCGGGTGTTTTGCCCGCCGAAAGGAGCGTTTTATGGATCCGAACGCCGCCGCCGTGCTTGCGTCTCTCAAAAAACTGAAAGCATATAATATTTCTCCGGTCATTGAAAACAACATGCCGGGCTTCGGCAACAACCCCGGATGCTCAGTGGTCAGCGACGCGAGGACATACGAGAAGCATTTTTACTATTGCCAGACCCTGATAATCGGCGAACATATAGGCGCGCACATAGACGCGCCGGCCCACACCGTTCCCGGCGCCGCGACTATCGAAAAATTCGCGCCGGGATATTTTTTTGCTCCCTACAAACTGTTTGACACAAGGCCGCTCGACCTGAAAGAGGGAGACGTCGTGACGCCCTTGATGTGCGACGAACTCGCGGAAAAAGGCGGGATAAGCTTGGAACCGGACGATGTGGCGCTTTTTTGTTTCGGCTGGGACAAATATTATCTGCCGGACGCGAAAGACGGCCCGGAGAGAAGCTTCTACGGGCTTAACGCCCCCGGGCTTTCGGACGAGTGCTGCCAATATCTCTTGGACAAAAAAATCAAGGCGGTCGGGTCCGATTCGATCTTGGGCACCATACCGAGAAAAGGAGATCACATCGTTTCGCTCAACAGCCACGACGTATATTTCCTGCCGCACGGCGTGCCTATCATAGAGGGGCTCATAAACCTGACGAAAGTGCCGGCGGAAGGGATATTTGCCGCCATGCCGCTCGGCATAAAAAACGGCTCCGGCTCTCCTGTCAGCGCCGTGATCTTCGCTTAAATATCCGGGAGATCAAACCAAAAACAGGCCGGTGCTGAGATATTTTTCGCCCCTGTCGGGGAATATGACCGTTACCGTGCCGCTTTTGAGTTTTTCGATAGTCTTAACGGCGGCCAGCATAGCCGCGCCGGAGGACATGCCGACGAATATGCCCTCTTCGCGCACGATTTGCCTCGCGGTCTCATAGGCCTCTTCGGTGTCGATCAGAATGCTCTCGTCTATCTCGTTGATGTCGTATATCTCTGGAACGATGGCCTCCTGGAGGTTTTTAAGACCCTGAATATAATGCCCCTTGACCGGCTGCGCCTCTATTATTTTTATTTCGGGATTTTTCTCCTTCAGCATCATGCCCACTCCCATAAGCGTGCCGGAGGTGCCTAAAGCGGAAACAAAATGCGTTACGCGGCCCTCGGTCTGCTCCCAGATCTCTTCGGCCGTCGTTTTATAGTGGGCGATCTTGTTGTATTCGTTAGAAAACTGATTGGGATTGAAATATAACTCGGGCGAAGCGGAAACAAGTTCGCGGGTCTTGATTATCGCGCCGTCCGTGCCGAGATCGGATGCGGTCAGTATGACCTCGGCCCCAAAGGCTTTGATCATTTTTTGCCGTTCGACGGACACGGCAGAGCTCATGACGATTTGGACCCTGTACCCCTTGACCGCGCCTATCATGGCAAGTCCTATGCCGGTGTTGCCCGAGGTGGCTTCGATTATTATCTTGTCCTTGCTCAAAACGCCGTCGGCCTCGGCCTGCTCGATCATTTTAAGGGCGATCCTGTCCTTTATGCTGCCGGTCGGATTGAAACCCTCTATTTTGGCGAAAAGCCCGATCGCCGGGTTGGGGTTCATCCTGTTTATTCGCACCAAAGGCGTGCGGCCTATCGTATCGATTATGCTGTCGTATATCATGCCGGTCTCCTTAGTGTAGTTTATTGATTATCCATTATAGCATGATACGGCGAAAATGTTTAGATTTTATGACAAAAAATAATGCCGGCCCGGATGAGGGCGTAAAATTTGCCGAGATAGAATATGAATTCAAAACGCCTGACGCCCCGGATGAAAATGAGACCGGGCGCGTTCCGGAGTCCGGATATTCTTATTTATTGCCCGGCAGGGATGTTCATGACCCGATAAAAAAAAGATTCTTTGAAATGCGCGCTTTGGCCTCGGACAATCCTTTTGCCCGCAACGACGCCGGGGTCTTTTACAAGCAGGCGGTATTCATGGAGGACTTCGAAGACGACTATGCCGGCGACGCGAAGTTTTTTATGTATTTTCCCTATTATCAGCACATGGGATATGAGCAACTGCGCACCTATTTCACATGGCGCTCAAAGGTCCGCCGTGGCGAGATCTCGGCGACGTCTTTGTCCTATGTGTTTTTGTATGTTTATGAGCTTTTGTCCGGCGTGGGAGCAACCGATCCGGAGGACGGCCTTAAAAAGCTGACGGATATCCGGACCGGTTTCGAAAAATACGGCCCCGCGCTCAATAACTATCTTCCGGGGTGGATAAAGGATTATCATGTATACTACGCAGCCGAACTCAAGCTCGGATTTGCGGAATATGCGCAGGCTCAGGGAGCGCTCCTTTATTATCCCGATGAGTTCATGTTTGAGGCGGCGTCCGAAGAAAGCCTCTTGATTTGGAACGCCGTTTCCCGGTATGACATTACAAAATCAGCCTTTTACAACGCGGGAAATGAAGACGCGCTGAGGGATTGTTTTGCCGCCGTTTTGAACAGAGTCGGGGAATTTTTTGCAAAACGCGGGGCTGAGTTCGAACAGCTTTTTATTTACGGGATTTCGGGAAAAACGGTTTGGTATCCCTTCCGGCGGGCGCTGTTTTATGACCGTTCCGGACGGCCGGATATTACATTGCAGACGCCCGGGCGCGAGAGTTACTGCTGCGTGAACGGCAGATGGACGGCGCGTATACCGCTTCGGTATGACGAGAGGAGAGACGTCGCCGGATATTTGTTGAAAAAAACGGAGGCCTGTCTGCGCGGCGCGGTCAAATTTAAATATAAAATAACCCCCGATCAAAAGACCCTGCGCCGGTTTTTGAGAACGATCAAAGCTCCTTCGGTCACGGTCGAGGAACTTGACGCCGTTATCGAAAAAGCCGTCGCGGAATACTACAGGGAAAAAAACCGCGTCGTCGTTACCGTTGACCGAGCTGATTTGACCCGCATACGCCGGGACGCGGCCGAGACTCAAAACAAACTGACGGTGCCGGACGATATGGCGTTCTCTTTTGCGAAACCGAGCGAGGAGTCTCAAGCGCCGGTTTTCAGCGCGGACGCCGCAGACCCTGAGGACGGTTGGGACGCATTGAAAAAAGCGCTGAGTCTGGCGGAGCGCAAGGCGCTGAAAGCGGCGATCGAAGGCGGCGCGGATTTCTTGACTGTTGCCGCCGAAAGCGGGGTCATGCCTGAGATTTTGGCGTCCGGCATAAACGAGAAGGCGGCTGATCTGACGGGCGACAACATTTTGGAATATGAGGACGGCGCCGGCGTTCGAATATTTGACGAATACAAAGAAAAGGCAGCGGAAACGGTGGGATGAGCATGGAGAACCAAATACCTCCCAGAATAGCGAATATACTGATAAACTCGCTGAAGGGCGGCGTTGTGCCGAGGGTGGGGCTTGAGTATATCACCGTCGGGCGCGCCAAAGAGATAGCGGCTGTTTTGCATGATATCGACATGATATCGGACGGCGGCGCGTCGTTTCGGTTCATCGTCGGCAAATACGGCAGCGGAAAGAGTTTTCTGCTGCAGACCGTGCGCAATTACGCCGCGGCGATGGGCTTTGCCGTCGCGGACGCCGACCTTTCCCCCGAGAGGCGTTTCGCGGGAACTAAAGGTCAGGGCGCGGCGACATACAGGGAGCTGATAGCCAACCTGTCAACGAAATCAAAGCCTGACGGCGGCGCTTTACCGCTGATTTTGGAGAAATGGATATCGGGTATACAGACCGAAGTTAAAGCTGTGACCGGTTCGGAGGGGGAGGCTTTCGAGCGGGAAGTTGAGAAACGTATTTTTGAGGTCGCCGGGTCGCTCGAGGGTATGATAAACGGGTTTGAGTTCGCGAAAGCAGTCGCCTCTTATCTGAAGGCCTACCGCGAGGATGATGCGGAGCTGAAGAGCCGCGTGCTCAAATGGTTCAGGGGAGAATACGCCACAAGGAGCGAGGCGAAGGCCGAACTGAATATCAACTTCATCGTGAACGATGAGACCTGGTATGATTTTTTGAAAGTTTTTGCGGTTTTCCTTGTCGGAGCGGGCTACAAAGGGCTTTTGGTGCTGATCGACGAGATGGTGAATATTTACAAGATTCCGAATTCCGTTACAAGGCAAAACAACTATGAAAAACTGCTGATGATGTACAACGATGCTCTGCAGGGGAAAGCAAGGCATATCGGATTTTTGGCGGGCGCCACGCCGCAGTGCGTTGAGGACAGATACAGAGGGCTGTTCAGTTATGAGGCTTTGCGCTCGCGGCTGGATAAGGGGCGTTTTTCCGGCGAGGAATATACGGATATTTCCGCGCCCGTCATCCGGCTGCAAATGCTGACGCGTGAAGAAATGTATGTGCTGACTGAAAAACTGCGGGACATCCATGCCCGGCTTTATCAATACACGCCTTTTTTGACGCATGAAGACCTGCTCGTTTTTTTGACTGAGGAATACAACAGGCCGGGCGCGGACACGCATATCACCCCGCGCGAGATGATACGGGATTTTATCGAGCTTGCCGATATACTGTATCAAAACCCCGGCAAAACCGTTCGCGATATTTTGGGCTGCGGCGAATTCATACACGCGAAAGGCGGTATCGGCGACGAGGAAATAAGCGATGAATTCGCGGAATTTGAGCTGTAGAGGTACGATGTAAATGGACGCTTTTAAGAAGCTTGCTCCTTTCATTCAAGACTATATTTGGCAGAATAAATGGGAAGAGCTGCGCGGCGTTCAAGTCGCGGCCTGTGAAGTGATTTTTGAATCCGACGACAATCTTCTGCTCTCGTCCGGAACCGCTTCGGGGAAGACCGAAGCGGCTTTTCTTCCCGTTTTGACCGAGCTTTATAACAAGCCGTCGAAATCGGTCGGAGTTATGTATATTTCCCCGCTCAAGGCGCTGATAAACGATCAGTTCAAGCGCTTGGACAGGCTGCTTATAGATTCTCACATCCCGGTCTGCAAATGGCACGGGGACGCGTCGGTCTCAAAGAAAAACGAGCTCATGAAAAACCCGGAAGGTATTTTGCAGATCACTCCCGAGTCTTTGGAAAGCTTGGTCACGGAAAAACGCGGCGCGTGTATTAAAATGTTTTCCGACCTGAGATTTGTTATCATCGACGAAGTCCATCATTTTATGCGCGACGTCCGCGGATCGCAACTTTTGTGCGTTTTGGAGCGGCTGCAAAAACTGACGGGAACGGCGGCGCGGCGCATCGGGCTCTCGGCCACGCTCGGCGATCTCTCGCCGGCGAAGCTGTGGCTGAACACCGGGACCGGGCGAGCTTGCGCGGCGCCCGTAGTGAACGAGGGCAAAAAGCGAATGAGGCTGCACGTCGAGCGATTTGTCAATTATGCCGACAAGCGTGACTTCGAGGAAAGAGACGGCTCGGGAAACTTGGTGAAAGTATCGGGAGGCGATACAGGCGAGCGAGCGCATTATGAATACCTGTATAAAATGACACTCGGCAAGAAAACAATTATTTTCGCCAACAGCCGGGAGGAGATCGAGCTTGTAATGGCCAATCTGCGCGAGATCGCGCAAAAAAATAAAACGCCGGACGTTTACCGCGTGCATCACGGCAATGTGTCGGCGCTGCTGCGGGAAGCCGCCGAGGACGAGATGAAGTCGGAAGGCGAAAAGATCGTCACCGGAGCCACGGTGACCTTGGAACTCGGCATAGACATAGGTTCATTGGATCAGGCAGTGCAGATTGGCGCTCCGCTGAGCGTTTCCGCTTTCGCTCAGCGCTTGGGCCGATGCGGGCGCAGAGGACAGACGCCGCAGCTTCTTTTCACGTTCACGGAGGACATTCAAATAAACTCCGCGGATACTCTCGCGCCTGTCAATTGGGAGTTTTTACGCACGATCGCCGTAATTGAGCTGTATACGAAAGACAACCGCATCGAGCCCGTTTACCCGCGAAACCATGCGTATAATCTGCTCTACCATCAAACGATGAACTGTTTAAAGAGCGAAGGGGAGCAATCCCCCGCGGCGCTCGCTCAAGAGGTTTTGACTCTCGGCTGTTTTGCCCGGATTTCCCCGGACGATTACAAGAGGCTGCTTTCCCATCTCATCGATATAAACCAGATCGAGCGCACCGAGCGCGGCGGGCTTATCGTGGGAAGGGAAGGCGAGAGGATGATCAACAGTTATAAGTTCCTCACGGTCTTTGAAACCCCGGAGTATCTGTTGGTCAAAGATGAAAACCGCACCATAGGCACGGTCGATAAAGTCTATCCGATCGGCACGCGTTTCGCGCTGGCGGGGCTGACATGGGAAACGACGGACGTCAACGAAAAGAGCAAAGTCATTTTTGTAAAACGAGTCCCGGGCATATCCCTTGTCGATTGGGACGTTGACTCGGAGGTGGAGCTGCATACGATTCTTGTGCGAAAGATAAGGGATATACTCAGGTCTGAGGAGGAATACCCGTATCTGAGCGAAGGCTGCCTTGCGCGTCTTGCTGAGATGCGATATATCGCCCGGAATACAGGCATTGCGGAAAATCTTGTCACGCCGCTTTCCGACAAAAAATTTGCCGTGTTCCCGTGGGTCGGGACAAGGCAGCTCTTTACTCTGCATTACGCGCTTTCGCAGGCGAAACTCAAAAACAGGCTTCCTTGGATATCCTCCGTATACCTTGAAGTGAATTTCGACAAACCGGCTCGTGAACTTGAAAAGATACTTCGAGATATCGCGGTTTCCGATTTGGACCCTCTTGATTTTCATCTTCCGGAAAATGTTAAGGTGCCCGGCAAGTATAACGAGTTTATCCCTCCCGATCTCCTGCGGAAGCAGTACGCAGAGGATTATCTTGATTTCGCCGGCCTGAAGGAAGCTTTGATCTGACGCAAGAGGAGACGCCGCCCGCGCAGCGGGGAGCGCCTCCTCTTGCGGCCTGCGGATATTACTCCGATCTTGTGTAACTGACGTTCGGTCCGCCGGAAAAATGGATGAAAGGCTTTTTTACCTCTTCAATGATTATCGGGGAATGCGGCATGCCCGCCGGGATGAAAAATACAACACTCTTGGTAAAGGTATACCATTCGTCCTCGAGCAGGAATTTAACGGTGGCGTTGAGATCCTCCGGGTGATCGGGATCGCCGCCGATGAACCCTATATACTCGTCGAAGGTATGAGTGTGTGTCGGGGGACGCGGTTCTCTGGGTGAGCAGAACCACATTATTTCAAAATACGGCGCTCCCTTCATAAAACTGTCTTCCATCCACGCGATCTTTCTCATGACATTCGGATCGACCTTTTCATCCGGTCTGTCCGGTCGCGGTACATAGGAAATCAAATGATCGTGTTTACCCACAGCTCTTCTCCTTTCCGTATGCGGCTTTTGTCCCGAAACGCCCTGCGGGCGCCTTTGGCGGACCTTTGCCTCTTGAAATGATTATAAACCAAAGATCGCATACTTACAATCAATAAAAAAGGACGGCGGTAATATGATTTACAGACAGCTCGGCAAAACCGGCCGGCAGGTCAGCGTGATCGGCCTCGGCTGCGAACATCTTGACGGTGAACCGTTTGCCCGGGTCAAAGAGACCGTTGACGCCGCTCTGGAACACAAAGTCAATATTTTTGACGTGTTTATGCCGGGGAAACGGATACGCGAAGATATAGCGGCGGCGTTGGGGGCAAGGCGCGACAAGGTAATGATACAGGGGCATATCTGCTCCACGGACGTTAATCAACAATATGACATCAGCCGGGATATGCCGACGGTGCGGCGTTATTTTGACGACATGCTCCGTATTTTCGGCGGGTACATCGACTTCGGAATGCTGTTTTTTATTGATTCGGAGGAAGATTTTAAAAATGTATTTGAGACGGATATTGCCGACTATGCGGATAAGCTGAGACATCGCGGCTATATAAAACACATAGGTTTCAGTTCGCATAACCCGCAAACGGCGATCAAGGCGATAAATACGGGGCTGCCGGAAATGATGATGTTCAGCGTCAATCCGGCCTTTGATATGCTGCCCGCGGGAGAATACACGCTTAAACACTTTGACGAGGGGATTGATCCGAAAATGCTTCGGGGACTTGACCCGAAACGCGCGGAGCTGTACAGGCTGTGCGCCGCGAAACAGATCGGCGTAACGGTCATGAAGCCGCTGTGCGCCGGGAAATTGCTCTCAAAGGAGCATACGCCGTTTTCACAGCCGCTTACCGCGCCCCAATGCATAAGTTACGCGCTGTCGAGACCGGCTGTTTCCTGCGTGCTGCCGGGCTGTAAAACGCCCGCTGAAATATCGGACGTAATGCGGTATTTTGAGCTTGACGATAAAGAGCCGGATTATGCCGAGATTCTCGGCGCGGTCAAAAACGATTTCAGGGGCAGCTGCGTATACTGCAGCCATTGCCTGCCTTGTCCCGCGGGAATCGACATTGCGGCCGTGAACAGGCATTTGGATACGGCCCGGTTGGACAAGTCTGATATACCTTCAGGCGTTCGCTTAAGTTATTCGGAACTTCCACGCCGGGGAGGCGATTGTACCGGCTGCAAAAATTGCGAAAAACGCTGCCCCTTCGGCGTTTCGGTCTCGGCAAACATGTCAGAGGCGGAAAGCCTGTTCGGGGCATAAAAAACGGAAAAGGACAGGTCCGCATGAAATTTGAGAAGCTGTATTCGCCTTTAGACTTGGCGGGGACAAGGTTTCGAAACAGGATATTCGCAGCTCCGATAGGGCTTGAGTATTACCCGAACGAGCGCCTGCATCCCGGCGATGATTTCATTGCCTTTTACGAGCGAAAAGCTCAGGGCGGCGCGGCGACGGTAAGCGTCGGTTCCGTTATGGCGGATAATTCGAGAGGCGCGATCGGCCCGACGGCCCGGCTCGACGACCCCACGGCGCTGTCTCCTTTTTTTCGTCTTGCCCGCTGTATCGCCATGCACGGCGCTGTGCCCGACGTTGAGCTGCAGCATTGCGGTGCAAACGCCTATCACAGCAAAACGGTCCTCGGCAATGAGATCTACGGAGCTTATCCGATCACCAACGGTCTCGGGATGCCTGTCGGTGAGATGCCGGAGGAAGTCATTTTTGAGACGATAGAAAAATTCGGCGACGCGGCGCAGACCGCAAAGCACTGCGGGTTCGGGATGGTGACCGTGCACGCCGGCCACGGGTGGCTTTTAAACCAATTTTTGGGGCCGGGAAACAACAGAAAAGATATCTGGGGCGGCAGCCTTGAAAATCGCGCCCGCATAGTGAACGCGATAGCCGCAGATATCAAGAAAAAGTGCGGACGGTCTTTTCCGGTATGCGTTCGAATAAGCGGCTCGGAAATATTTGAAGGCGGATACGATATCGATTACGGAGTTGAGATCGCAAAACAGCTCGACGGGAATTTCGACCTTATAAATGTTTCGGTCGGCGCGCATGAGGCGCCCTCGGTATTCACGGTCACTCATCCGAGCATGTTCCTTGAGGACGGAGCGAACATCAAATACTCGGCGGAAGTCAAAAAGGCGCTGAAATCCTCGAAGGTCGCGGCGGTCGGCGCTTTAGCCGAGCCGGAGCTGCTTGAGGAGATCATAGCTTCCGGCCGGGCCGATGCGGTCATGCTCTGCAGGGAACTGATGGCCGATCCGGATATGCCGGTAAAGGCCCGTTGCGGCAGAGAGGACGAGGTGCGCAAGTGCATCCGATGTTTTGAGTGCTTCTCGGCCCATTTCAATAAATTGTCCTCATGCTGCGCCGTAAATCCCGAAATCGGTATCGAGCGTGAAATAAAATATGCCGCCCCGACGGTTAAACACAAAAAAAGAGTGCTTGTGGCCGGAGGCGGTATTGCGGGGATGCAGGCGGCGCTGACGGCAAGCGACCGCGGCCATGAAGTCATACTCTGCGAAAAATCGGATATTACGGGAGGCGTTTTGCGCTGCGAGCAAAAGGTCCCTTTCAAACGGAATTTGCATAAATATCTTGATCTTCAAAGCGAGCTTATCAGAAGATCCTCCGTAAAACTGCGCCTGAACACCGCTCTTGATACCCGGTTGGCCGGGGAGATCGCGCCGGACGTTATCATAGCGGCGATAGGAGCGAGGCCGATCATTCCGGCGATACCGGGAGCAGACGGCAAAAACGTGATCTCTGCCGAGTATGCGTATATGCATGCCGAAGAGACAGGAAACAGAGTTGTTATACTCGGGGGAGGATTATCGGGGATCGAGCTTTCGATATACCTTGCGGGACTCGGGAAAAAGGTCGTAATACTGGAGATGTCGAATGCTCTTAATTTTTCCGGCAATGTGATACATTCCATGGCTGTATACCCTGAGCTGGAACGGTACGGCATAAGCGTTGCAACGTCCGTCAAAGCGACAGCCGTGACCCCGGAAGGGGTGTCGGGCGAATTTGTCGGCAATGATTTTTCGCTTCCCGGTCCCTGCGATACGCTCAGAAAAGGCATGTTGGCTTCGGCTGTGTCGGAGGTTTCGCGCGGCAGGGAAAATGCGGCGGGAGAGAAAAAACTGTATGAGGCGGATACAGTGATATACGCTCTGGGCAGGGCGCCTTTGAGAGATGAGGCGGACGCGTTTCGAGAATATGCCCCGCTTTTTTACGAGGCCGGAGACTGTGTTGAGCCGAAAAACATATACGCGGCCAATTCAGCCGCGTTTGCGATCGCGAGAGATATCGGGATGTACTGATCGAAAAGCGGGAGCCGCGTCAGTCATCGACCAGCCGGCACAGTTTGGCTACAGGCACGATAAAAGTTCCCTGGATGATTACCGACAGCATGCAAACGAAAAAGACCACGCTGAAAACATATTCGGCGTAGGGAAGCCCCGCTGTCAACAGGTATGTTGAGAAAACGATGGAGGACGCGCCCCGGAAACCCGCCCACGATACTAAGGCGATCTCATTCAAAGGCCGCCGGAACGGTTTCATCAGCGCGAAAATAATGACGGGCCTTGCGATAAAAAACAGGAAAAAGGCAAACAGCAGCCCGCTTCCCACAACAGCCGCTATAGACAGCGGTATGCACAGTATGCCCAAAACAATGAACAGCATTATTTGCATCAGCATTGATACGGCGCTGAAAAGTCTGGTAAGAAAGCCTTTATACATCAGCTTGCCGTTCCCTAAAATGATACCTCCGATGTAGACCGCGAGGAAACCGTTGCCGCCGAATTGCGCGGCGGCGCCGTATATGAGGAAAGCCGTTCCGCAGAGCAGCGCCCCGTAGAGGCCGTCTATATCCACATTCAGCCGATTGATGAGAAATTGCCCGAGTTTGGAAAAAATAAAACCTGCCGCAATGCCGACAATGATTTGCAGCAGCATAAGCAAGACTATGTTTTGACAGCTGCCGGAGGCGAGCGTCATAAACATGACGGTCAGCATATAGGCAAACGGGTCGTTGGAGCCGCTTTCTATCTCCAACATGTAATTTAAATTATTTTTCAACTCCATTTGTTTGGAACGCAAAACGGAAAAAACCGAGGCGGCGTCCGTTGACGAAATAACGGCGCCGAGCAGCATTGCCTGATAAAACTCAAGACGCAGCACAAAATAGGCGAAAGCGCCCGCCAAACCGGCTGTCAAAACCGTTCCCGCCATTGACAACACAGAAGAAACAGCCAAAACAGACCCGGCTTCGGTAAAATTGGTCTGAAATCCGCCGGTGAAAATAATCAGCAGCAGGGCAAAATTACAGATTTGATTCACACCGGCCGTGTTTTCGAATTTAAACCAATTTCCTATCAAAACGCCGATCAAAATGAAGCCGACCAAAACGGGCAGCCCGATTTTGTCTGTTGTCTTGCAGGATAACGCGCTTATTGTCAGTATTATTCCGATTATCAATATCAGATCCATAAAATCTCCGGTCCTTTGCCGTGTTATTTATTTACGGGAATATCAAGAATATCGTTTGTGATTTCGAGTATGAGTCTTGCTTCGACGTCGGCGTCGGCCAAGCATTGCTTTATTCTTTCGATATCGTCCGATTTTGCGGCGTTTTCTATCAAATTGATGATGGCGTTGATAGGGGCTCTGATATTATGGCCGGTCTTTGTTAAGACCTCAACTTTACTCAGCAGTTCCCTAATCGTTTCATTTCCGGCGTCCGCCGGCGATATGTCGGCGTTTGTTTTCCGGGTTAATAATTCCTCAATGGACCTGTTAAGTTCGAGCAGCTCTTTTTTTCCGTCGAGTACCGCGATATGCGTTTCGATGCGCTTTAAAAGCAGTGCGCTGACGAAAGGTTTGTGGATATAGTCCACAGCGCCCAACTCCAACCCCTCCATTTCGCTTTGCGCGTCGTCCATCGCGGACAGGAAAATGACGGGTATGTTTTCATATTCATCGAATCTTTTCAGCATGCGCATGGCTTCATAACCGTTCATGACCGGCATTTCCACGTCGAGCAGTATAAGATCGGGGATCACATGCTTGAGCGTTTCGAACATTTTCTCGGCGTTCGGCGCGGGATATACGTCATATATGTCCTTGAGTGTTTTCTTACACGCCGTCAGGTTAGCGGGACTATCGTCAACCAATATGATTTTTTTCTTTGTCACGGTAATAAACCTCCCGTTTAAAGCTCTTCTTCCGAAAGCCGGGCGACGACCTCGTCAAGCTCCGCCATGTCGATTTTTTCTCTGAGCCATAGGACCAGTTCGCTGCCTGTCTCATAGCTTTTGCTCTCCAAGAGATCCAACGCCTCGTCAATACCTGTCATGTCATAGATTTTGCAGCTTTCTTTCAATCTTGTCAATACATCGCGATCCGGAGCGTTTTGCCGGGGCAGTACATTCAATTCGTCAAATGCTTTCAGCCGGGCGATCAGGTTTTCCGTAAGCAATTCCGCTTCTGCCGCAACCGAATCCGACAGGGACGAATACTTTTCCAAGTCGCCGCCGCGGGCGGCGGCTTCCAATTCCGCCGCCTTTGCCCGCAAATCCTCGGCGCATATATTGGCGGCGGTCCCTTTCAGGCCGTGGGCGTTGACAAGACATTCAGACAGGGTCTCCGGGGTCGCGTCACGCAGCATGGCTGTGATTTTGTGCGTATTGGCGGCGAAAGAACGCAGAACGGAAAGGTAAATATCACTGTTGCCTCCGTAAAGGGCAAGCCCTTTGGCCGTGTCAACACCCGGTATGTCAGTCGGTATCCCGGCTTCATTTTCGGAGATTTCCTGCGCTTCGGAGGCTTCGGGGATGATTTGAAAGGGCTCAGACGAGCGAGAGCGAAGCCATTTTTTAAGCACGGCGTCCAAGCGCATGATATCGATGGGTTTGGACAAAAAATCCTGAAAACCGTTTTCGAAAAACTGCTGCTGCGTCCCCGCCACGGCATTGGCGGTTAGAGCGATGATCGGCAGATCGAGCGCGTATTCCGTCCCCAAAGCGCGTATGGCGACCGCCGTTTCTATCCCGTCCATGCCGGGCATCATATGGTCCATAAACACGGCGTTGTAGACCGGAGTCTTGTCCCTGATGCGGTCAATAGCCGCCGGACCGTTTGTCACGCAGTCCACATGCATTTTGTATTTACGCATCAATCCGGCCGCGACGTCAAGGTTGTTTTGCATGTCGTCGACCACCAAAACTCTTTTTCCCGTTAAATCCACTCTGACAAGCTTGTCGGATTTTTGGCGTTTGGTGTCGATATAGCTGAAATCACGGAGATTGGCGGCGACAACGACGCCTATGGGCTCGGCGTCGACGAAACCCTGTCTCAGCCGCGTGCGGAACGTACTGCCTTTTCCGTATTCGCTCTCAACGGTTACAGCGCCGTCCATCAGTTCAGATAATTTCCGGGTAATGGAGAGCCCGAGCCCCGTGCCTTCCGTTTTGCGGTTTGTTTGGGCGTCGGCCTGATAATAGTCGGAAAAAAGGCTCTCCAGATCCTCTTTGCGTATGCCGATGCCCGTATCTTTCACGATAATATCCAGCCAAGCGTCATTCTTGTCGCGCTCACAGGTAACGGCGAGGTCGACCGTTCCCTCCGGCGTGTACTTTACGGCGTTGCTCAGAAGGTTTGTCAGTATTTGTTTTACGCGCAGTTCGTCGCCGAACAGCATGCTCGGCAGCTCTTCACTGATGTGCAGTTTAAAATCGATGGGTTTTTCACCTACGTATGTATTAAAAAGTGTGATAGTGTCGTTGAGCAGACTGGACATGTGGTATTCCTCCGGGATGAGCGACAGCTTGCCGGACTCGATTTTTGATATGTCCAAAATGTCGTTAACAATGCTGAGGAGCGTCCTGCCGGCGTTGCTGACATTGATGAGATTGGTTGTTACGGACGACGTCAGCCCCTCTTCCTCAAGCGTCAGATCGGTAAGACCTATGATAACGTTCAGCGGCGTTCTCAGTTCATGGCTCATATTGGCGAGGAAGGTGGATTTTGAGAGCGAGGCGGCTTTGGCCTCTTCTTCCATTGCCTTGCGTCTTGTTATGTCGCGCGCTATGCCCAACAGCCCGAAAACTTGGCCGTTCAAACGGAGCGGGACTTTTGTTGTTTCAAAGATGACCTCTTTGCCGTCAAAAGTCGGCACTATCTCCTCGAAAGTCATGGGTTTTTTATCTTCCAGGACTTTTTTATTCATCTCATCAAGCGATCTCTTGACGCTTTCGGGTATGTTGAGCAGATCTTTGTCAGTTTTACCTATCATATCGTTCAGCTGCAAATTGAAGTGTTTTTCCATACTGGCGTTCACCCGAACATATCTCAGGTCCGAATCCATATGGAAAATAAGGTCGGGTATGGAGTTGAAGATCGCCATGAGGGTGGACGTCTCCCTCTGCAGCTCATATGTCCGGTCTTCGACAAGGATTTTCAGCTTTTTCTCGGCGCCGTGTTTG
>Ga0082212_10006441_pt1 | contig 15788 bp, 11 predicted proteins | sample TergutNt197P3_FD_71548 | JGI IMG/M metagenome (GOLD analysis project Ga0082212, IMG submission 71548) | Neocapritermes taracua P3 segment gut microbial communities from Petit-Saut dam, French Guiana - Nt197 P3 | ecosystem: Host-associated > Arthropoda: Insects > Digestive system > Gut ...
TTGACTTTCGTTGCCGCACAATTCCTTATAGCCTTAGTATGCCAGATTTTTTCTTTTTTGTCAAGCGCATTTTGGCGATTTTACAAGTTTTTTTGTTTTGGGCAAAGCAAAAAACCCCAAAATGGGGTTTTTGGTTTGCTTTGTTGGCTTTTGATATATTCCCCGATCAAAAAAACAGATTTATATAAAAATCCAGCAAATCGGGAACCGTGTATTCATCGTACTGCGCCTGGGTGATCAAACCCCGTGCCAAAAGGTCGTCGCAGAAAGGGATTATCTTGTTTTTTAATACTTGTTCGTAACTGGATTGCGAATCTATCCATACCGGGCATACGGTGTTGTTTGTGCCCCCATCGAAAAATTTGTTGTGATAAACTCCGTTTTCGTCATTGTAGTTAATCACCCTGCACATAATCGGGAAAACTTTGAAAATATAATATCCGTCCGGGTCGAGATACTCGTATATGTCTATCGTTTTGCCGTCTTCTCCAACACAAATTTCGTTCGAAGCAAAACAATCTGTGTATTCCTTGGGTTTTCCGTTTGTAAGCCTTGACTGATAAAATGTATGTTCTTTTATTTCGTTCGCCTGTTTGTTAAAAGCTTCGTCGTTTTCGATATGTGAATTTTTAACCCTTTCTTTTTCTTCTTCCGGTCTTTCCTTGTAATTGTCCGATTCTATATATTCATAATACCATGCGTTAAGCGGATTGACGACTTCTTCCATATATGTGTCGTAGGTGTGCCATTCGATGTCAAGGAGCAGAATGTTTTCCGTGTCGCCGAATCTGACGTGGGCATAAGCCGGATCGATGGTTTTTGGCACGGGAAGAAACAAATCGCTTTGGGCTGCTGCCGCAAATGAATGTACATCCCCGCTGCTTTTCGGGCCTTCGGTATTTTCCGCGCTGCCAAAACCGATATTCCAAAAAAGCGGCGTCATGTTCAAAAATCCGATGAAAAGCGCAAGCGCGGCCGCCGCCGAAATCATTTTCAGCAGATTCGCCTTTATGTTTCTGTTTTTCGCGTTTTTTTCGAAATTCAATGTCTTGTCGATCATCGCGACAAACCTTTCTTCGCTTGTCGCCTCTACCATTGCGTCAATATAATGTTTTTTGATCATAGCATCATTCCCCCTTTTGTTAAAAAGCCCCTTATTTTTTTCTTCAGCCTGTTTACGCGTATGTCCACCGCGCTCCGCGTGATTTTGAACGCCTTTGCGATTTCCTCCGGTGTGTAGAAAAGCACAAACTTCATGGTGAACAAAATATTTTCTTTTTCGCTCAGCTTTTTGTATATGGACTCTATCAGCATTTCGAACTCGATTTCGTTGTCAAACTCCGAACTCTCGCCCAAAAATTCGATGTTGTCGTCGCCGACGAGCTCGCCCATCTTGTTTTTTTGGCTTTTGCAATAGTTGAGCGCAATGGAACGCGCGATCACCGCCACGAACGCCGCCAGGCTCCCTTTCGTCTCGTTGTACTGCCGCAGCCGTTCCATAAGCCCCAAAAACACGGTGTTCACGCAGTCCTCGATGTCCTGCGACAGGTTGGCGTTAGTGAGGATCCTCGAAACTATCGCCCGTATCTGCGGGCTATATTTCTCGTAGAAATTCTCGTTGACCTCCGGCGCGTTTTTTTTGCCGATTTCCATATCCATTTGCTCCAAATCCGCCAAATCCAAACAAATCCGCCCCTTTCACCCTTTTATATTTTTTCGGTACCGTACATATATACATACAACTGAAAGCTTCGAAATCTTTCATAATTTTTTTGTTTTTAAAAAAAAACAGCCAAAGCGAGGTTGGTTATCAAAATGATAACCAACCTCAATGCTCATGGGCAAATTCATCTGCCATAGCCCTCCGCCGCGATTTCGCCGCAGGTCCACTGCGCGGCTCTCTCCGCTATCTTTTCCAGATCCATGTAATCCGCGATTATCGCCTTTTTTTGCAGCTCCTTGGGTATAAATTCATCGTATTTGGGCGGTTTGTATTCGTAGCTTCCTTTTAGTTCGTCCAAGTCGTCCTCGCCGATGTCGTCCAGTATGTTTAAAGGCTGCTTTAGCAGCGCCTGAAACTCCGCCAAAAGATCCCATGCGGTGCCGCCGGTGAGTTTCGCGGTGATATAGTACGGGGTCCAGCCCCCCACGCTGCGCGCATCGATGCGGTCCCCCATGTATTTTCGCAGAAGATACAGTATCGTGACAAAATCGACCGTGCCCGCCCAGGGCAGAATGCACACGGTCTTCCCGCCCAGGCTCACCACATTGAGTTCGGCCAGCCCCGAATATTCGCACATGAAGCGCGATTCGGCGATTCTCGCCTTGGCGTTTTTTTGGAGGTAAGGATACTGCGTTTTTTCCAGCAGCGCCGCTTTCATCTTCTCCAATACGCGGTCATCTATCTTATACCCGCCGCCTTTCCAGTATGTCTGCACTTTGCCCTTGACCCGCGTGACGAAAACCGTCCTGCGCCGCGAGTCCACCTCGGTGACCTCCCAGGTGCGCCCAGCGAGCGTCACGCGCTCCCCGGGGGGCGGCGGATTTTCGATTTTGCCGATCGGCTTCGAGTCGGCCACGATCACATATTCGTTTTCGTCGTCGGCGAAAACCGCCAAAAACTTATAGCTGTTGGTCAGCTTTTCGCCCTCCAGGCCGATGATCAGCCCTCCGTCCTCCAAGTGCTGCAAATGCCCGATCGATAACAGATGCAAAAGCAAAATCCGGTAATCTTCGGCTGTGACATATGAAAACGGCTCCATTCCCAGCACCTTTTTTTGCAATGCCTCAGCTTCGATCTCGCCGTGGCTCGAGATTATGCTCATCGTCTGGTGGTAGAGCAGATTCAGCGGATATTTGAGCGCAAGCGGCGATTCCACCCAGCGCTCTTCCAAGTACAGCTGCAAAACCGCCACAGTCTGGAGCAGCCTCCAGGGCAGCTGCTGCGGCGGCAGGGGCACCCCGGAGGGAGCCTGCTCGCTGCACAAAAACCACATCTCGGCCGCATTGCCGCGCCGCCCGGAACGCCCGAGCCTCTGCAAAAAGCTCGACACCGAATTGGGCGCGTTTATCTGGAATATGGACTCGAGCCTCCCGATGTCGATTCCCATTTCAAGCGTCAAAGTGGCGGAGATCACGGCGGGGCCCGTTCCCTCTTTCATATCGCTTTCGGCGCTTTCCCTGAGCGCGGCCGATATGCTGCCGTGGTGCACGTGATATATGTCGGGCATATTGCGCAGCTCCGCGATCTGGCGCAGCATGGCGATCACCATCTCCGCGTCGTTGCGCAGGTTTGTGAACACGATGCATTTTTTGTTCAGGGTCCTCTCGTACAGGTATTCCCAAAAAGCCGAAGCCTGCGCCAGCTGTTCCGTTGGGCTTTCGTCTTTTTTTTCGTTTTCTTCGCTATTTCGCGATTCGTAAAAGTGCTCCACTGCCAGCTTGATGCTTTTGTTGCCGGAGCTCACCGCAGGGGTGGTCGCAGTCACGCCCGTTCCCGAGGCGAGCCATTTCTCCGCCAGGCTGTAATCGCCCAAGGTGGCCGAAAGCCCGATTCGGCGGGGGGCGGCGCCCGTGTGCCAGGCGAGGCGCTCGAGCTGGCACAGCACCTGCAAGCCCCGGTCGGAGCCCATGAAGTTGTGCACCTCGTCGATGATCACATAGCGCAGATCCCCGAACATCCGTATCAGCTCGCTGCCTTTGTTGAGCAGCATGTTTTCGAGCGATTCGGGGGTGATCTGAAGCACCCCCGAGGGCTTTTTCAGCATTCGCCTTTTGTGCGTGGGGGACACGTCGCCGTGCCAGTGCCAAACCGGAATGTCCGCCTCTTTGAGCAGATCGTTCAGCCTTAGGAATTGGTCGTTGATCAGCGCCTTTATCGGGGCGATGTACAAAACCGCGATCGACTGGGGCGGGTCGTTTGTTATCTCGGTCAAAACGGGAAGAAAAGCCGCTTCGGTCTTGCCGGAAGCGGTGCCGGAGGCAAGCAGCAGGTGGTTTTTGGTGTCGAATATGACCTTGCAGGCCTCCACCTGTATCTCCCTGAGCTCGTCCCAGTTATGCATATATATGTATTCTTTTATAAACGGCGCGAGCCGTTCAAATTCGCCGCTCATAAGGTAAACTCCACCGCTTCCGCGTTTTCGCCTTCTTCGCCCTCGTCTGTTTCGCCCGAGCCCGCCGGCATTCTTTTCAGCAGCTCTTCGCCGCCGATCATCGATACAAAGCTCTGCCCGGGGTTTTGGTGCATATAGTTTAGTATGCTCACAAAATCGCGCAGCACCTCGCGCGGCGTGAGCAGCTCGTCCGCCCCGAGCCTGTTTGCCACCAGCTGCATGAAGCCCAGCAGCTCCTCTTCGGAAACCGTTTCGGCGTAGCCGTAATGCGCGCGGTGCAGAGCCAAAACGCGGCCGAGCAGCACGAACAGCTCCTCGTGCGTCAGTTTTTCAAGGTACATCAAAGGCCCCTGCATATCCTGCATCCCCTCTTTTAGAAAGCGGCTTCCCGCAAGCCGGGTCCTAAGCGCCTCATAGCTGAAAAGGCCGCGCCGCATATCCTCGACAAATTGCGGCGTCCCGCACATATACGCGCCGAGCCCCCGCACTTTTCCCTGCATCGCGTCGTTGAACATATTGAGCAGTTTTTCGTAATTGTTGTTTCGCGATATGGTGTTTGATATCTTGTATAGATTGACCCCTTCGTCTATCAGCATCACAAAGCCCCTGTGGCCCACCATCGAGACGAAAGCGGCGATCAGCTTCATGTAGTCGAACCAGGTCTCATCGGTGACAATAGAGCGCACTCCGAGATCATAATTCGCTTCGGCTTTTGTGGCGTATTCGCCGCGCAGCCATTTCATCGCGGCGTTTTTGAGGCTGTCGTCGCCCGAATTGAAACCCCTCCAGTAGCATTGCAGCGCCTTGGAAAAATCGTATCCGTGCACAAGCTCCTCAGTCGCGGCTATGTCGAGCAAAATGCGCTGTTCCATTTTTTCCGGGATTTCGGATTCGGGCACATTTTCCGCAATGAGGCCTATGCGGATGTTGTCTATCCATTTGTCGAGCAGCGCGGGAAGCGCCCCGCCGTCGGGGCGCACCTTGGAGGACATATTGCCCAAGAGCTCGCGGTAGGTGGCAAGCCCGGCGCCGTTTCCCCCGGTGAGCTTGCGCTCCGGGGACAGATCCGCGTCGGCCACGATGTACCCGCGCTCTATGGCGTATGTGCGTATGATCTGGAGCAGAAAACTCTTGCCGCTGCCGTAGCGCCCCACGATAAAGCGGAAAACCGAACCCCCCTGCCCGATGTTTTCAAGATCCCCAAGCAGGGTTTCGATTTCCTTTTTCCTGCCCACCGCGATGTGCTCGATGCCAAGCCTCGGGGTGACCCCGGAGGTTATCGAATTTAATAGCGCGGTCGATATGCGTTTTGGTATTTTTATGCCGTCCATCTCAGTTTCATATCCTATCCAATTTCATATCCTATATATTCATATATTAAGGCAAATTGCGGAAAAAATCAAGCAGAATCAACGAAAAAAATGTAAAAAATCTGTTAATGTGAGCAGTCGGGGCAAAAAAATTGTAAAAATTCACACATTGTACCAAAAAAAACAAATAATTTTTTGCATAATATTACCCGGAGGCGAAAAATACATATGAAAGCAGTGAAAGCAGTAAAAATCCACCCCGATGACAATGTGGCCGTAGCGCTCGAAAACATCGAAAAAGGCGGACAAATAGATGTGGGCGGGAATGTTCTTTCCGCAAAAACGGACGTTTTCGCGGGGCATAAAATCGCGCTCGGCCATATCGCGGCGGGCGAAACAGCGGTCAAATACGGGCACGCCATAGGCTGCGCCGCAAAAGATATACAAAAAGGCGAAAGCGTGCATACCCACAATTTGAAAACGATGCTAAAAGGCTTGTCCGAATACGCATACCGGCCCGATTTGCATTTCATCGAACCCAAAACCCCGGCCTGCTTTATGGGATACCGCCGGAAAACAGGCGTCGGCATACGCAACGAGATATGGATTGTCCCCACGGTGGGCTGCGTCAACAATGTCGCAAAAGCGCTCGAGGCAAAATCGCAGAAGCTTATCCGCAAAAACATAGACGGAGTTTTCGCCTTCACCCACCCTTACGGCTGCTCGCAGCTGTCAGGCGACCATGAAAACACCAAAAGCGCGCTGTGCGGGCTTATACGCCACCCAAACGCGGGCGGAGTTTTGGTATTGGGGCTGGGCTGCGAAAACAACGGCATAGAGAAAATGAAGGAAAAACTCGGCGATTACGACCCCGGCCGCGTCAAGTTTCTCGTTTGCCAGGATGTCGAAGACGAGCTGGTCAGCGGTTTGGAACTGATAAGCGGGCTGATAGATCATGCGTCGGATTTCAAAAGGGAACAACTGCCCGCCTCCGAGCTTGCCATAGGCCTGAAATGCGGGGGCTCCGACGGATTTTCGGGGATAACGGCAAATCCGCTGGTCGGAAACTTGTCAGATCGTCTGATCGCCGAAGGGGGGACTGCCATACTCACCGAGGTGCCCGAAATGTTCGGAGCGGAGACAATTCTCATGAGCCGCTGCGAAAACATCGAGGTTTTCAACAAAACCGTATCGATGATCAACGGCTTCAAAGAGTATTATCTGTCAAACGGGCAGGCCGTCTATGAAAATCCCTCCCCCGGCAATCATGCGGGCGGGATTACGACGCTCGAGGAAAAATCGCTGGGCTGCATTCAAAAAGGCGGCTGTTCCAATGTCGTCGATGTGCTGGAATACGGGCAACGTTGCATAAAAAAAGGGTTGAACCTGCTTGGCTCCCCCGGAAACGATCTGGTATCTTCGAGCGCGCTGGCGGTTTCGGGCGCGCACATGGTATTGTTCACCACCGGCAGGGGCACCCCTTTCGGGTCTCCCGTGCCCACAGTCAAGCTGTCGAGCAACACCGGCTTATGGCAAAAAAAGAAAAACTGGATCGATTTCGACTGCGGCGGGATGCTAAATGGGATATCGGCAGAAGAACTGGGCGGCAGGCTGTATGAGTTTGTCATTTGCTTGGCGTCGGGGGATATGCTCTCCAAAAACGAAATAACCGGCGCAAGGGAGTTTGACATTTTCAAATCCGGCGTCACTTTATGATGTATTGGGGAATCGTCAAAGGATGTCCATATAATCTTCAATTATCTGCCAGCGCTCGTTTTCAAAGCCGATCAAAAGATCGCCGATCTCTTCGGATTCCAGTGCGGCGGCGTTTATCCGGTCCATTTCCACCCCCGCGAAAACCCCGGGGAAAGCCGCGCCTATTTCATCCGAGGCGCCGCTCCCGCCCCTCTCCAGCAAAAATTCGATTATCTTTTGCTGCACAGGGGGCAGCCCGGCCAAAAACCCGTTTTCCGAAGGTTTTTCTGCCGCTTTCGGCGTTTCGTCTTCTTCGCTCTTTTCATCGGGCTGCGCTGTGTTTTCCCCGTACTCGTAATTGCCCTCGATCAGCTTTTTTCTCACCTCGTCGGAATCCAAAATCAGCGAAAGCAGTCTCTCGCGGTCGATCGTGATTTTTACCGTCTGCTCGATCTTTTCGCCGCTTGCAGCCTCGCCCGCGATTTTCTTGCAGATGCCCGCGATCTCGTCCGGCAGTTTTTCGGGGCGCAGCCGCCCCTTGAATTTTTTTTGCGCCCTCAGCTCGTTTTCAAATTCCTTGACGGCCGCGGTGACAAAGGCGCGAAGCGGCTTGTATTTTTCATAGGGCGGATACACCTGCAGCCGCATATTCGCCTTGTTTTCGAAAGGCGCCCGGAGAAACGGGATTTTCGTGTGCTTTATATTTGCATACGGCCGAAAGCGCTCCCTGAAACCGCCTTCTTTTTTTTCGCCCATGCTGCGGCGAATTTCAGAAAACAATCCGGGCAGATGATCTGCAAACAGGCTTCCGTTTTCGCCCTTGATAAATTCGCTCTCGTAGAATTTGTAATCGCAAAAGCGCGCGATCAGCTCGATTGGCATCGCGGCGTCGTTATTGATATAGTGATCCATAAGCATATCGGCGGGCATCAATAAAAACAGGTCCTCCTTTTCCAGCAGCTCAAAAGATTTTTTCGGGTCGCAGCCGTAGCATATGATATAGTCGCCGACCCAGTCGATCATGTAACGGTCCAGCTTGTCATGGGTTTTGCGGTAATTTTTCCATATGCCGACCATTTTCTCAAACCCCTCGCCGGGATCCGCCGTTCCGATCTGATTGATCAGCTCGTATATGTAAACAAAAAGATAGGACAAATCGGCCTCGATATGCTCTCCCGCGCGAAGCCGCCCCCGAAGATAGAAATACCAGTCCAGCTGGGCCTTGCTCATATATTCATAGCTCGGCCAATAGCACAGAAACGGGACGCTTTCGCATTGTTCGCGGGTATCGCCGGCGTATTCGACGGCCATCTCATAGAAGCTTTTTTTTGTGGTTTGGTTGGGAAGCGGCGGCAGCTGCGGGGCGCCCTGCCTGGCGAGTATGTCCTTTGTGGTCAGCGAAGGGGGTTTGCCGTATTTGGCGTAAAAATCGTTTACCGACCCTGATTTGTTCGCGCCCGCCCGCCTTTCGGCGAGCCTTTGTTCCCAGTCGTCGCTTTTTGCCATGATCGGCGCGGAAGGCGCGGCTTTTTCGCCGGCGTCGCTTGCCGCTTTTTCGCCGGCGGGATTTATCCGTCTTGGTATTTTTTTCCCTTTTTGCCCTTCGTCCTCAAGGGTTATCGTATACGGTCGGTTATCCATAATCTCAGCCCCTCGCCGATATTTTAACAGATAAATACAAAATTGTCAAGCTTTATTAATTTTTCGCAAATCATTTGACAAATGGGAAAAAATGTGGTAAACTATCGGGGATGTCATGGAAGGGGGATTTAGGTGACAAAAAAAACAGACAAAATCATCGCGGCGGCGCTCGCGGCGATCCTGTGGATGCCGCTTGTTTTGGCTTGCGGTGAAAAAAACAAAAATCCAAACGATTCGGGGGAAATCGATATGGACATGATGGAAGATATGCATGATATGGATAATGGCGGTTGCATCGACAATTCGGCGCTTATGCCAAAATATGTTCCTGACAGCGAAGTGAACTTCATAACCGTGGGGGAAGGCGGCAAAGGAGAATCATATACCCCCGACTGGGCGAAATCGCTGATCATGGTGGAAGTCCACCTCGAAACGGCCACGCCGGAAGGCACATTCCAGTCCGGGATCGCCGTTCTCGACCATTTGGCCCAAATGGGCGTGAACGGAATATGGCTCACGCCCATCTACGAAAAAGGCGCTGGGGGGAACGGGTACGGCAACATCGGGCCCCATGCGGTCGAACCTGCCCTCACGGGGACATCCGACCAAGAAGAAGGCTGGAAAATAGTGAAATGGTACATAGACGAGGCGCACAAACGCAACATACGGATCATGCTCGACATAATCACATGGGGGACCGTCACCGCGAGTCCGCTGTTTTCCGAGCATCCGGACTGGTACAAGGGCAAAGCTTGGGGAAACGAAGCGTTTGATTGGAAAAACGGCGAATTCGTGGAATGGTTCATCGCCGTCGCCGTCGACAATATCGTGAAAACAGGCGCGGACGGCTACAGGGTGGACTGCGAGCCAAACTATGCGGGATACAAGATATTCGAGGAAATACGGGCGCGGCTGCTCGAAAATGGCAGGAAAACCCTGATCATTGCGGAAGACGGCTGCCGCCACGGGGAAGCGTTCGACTTTGAGCAGGACGGGGTTCTGCTTTATGACAAATGGGATCGGGGGGCGCAATACGCAAACCCGAAAAATTTTTACATAGACCGCTTGAACATAGTCGATTCGGTCAGGGAGGGAACGGGGATAGGAAGCGCCGGTTTGCAAAAATCCCCGAGAGCGGGCACATACAGCCTATACACATATTGCGTCTCGAACCACGACTACCATTATTCCAACGTCAACCAAAACAGGCTTGCGCTCGGCTATCAGGCGATATTCGCGCCTTTTGTCCCATTATGGTATTTGGGCGAGGAATTCAATTTGGCAAACGACAATTCGGTTTTCTACTTCACCATGGTCGACTGGTCCCTTTTGGAAGATGACGAAAACAACAAATTTTTCGAAGACATAAAAAAATATATCCGGATACGGCTCACATATCCCGAAATTTTCGCATATTTCCCGGAAAACCACAGGGATTCCAACATATGCAAAGTGGACGCAAAAAACCAGCCGCTCCAAGCTTATGCGCGCTACGCCGGAAACAGAGGCGTGATAATCGTCGGAAACAACGAGCCTTCGTTGGACAGCTTTGAGATAACGGTCCCGCTGGAGGCGATGAACTTGGGATCATTTTCGGAGTATGTTCTGTCCGACCTGATGACCGGAAAACAAATCGCATCCGGAACAAAATCGGATGTGGCGAAATTCGCCGCGAAAATAGATTACCGGCATATCGGCGCGTATCTGGTCGAAGGGAAATGAGCGCTGAGTCAGCTGATTCACCGCTGCTTGCGCACTATGATATCCTTTATCATTTCGCGTCCGCGCCTGATTTTTTCCTCGTCGTAAATGCCGTGCAAAATCATGTCGCCCCCATAGCCATATTTTCCCAGCAATTCGACGAATTGCCCAAAATCGACGATCCCCTCCCCGGTCGGGCAAAATGAAATTCCGTCCGACTGGGCTATGTCTTTGCCGTGGGCGATCACGACGTCTCCGCCGAAAACCTCGAAAGCATGGCCTATGATTTTGCGGGCGTTTTCTTTTTTCGCTTCGCCTGCGGGAAACAGGTTGGCGCAGTCCATGACCATCTTCAAATTCGGCGAACCCACTTCGTCCATCATTTTCCGCGCTTTTTCGGGGCTGTTTATTATATTCGCCATTTCGGTTTCGACTGCGGCGACGATATCGTGTTTTTCTGCGATTGCCGCGACTTTTTTTGCCGTGCCGATCATGTCGTCCCAAGCCTCTTGCGTGTCGTTGTCCTTGTGCCAAGCCCACATATGGCTCTCGCAGCGCGTGCCGCTGCAAAGCGAAATCATATTGCAGCCGAGCTGCTTCACATATCCCGCAAGCGCTTCGAACCGCCTCACGCCCTCCTCGCGCACAGCGGCGTCGGGGTGCGCCATGTTGAAGGTGCCGCCGCAAACCGTTATTGCGACTCCGTGCTTTTTTGAGGCTTCTCCTATCAGCCCGATTGCGCCCCCGTCGATTTTTTCGGGGAGTTCGAACTGCCCGCTGCCCGCAAATTCCATTTCCAAAACCGAGGAAAAGCTCAGCTGCGTCACGGCAAAGCCGAAATCCTTTATTTTGGCGAACAAGCCCTCTGCGGGCAGCGCCCCGCGGCTCGCGAATTCAGATGTGAGTATGCCGATTTTCATGGTTTATCCAAATCCTTTCAATTTTATTTTTCTAAGTGGCGGCCCCCGATTTTTGATTTTGGTAGAGCGCGTAGTACGTTCCCCGCAGCGCCATCAGCTCGCTGTGGCTGCCGCTCTCCGCTATGCGCCCGTCTTCGATGACGAGTATGTTGTCGGCGCTGCGTATCGTCGAGAGCCTGTGCGCTATGATGAAGCAGGTCTTGTCTTTCATGAGTTTTTGCATCGCCTGCTGTATGTGCATCTCCGTCCTCGTGTCCACGCTCGAGGTGGCCTCGTCCAAAATCAATATTTTGGGGTCCGCCAAAATCGCGCGCGCGATCGAGATCAGCTGGCGCTGTCCCTGGCTCAGGTTTCCTCCGGATTCGGAAAGCTGTGTTTCGTATCCGTCGCGAAGCCGCGAGACAAAAACGTCGGCGTTGGCGGATTTCGCCGCCTGCTCGATTTCGTCGTCGGAAGCATCCAGCCTGCCGTATCTGATGTTGTCGCGTATCGTGCCGCTAAATAGCACCGTGTCCTGCAAAACGATGCCGATCGACCGCCTCAAATCGTCTTTTTTGATGTCGCATATATCGATTCCGTCCAAAAATATGCTTCCGCTGTCCACATCGTAAAAGCGAGTGAGCAGATTCGCCACCGTGGTCTTTCCCGCTCCGGTAGGGCCGACAAGCGCGATCTTCTGGCCTTTTTTTACATCGAGCATAAAATTTTTCAAAACGGGCTTGTCCGGGCCGTAGCCGAAATTCACATCCACAAATTCGACGGCGCCTCTTGTCCCCGACTGCGGCAGCTCCAAGCTTCCGGCGTCATTTTCCGGCGGCTGGTCCATGACTTCAAAAACGCGCTCCGCCCCGGCTATCGCCGACTGTATCGCGTTGAATTGGTTGGCGAGTTCGTTTATAGGGCGCGAAAACTGGCGCGAAAGGTTTACAAACAGCTGTATCGTGCCCACCGAGATGCTCCCGCACAGCGCCATAAGCAGGGCATTGCCCGATATAGCCGCCCCGTTGCCCATTATGATCCCGCCCGCGACGGCCACGCACACAAACGACAAATGCCCCAGCACGTTCATGAGCGGCCCGATCACGCCCGAAAATGTCTGGGCGAGAATGCTCTCAAGCCGCAGCTCCCCGTTTATTTGATCGAATATCTTCACCGAGCGCGCCTGCCTGTCAAAGGCCGCGACTTCTTTGTGCCCCGTGACCATTTCCTCGATATGCCCGTTCAGCTCGCCGAGCCGCGTTTGCTGGTTTTTGAAATATACGCGGGTTTTCGAGGTTATTTTTTTCGTGGCGAATATGCCCGCGGGCACGATCGAAAGGCTGACGACCGTCATCAGCGGGCTGTAATAGAACATCATGGCAAGCGAGCCGACTATCGTTATCGCGCCCGAAAAGAGCGATGAAATGCTTTGGGAAACGCACGCCGAAACGTTATCCACGTCGTTTGTCAGGCGGCTCATGAGTTCGCCGTGCGTATTCGAGTCGAAATACCGCAGCTGCAGATCCTGCATTTTGGCCACCATGTCGCCTCTGATCGTTTTGACCGTCTTTTGCGACACGGAAGCCGAAAGCAGCCCCTGGGCGAGGCCGATCGCCGACATCGCCAAAAACAGAATGCCCATATACGTGAGGTTCTGCCCGAGCTTGGCGAAATCGACGTCAAAGCCTTTTTCGATTGCGATGGAATTTATCGCCTCTTTTTGAAGCACGGGCATCAAAAGCCCCAAAAGCGAGCTCAAAACGACCATGGAAACAAGCCCGCAGAGCGCGAATCTCTGCGCGCCCAAATACGCGAATATGCGCTTTAGCGTCTTTTGCATATCCTTCGGCTTTTCGACGGGCCTCCCCATCATCATGTGGGGCGGCGGGCCTCCGCCAAAAGGCCTGGGCTGGTTTTGGGCGCTGTTTTTTCCGCTTTTGCCGTCTCTATCCATCCGAAGCCGCCCCCTGCCCCATCTGCGAATCGTAGATGTCGCGGTATATTTCGCTTCTTTCCATAAGCTCGACGTGCGTCCCGAAGGCGGCGATCCCGCCGTTTTCCATCACATATATCCTGTCCGCGTTTTTCACCGACACTATGCGCTGGGCTATCGTTATCCGCGTGCTGCCCGCACAGCCGGAATTTACCGCCGCGTTCAGCCTGCTCTCCGTCCCGAGGTCGAGCGCCGAAGTGCTGTCGTCCATGATCAATATCTTAGGCCGCTTTAAAAGCGCGCGGGCGATGCAGGCGCGCTGTTTCTGGCCGCCGGAGAGCGTGAGCCCCTTTTGCCCCAGCATGGATGCATAACCGTCCTCCATCGCCGAAATGTATTCGTCCGCCTGCGCCAAAGAAGCTGCCAAAGCGACCTCGTCGCGGCTTGCCCCCTCTTTGCCCCAGCGTATGTTTTCCTCCATCGTGCCGGAAAACAGCACCGAATCCTGCAAAACGAACCCGATCTGCGAACGCAAACCGGACAGCCTGTAATCCCTCACATCGATTCCGTCGATTAAAACTCTCCCGCTCGCCGCGTCGTAAAAACGGGGAATGAGCCCCACAAGCGAGCTTTTGCCCGCGCCGGTCGAACCCAGCACCCCTATATGCTCGCCCGCCTTTATTTCAAGCGATATGTTTTTTAAAACAGGCTCCCCCGAAGAGCCGGCATACGAAAACGACACTTCCTCGAAGCTTATGTCCCCCCGCTCTATTTCCCCGTCGGTTTCGCCGTCGGTTATCGAGCTTTCGGTCTCCAAAACCTCGCGTATCCTGTCAGCCGAGGCCTTGGCGCGGGGTATCGAGGTGAAAACCATGCTCATCATCATGAAATTCATCAGTATCTGGGTCATATAGCTGATAGCCGCCATCACGTCTCCCACGCGCAGCTCGGCCGCCTGCACCTGAAGGCCGCCTGTATATATCACAAAAATGACCGCCGCATTCATCACAATCATCATCACGGGGTTGATCGCGGCCATTATGTTCATTGCATAAAGCGAAGTTTTGGCCAGATCCTCGTTTGCCTCCCCGAAACGCTTCTTTTCGTGATTTCCCCGGACAAACGCTTTTATCACCCGGATTCCGGCCAGATTTTCCTGCATTATGGCGTTGAGCCTGTCGAGCTTTTTTTGTATGGCGAGAAATATCGGCGTCGTTTTGAAAAACACAAAAACGACCATGACGAGTATGGCCGGTATGCATACCGTCAACACGATCCCGTACCTCACGCTTATCGAGAGCGCCATCACCACGCCGCCGACGCACAAAAGCGGAGCGCGCACAAACATCCTAAGCGCCATGCCGACCAGGTTCTGCAGCTGCATGACGTCGTTTGTCAGCCGCGTCACCAGCGAGCCGGTCGAGAACCTGTCGATTTCAGCAAACGAGAATCCGCTGGTTTTTTTAAACAGCGCGCTTCTCAGATCCGCCCCGTAGTTGACTGAGGCCAGCATGGCGAATATCGTGCAACCGAAGCCGCCGATCATGCCCGCCAAAGCAGCCCCGAGCATCTTCAGGCAGGTTTGCATAACGATGCCCGCATCTCCGCCGAGTATGCCCTCATTTACCACAACGGCCATCAAGGCGGGCTGCTGCAGATCCATGAAAACCTCGAGCACCATGCTCAGCGGGGCCAATATGACAAACAAAGAATATGGCTTCAGATATTTTGTCAGCTTTGTTTTCACGGCCTCATATGTCCCTTATTTCTTCCTGCAATTTTTCGTCATCCGCCAATATTTTGTCGTTCATCTCTTTTTTGAAACCGGCGAGCTTTTCTGCAAGCGATTCGTCCGAAACGGCAAGTATCTGGACGGCGAGCAGCGCGGCGTTTTCGGCGCCGTCGATGGCGACTGTGGCCACCGGGACGCCCGGGGGCATCTGGACCATGGATAAAAGCGCGTCGAGCCCGTCGAGCGCCGATGACTTTATCGGCAGCGCGATCACGGGAAGGGTGGTGTGCGCCGCCATCACGCCCGCCAAATGCGCCGCTTTTCCCGCCGCGCCGATCAATGCCCCAAATCCGGCTTCGCGGGCCTCCGCCGCGAATTTTGCCGAAGCCTCCGGGGTCCTGTGCGCCGAGAGCACATGGATTTCAAAAGGCGCCCCGAATTTTTTGAGAGTGGCAAGCGCGGGCTTGACCACATTCAGGTCGTTTTTCGACCCCATCAGTATTCCGACTTTTTTCATAAAAAACCTCCGAACTAATATTCCTTCCGGTCAAAAATCAAGCTGCCCGCCGTGAAAAACACCGCCCCGTATCCAAACACGATCGCTATCATATGCATAAGCTTGGATGCGCCCGGCAGCGCGCCTATCCAGAGCCTGTGCCAGCCGAGGTAGGAGACAAACAGCATCTCCGTGAGCACCGGGAAAAACAGCGGCAAGGCGTTTAGCAGTATGTACAGCACCATAAAAAGAAAAATCGTCAGCGT
>Ga0082212_10006442_pt1 | contig 15786 bp, 9 predicted proteins | sample TergutNt197P3_FD_71548 | JGI IMG/M metagenome (GOLD analysis project Ga0082212, IMG submission 71548) | Neocapritermes taracua P3 segment gut microbial communities from Petit-Saut dam, French Guiana - Nt197 P3 | ecosystem: Host-associated > Arthropoda: Insects > Digestive system > Gut ...
TCTTTATCAAACGAGTTTTCGTCAGGTATGGGCTGACGATTGTTACCTCCCTCTTTGCGGACAAAAGGTCATTTGTGAACACGGGTAAAAAACTCGAGCCATTAAAGATGATGTTTCCGCTGTCAGGGAAGTTTACGTCGCTCTTCGCCTTATAACCTATCGAGGAATAGCCGTTGACACGCTTTGCATACATCCGGTCAAGAACCGCGACATGGACGTCCACATAGTCATATACCTGCACTTCGCGTTTGTCGCCATGCAGGCGGTGCAGTCGCCCGGCATACTGCGCCAACGTGCCCTGCCACGCAAAGGGCATGGCAAGAAACAGCGTGTCAAGACGCGGCACGTCGAAGCCTTCTCCCACGTATTTCCCTGTTGCCACTATTACAAACTGCTGCTCCGCCGGAATGTTTTCCACTCTTTCTACAAGCAGTCTGCGATTCTTGGCAGACTGGCCACCGACAAATGTTATGACATTTGGAAACTTCTCTGTGATCGCATTGCCCAACAGTTCAACATGCGCCTTTCTTTCCGTCAGGACAAGTGGGATCCTTCCATCCGCCACAGCTTGCAGTACGTCTTCTACAATCATGTTGTTTCTGGTTTCGTTCTGGCAAACATCGTTGTATAGTTCCTGAATCGGCATTTGCGTGTCGTCTTTTTCAATTGGAACACGAAATGACGTAAAGCGCGGAACGACGAAATGCTCAAAGGGGCGGCGCTGTGCTTGAAGCTTCGCGTTGTCTCTGTAACGGATCTGGCCGCAATGCATATAGATTATCGGTTGGTGTCCATCTTGGCGTTTGGGCGTAGCTGTCAGTTCATATACGTACTTTGCGTTGAACTCCCTGAGTACCCGCTCAAAGCTGACCGCAGATACGTGGTGGCATTCGTCGACGATCACCATGCCGTAGTCTTTTGCTATGTCCTTCACTTCATCGCCGCGCACCAATGACTGTATTACGGCGACGTCGATAAAATAGAATTGGCGAGAGGATTATGGAAGATAGCGTTAATTTGCGACTGAAAAGATAATACTACATATCTTGAAAAATCGCAACGATTTTACTTAGCCGCGTCGGGAGCCCAATAGCCATTGAAGCTTTGATATAACACTAAAACCAAAATCTCCCCAAACGCAAGCAGTATGTTCGTTTTTGGGGCGACTGGTTATCAATAATAATATCAAAAATGCCGCAATTGCAGCACTTTAGACAGAGCCTTGCGACGCAAGGCTTTTGGCACCCCTGGCAGGAATCGAACCTGCATTCCGCCCTTAGGAGGGGCGTACACTATCCATTATGTTACAGGGGCTTATCCATTTTTACAGCTTGTTTTAAAAACGAGACCATATGCTTACCATGCACAGGGCTCACTTCGACTTGAAGACGAGCACGCTCTATTGCAATACTGCTTGGGCATGGTCGGATTCTATCGCATATACACTTATGTGTCAAGCGCCTTCTCATTAGATTTGCGCCTTTTCTCAGATAGTGCGCATTACGCGTCATCTACTTCGGCATTGCACACGCAACCGGCGTTGCGCCTTTTCCTATATGGGTATGTCAGGCCGTCCGCAGGGACGTTTTTGTGTACTCAGTGGAGAATATGCGACAATTTTGTAAGATATTGTAAAAATTCGATGAAATTTCATAAATAACTTTCAATATTTACACATTCTAGTATATAATGTATAATGCTGTCGGTAAGAAACGTTGTCAGAAGAGGTAGATGAGTTTTGAATAACCAACAAGCCAACCAACAGACCAGCCAACAGGTAAACCAACAAGCCAGCCAACAGGCAAACCAACAGGCCGGGCGGCAAACCGCGCAGCAAGCGCATATGCAAGCGAGTCGACAGGTCAATCAGCAGGCTAACGATCTTCCGGTCTTTCTTTTTCATCAGGGTACGAATTATCGCGCATATGAGTTTCTCGGCTGCCACTATGATCGCTTAACAGGCGCGGCTGTTTTTCGGACCTGGGCGCCGGGGGCAAGCGCTGTCAGCGTCGTGGGTGACTTTAACGACTGGAATGAAAGCAAGACGCCGATGAAGCGAATATCAAACGGCGGTGTGTGGGAAGCTTCAGTTCCGGGCGCTGTACAGGGGCAGCGATATAAGTACTCAATATCGGCAGGTTACGGGAAGAAACTCATGAAAGCCGATCCGTACGCGTTCTTCTCCGAAACGGAGAACAGAACCGCGTCAATGATCTATGATATTAAAGGCTATAAGTGGGGCGACGCAGCCTGGTACAATAAAGCAGACCGCAAGAACATATATGAATCCCCTATCAATATTTACGAGGTTCATCTCGGATCATGGATGAGGGGCGAGAACGGCCGTTTCCTGGGATATACGGAGATTGCCGAGCGCCTTGTACGCCATGTTAAGGAAATGCACTACACCCATATTGAGCTTATGCCTGTCATGGAACATCCTTTTGGCGGCTCCTGGGGCTATCAAGTGTGCGGATACTACGCTCCGACGTCGAGATTTGGCTCACCGCACGAGTTCATGCACTTTATTGACCTGTTCCATCAGGCCGATATTGGCGTCATCCTTGACTGGGTCCCGGCTCATTTTCCAAAAGACGCGCACGGGCTGATCGAGTATGACGGCGGGCCGCTGTACGAGTGCAGCGGAGAGTTCCGGATGGAGCACGAGCAGTGGGGGACGCGCTGCTTTGATTACGGGCGCACGGAAGTTCAGTCCTTTCTCGTGTCCAACGCGGTTTTCTGGCACGATATATATCATGCCGACGGCCTCAGGGTGGACGCTGTCAGTTCGATGTTGTATCTCGATTATCAGAGACAGCAGGGACGCTGGTCCCCGAACACGTACGGGGGAAACGAGAATCTCGACGCGATCGCGTTTCTGAGAAAAATGGGCGCAGCCGTTTTTGAGTCGTTTCCGAACTCGCTTCTTGTCGCGGAAGAGTCGACAGCCTGGCCGCTTGTGTCGAGACCGGTGTATGTCGGAGGCCTTGGGTTCAATTTCAAGTGGAACATGGGCTGGATGAATGATATGCTCGATTACTTCAGCGCCGACCCGATAAACAGGAAGCATATCCACAACAAAATAACATTTTCGTTCCTGTACGCTTTCAGTGAGAATTTTATACTGCCGATCTCTCATGACGAGGTCGTCCATGGCAAGAGGTCGCTGCTCGACAAAATGCCGGGCGACTATAATATGAAATTTGCGGGGCTTCGCGCGTTTTTCGGATATATGATGACTCACCCCGGCAAGAAACTTACGTTTATGGGCTCGGAGTTTGGCCAGTTCATTGAATGGGATTACAGCAAAGCGCTGGATTGGTTTTTACTGGATTATCCGATGCACGCGAACATAATGCGTTATGTCAGCGACCTTAACGCGTTCTATCTAGAAACTCCTTCACTCTGGGAAGTAGACTACTCATGGGAAGGCTTCAAATGGATATGCGAGAATGACAGCGATTCGAATGTGATTTCTTTTGTGAGAACTGATAAGCAGGGAAGCAAACTGATAGTTGTGCAGAACTTCTCGCCCGTTATCCGGTTTGACTACCGCATCGGCGTACCCGACAGCGGAACATATACTGAAGTCTTCAACTCCGACCGGACCGCGTATGGCGGGTGGGGGAACACAAACGGCGAAATCCCGGCTAACGGCGCTGCGATGCAGGGCTTCATGCAGAGCCTGTCCCTGACAGTGCCGCCTCTGGCGACAATATGCCTTTCTTTGGTACAAAATGGAGTGAGATCTGATGGGAGTAACTGAACGCAAGGAATGCATCGCGATGCTTCTTGCAGGCGGAAGAGGCTCCAGACTGAAGTCACTGACAGAACAGATCGCCAAACCGGCTGTGACGTTTGGGGGGAAGTACAGGATAATCGACTTCCCGCTCACTAACTGCGTGCGTTCGGGGATAGATACCGTCGGCGTGATGACCCAGTATCAGCCGCTGCTGCTGCACAACTACATAGGGAAAGGGCAGTACTGGGATCTCGACCTGCTCCACGGAGGAGTATCGATTCTACCGCCGCACAGTAAACCGGGAAGCACGGCCTGGTACGGCGGGACTGCAAACGCTGTGTATCAGAATCAGGACTTCATCGAGACGTACGATCCGCAATACGTCCTCATACTTGCCGGAGACCACGTATACAAAATGGATTACTCGGCAATGCTTGATTATCACAAGGAAACGGGAGCTGAGTGTACTATCGCGGTCATCGAAGTTCCTCTCAAAGACGCTCATCGGTTCGGGATGATGGACACCGGCCCGGATAACAGGATAACCGCGTTTGAAGAGAAACCACAGGAACCGAAAAGCAATCTTGCGTCTATGGGCATATATATATTCGATTGGCAGATTTTGCGTGAATACCTGTATGAGGACGAAAAGAACCGGGAATCGTCTCATGATTTCGGCAAGGACGTCATTCCTCGAATGCTGATGAACGGGCTGCGGATGTTCGCGTACCGCTTCAGCGGGTACTGGAAGGATGTAGGAACGGAAGAGAGCCTGTGGCAGGCAAACATGGACCTGCTTGACGATCTTCATCTCGGCTTTGAAAACTGGCACATTATGTCGCGTACAGCGGGTATGCCGCCGCACTATATAGCCCCGACAGGGAGTATCAAAAACACGCTGATCACGGAAGGCTGTGAAATCTACGGTACAGTGGAAAACAGTATCCTATCAGTTGGAGTAGTCATCGAGGAAGGAGCTGTGGTCAAGGACAGCGTCCTGATGGAGAACACGCGCGTGCGCAGGAACGCCAGCGTTGACTACGCTATCCTGGATGAAAACACTGTCATTGACGAGAATGTGATAGTCGGAACTGCGCGCGGGGGCGGCGGAAGTCTGACAGTTATCGCGCGAGGCTCGGTGGTTGGAGCTCCTTCTGACAGCCCGTATCGAAGAAGGGAGGAAACCATATGATCGCAGGGATATGCCTGTCTGATCCGCATCCGGACCGCGTGAGCGACGGCAGTTCAACACGTACGCTTTCCGCTGCGCGATTTGCCGGCAGATACCGGTTGGTGGACTTTACACTCTCAAACATGGTCAACTCCGGGATCACGACGATCGGTATGATCCTGAACAGCCACTATCAATCGCTGATTGCGCACATTGGAACAGGAAAAGAATGGGATCTCGCTCGTAAGAGCGGTGGTGTGATTTTCTTTCCGCCATATCTGACGGATGAACGGCAAAATGTGAACAGCGAACTGGACGGCCCCCTTATGAGAGCCGCTGCGTACATTGCGGAATCGAGTATGGATATGATCGTCCTTGTTGACAGCAGTGTAGTATGTAATATTGACTATCGCGCGGCTGTGGACGCGCACTCGAAGTCCGGCGCTGACATAACCGCAATATACACAAAGAAATGCATAACTCAGGGAGAGCATGAAAACTCTGTCGTCTTCAACATAACCGATGACGGCATGGTGAAGGGGATCGGAGCTGCACAGCCATCCGGCGACAGGATGAACGTATCGCTGGGCGCGTATATTATGAAGACTAAATTCTTCACGCAGCTTACGACAGGCGAAAAAAACTGCGGAATGCTGAGGTTTTCGCGTGTGCTGCTCTCAGAAGCCCTCAAGTGGCTGAATGTTACCGCATATGAGTACAAGGGCTACTCTGCGCAGATCTGCTCTGTGGATACGTTTTTCCATTATAATATGGAGATGCTTGATATAAATAAAAGAAACGCTTTATTCGAACATGAAAAAAGAAGAATATATACAAGCAGGCGGGACTCTCTCCCAACGAAATACGGAAAGCAGGCGGAGGTCACAAACTCCATTGTGGCGGAAGGCTGCCAGATCGACGGTAACGTCGCTGACAGTGTTATTTGCAGGGGCGTCAGGATAAGAGAGGGCGCTGTTGTGAGAAACTGTATCCTGCAGGAAGGGACAGAGGTTGAAAAGAACGCCGACCTTGATTATATCATTGCCGACCGGGCGGTAAGGATTTCCGAGAACAGGAAAATGACAGGCTACAGCACATACCCGGTATATATAGAGAATTCGAGGATCATTTAAGATAAAGACTCCCGAATAAGGAAGGAATGATAGTATGAGTAGTAAAGAGGTTTTAACTGTGCTCCATGCAGTCTCAGAAGCAGTGCCGTTTCTGTCGACAGGCGGCATGGGGCAGGTCGCGGGCGCTTTGGCCGGCGCGCTGGCTGACAGTGGCAGAGGACTTGACGTGCGCGTCGTCACGCCGCTGTACGCGCAGTTCCGCGACAGATATGAACCCCAGATGAAGTTTCTGGGCGAGACGACGATAACGCTCGCCTGGCGCAATGAGTACTGCGGTGTCTTTCAGCTGGAAGAAGGCGGAGTGACATACTACTTCATCGACAACAGGCGATATTTCGACAGAGAAGGTGTATACGGGTACCCGGACGACGGCGAAAGATACGCTTATTTCTCTATGGCTGTGTTTGCAGCTATGGAAGTGGCGGGATTTGTCCCTGACGTCATCCACGCGCACGACTGGCAAACGGCGCTTGTACCGGTGTATATCAAAACCTGGAACGCGGAAAAATACGCGGGAATCAAGACCGTGTTCACCATTCACAACATGGAATATCAAGGCAAGTATCCTCTGGACACGCTATCAGACGTTCTGGGGCTGCGCGCTGAGGATGCGGGACTCGTCGAATACGACTGGTGCGTCAACCTGATGAAAGGCGCTATTGTGTGCGCGGATAAGCTTACGACAGTGAGTCCTTCATATGCCGAAGAGATTCAGAATGGCGGCGGATACGGGCTTGACGTGATCATAAAAGAATACTCGAGTAAGCTCAAAGGAATCATTAACGGCATAGACACCAAAACCTACGACCCGCAGACTGACCCGCTGCTCAGCAGGAACTACTCTGCTGAAACGCTTGAACATAAAGCTCCCAACAAACGCAAACTGCAGGAGCTGTTCGAGTTGCCGAAGTCTCCGCGAAAAATGCTGATATGCGTAGTATCGCGTCTTGTATCGCATAAGGGCATCGACCTTATAACATACATGATGGAAGACCTGCTTAAAATGGACGTTCAGTTCCTGCTGCTGGGGACAGGCGACCACGATTATGAGCTGTTCTTCTCGGAGCAGGCGGTCCGTCATCCTGACAAGGTGGGCGTGAACATATCGTTCAACCCTGAGATAGCCGGAAAAATCTACGCCGGCGCGGACGTTATCCTTGTGCCGTCGCGCAGCGAACCTTGCGGTCTTACTCAGATGATATGCTGCCGTTACGGCACGATACCGATAGTGCGCAAAACAGGCGGACTCGGGGATACGATACGCGACTGCCGCGCGGGCGAGGGCAACGGGTTCCTGTTCACTGAGTATGACGCGGGCGCCCTGCTGGATACGATATCGCAGGCGCTGTCCTTGTACAAATATCACGAAGATGACTGGAAAAACCTTATGCGCGAGGCGATGAGCTATGATTACGGCTGGGATATCTCAGCAAAGGCTTACGCAGATATTTACTATGAGCTGCTGCAAGAATAAGGTTTCAGACCATTGCGATATGACAGCAAAGAGCAGACGGATTGGATAGGCAATGTACATTTTTGACGAATACGACGAGTATTTCAGATCTCCGGGCGGGGCAGTAAGAACTCCGGGTGAGTTGACGCTTAGGTTGAAGCTGCTTCGCGGGGCTGCACTTACAGCAAAGGTCCACCTGAAGCATGACGGAGACGCCCATACGGAACATGTGATGGCGTATTCCGGCGTGTCAGGCGCTTACGATATATATGAATGCGCTCTTGAATTCAGCGCTCCCGGGCTCTACTGGTACAACTTCAGGATCGACCATATTTCCGGTACGGTGACTACAGTCCCTGAACGCGCGGGGAGTTGGATGCAGGTCACTGCCTATGCCCCCGATGAGGTCACGCCGGACTGGATCAGGGGCGGCGTGATGTATCAGATCTTCATTGACAGATTCAACCGGGGCGGGGAGCTGAACCTCTCGCCGGGCGCCGTGTACAGGGATGACTGGGGCGGATGCCCGGAATACCTTCCGGATGAGGAAGGCGTTTTGCGCAGCAATGACTTTTTCGGCGGCGACCTTTATGGTATAATCGAAAAGATGCAATACTTTAAAGAACTGGGCGTCACCTGCCTGTACCTGAACCCGGTTTTTGAAGCATCGTCAAACCATAAATACGATACAGGCGACTTCCTGAAGATCGATCCGGCTTTCGGCGGAGATGAAGCCTTTGAGAAGCTGTGCGCTGAAGCGGATAAACGCGGTATCAAAATCATACTTGACGGTGTGTTCAACCACGTGGGAGTTGACAGTAAGTATTTCAACAGATACGGAAAATACGGGCAGCCCGGAGCATATCAGGGTGAAGAGTCGCAATGGTATAACTGGTTCACATTCCGCGAAAATGGAAAATACGATACATGGTGGGGGATCGAGACCCTTCCGGCGCTTAACAAGCTCAATGAAGACTACAGAGATTTCATATGCGGTGAGAACGGCGTTATCGCATACTGGACGAAAAAAGGCGTTTCGGGCTGGCGGCTTGACGTCGTCGATGAGTTGCCGGACGCGTTTCTATATCCGCTGTGCGATGCGATCAAGCGTGAAAAACGTGACGCGATAATCATCGGGGAAGTCTGGGAGGACGCGTCTAACAAGATCTCGTACGATGTGCGCCGCCGCTATTTTCTCGGCGGGCAACTTGACAGCGTTATGAACTATCCGCTTCGGGAAGCGATTATTACATGCATCAGGGACTCAGACGCGGAAAACCTTGCGGATACTATGGCATGGATGTGCCTGAATTATCCTGAGAATATACTGCACTCATTGATGAATATACTGGGAACACACGATACGGAGCGAATCCTGACAGCGCTCAGCGGCGCGGATAAGCCTGAAGTAAAAAGCGAGATGGTTTCGTTCAGGCTGGATGACGCGCAGCTCGCGACAGCAAGGCGCAGGCTCAGGCTCGCGTCGACGCTGCAGTATACACTTCCCGGGATCCCGTGCCTGTACTATGGCGACGAGGCAGGGATGGAAGGGTGGACCGATCCATTCAACAGAAGATGTTATCCCTGGGGGAGGGAAGACAATGAACAGATCGGGTGGTACAAAACTATTTCCAGGCTTAGAAGGGAGTATGACTGTTTCAAAGACGGTAAATATGAGTTAATACAGGCTCATTCCGGCGTTTTCGCTTTTACACGCGGAACCGGGGGTTCGCGCGTGCTTGTCGCGGTGAACTGCTCAAACAGCGACAGAGCGCTTATGGCCGACAGGTTCAACTTTGACCTTATTGAAAATGAATTCACAGACTCCCTGACCGTTAAAGCCGGCGAACCGGCTATGTTCGCAATCAAAGAAAACCGGGAGGCGTGAAAGACGTCGTCTTTCAAACCGGTTTTATGCTTCAGCCCGCAAGGTAGCGCAGAAGCACAAATTCCCGGACACAGGAAGGAATGGTTATATAGATGAACTTACTCGACAAAGATGTTTTTTCACTGCTGTTTATTGAAAAACTTGAGGTTACGCGCGGAATATCTGTATCTGACGCGACTGCCGAAGACTGCTATTTTGCGCTTTCGAGCCTTATCAGAGACCAGATAATGAAAGCATGGGTCCAAACAGCGGATAAGACCTATAAGCATCAGAACAAGAAGCAGGTGTTCTACTTCTCGCTGGAGTTCCTGCTCGGCAAGATGCTCGAGAGCAATGTGACTGCGCTCGGGCTGCACGAGGTCTGCGCTCAGACACTGAAGAAACTCGGATTTGAGCCGGGCGAGGTGTATGATGTTGAACTCGATCCGGGCCTCGGAAACGGAGGCCTCGGAAGGCTTGCGGCATGCTTTATGGATTCTCTGGCGTTTTTGGGCCTTCCCGGGAACGGGTGCAGTATCCGCTATAAATACGGCCTGTTTGAACAGAAAATTGTTGACGGGTATCAGGTGGAACTGCCCGATAACTGGCTCAAGAACGAAGCGGTCTGGGAGATAAGAAAACCGCACAGGGCAAGGCTTGTTAAGTTCTTCGGCGATATTACTTCGGAGGAGAAGGACGGAAGGCTGATAATCCACCACGAAAACTATGAGCCCGTCATAGCAATGCCGTATGACGTGCCTATACCGGGCGGAGAAGACGGGATAGTCAACACGCTCAGACTATGGAGCGCGGAGGCGACGCAGCAGTTTGACTACGGCTCATTTTCAAGCGGCGACTACCTGAACGCCGTTTCCAGGAAATACTCCGCCGAGGCCATATCGGAGGTGCTGTACCCGGACGATTCCAATTATCAAAACCGCATGCTAAGGTTGAAACAGCAGTACTTCTTTGTGTCTGCAGGAGTGCAGAGCATCGTCAGCCACTATAAGAATTACTACGGCGACGTAACAAAACTGCACGAGTATGTATCTATCCACATCAACGATACGCACCCCGCGCTCGCTGTGCCGGAGCTAATGAGGATCCTAATGGACGAAGAAGGCCTCGGCTGGGACGAGGCTTGGCAGGTCACTGTAAAGACGATCTCGTATACTAATCATACGATACTTCCCGAGGCGCTGGAAAAATGGCCTGTTGATTCTTTCTCATCGCTTCTGCCGAGAATCTATCAAATCGTTTCCGAGATAAACAGACGATTCTGTCTGAAGCTCATCGGTAAATACGGGGCAGAGTCTGATAAGGTTTCTCAGATGGCTATCATAACCGGCGGAGAGATCCATATGGCCTTCCTCGCCATTGTCGGCAGCCATGCAGTTAACGGCGTCGCGAAAGTCCACAGCGAACTCCTGAAACATGAGCTGTTCCGCGGGTTTTACGAGCTGTACCCGGAGCGTTTCAGCAACATGACCAACGGTATTGCTCACAGGAGATGGGTGCAGATGTCGAATCCTGACCTTACAAGCCTCATCTCCGACGCTATCGGGCCGGAATGGATAAAAGAACCGCTTAAGCTTTCGCTGCTGGATGAGAAAGGTTTCGTCAAAGACAGCGCATTTCTGCAGAAGATGAGCGCGATCAAGCGCGAGAACAAGATACGGCTTGCGAAGATAATTGAGGAGAGCAACGGAATCAAGTTGAATCCCGATTCGATTTTTGACGTTCAGGTAAAAAGGATCCACGCGTATAAGCGCCAGCTTCTCCTGCTGCTGAACATCATGGATCTTTACTACTCGATCATAGACGGGACAAATGAGAATGTTGTGCCGAGGACGTTTATCACCGCCGGTAAAGCGGCGCCGAGTTATCATTTCGCAAAAGAGATAATCAAGTTCATATCCGTTATTGCCGATAAGGTCAACAATGACCCCCGTGTGAAGGATCTGATCAAAGTCGTGTTCCTGGAGAATTACCGCGTATCACTGGCTCAAAACATATTCCCGGCGTCAGACCTGAGCGAGCAGATATCGACGGCTAGCATGGAGGCGTCCGGTACCGGGAACATGAAGTTCATGATGAACGGCGCAGTTACGATCGGGACTCACGACGGGGCTAACATTGAGATTTTCGAAGCAGTGGGAGAAGGGAACTTCATACCTTTCGGACTCACCGTGCCGGAGGTGCTTGAGCTGCGCAGGAACCACAGTTACAACAGCCGCGAGTTCCTGAACGGGCATGAGAGGCTTAAGCGGGTCGTATACGAAATGATCAACTCCAGCCCGAACCATGCAGGGAATACGGAGTTCCCCAACATTTATGACTCGCTCACGACGCACAACGACGAGTTCTTTGTGATGAAGGATTTTGACGCGTATACAGTGGCGCAGCGAAAGGCGGACAGCCTGTATAAAGACACTGAAGGCTGGGCGACGATGGCTGCGATGAACATTGCGCATTCGGGTATTTTCGCAAGCGACGAAGTGATAAAGAAATACGCAAGGGAAATCTGGGAGATTTGCTAAATGAAAGCTAAACACGATCATCCGCGGTCATCAGGAGTACTCCTTCCGGTCACAATGCTGCCGGGCCCGTACGGGATCGGCGTGCTTGGGGCCGAAGCGAAGGAGTTTATTAACTTTTTGCATGAAGCCGGGTTTCACGCGTGGCAGGTTCTGCCTGTGGAGCATACAGGCGAAGGCTTCGCGCCTTACAACTGCGTTTCGGCTTTTGCGGGGGAACCTATGCTGATAGACCCCCGAATGCTACTGGAGAAAGGGCTGGTAACACAGGAGGAAGCTGATAAGCGGGCGGAAGGGGCAAACGCGGACTCGGTCGATTACATTCTTGTATGTGAAAAACAGTGGGAACTGCTGAGGGTAGCTTACTCCAGGCTCAACGGAAAACCGCATTCGGCTTATACGCCGTTCTGGCTGAACAAGTATGCGCTGTATATGGCTATCAAGCACCATTTCGGCGATATTCCGTGGTATGACTGGCCTGATGAGGGGTTGCGCAGCCATGAAGCTTCAGCCCTGAAGAAGGCGTACAAGGATTTTGAGGATGAAGTGGATTTCTATAAGTTTGTTCAGTGGCTGTTCAGCGAACAGTGGTCGGAAATCAAAGAATATGCCGCGCAGCACGGGGTATCGATCATAGGGGATATGCCGTTCTATGTGTCAAAGGACAGCGCGGAGGTATGGAGCAAACGCGAGCTGTTCGACTGCGATCAGGACGGCTATGTGCCCTCCGTCAGCGGAGCCCCGCCTGATTACTTTACGCCTCTAGGTCAGCACTGGGGCAATCCTATTTACAACTGGAAGCTCATGAAGCTAAACGGTTATGTATGGTGGACGAACCGCATCAAGGCGTCAATCGAGCGGTATGACATTGTCCGGCTTGATCACTTCAGAGGTTTTGAGAGTTACTGGAGCATCCCTTCCGAAGCGCCCGACGCAAGTTACGGCGCCTGGGTGAAAGGCCCGGGCAGGCAGCTTTTCACAGCTATGGAGCAGGAGCTTGGCAAGCTCCCTGTCATCGCCGAGGATCTGGGCGACATAGGCGACGGCGTAGAAAAACTCCTGAAGTCCACCAGGATCAGGGGTATGAGAATACTGCAGTTCGGCTTCCTGGGAGACGAAAGGCATCTGCTCCATAACTTCGCGGAGGACAGCATTGCGTACACCGGCACGCACGATAACACGACGCTGCTTGCGTGGCTGTTTGAACTACGGCAGGAGGACAGGGATAAGGCTCTGTTTTACCTCGGGTTCAACGGCGAGTGGTGGAACGGCGGTCCAAACTGCGAGGTCAACAAAGCGTGGATCCGCGCGGTTTTCATGACTGCGTCGTCCATTGCGATAGTTCCGATACAAGATATGCTGGGTTACGGCGCCGACACCCGCACGAACACGCCCGGCACTACAGAGGGCAACTGGTGTTTCCGTGTCAGGCGGGAGGCTCTTGCGCAAATCGACAGAGGGTATTATAATGAGCTGAACAGGGCTTTCGGCAGAGATAATCCGCCGAAAGCAGAACCTGCTGCTAACGGGGTGTAGCGCAGTTGGTAGCGCGCCAGCTTTGGGAGCTGGATGCCGGGCGTTCGAGTCGCCCCACTCCGACCAACACAAGCAGAAACCTAGTAATACCAGTCATTCGGAAGCACTTAGAAACAACGGTACACGATTCTTACACGATTCCGGCTCAACCTTGCAAAAAAGACTTTTCCCATGTCTCCCTTTTTATGGAGATGTGGGAAAGGTCTTTTTTTTACGATTTCCGAAATAAATGTCTTGACCTTCAAGCAACTCGAAGGGCTAGACTAAGCTCAAACTATATAAGGAGCCTATAAAATGAAAACGAAACTCAGACTTCAAGGAATACTCATAGGAGCCATTATCACAGCAATCATCCTGACCGGCACAGCACTCGGTGTAACAGCAGTCAAGAATCTCGAAGTCACCTACCGCGACATCAAACTGGTTATAGACGGAAATCTTATCACGCCCAAAGATGCTGTAGGAAACGTGGTCGAGCCTTTTATCTACAACGGTACAACATATCTTCCGGTGCGAGCCGTTGCTGAAGCTGTCGGAAAATCAGTGGACTGGGACGGAGATACAAGCACAGTATACTTGGGCGGTATCATTGACTATGAACGAGTCCCGAAGGCTATACCGCTGTACCATTTCCCATACATTGAAATCGGCGATGCTGATTGTTATAAGATTGAGGGCGACGACACGAACAACTCCATATACATTTACTCAAAGGAAGAAAAAGGACGCGTCGATGCTGATAATGTGTTTAAGTGTAACTATATTTATAACAGTTACGCTGTTTACGCGCTCAACGCTAAAGCTACTCAGTTTACTGCGACAGTCCACCCGCCGTCATATGATGATTGGAAACCAACCCTGACCTACCAGATTTTTGGCGATGGGAAATTGTTATATGAGACAACTTTGTTTGCGGACACTAAGCCGGTCGATATAGACATTGATGTAACTGGAGTTGAGCAAATGACGATAGCTGTCGAGTGTGTAAGCTATGTCTGGAACTCTTTTGCGCCAGGCATATTTGCTAGAGAACGCGGGATGCACAATGCAACTGTGGTGACGACGGATTATTAGGCGGTGTCGTTTAGGAGCAGATAGTTTGGATAATACCCTATTGTCGATTGGCAACAAAAAGCCCGCATTTGCGGGCTTTGCACGTTGATTATTCGTCTGTGATATCAATGTACAAATTAGGTAGATACATACTGATAACAACTCTATCGTCAAAAATATTTGAGTTAAGTTCGACAACGTTATTGATAATTTCTCTGTATTTGTCCATGTTTTCAAATGCGACGCTTAGTCTATCGAAAAGAACTTGTATGCTAACAGTAGTCCCGTCAAATAGTATTTGATATTCAATGCTGGAGTAGGGATCGTCGCTTAGTATAGATTTGAAGTTTTCGTGTATCATTCGCAGAGTTTTTGCTTTTTGCGGATCAAGCATGAGTGTTCGCTTTGAGTTGTTTAGTTCGTTTAGGTTTTCGCGGATCAAGTCCATTATTGCCTGAAAATTTTCGTCGTTTACCATTGCGTCAAATTGTTCGTCAAAGTCCATGTGTTGCCCTCCTGTTAGGGATCAGCAGAAATGCTGGTCCCTATTTTTTTGCGCTTTGAGCAGGCACGCTCAAATTATCGAATCGACGTTAAAAAATGCCAGACAGTGAACTTTACAAAAGCTATACCACTTCCAGCGTCCCGGAAGCCGTTACTTAGTGTAAACCAGCGCCCGACGGCTATGCTATGAGCTGGAGCCGTTCCGCTCAATTATCCGACGTTTCGGCGGTATTTTCGCGTTCCATGCGTTCAGTAATTGCCCTGCAAACATAACTGTTTAGACTTTCACCGCGCAATAATGCAGCAGCTTGAATAATATCTTTATGACCTTTAGGAACACGAATCGGTAATTGGTCATAAGCCTTTGCATTGTACCTATTCTTTACAGCACTTGAAGTTTTTGTTCTTGCCATAATTCCCCTATCATCATACTGCTATAAGTAGTCAAAGTGTACATACTTATAGCAGATTTTTTGTCAAGATTGTCAATTTACATACTGCTATAAGTATGTTATAATAAGCACAGTTAAACCCCGCTGAACCTTGTCAACTGAATCAGCAATCGGTCAACTACCGTCTCCCATTAGGCAGGTCGCGAACGGAACGCATAGAAACGATTGCACCGAACCGCGAACGGATAAACGCGGCGCTTACCTAAACGCGATACTACGGAAATGGAGCGCTAACAGCTAAAGTTAGCCTACGCGGAACGATTGGAGAACTTCCGCCGGAACACGGCTCCGCCGAAAAGGGAGCCAATACAATATAAAGGAATGATAATTTTGAGTCT
>Ga0082212_10006443_pt1 | contig 15783 bp, 14 predicted proteins | sample TergutNt197P3_FD_71548 | JGI IMG/M metagenome (GOLD analysis project Ga0082212, IMG submission 71548) | Neocapritermes taracua P3 segment gut microbial communities from Petit-Saut dam, French Guiana - Nt197 P3 | ecosystem: Host-associated > Arthropoda: Insects > Digestive system > Gut ...
TTATGCACTTTATCAGCAAGGATTTGTGCTTGGTTTGCAAAATGATTTACAGGGTAAAATTGCGATGATGGACCGTTTGATCCGGGAGTTTCCGGCGTCGCAATATGTAGAGACGGCGCTTTTTGAGAAAGGCCGATCGTATGTGTTGCTGGAAATCAATAATATGGCAGCCAACACGTTTAATCAATTACTGTCCGATTATCCGCAAAGCAGTCTTGCCCGCAAAGCAGGTATACAGTTGGGATTGCTTTATTTCAACAGCAATCAGTTAGACAGGTCTGTTGAGGTTTTGAAACAAGTCATATCAAACTATCCGGGGAGCGAAGAAGCGAAAACTGCCATACAGGACTTGCGGTCGGTTTATGTTGAAATGAATGACGTCGCTTCGTATGTATCTTATGTAAATTCACTTGGTGGAACCGTTCACATTGAGATAAACGAACAGGATTCGCTCACCTATTTTGCCGCAGAGAGATTATTCATGTATGGCAATAATGATGGCGCACGCCAAAGTCTCAGAAACTATCTGAATTCATTTCCACGGGGAGCGTTCAGTTCGAATGCGAATTATTATTTAGCCACGATAGCCTTTTCGCAAAGAGAATATGCTGAGGCCATGCAACGATATAATGCGGTTATTTCAAGCGGCGACACAAAATTCAGAGAAGATGCATTTGCCCGGAAGGCCGAAATCGAGTATATTGAAAAAGACTATGCCGCAGCGATGAACAGTTTCAAACAGTTGCAAGCGGTGGCGGAATTGACCGAGAATCGCGAAGCTGCCAAATTGGGTCTGATGCGTTGCGCTCAGTTTACGGGACAACACGGGGAGGCTTTACTTGCCGCCGATGAACTGTTGAAAAACACAAGGCTCTCGCCCGAAATAGAAGCCGAAGCCCGAAGCCTGCGAGCCAAATCGTATATTGCATTAAATGAACCTGCTAATGCAGAAGCCGATTTATTGATATTGAGCCAGGACACGCGAACGGTATACGGCGCAGAGGGAAAATACCTGTTGGCACAGTTCTATTTTAACAAAAATGAATTGGATAAGGCAGAGAAAGAGTTGATGGATTTTATCGAAAAGGGTACTTCGCATCTATACTGGTTGGCACGGGGTTGTATCCTGTTAGTGGATGTATGTATACAAAAAGGGGATGAATTTCAGGCTCGTCAATATCTGACGAGTTTGCAGAACAATTATAGAGGCAATGATGATATTGCCGGTATGATAGAAGAACGATTAAGTAAACTTATGAGATAACGACAATGAAAACGAATAAAATAAAAATTTTGACGGGAATTATTTTGCTGGGTGGTTTTATTTTCGTCAATGCACAGGAACAGGACGACGGGAGATTGGTTCGTGAAATGACATTGGAACGTGAATACGACCCTACCATTCAGGATGCAAACAAGGTAAATCGTCTTCCTGATGTGAGGGAACCTGAAGTTACCAAACATTCGATCGAATATTCACCCTTTACAATACCGGCGAATCCGGAAAAGGAAATCATTGTGCTTCCATCCGGTGAAATAATGACGACCATTCCATTTGATAAACGCCGGGGGTATTTTCATTTCGGCGGCGGGATGTATATGAATCTGAATGGCGACTTGGGCTATCATTTTCTGAATGACGAGAAAGACAAACTGAACTTTTATTTTTCCCACCGCTCGACAAACGGGAATGTGGAATACCTGCAATTACCGGGAGAAAAACAAAAAGCCGTGTTGAATGACAATCTTGCCGTGCTTGATTTTAAACATTATTTCAACCCCGCTGTATTACGTTTGGGAGGGAGTTTCGGATATACACAGTTTAACTATTATGGTTTGCCGTTTGGTTCCTATTTTGCATCGCTTGCAGATCCGACTGTGAACCCCCTTGATTCGTTGGCAGACCGTACCACCAAACAAGGTAATCAGACAATCAATGCGTATGCAGGCATACAATCCAAAGACTATGCAAAGATTGGCTATCTCTTAGATTTTGAATTTCTGCGTTTTGACCAAAAATATGGCATATCGGAACTCAGAGATGGTGTCGAAGAAAACAAATATACCGTGCGTTTAGGCATAAGCTCCAAACTCGGATATGGCAACCAACGGATTGGTATTGCCGGAAAGATAGATTATTATAATTTTACGTCTCACACAATGTATGATCCGACTTATTGGAATGATAAATATACGGAAACAACCATAACACCTTATTATCAAACCGGACGTGATAACTGGAAAGCCCGGTTGGGAGTCAATGTGATTTATACTTCGACCGAATACACAGACAGAAATTTTTTCGTATCGCCTGACATAGCGATAGAAGCCGAGGTTGCCGATAAAACTGTGTTTTACGTTAATGCGGGAGGCGAAATACAATCCAACGATTTTTACGGGTTGTCAAAACAGAACCGGTATATGCGGTTAAGCAGAGGAGGAGTGTCGCCTTCACTTACTTGGTTAGATGGAACATTGGGCGTTCGGAGTGGCGTAGTCCCGGGTTTATGGTTTGACCTATTTGCAGGATACAGGATTACGGAAAATGAGGTGTTTTTTCTTCCGTTAGGGTATATCCCTTCATTAGAGCCCGGTTTTAGTAGTTCTTATTGTGATTTTTCAATGGACGCCTCTGTTTTCAAGGCAGGTGCAACGTTGAAATACATGTATCGGAACCGGGTTGATTTTTCGTTTAGAGGCGTATATAACAGTTGGTCGTTAAGTAGATCGGCCGGAACGATTGGCGGGAGCGCTGAAGATTATAAAAACGCAAAGCCTTGGGGTCGCCGACCGGCTATCGAAATAAATGCCGACTTAACTGTCAGGCCGCTGGATCCATTCGCGTTGACGTTGGGTTATTATCTTGGAGCAGAACGCTATACACATATAGGCAGGGAAATCAAAATGGACGATATCAACGACCTGAATTTCACGGCCTCGTGGAATTTCAATCAGACATTCGGCGCCTACCTGAAATTAAATAATTTATTATTCCAAAAACAGGAATTATGGTACGGCTATCCGATGCAGGGCTTTAATGCGATGGTAGGGATTAACTTAAATTTTTAGGGATATTCAGCAAATAAAATTCAAATCCCAACCGATTCATTTTGAAAAGGTTGGGATTTTTCGTATCTTTGCAGTGTCCCCGAAAAAACGGATTAGTGACCAAAATCGGGGAAACATAAACTAAAAGACATGCGCAAGGTACAAAAAATTTCCAAATTAGAACCAACAATCGGTTTCACCGAGTTTAACATTTATACGGATTACGGTCAAAGTTTTTTATCGAGTGAATTAGGGCGTCTTAAGTCCCTACTTCCTTTGGCGTCCCTTGCAAAAGCGTTGGATCTGAAAGAAAATCGAAAAGGTCGTCCTTCGTATTTTTCTCCGGAAAGCAAAATAGCATTAATGTTTCTCAAATCATATACCGGCTTTTCCGATAGAGCTTTGGTAACTCACTTGAATACCAACATTCACTATCAGCTGTTTTGCGGGATTCGTATTCATTCGTTGAATCCGTTAACCCACTTCAAGATCATAAGTGAAATTCGCTGTGAGACAGGCAAGAAGTTAGACATAGATTCTCTTCAGCAAATACTTGCCGACAGTTGGAAACCCCATTTGGAGCATCCTTCCATAATGATGACCGACGCCACCTGTTACGAAAGTGCGATCCGTTTCCCCCACTGATGTAAAGTTGTTATGGGAGTCTGTTGATTGGGTTTACCGTCAGTTGAAACTTATCGTCAAATACTTAAAAGGCAGAATGCCAAGAAGTAAATATGACAAGCAAAAATGCCGTTATCATGTTTACAGTAAGAAACGCAAGCGCAAGCAAAGTGAAACGCGTGTATTGAAGCGCAGTTTGTTGCATTTATTAATATTGTCACTTCATTTATCCGCAAGGGACGACCCTCTAAAGAAGAAGAACAGGCCAAACAAATGAGGCAGTTATTGAACAGGGAACGTTCTACACGCCTTGAAGGAAGTTTTGGTACCGAAAAGCAATACTATGGACTTGACAGAATCAAAGCCCGCACAAAGCAAACAGAAACAGTGTGGATATTTTTCGGGATACATACCGCCAATGCTGTCAGAATGATAGCCAAAGTAGAAAAAGGCAGCAAGAAACAGGTGGCATAATGTTGAACAGACAGTATTTCTGCTGTCATCCATAGGGGTGGCATGACGCTGAACGCATTACAGTGAAGAAATTACAACAAGTAATACCCGAAAATCAAAAAAAATACCAAAATTTGCATGAGCACGCCAGGCATCATACAAAAAAACTGCCGAATGTGTTTTGCTTTCGACAAGGTTGGGGCTATTTACTGAATATCCCTTTTTAAAGCTCAGTTCGGCGTAGCGTTTCAGTTCGGCGTAGCGTCCTCGCTACGTCGCCACATCGTTAAATTTCATCTATTTTCAGCATACAATCCATCCCCGCAAAGTATCTTGCACTCGAATACAAATAATCTTCTGCCTTTTCCACAATACCCGCTCTTACCGGATTTTCATGTATGTAATTGATTTTTTGCGAAATAAACTGATTGCTAAATATTTCTTCCGCATGATTTTCATGCGTCCAAACCTGAAATAAATCATTACGTTTGTTTTGTTTTGCTGAAAGTTCAAACAACTTCAACATCCAGTCACGGCGACTTTCCGGTTCTGATTTGATAGCTGACAAGATCTGTTTGGCCGTGAAACTTTTAAAATCGCGTATTGTATCACTTCATTTGTTTGATTTACTGCGGATTAACAAATGTAAATGATTGCTCATTACCACAAAAGAAAAAATCTCTAAGCCCTTGTTTTGTTGGCAGTAATGTAAATTGTCAATGACAATATCACGATAAATTTTGCGTGTAAAAATATCTATCCAATTAACAATTTGAAATGTAACAAAATACAACGCTTCTTGATCTGCGATTATGTAACCGGTGCTCATAGAAATAGTTTTGTCAAAGATAACGATAATTTATTATTTGTGTTGAATTTTACTTTAATAAATATGTGATTTGGCGAGCGGGCGGCGACGACGTAGCGAAGACGCTACGCCGAACAGATGCTACGCTGAACAGACGCTACGCCGAACTGTAATTTTTATTCTATGCGCTTGGAATATGAAATATTTCATGTAATTTTGCAATTTTATAAGTAATATGATTAGGAAGAGTTTGCTTTTTCCAATCCTGCTTTGGATAGCCGTTTTTGTTCAGGCGCAAATCCTTAGGCCGGTCAGTTGGGATATTCAACTGATTGATTCCGATACGGCCGAAAAAGAAATCCGGTTTACGGCCACTGCCGGCGAAGGCTGGCATGTATATGATATGAATCTTCCTAAGGGAGGACCTGTATCCACAAGTTTCATTTTCGAAACAAAGCAAGGTCTTGAGTTAATTGGTACTCCTGAAGCGTCGATAACCCCTACAACAGTCCAGGATGAAATGTTTAAGATGGAGTTGCGCTGGTATGCAGGTACGGTTGTCTTTACGCAGCGACTAAAAGTAACAGACTGGGCCAAATTTAAGATTGCAGGCGAAGTTGAATATATGGCCTGCAACGATGAAACCTGTTTGGCGCCTCAAAAAGTTCCTTTTTCGTTCGACCGCAATCATATCAGTCGGGTCGTACCGGTCGTAACTGACATTGAAGAAGAAGGGATAGAAGAATCGGAGTCGGACGAAACGGAAGATTCCATTTTTCCTGATTCAAATGTGGGCAGACACACAGGTCTGCCCCTACAGATTTCCCCCATTTCCCCTGCTTCCCCGATTTCCTCTCCATCCCTCTGGCTTCCCGTCATAGAAGAACTGAAAGCCTTCGGCGATGCAACCGTGTCAGCGCCCTCCGCCTCATGGCTGTATATCTTTTTGGCCGGTTTTGTGGGAGGCCTGATTGCCTTGCTGACGCCTTGTGTATGGCCCATGATTCCGATGACGGTCAGTTTCTTCCTGAAACGCAACAAAGACCGCAAAAAAGCCATTAGCGACGCATTGATTTACGGTTGCTCCATTATTGTTATCTACCTGCTTATGGGGCTGTTAATAACGGGTATTTTCGGCGCAAGCGCTCTGAACAGCCTTTCGACCAATGCCATTTTTAATATTTTCTTTTGCCTATTATTAGTCTTATTTGCCGTTTCGTTCTTTGGTGCGTTCGAATTGGTACTACCGGCTTCGTGGACAAATAAAATGGATGCGAAAGCCGATTCCGCATCGGGCATGGTAAGCATTTTCTTTATGGCATTTACGCTGGTACTCGTTTCATTTTCATGTACAGGGCCGATTATCGGGACTTTGCTTGTGGAGGCTGCCTCGAAAGGGTTGGCTGTCGGGCCTGCTGTCGGTATGTTTGGTTTTGCTTTGGCATTGGCCGTTCCGTTTGCCTTATTTGCTGTTTTCCCGAATCTTTTACAGCATATACCGAAATCGGGCGGATGGCTCAATTCGGTCAAAGTAGCGCTGGGATTTTTGGAATTAGCATTAGCTTTGAAATTTTTGTCTGTAGCCGATTTGGCTTACGGTTGGCGTATCCTCGACCGAGAAGTCTTTTTGGCGCTATGGATTGTGATCTTTGCCTTGTTGGGATTTTACCTGTTGGGCAAAATTCGTTTCAGGCACGACAGAGATTTGCAATATGTATCTGTCCCTCGTTTATTTATGGCTATTGTTTCTCTTGCCTTTGCAGCCTATATGCTTCCCGGTTTGTGGGGCGCTCCGTTAAAAGCTATCAGCGCATTTGCGCCGCCGTTGTATACGCAGGATTTCAATCTCTACGAAGATGAGGTACGTGCCGTTTTTGATGATTATGAGTTGGGAATGGCGGAGGCGAAGCGTTTGAACCGTCCGGTCATGATTGATTTTTCAGGATTCGGGTGCGTCAATTGCCGTAAAATGGAGGCGGCGGTCTGGACAGACCCAAGGGTCAAGGAGTTGCTCGAAGATAAATACGTATTAATCACATTGATGGTAGACGATAAAACAAAATTGCCTGTGCCTGTTACGATTGAAGAAGACGGCAAAAAGCGTGAGTTGAAGACCGTCGGCGATAAATGGAGCTATCTGCAACGCTACAAATTCGGCGCCAATGCACAACCATTTTATGTACTCTTAGATCACTACGGACAGCCGTTGTCTTCGTCGTATGCTTATAACGAAGATGTGTCGAAATATGTTCAATTTTTGGAAAACGGACTAAATAATTTCAAATAACAAATTGAAAATTTGTTATTTGAAATTCAGAGTTTAGTTATTAGATATTAGAGTTTAGTTGTTTTTTTAGTTATTCAGTTACTCAGTTATTCCTAATTGATTATTATGTTTTCCCGAAAAGAAACCCTTGATTCCTTCGCCCGCCTGCTCGACATAATGGACGAGTTGCGTACCAAATGCCCATGGGACCGCAAACAGACTAACGAAAGTCTGCGGGCAAACACCATAGAAGAAACTTTCGAATTGAGCGATGCCATTCTGCAAGCCAACCCCGATGGAATCAAAAAAGAATTGGGCGACCTGTTATTGCATATTGTTTTTTACGCAAAGATAGGCGAAGAAAGCGGTGCGTATGATATTCAATCGGTGTGCGACAGTATAAGCGAAAAATTGATTTTCCGCCATCCTCATGTATTTGGCGATGCCATTGCCGACGACAGCAAGAAGGTGGAACAAAACTGGGAGCAACTCAAACTGAAAGAAAAAGATGGCAATAAAACTGTTTTAGATGGCGTACCGAGCGCTTTGCCGTCTCTGATTAAGGCATATCGCATTCAGGATAAGGCAAGAAATGTAGGTTTCGATTGGGAGGTCAAAGAGCAGGTTTGGGATAAGGTACAGGAAGAATTAGACGAACTTAGGAATGAAATCGGGAAGATGGATACCGACAGGATAGAGGACGAGTTCGGCGATTTCTTTTTCAGCTTGGTCAATGCCGCCCGCCTCTATAAAATCAATCCTGACAATGCGTTAGAGCGCACCAACCGTAAGTTTATCAGTCGTTTCAATTATTTGGAAGAACACACCCTGCGACAAGGCCGTAACCTTAAAGACATGACACTCTCCGAAATGGACGAGATATGGAATGAAGCGAAACGAATTGAATCGTAAAGATGCCGCACATACGTGCGGCATCTTTACGATTCAATTATCTTCCTGCAGTTCTCCAACGTCAAATCTGTCGGAACGATGTTTTTCGGGATACGATAGTTTTTACCGTTGAATGAAATATAGGCTCCGTAACGGCCATTCAGGATTTTCAATTCCGGATCTTCAGCAAATGATTTGATATGCCGTAGCGCTTCCTTTTTGCGTTTTTCTTCAATCAGCAGTATCGCCTCTTCTGGTGTTATAGATATGGGATTCAGTGTTTTAGGAATGGATATGAAAATATTATTATGACGGACAAAAGGCCCAAACCGGCCTATTCCGGCAGTCATTTCTTTCCCTTCATATATGCCGATGGAGCGTGGAAGGTCGAACAGTTTCAGAACCTCTTCTAAGGTAATGGTTTCGATTGATTGGTTTTTCATCAGAGAAGCAAACCGAGGTTTGTGAGCATCTTTGTCTTCCGGGTTAGCCTTTCCGATTTGGGCAATCGGTCCATACCGTCCGATTTTCACAAAAATTGGCTCGCCGCTGTTAGGATCCACACCTACATGGCGTTCGCCGACTTTTCGCTCTGTTTTCACTGCTGAGGTAGCTTCGACGATAGGATGGAAAAATTTATAGAATTGATCTAAAGCCGTTGTCCAGACTAATTGTCCTTCAGCAATTGCGTCGAAGTCTTTTTCTACGTTAGCCGTAAAATGATAGTCCAAAATATCCGGAAAAAATTCCATCAAAAAGTCATTTACAACAGTTCCGATGTCTGTAGGGATTAATTTGTTACGGTCTACGCCAATTATTTCCTTTTTGGTTTCGGAAGTAATTTTCCCGTTTTTGAGCGTTACTACTTGATAATTTCTTTCTTCACCCGGTTTATCACCGCGAATCACATAGTCACGGTTTTGAATCGTCTGAATGGTAGGTGCGTATGTCGAGGGGCGTCCAATCCCGAGTTCTTCGAGGCGGCGAACTAAGTTGGCTTCTGTATATCGCGTTGGACGTTGCGTAAAGCGTTCGGCGGCAACCATATCCCGCAGACCAAGTTTTTCGTTTAAAAAAACAGGTGGGAGCATGCCGTTTTCCTGTTCTTTTTCAACATCTTCGTCCTGGCTTTCCATATAGACATGAAGAAATCCGTCGAAAGTGATTACTTCGCCCGAAGTGATAAACTTTTCTTTCAGACCACCGGCAGCGATTGAAATGGTGGTTCTTTCTAATTCGGCATCAGCCATTTGGCAGGCGATAGTCCGTTTGTATATCAGTTCGTATATCTTTTTTTCCTGTGCTGTTCCTTGGATTTCAGGCTTATTCATGTAAGTAGGGCGGATAGCTTCATGGGCTTCCTGCGCCCCTTTACTTTTTGTTTGGTACTTACGGAAGCGATAGTATTTCTCTCCGTAGGCCGTGAGGATAGTTTCTTTCGAAGTGTGCAAAGCCAAATCGCTCAGGTTGACAGAGTCGGTACGCATATAGGTTATATGCCCCGATTCGTAAAGGCGTTGGGCAACCATCATAGTTTGAGCAACGGAAAAGCCTAATTTGCGAGCAGCTTCTTGTTGCAGCGTAGAAGTGGTGAACGGTGGGGCAGGTGATTTTTTGATGGGTTTACTAGTGATATCATCAATCACAAACTCATTATTTATACATAATGCCAAAAGGTCATTTATTTCTTGCAAGGTCTTCAGACGTTTATTCAGTTCGGCTTTTAGCAGCGTTTTACCATCGGAAAGAATTAAATTGGCAGTCACGCGGAAAAAGGTTTCTGAAACGAAATGCAAAATCTCACGTTCGCGTTCGACGATCAGGCGAACGGCTACAGATTGTACTCGCCCGGCCGAAAGTGCAGGTTTGACCTTTCGCCACAGGATAGGCGATACTTCAAAGCCTACTATCCTATCCAAGACTCTGCGAGCTTGTTGAGCATTGACCAAATCAATATTGATCGGACGGGGATTTTCCAAGGCATGCAAGATGGCATTTTTGGTGATTTCGTGAAAAACAATGCGTTGTGTATTTTTCGGACTCAACTTCAACGCTTCCGACAGATGCCAGGCAATGGCTTCACCCTCACGGTCTTCATCCGAAGCAAGTAATACACGATCGGTTTCCTGGACAGCTTTTTTAAGCGCAGCGACAATTTTTGCCTTGTCAGGAGGAATCACATATTTGGGAGTATAATTATTTTTGACATCAATACTGAATTCTTTTTCTTTCAGATCGCGTATATGCCCGTAACTTGACATGACTTTATAGTCTTTTCCAAGAAACTTCTCAATCGTTTTTGCTTTTGCCGGAGATTCGACAATGACCAGATTCTTTTGCATATTTATTCTTACCTTGTTTAAAATTAGCGGCAAAAATACGAATTAAATTGAATCTTGAAATAAATTCAGGAGAAAATTGAAAATTGAAAATTATTCAAAGAACGGCAATTGTTAATTGTCAATTGACAATTGTCAATTGATTTTGCTATCTTTGCATCCTGTTTAGATTGATAAAAAATGGAAATTGCAAGTAAATACGACCCTTCGCAAGTAGAAGAAAAGTGGTACCAATATTGGTTGAATCATGGTTTCTTCAAGTCTCAGCCCGATCACCGCGAGCCTTATACGATTGTAATTCCTCCTCCGAATGTGACAGGTGTATTGCACATGGGGCACATGTTGAATAACACGATCCAGGATATTCTGGTGCGTCGCGCCCGGATGATGGGCAAGAATGCCCTTTGGGTACCCGGCACCGACCATGCCTCAATTGCTACCGAAGCCAAGGTCGTGGCGAAATTAGCCGCCGAAGGGGTTCGTAAAGACGATCTGACACGCGAAGAATTTCTGCAACATGCTTGGGAATGGACGCATAAGCACGGAGGGATCATCCTCGAACAACTGAAGAAACTCGGCGCTTCGTGCGACTGGGATCGTACGGCCTTTACGATGGACGAACAACGTTCAAAAAGCGTGATTAACGTTTTTACGGATCTGTATAATAAAGGTAAAATCTATCGCGGCGTTCGGATGGTCAACTGGGATCCGAAAGCGCTGACCGCCCTTTCGGATGAAGAAGTGATCTACAGAGAACAACAAGGCAAACTATATTATATAAGGTATAAAATTGAAAAGGAAGACGGCTATGCGCTTGTTGCTACTACTCGTCCGGAAACGATCATGGGCGACACAGCGATGTGCATCAATCCTAATAACCCAAAAACTGCTCATCTCTGCGGAAAAAAAGTCATTGTTCCATTGGTAAACCGCGTCGTTCCGGTTATTGAAGATGAATACGTAGATACCGAATTTGGTACGGGATGCCTGAAAGTAACGCCGGCGCATGACGTTAACGACTATCTGTTGGGTCAAAAATACAACCTGCCTTCGATTGATATTTTCAACGACAACGGTACGATAAGCGAATCAGGTGAAATCTATATCGGAATGGATCGTTTTGAGGTGCGCAAACAAATTCTTAACGACCTTGATGCGGCGGGTTTGTTAGAGAAAACAGAAGATTATACCAATAAAGTCGGTTTCTCGGAAAGAACGGACGTCCCTATTGAACCAAAGTTGTCGATGCAATGGTTTCTTAAAATGGAGGAATTGGCAAAACCGGCGTTAGAAGCCGTGATGAACGATACGATCAAGTTCCACCCAATGAAATTCAAGAATATGTACCGCTACTGGATGGAAAATATCAAAGATTGGTGTATCAGCCGTCAATTGTGGTGGGGGCATCGCATTCCGGCTTATTACCTTCCAGGAGGCGGCTATGTAGTTGCTGAAACCAAAGAAGAAGCCTACCAAAAGGCAATGAACAATGAACAATTAACAATGAACAATGAACAATTGTCAATTGAAGATTTGCGTCAAGATGAAGATTGCCTTGATACTTGGTTTTCTTCATGGTTATGGCCAATTTCCGTATTTGATGGTATAAATAATCCTGATAATGAAGATATTAATTATTATTACCCAACAAATGATTTGGTAACGGCTCCTGAAATTATCTTTTTCTGGGTTGCCCGAATGATTATATCAGGATATGAATACCGGCAGGAAGCTTGTTTTCATAATGTGTATTTTACCGGAATAGTGCGCGACAAGTTAGGGCGTAAAATGTCGAAATCGCTCGGTAATTCGCCCGACCCAATTGAATTGATGAATAAATATGGCGCTGACGGCGTTCGTATGGGCATGTTGCTGACTTCGCCTGCGGGTAACGACCTGCCTTTCGACGAGGCATTGTGTGAGCAGGGGCGTAATTTCAATAACAAGATATGGAATGCGTTTCGATTGGTCAAAGGGTGGGAGGTAGATGCTGCAACTCCTCAGCCGGAAGATTCGGCAATCGCAGTACAATGGTTTCGCTGCCGGTTGAGTAAAGCTATTCTTGAAGTGGACGACTGTTTTACAAAATATCGCCTGAACGAGGCATTGATGGTTGTTTATAAGCTGTTTTGGGATGAGTTTTCGGCGTGGTATTTGGAGTTGGTCAAGCCGGGATATGCACAACCCATAGATGCGTTGACCTGTAGGTCAACGCTCGAATTTTTCGACGCCTTGCTGCGTTTATTGCATCCCTTTATGCCTTTTATTACGGAAGAATTATGGCAGGCGTTATCGCCTCGCGGGGCAGGCGAATCGGTCATGATTGCCTTGACACCTGTTCCGCTCGAACAAACGAAACGTGACGAAGCCGAGGCTTATATGAAAGATTTCGAAACGCTTAAGGAATTGATTGGGAATATTCGTGCCATTAGAAAGCAGAAAAATTTGCCCCCAAAAGAAGGTTTGACATTGCAGGTTTTGGGGCAGTATGATAGCCGTTTCGACGCTGTTATACGGAAAATGGGAAACATAAACGAAATCTGCTGCGTATCGGAGAAAGCTGTTGGAGCAGTTTCGTTTTTAATACACACTACCGAATATGCCATTCTGCTGGACGGCGTAGTCGATGCGGCTACCGAAAAAGCGAAGATAGAAGCAGAGATTAATTATGTAGAGGGTTTCCTTGCTTCGGTGATGAGCAAACTCGGCAACGCAAAGTTTGTAGCCAATGCAAAACCTGAAATAGTTGAAAATGAGAGAAATAAAAAGAAAGATACAGAAAACAAGATTCACACGTTGCGTGAAAAGATGAAAGGGTTAAGTGGAGAAAAGGAGAAAATATAAAATGTATAATTATCTTATATCAGATGTAACAAACGGAACGACATTCCGAGATTTACCGAAAAATATAAAAGCAAAATCGCCCATAGCAGCCATGCGGAAATTATATAAAAATGTGCAAAAGTGCGGAAAACATGATAACACTTCTTTTGCCGTTGAGAGAGGATATATAAAGGGATTTAAAATATACGGCGAATTAAACGCAAGAACCAGTTATTATTATGCGGAATAATTAAACAAATTATAAATAATAAATTATAGTTGGCGAACTTAAACGCAGAAAGGTATAACGAAATGAAAAACATAACAGAATCGATGAGAAAAACGGCAATTTATATGAAATTAGTAGATTTTGAGGATTTGATTGATACTTTAACAGACGAAAAATGCGATTTTTGCATAGAAGACGGAGAAATGGGCGTAGATGATAACACTTTTAAAAAATTATCGGAACATTTTGATATAAAAATAACGTCAATTATCGCCGATAGCTGCGATACTGCCGGGATATGGATAATATATCAGCCTGACCCTGAACCGCAAAGTATAGCAAATAATGCACAAACAAATTATGATAATCCCGAATTTATTAAATACGCCGAAAAGTATCTTAATACTTTGAAATGTATTGACCTTGTGATTGATAGACTTCGTGGATATAGCAAAGACCTTTTATGCGCCGAATCGGAATTAATTAATATAGGATTTTATAAAAAAGATGTGTTCGCGTGGGAGCATGATAAAATCGCAAATAACAATAAAAAATAATTAATAATGGAGGATTATAATAATGGAAAAATATATGTCAAGAAAAAATACCCTACATTTCAAAGGCGAAATGGTTCGAGCCGGATATACCATAGGCAGCCTTGCAACAGAACTCGGCATTAGTCGTTCAACGCTATCATCGCGGATAAACGGAATAACAGACTTTTTAAAATCCGAAATGGAGCGAATTGGAGAATTATTTTGTAAACCCCCTGCCGATATATTTTTCACAGTTACTTAAAAATATCAATAAAATTAAAATATAAAAAATTATAGGAGAATATTTATTTATGGAAATTACAGATATAACCATATCACCCGAAAGAATAGCAGAATTAGAAAAAGATAATAACTTCTTATGTATTGCGGATTGCTTTACTGACACTAACAGACTTCACAATAAATTATTGAACGATTTTAGAACAAAATTTGGCATCGGTTCGAGAATGTTCACAATAATATTAAATGAACTTTTCAAAGATAAAGAAAATATTTTTAACTTAAAACGGGATTTAGAATCGGCAGGATATTCAGAGCATGATGTTTTTGCTTATGAGTGCTATAAATTGGAACAAGAAAATAATTCCACAAGTTAAAATAATTAAAACGCAGGGGCGGTAATATGTAAGCCGCCCCAATGGATTTAAAGACAGCGTTTATAAAGGTGTACTTATACATACACTTGAAATTGCTTTTAGAATTGCTATTTAACACAATAAAATTAGTCTGTATAAGTGAAAAAATACTTTACAAACGTATGTAAAAACACTTGACTTTTATAGACGGATATAGTATAATAAAAGTATAAAAATATGAAAAAAGGGAGTTGTGTTCTATGCCCAATAAAATTTTCGGATATGCGAGAATAAGCTCAAGCGACCAGAACCTAACCCGGCAAATAGAGCAATTAAAAGAATATATATCAGATAGTCGCTATATAATAGCAGACGAAGCAAGCGGGAAAAATTTTGACCGCAGGGGATATAATACTCTTGTCGGTTCTTCGGAGACCGTGCCATTACTAAACGAAGGCGATTTATTAATAATTACTTCGTTAGACAGACTTGGAAGAAATTATATTGAAATTCGTGAGCAATGGAATTATATAACCCAGACTTTGAAAGCGGATATAAAAGTATTGGAAATGCCGTTGCTTGATACTTCAATGAGTACGGCAGACCTTGACCGCCGATTTATAGCGGATTTGGTATTGCAAATATTAAGTTATACAGCAGAGAAAGAACGGCAAAATATTCGCTCCCGGCAAAAGCAAGGCATTGATGTTATGCCCATGCGGGACGGAAAACGAGTATCGGCGAAAACAGGCAGACCGACAGGAAGACCAACCGCCGAATATCCTGATAATTGGAATAATATTTATAACCAATGGAAAGCAGGAAATATAACAGCAGTAGCGGCGATGAACGAATTGAAATTAAAAAAAGCAACATTTTATAAATTGCTAAAAAAATATGAGGGAAGTCAATAATTGACTATCCCTCTTTGAAATTTATTTTACGGCGAAAACACGCCGGGATATTTGTCAGTTTCTTTCGTCAATCTTGAAACTAAAATTTCATTAACTTTTGAATAAATATCGTATGTTATTTTTCCGATTTCGTACATTTTTTTATTTAATGCGATTTGTATTTTTATTTTTGCTATATTTTTTACATCTTCTTCGAGAACTTTTTGCATATTTATATCTCCATTTTCAATAATTATATTATTAAATTTATTATTCA
>Ga0082212_10006444_pt1 | contig 15779 bp, 7 predicted proteins | sample TergutNt197P3_FD_71548 | JGI IMG/M metagenome (GOLD analysis project Ga0082212, IMG submission 71548) | Neocapritermes taracua P3 segment gut microbial communities from Petit-Saut dam, French Guiana - Nt197 P3 | ecosystem: Host-associated > Arthropoda: Insects > Digestive system > Gut ...
TTGGACGTCATATCGCGGACATGCCCCCGGATTTGCTCTTCAGTGATGTTGGGCGAGTCCAGGAACCATGTATCCAGGATCCCCCCGACAAAGGCGATTTTATCCCCAAACTTTTTTTTGCACTCATATGGATCGTTGCAATAATGTACGCTGTTCCACGATGACGCGCCCATCCCGGCGATTTCTTCAGCAAGCGAGACCATATAACCGCAACAATGATGCTCGTATATGACCCCTTTTGACCGCACATTGTCGATGACCTTCTGCAGATGAGGCTTAATTAACTCCCTCCAGGTTTTCGGCGACATGAACAAACCCAAACCGGCGCCGTAATCTTCATGGAAAGCCAAAACATCCGGCTTGTAGTAATCGATGTAATAATTATGCAGCTTGATTTTATGTTCCGCAATCGCGCCGAAGAAATCATACATAGCCTCAGGCTCCAATAATAGGCCGCCTAAAAGCTCTTCAGTATGTATCATAGAGAACGCGCGTTCCCATGTCCCGATACCGTCCCTGACCAAAATAACTTTATTTTCCCGATCGAAATGGAGATCTTCAGCCTCAAACCTCGAAGTCCAGTCGATGGCGTCAAGGTCGGGGATTGTTACATACTCCCGCCATTTCGCGACGTCTTTGATAATGTAGTTTGTCGCGTCGGGATTGTATGCCTGGGTCTTTTGATCGAACTTCCAATTCTGGCCGAAAAAGTCTATCTCATTCTCCCCGCCTATCCATTTCGGTTCTTGTACAGAGCAGATCAGGCCCTGCCCGACAGTGCGTATTGTTTGGATGTCCTGTACCAGCGGCAGATATTCCGGCTCTTCAAGACGGTATACCCGCAGCATGTTTTCCCTGGGTGTGATCGACATAGTCCCCCTCCTTGTTTCTACAAGTGTAAAATCAGTGTTTCCAATTACATTATATCATAAGTGCTATAATCTTCGCTCGATAAAAGCAAAACCCTGCGGCGCTTCGAAGTACCGCAGGGTAAATTTCATTTATAAAGGCGTCATGCGCGCTTTTTGGCCTGTTCAGTATTTTACTTCCTGTGATATTTGTTCCAGTTTATCCTTAATGTTTATAAACAAGTCTACCAAAACAGGATCGAAATGGCTTCCTGCGCTGTCCTCAATAATCTTACATGCCTCATCGTGTGTAAACGCCTTCTTATACGGGCGCACAGATATCAGTGCGTCGTACACGTCGGCGATTGCCATAAGGCGCCCCTCGATTGGGATATTCAGCCCCCTCAGGCCCACCGGGTATCCCGTTCCATCCCATTTTTCATGGTGCGTCCCGGTGATAAGCAGGGCGTGATTCAGAAAGACGTGCCCCTTGGTTTCGCTCATTATCCGTTCTATGGCGTCGACGCCGATAGTTACATGGGACTTCATGACCTCAAACTCCCCGGGGTCAAGCTTACCCGGTTTGTTCAGGATTGTATCGGATATGCCTATTTTTCCAACGTCGTGGAGCTGCGCCGCGGGGTGGAAGAACTCCATGTTCCATTTGGAGACTTCGTCCGCGTATATATCCTCCTCGATCATCTCGTCGATTATAGCTTGCAAATACCGCTGGGTCCTGTAGATGTGCCCTCCTGTGAACTCATCCCGGAACTCGACAAGATCCGCTACTGTCGCGATTATCGCATTCTGAAGGGCTGTGACTTCGGCGGTCTTATCATTTACCCTCTTTTCCAGATTGTCAGCGTAATCTTTTAGTTTTGCCTGGTTTGCTATCAGTTTGGCCTGATTTGCAAGCAGTTCGTTTCTTTGTTGCACAATCAGTAGCTGGTGTGATATGCGCTTAAGCAGCAACGGGCCGGAAAAGGGTTTTGTCACGTAGTCCGAGGCTCCAAGGTCAAAGCCCTCCATCTCGCTTTCGGCGTCGGACTTCGATGTGAGGAATATCACGGGGATATCGGCATACCGCTTATCTGACTTCAATCTCCTCAGCGCGTCATAGCCGTTTACTTCCGGCATCTCAATATCGAGCAGTATCATATTAGGCGTCACATCCTCCAGAAGTTCAAACATCCCTGCCGCCGACTGCACCGGATATACTTCGTAGAATGTTTTCAGCAAATCCCTGCCCATTGTCAGGTTTGCCCTGACGTCGTCAACCAGGATTACCTTGCTTCGCGCTTTTCCCATAATAAAGTCAATTCCCCTCGCTATTCCAGATCCGATAGTTTGTCAATGATTTTCTTAAAAGCAGTGACGTCAATATTCTGCCGGAGCCAAACGATAAGATCGTTGTCATATATATACTCATATCGCTCGAGTTCCTCAATTTCAGCATAAGCCCCATCAATATCGAAATTACAACACGCGTGCAGCAACCTGACCAGCGTTTCCCTGTCCGGCGAGTCCATAACTGTTTTCTGATTGATCGCGTCGAGTTTTATGAGTACATGGTCAAGGTCTGCAATCAGTTTCCCGGCCGTATCAAAAAAACCGGCGTTGTTCGCGTATATAAAACCATGATTGCCTTCTTTTGCAGCCTGCTCCAGCGCTTCCGCTTTTTTGCCGACATTCTCCGCGAAAATCCCCTTGCTTGCCCCCTTTATCCCGTGGACGATTATCCTGTAGTCATTCAAATCAATCCCGTTAACCTCTTTTATCTTGTCAAGCTCCTCTTTTGTATTGCTGGCGAAAGAGCGCAGTATATTCAGATAACTATCCTTATCCCCGTATTTCTCAACGCCCCGGCTTATGTTCAGCTCATAAAACAACTCGCCGAAAACCCGCCGGTCCAGTCCGCAGCGCCTGACGGTTGAGGAACGCCTTTCTGCCCCGCTTCGGGTTTCGTGGGCGCTGTCATTATCCGGGTTATCGTACCCGTTTTGGTAGTTCTGCTCCTGTTCCCGATCGCGTACCCACTGACGAATAACGGAGTCCAGGCGGGACACTTCGATTGGTTTTGATATAAACGCCTGGAAGCCGTTGTTCAGAAACATTTCTTCGTTCCCTGAGACGGCGTTGGCCGTGAGAGCGATTATAGGGACCTTTTTCGCGTAGTCCGTACCAATCTCCCTAATGCGCCGCGTTGCTTCGATCCCGTCCATCCCGGGCATCATGTGATCCATGAACACTGCATTGTAACGTACTTTACCGTTGCGGATAGCGTCGATGGCCTGCTGCCCGCTTGTCAGGCAGTGGATTTTCATGCCATACGCCTTCATCAGGCCTTTCGCGACGTCGAGATTGAACGCAACATCATCCACGATCAGGACATGCGCGTACGGAATCTGAATCCGTTTGAGCTTCGAGTTCTGCCTGCGCTTTTGCTCAAAATACTGGAATTTTGAGAGATTCTCAGCCATTTCCTGGCCTATGACCTCAGTACTGACGAAGTCCTGAGGTATTTTGACAGTAAAGACGCTACCCTTACCGGGCTCGCTCTCCACACTGATACTACCGTTCATAAGCTCAACCATCTTCCTTACTATTGACAGCCCGAGGCCGGTGCCCATTATCTCACGATTTGCGCTCATATTCATCTGAGAGTAATTGTCAAAAATACGTTCGACATGCTCGGGGTCGATACCTATACCCGTGTCCCTTATGTATGCGGTCAGCCAAACCGTACCGGTGTTGCCGGCATTTCCCCCGGGTTCATGCAGGCATGTGACGCCCAGCTCGACGGCGCCCTCTTTTGTATATTTGAATGCGTTGGATAAAAGATTGTTAAGTATCTGCTTTATCCTCAACTCATCGCCAAACAAATGGGCGGGAAGGCTTTCTTCAATGTTGAGTATGAAATCTATCGGTTTTTCGCCCTTGTGCATGATGCTTTGGGTCACAGTGTCGTTGATCAGGCTCGGAATATCGTATTCGACCGGCACCAACTCGAACTTCCCGGCTTCTATTTTCGAAATGTCGAGTATATCGTTAACAGTGCTGAGAAGGATCATACCCGCGCTGTTTATCTTCTCCAGATTCGAACATGTCTCCCTGTCCAGTTTGTTGTTTTCAAGCGACAGATCGGTCAGTCCTATGATCGCGTTTAGGGGCGTGCGGATCTCATGGCTCATTGCAGCAAGGAACTCCGATTTCGCCTGGTTTGCGTTGTTTGCGGCTTTCTCCGCTTCCTTGTGACCTGTGATATCCCGGGCGATACCCAGTATTCCCGCTATACTCCCGTTTTGGATGATTGTTGACTTAACCGTTTCAAAGATTACTTCGTTTCCTTCCGCGTCCAGCATACATTCTTCAAACTTGATTGTCCGATTTTTCATAAGGAGCATTTGCTCCATTACACGGTGGTCTTCCGCCATCCCGGCTTCCATCCTCAACCCTTCGACTTCGCCTTTCCCTATAATGTCCGACTCGTCCCGGCCAAAGAATCGTTCCATGCTGTTGTTGACGCGCGTAAAAAGTAGATGCTCATCTTTGCAAAAAATCAGATCCGGTATCGAGTCGAATATCGCACTTAGCATGGAAGTCTGGAACTCCAGCGCGCTTGTCCTCTCCATGACAAGCTTTTCAAGCTGCTTCCCGGAATGACGCTTTCTTAGAAACAGAACGTACATTAAAATCACGATGCAAAAAGCCAGGATAGATATCCCTATCAGCCAGGGCCGTTGCGCCTGCGCAAGCTTTGCCCCATAATCATACGTGCCCGTCATCCATTTGTGGGATACCCCCTCAACGTCGATGAGCGTGAGCGCTTTATCAATAATGGAGCATAAAACGGCCGCGTCTTTACTGAATCCGAAAGTTGTGTATTGAAGATTCTCCGTGAACTTCAAGTTTATCTTGTAGTCATATATCTCGTAGTAATTCATTAGGGCGAGGATTTTATACTCATCGGCCATTACGACGTCAAGCTCACCGCGGCCCAATGCTTCAAGGGCCTCGTCGGTGCTGATGAACTCCGTCACATGTCCATGACCGGGAAACCAGTTTTTCAGCACTTCGAGATACACGGTGTCTTTCGCCGCGCCAACCCTCAGCCCGGGAATATCGGATACTCTGATGTTCGGGAAATCAGTTTTGGATAAAAGAACATAACAGCACTGCGCGACAGAGGTTTGTGGCCAAATAAACCTGCCCTCGCGTTCACTAGACCGGATCAGGGTATCTACAATGGAGACTTCCCCGTCCTCGAGCATTTGAAGCAATACAGGCCATGGCGTACGCTCATCGTTTGCGGGCGTAAACGACAAGCCCGTCAGCTTTTCCACTTCTCTTAGCAGATCGAAGTAAATACCTTGCCATTGATTCTCATGGTCGTTGTAGAAACAGACCGGGTAGTTGAAGTACTCCGCCGCTATCATAATCGTCTTTGGGTCGGCAAGATATGCTTTCTCCTCATCCGAGAGTATTTTTAAAAGTTTATACATCCTGTATTGATCGTACCCATCGCTGTATAATATGGATAAAAACCCGGCGTCACTGTTACTGAGCGCTTTATTAACAACCGATATAACAGGTTCAAAATCGGGATTGAGAGCTGTCATTGAAACCGGGTTTATAGTAATCGGGTAGAAATCCTCCGCAACTATATCAAAGTAACCATATGAGACGGCGTCTGTTATATTCTGATGGATAAAGGCGTCGATACTTCCGCGACTCAGTAAATCATAGGCTTCCTCATTGTACTTTACATATACAGGCTCATAGGCGCCGGGTTCGAAGGTTGAGCGCACGATATCAGCAGTAACGCTGTTTTCCACCATAGCAAATCTGAGCGGACGCGACTGGTTTATCTCTGCAAGCGGAGCGCTGCCCGCGAGGCGAAAGTACTGTAAATACCGGTTGGATATAGGATCGGTCATGAAGTAATCCTCTTTTCGTTCATCGGTGATTACCATATGACCTGTAAAGTCAATCTCTCCGGTTTCAAGCGCGGGTATCAGATCGGCGAACTCGCAGCTTACAGGGGTAAACGGTATTTCAAACAAGTCTGTGAGCCACCCGCAAAACAGGGCGGAAAACCCGCCCGTTTCTCCGTCATCATAGATAAACGCCTCTGTACTTCGAGGCATTCCGTAAGTAAAGTGATTTCTGTTCCTCTTCAGTTCTTCTATGGCGTTTACTTCATGTTCCCCTACTCCGGGTACTTCCCGGTATGATGAGAAAGATCCGGGGATTATTCGGGTACCGGACGCGTTTTGCCCGGTGCAGCCGGATATAACCGGCAACAACAATATACAGGCAAACAAGACGCTCAGTACCCGTATACAGCAATTGCGAAAGTGTGTTGCAAGTTCATCCGTCCGTTTATTCATACAGCTCCTGTCCCGGCTGTTAAGACCGGGGTATTTTTATCCCCTTTGGTTTTGCACATGTAGTAGTATGCATATTTTGCTGTGCAGACGCCGCATGGGGCAATGAGGACCTTAGCACAAAGTTGGCCCTCATCGCCCCCTGCAGCTTATAGGGGAGGGGTAAGCATGGTAATCCTGGTGAGCGATTCTCCTGCAGAATCATAATCATATGTCTGGAGCGCATCAAGTGCGGACAGAAGGAGCTCGTTTTTCTCGCTGCCGAAATCCCAGGACAGCAGGTTGTGAACAGCATCTATGCCCGCGTCGTTGTCGTAGTCCTCTATTGCGGTGAGGGCAACGTGCACTTGCTTCACCAACAATACCCTATCACCGGGCTTTTTATCCAGCGCCGGTATTTCATCCGGCGTGAGCGCCAACAGCGCTTTTTGAAGTGAAAGAATCTTTGTGTTGAACCCGGGAAAACTCTCAACACAATAATCGTCGTCCCGGTTTTTTGAGGCCATCTCCAGCTTCCGCGCCATTTCGGACAGACCCATCGCCCCGATAGTGGCAAGCGAGGACTTCATTGCGTGCACTGTTATTGCGAAGCTCTCCAAGTCGCCCGCCTCCAAGCTTGAGGACATGCGGTCGCTTTCCTGTGCGATCATACTGCTGAAAAGGCGCAGGTTGTCGAGATACATTGCCTCTATACCCGCAAAATGGCTCAGGCCAATCTCTATATTGATAACTCCTATATTTCTTACGATACCCATGAGACTGGCTGGGGAAGAGGCGCCCGGTTTCGATTGCGCGGCGGCTGACTTCGCAGCGGCGCCTGAATGCTCGGCAGGGGGCGCCCCGGACTGCGTTGCGTTTGTTGACTGCGCGGCGGGGACTACCGGGACCGGGGCCGCCCCGGCGCCGGGTCTTAGTAAGACTTTATCCTGCGGGAGCCATTGCTTGAGCACTACCGATAACTCCTTCATATCTATTGGTTTTGATATATACCCGTTAAACCCGTTGACGAGGAACATCTCCTTTGCGCCATGCACCGCGTTCGCTGTGAGCGCGATTATTGGGAGATTCTTAAACGTCCCGCCAAGTTTCCTGATTTCGCCTGTCGCTTCGATGCCGTCCATGTCCGGCATCATATGATCCATAAACACAAGGTCGTAGTTGGTCTTTGCAACCAAGTTGATAGCGTCCCTGCCCGAACCTGCAGTATCGGCGTCTACGCCGTACAGCTTCAGCAGCTCGTGAGCCACTTTCAGATTAAAGCTGTTATCGTCCACCAGAAGGACGCTCGCAGAGGGCGCGTACAAAGAGAGTTCCTTTACATCCTTGAATGTTTCCCGGACTTCCGACACGTTTCCGGCGACTATCGGGATTATCACCGTGACCATAGTGCCTTGACCATACTCGCTGTCCATCATTATCTTTCCGCCCATCATTTCCACGAAAGATTTACTGATGGCAAGACCCAGTCCTGTGCCTACGGTATTCCGGTTCCTATCCGTCCTGACCTGGACGAAAGCGTTGAACAGTTTCGGCAGCTCATCTTTTGGTATCCCCGTGCCCGTATCCTTAACCTCGAACATGAGCTTGTCGCCGGAGATAGACAGCTTCAGCCTTACATACCCTTCTTCAGTGAACTTGACAGCGTTTCCGCATATGTTGATCAACACCTGCCTCAGCCTTACTTCGTCTCCGAACAGGACTTCCGGCATATCACCGGCGCTTTCAAACCTGAACTCGATACCCTTGTTACCCGCGACATATTTGAACATGGAGCATACATTGTCGATAAGCGCGCGGAAGTTATAATTGACAGGTTCAAGCGTGAGTTTGCCCGACTCGATTTTGGACAGATCCAGTATGTCGTTGATAATTGACAGCAGAGAGTGCGCCGAAGTGTTGATATCGTTGACATACCCCGCCTGCCTATCGCTGAGCGGCTCGTGCAGCAACAGCTCGGTCATTCCAATGACGGCGTTCATAGGCGTACGTATCTCATGGCTCATTTTTGCGAGAAACGAAGATTTGATTTTGTTGGCTTCCTCCGAGCGTATGCGCGCGATATGCATGACCGTCAGCACCCCGCAGACCAGCAGGGCAAGGACGGCGCCTGTCAGCGACAGGATGAGCCTCATATCGTCTACGTCCTTGTAGTAGACCTTACTGGAAAGCGAGAGCTCAATGTACCACCCGTTAAATAGCTTCTTAAAGAAAGCGACGTCGTTGCCGCCCTGAATGGCAGAATAATTATACGCCGATATGTCCTCCCCGTTTTTCAGCATCTCGGCGATTTCCCTGTAGCCCCTTCCGCCATCGATCTCTTCGAACCTCATCCCCAGGACATCGGAAACAGGGTGGATGATGATTTGCCTGTTCGAGTCCAGCAGTACGGCATAGCCGCTGTTCATCAACTGAAGATGCCCGATGTAATCCGCTATGCTGGATACGCGCACATCCAGCGCGATAACGCCGAATAAGACGCCGTCCGGGCCGGACAACTGTCTCGAGATCGTCATGACAAACTCGCCGGTATACGCATCCAGATACGGGTCGCTGTAGAATATCGACCCGTTGTTTCCCAGCGCCCCGATATACCATATGCGGCTTTCAGGGTCAAAGTTTTCGGGGTAATTCCAGTTTGCGCTGCTTATGAACGTGCCGTCGACATACCCATAGAGGAACAGCACGCTCTTAAACCTCTCGTCGCTTTCGTACAGCCAGTCGGACCATTGCGTAAGTTCCGCCTGCATCGCGCCGGCGCCGCTGTTTTGCGCCTTCAGCCCCTCGAACACAAACACCATATCGTTGAGTGTAATCTCATGCCCCTGCAGATACGTCTTTATTGTTTCCGCCGAAGCGGATATGACTTCGTCGCCGTAGTTTGAGATATGCTTCTCGACGATGCGCGAAGCGAAGAAGCTGCTAATGATTACCATTGCGGCAAACGCGCAGAAAACCAGAAGCAGTTGCAGCAACAGCCTCCGGTAAGCTTTTGTATTAAGCACCAGTCTTTTAGCGATCTTGACCACCTCACTGGGAGGACGGCGAGTTGACGCCGCGCCGCGAGCCTCCCTCTCCACTCCAATGAATAAACCCCTTAAATAAATTTTTCGACTTTTTCCAGGATCAGCTTTTGCGTGACAGGCTTCACAATGAAATCCGACCCGCCCGCTTTGAGCGCTTTGAGTACATACTCCCTGGTTGCGTTCCCTGTCAGGAACAGGATTGGAGCTTTCTTGCCAAGCTCCTTGATCTTGTATGCCAGCTCATATCCGTCCATCCCCGGCATTTCTATGTCGAGTATATATAGGTTCGGATCGTGGCTGAGCAGATACTTCAGGGCGCCCGCGCCTGAATTAACGCCCGTGAATTTATACTCGCTGCCTTCAAGCGCCGCTTTCAGTGTGTCCAGGGAAAATGCGTTATCGTCGACAGCCAGTATGCTCAGCTTCCCGGCTTCCTGCCCGGCGGCTTCTTCAGCACCCCCGTCGGGGGGTTCGATATCCCCTTCATTCTCATCCATGTAGATTACAACTTGAATGTCGATTGACAGCATTGCCAGCAGGGACAGCAAGTATGTCATTGAAGCCAACACTTTCTCATGCTTTACTGCGACCAGCGCGTTTATCTGTTTCTGGCACTCCTCCGCGAGCTCATTAGCGTATATACCGCTTAACATATCCCTTATATTGACGAGCGTTTTTGAGTAGGAAAGGTAGTCTTTTGCCTCAAGGGATTCCTTTAGTGTAGTCTCCAGCAACGGGAAATCCTCTACAAACGAGATTAAAGTCTGTATGTATTCGTACAGTTGGTTTTCCCTCATTAGCGAGAGAATCTGCGATACATCAAGCTCGGTAATCTCAAATAGCCGTTCCCTTATCGTCATGCTTCCAGTCCTTTCAGTACTTGCCGGGGATTGTATCCCTGCGGACTATCCAGCGAAGTCAAGTATGCCACAAGCTGCAAACCAAATCCTTCTTTCAGGTCGTGAATGCGACGCGCGGTCCATGTCTATTTATTCTGTCCCGTCGGTAAAAAACCATATACAGACACGTAACCGCATTTAAAGTATAGACGTTGAAATATCTACATATAACACACCGTTTCAAAAAAGAAATCAAAGTTATTGCCTAAGAAAAAGCAAAAAAAATAATCGCGGAACACCCCCTGAAATTAGTGTTTCGCAATCGCAAATTACACCCTATCCACTCGCGGGCCCATATCAATGCGCGGTGATGACAAGGTAACCCGATTTTCAGATCAGCTTTTGCATAATCGCGACGCGGATCATATCGGAATTATTCTCCGTTTTCAGTTTCTTATGTATTGTGCCGATCACTGTTTTTACGGTGTTTACAGAAATACACCTGCTGACAGCTATTTCCGTATGGGATAAGCCATGCGAGAGATCGATGATTATATCAATTTCGCGTTTGGTCATCGCGGCGCTTTCAGCGATATCATTCGCGCGCTTGTACTCTGATATGATATGCGACTGCCGCTTTGCGTATGACGAAGATTTACTTCTCACCATCTCCAACCAATCATGGGGCACGTCATAGCCCGGCTCTTTAAGCGCGGCGGAACACAACGTGCGCATGTCCTTGCCGCGGTTGATGAACGCCATGATGATCCCGTTCGGCGCCGCCTTGTCGTACGCTTCTTTTAAAACCTTAAGCGCTGTATGCTTTTCCCTGGATAGATAGTGCACGCAGGCTTCCATCGCCAGCATCTCCACGCGCCCGTAAAGTATTGCCTCCCGATGCCGCTGCTCGCGCATGTAAGCAAGAAGCTGCGCGTAGTTTCTCATCATATAGTAGTAGCGCGCTTTGATCCGGTTCCCGAAGTTCTCAAGATAATACGGATGGCTGTATGTCGCGAACTTCTCCTTAAGCCAGTTCGGGACCAGTTCCGGGAGTTCAAGATACGTGTAATACCAGCCTACCGAGATATCATAGATGACATAACGGTTGTTGTATGAACTCTCCTCGAGAAGCGGAAGCATATCCCTGACAGTCTGTTCGGCTTTTTCATAGTTGCCCTGGTAAGCGGCAATACGCAGAAGGTAGCCGAGGCCCATATGCGCGATTTCAAACTGGCCGCGTTCCAGCGCGCGTTCTGAACCGTAAACAAACAAAGGTTCGGCGTCCGAGACCTTGCCCTGATGGAAAAGCAGTTCCCCGCGCGCAAGATCCGTCATCCCCGTCATAGTGCCGTACATACAATTGGATACATGCACTTCCGAGCGTGACAAAGCATCGATATATGCCTGTTGCGTGCCTTTCCTTTCTGAACCCACAAGGGATATCCACGGTCCTATCGGGTAACCTGACAGGGACTTAGGGTCAAGCGGCGTCAAGGACAGGCATTCGTCCATCTTCTCAAAAGAAAGATCGAATTCGTACTTATCGGTCGTCGTACACAACATCGTCTCCATTATGCCCCTGCAGTAATAGAGCCCCCCGAGCGTATAGTTTCGGAACAGACTGTATTTGGGCAAATCGATGTACTTTTCTTCATAACGATCGATCATTGCCCGTGCCTGGGACAATAGTCCGAGGCGCATAATGGCGCGTACCCGCATCGCCGCAAGTAACGGAACCTTGTCGAAGGCTTCTTCCGGGGCGCGGTTGAAAATCTCCGTGGTGAACCGCGCAATGTCAAACGGGATTTGAGTCGGCATATCGTAGAATATCTCGACTATCGCTTCATAATCCCCGGTCTTTTCAAAGTATGCAAGGGCGTCAATCTTGATTCCGTTTGCGTTGCACCACTCCGCTGCGATCTTGTATGTTTCGAGTTTCTCTTCCTGGGTGAGCAGCGTCTGCTTCTCTCGGAGGTATTCGAGGAAAAAGTGTTGGATAAGATACGAGTCCGAGTATGAGTCAAGTCGAACATAGGTGTTATATCGTTTCAACTCGGCCAGCAGTTCCGCGTCGCCGCCGGCCAGAAGGCTGACAAGCTCAACCGACAGGCGCTCAATCAATGACAGGCGAATCAGGAACCTTTGGATGCGCTCGGACGTCCCGTTGTGGAACTCCGCTTCCATAAGCGATGAGATGTTCGTCTTCATTGCGTTACGGAGGAACCCCCTGTATGAAGGCGCCCTCTGGTACGACCGGGCTATGAGGTTTATCGCAAATGCCCACCCGCCGGTATCCTCGTAAATCTCGCGAAGTTCGTCCGGATGCGGTGAAATCCCCTGCTGTTTGAAATAACCCGCGAGCTCGCCCTCGGTGAACCGCAGATCCTCTTCGCTTATGTCGAACATCCGCCCCTTGGACTCAAAACTCGCTATGTTCATATTTGCGGTCGACCTTGTGATGAAGAATACCGACGATCCGAGCGGGAGGTCGTCGCTGACACAGCTTTCGACAAGATATATTATCGCAGGGTCGTCAATAAAGTGGAAACCGTCAAAGACATGTATGCGCCGGCGCCCCTCGAACTGCGTTTTGAGAATGTTATGGAATCTGCCGACTTTCTCATCCGTATCAGGAAAACCGAGCGCTTTTACCGCTTTCGCGTAACCCGCGCTGACCTGAATCGTACTGCTTACGAAATTCTCCCAGAAACGCGCGCCGATGTTATCGCGTTCGGTTAGCTGCGTCCAGCCTACGGGGGTGTCCAACCCGCGCGCAAAATCATTCACAGCGCTCGTCTTTCCGAATCCCGCCCCGGCGCATATGGCGACAAGCGGATAATTGGTAGCTTTTGTAAGGAGCTGGGTTATCCGTTGGCGTTGAAAATGATAAGAATCAAAAGGATTGCGATAGGTTTCAGAATCCACTTTCTCAGTCTCCAGGTCTGACCACTTGCGTCTTTAGTAACACTTCCGCATGATGCACTTCAAAATGCAATCAAATCTACGAGAGTTTCTACACTATGCTCCCATATACATAGGATAATCAACATAACTATCAACATTATACAAGTAACGATTTGAAACGTCAACACAAAGCGTGTGTAGTGTAACAAAATATCCGCGCGACATGTTACAGTTCGCGGGAAGCCGGGATTTCACCCTGTCTTTTGTTTTTCTTGACACGTGGGGCGTGGTGCATCATAATGGTCAAAATGCCCGCAGCTCCGCGTCAAACGACGCCCCAACGCGGAGACCCGTCAAACAATGAAAGGAACGATCATGTCATGACATATAATCGAAGGCCTGAAAATGAAGAGGACGCGACATTACCTTTTGAGCTTGAAAAAAGGTGGGGGCGACTGGATGAGATAATGCGAGAAAAGGATCTGGACGCCTTACTAATAGTTGGGAACAGCGTCGTGGGATCGGCAGCTTTCGGGTCGTTCCGGTACTTCACAAGCCATAAGGTCTACTACGGATACCAGGCGATAGTGGCAAGGCCGGGAAAACCGATAATGGTTTGCGCCTCCTCAGTCCTTCATAAAAGGGCGCTAACGCAAAAGGGGTTCACAGATATCCGCCTTTCGCCTGATATCCTGGGCAGTGTGTTATCAACGTTGAATGAAGGGCCCTTGAGAAGGCTGGGGGTTTCGTTGGCCGTACTGCCGTCGTCATGGTATCTCGAGCTCGAGAAAATGAATGTTACAATCCTGGATATTACCGAAGAGGTCGTCGCCGTCAGGAACAGTCGCAGTGAGTACGAGTTGCAGGCTACCCGGGAAAGCGCGCGGATAAGCGATATCGGATACAAAGCCATGATCGATATGGCCAGACCCGGGGTGGGATTAAGCGACCTTCACACAGAGTTGGACTATGTCCTAAAGATGGCGGGGGCGGAGGAGACTTTTACCCTGATGTCGAACGGCAAGTTCTCATTTGAGGATAACAAACTTCCTTGTATCAGCGCTTATCGATGGCCGGACGACCGCGTCATTGAGCACGGGGACTGTGTGGCGATGGAGATAACGCCACGATATAAGGGTTACTGGACACAGATGGTGAGGACTATCTGCGTCGGGGAGGAAAACCCCGATCTGCGTATCGCCCATAAAGCTCAAGTTGAAGTGATTGAGTCTGTGGTAAAGCTCCTAAAGCCGGGCGTCCGGCTGGATGATGTGCTGACCCACATGTGGGAAGCCGGTAAAGACCTGGGATTCATTGCCAAACTACCTTCTTGCCACCTTGCCGGGATCGACCTTGACGAGGGCTGGCAGTTCTCAATGGAGAGCGATATCGTCTTGATGGAAAACATGACTTTTATCCTGCACCCGACGCTTATCACGCCAAAAATCGACTTCGGGATATTCTGGGGGGAGTCGTATCTGGTCACAAATGACGGGGGACTCTGTCTTGCTTCCTCCGGCAATGAGCTTATAACAGTTTAAAGGAGGAGGGCGGCCAGTGTTTAGTGTTACTGAAAAAAACAGAAGGCTCAAAGCGGTTTCAGGTTTCATCGAAAGCGAAGGGCTCCGCGCGATTTATCTTCCGGGAAACAGCACCGTAGGGTCGAAATCATTCGGCTACAACAGGTATTTCACGGATAAGCGGGTAATTTTCCACTACATGAGCGTGGTTCTGTTTGGGGACGCGGATCCCGTAGCGGTTGTGAACGACTCCATGAGCAAGCTCCTCACCGTCAAGAACTCGTTTATTGGGGACGCTGTAATAGATGAAGACCAGATAAACGGCGTCATCGGGATTTTGAAAGATCGCAATATAGTGAGCGGACGGGTCGGGACAGTGTTCGATATATTGCAGGCAGCGTGGCTCCTGCGATTGAGGGAGGCGCTGCCTGATGTGGAGTTCATTGATGTGTCTGAGAGTTTATACCCGATTAGAACGATAAAGAGCGATGAAGAGGTCGAGGTGCAGAGGGTTTGCTCGGCAATAGCCATAGCCGGGTACAGGGCAATCTGTGAGGTTGCCAAGCCCGGCATATACGAGAGCGAAATAGTGGCTTCAATGGAAAAGGCTATGCAAAGCAGGGGGGCGGAGGAGAGTTTTGCGCTTATCACATCAGGCAAGTTCAGCATCAAAGATAACAAGCTGCCTGCCCTGCACAACTGCGCGGCGTCCGACAGGGTAATCGAGGAAGGCGACGTCGTCGCGGTGGAGATTACGCCCCGACACCGCGGTTACTGGACACAAATCGTGCGTACCATATGCGTTGGGGAGATAAACAAAGACGCTGACGAAATCCGGAAGATAATAACAGGCGCGATCGAAGCGGCAAAACCTCTGTTAAAAATCAAAACACGCGTTTGCGATATCGTAAGGAAAATGCGTGAGTTCACGGAGGGGGCGGGGTATCGGTTTGTGATGCCTTGCGGGCATATTACGGCTGTGGATCTTGCGGAGGAGGATTTGACAGAGGAAAATGAGAGGGGTCTCGAAGCGGGTATGCTCATCGTGCTTCATCCGACCGTACTAACAGGGGAAATGGATACAAGCATTTTCTGGGGGGAGTCGTACATCATTACCGGGGATGGTTTTGAGGAACCTATGAAAGACGGTAGCGGGCTTTACTGTAGACGTTCGACAGTTAGTATTTAGCTGCTGTTGCTGTGTGTTAGTTTCCATAATAGGTTGCCAGTTGCTGTTGTTTGCCGTTGTTTACCGTTG
>Ga0082212_10006445_pt1 | contig 15776 bp, 13 predicted proteins | sample TergutNt197P3_FD_71548 | JGI IMG/M metagenome (GOLD analysis project Ga0082212, IMG submission 71548) | Neocapritermes taracua P3 segment gut microbial communities from Petit-Saut dam, French Guiana - Nt197 P3 | ecosystem: Host-associated > Arthropoda: Insects > Digestive system > Gut ...
CCGGCTTTTTTGAAAATCCGGACCGTAATTAAGTTCGCGGGAAAAAACTGACCTCCATGGGTATGGCCCGAAAATATCAAATCGGCACCGGCCTCGTCTTCCCCCGGAAAATCAACCGGCTGATGATCCAAAAAAATAACCGGCAAAGATTTATCCAGGCCGGCAGTCAATTCCGCCGCCGTTTTTCTTCCCTGCTGTGCCGTTTGTGGCCCGATGGGCCTTGGATCCCTGCGGCCGATAAGATAAAAAGCCTCAGCCACAAGCACCGCTTCATCCCGCAGAAAAACAATATTGGCCTGTTCCAATAAACTTTGAATTCTGTCAGTCCCTGTTCCTTCACTGCGGTTACTATTGCGCGGGGAAAACCTTTCCACATCATGGTTTCCGGGACACGCATACACACCAAGCGGCGCACTAAGCTTCCGCAGTTCCGCAATTGTATTTTCCAGACTGGGCATTGTATCAAGGCCGCCGTCAAAAATATCCCCGGCAATACAGACAATGTCCGGTTTCGTACTGTTTACGGCGTTTACAATTTTGGCAATCCACTTGCTGCCCACTGTAACACCAATATGCAAATCAGAAATCAAGGCGATACGGAGAGGGCCATCCGGACCGTTTTTGTTTAATTCAATATTGTAATGTGCCGTGCGTATATCCCTTGCGTGAAAAGAGCCGTACACTGTCAGAAAAATCGCAAGGCCCAGGGCAAAACCCGTTCCTGCGGTAAAAAGCCCCGGCGGCAAATGAAGCCGGTACAGGGCAAGCCTCAGGCCGTCCAAAACCAACAACGCTAAAAAGAAATAAACAATTGCCGGAATCGAATACATTGCCATCTGGCGGAAGGGGCGCAGTTTGTTGAGACGCAAAAGGTACATCAGAAAAAAAGAATTACAAAGAAAGAAATAAACCGGCCAAAAAACAAAATTATTAAAGGAAGGCAAAAAATATTTAACAAGAGCGAAAAATCTGGCCCCTGAATAGATATTAATCCCCGAAAAAACCAGAAAAGCAATTGTTAAAAACAACGGCCACATAAAACACCTCCTGAAAGGAGCATAAACAGATTAATTCTATAATTCAAGGTTGTTACCTACTCCCCATTCCCTGTCAAATCTGCTAGTATAACCGAAAGGGGTAGTAATGCTTTACAGGGAATATGGTCAAACCGGCAAAAAGGTGTCTCTGCTTGGCTTCGGCGGAATGCGTTTTGCCCGTATTAATGATCATGACGATTGTATCCGCATGATGATTGCCGCCGCGGAAGGCGGGATAAATTATTTTGACACCGCGCCGGGTTATTTTGAGACCAGAAGCGAAACGGTTTTTGGAAAGGCCTTTGCCGAATTCAGGCGGCTCGGCCTCCCCTTTTATTCATCAACAAAAACATTTGCCTCCGAAAGGGACGGCATACGCCGTGAAATTGACGCGCAGCTTAAACGTATGGATGTACCTGCGGTGGATTTTTACCATATATGGTGTATCACCAGCCTTGAGGGCTGGAAAGAACGCAAAAAAAACGGCGTCCTGCAAACATTCAGAAAGTTAAAGGAAGAAGGGCTGATCCGCCATATATGTGTGTCCAGCCACCTTATAAAAAATGAAATCAAAGATTTATTAATGGAAGGGGTTGTAGAGGGGGTTCTGTTCGGCTATTCGATTTACAATTTCCAGACAAGACATGCGGCCTTTGACGCAATCAGGGAGAAAACATTGGGCACAGCGATAATGAATCCCCTGGGCGGAGGGGTCATCCCCCAGTACCCCGGGAGGTTTGGCGTTCTGCAGCGTCCCGGCGAGGGGGTTGTCGCATCTGCCCTGCGTTTCCTTTGGGATCATCCTGAAATTTCGACTACGGTTGTGGGTTTCCAAAATATCGAACAGGTACGGGACGCTCTGTCCGCAATGGATGGATACAACCCCCGAAATGAGGCTGAACTGGAAGCGGCAAAAAAAGCCCTGACTTCCATTGAAGGAATTTGCACCGGATGCGGTTATTGCATAGGCTCCGAAGAAGGCTCTGACTGCCCCCGGGGCGTACCCATCCCGCAGTTAATGGACGCTTACAACCACAAGATACTTATTCCCTCGGAAAAAGACCCGATAGGCGAACGGCTGAATTGGCACTGGAGTATAAAACGCTCTGAAGCAGCCAAATGTTCGGAATGCGGGCAATGCGAAAAGGTTTGTACCCAGCATATTAATATAATTGAACGACTTAAGGAAATTGCGACACCGGGGGCGGGGTGATTGTTCTTAAAAACGTTTCAAAAAGTTATGCCTCGGTCGCCGCCGTACGGCAGGTGAATCTCGTCATCCCGTCGGGGTGTATTTATGGAATCATAGGCAGAAGCGGCGCGGGAAAGTCCACCCTTTTGCGGGTTATGAGTCTTCTGGAACCGCCCGATTCCGGTGAGGTGTATTACGGTGATACCCGTGTAGACACCCTGCAGGGCCGGGCCTTGCTGGAACGGCGCAGAAAAATGGGTATGATTTTTCAGAATTTCAATTTGCTCGGGTCGCGTAACGCTGCAGGAAATATTGCGTACCCTCTGGAAATCGCCGGCCTTAACCATAAGCAAATTGACAAACGGGTTGATGAACTTTTGGAGTTGGTAGATATAACCGACAAACGCAAGGCAAGGCTTCGTGAACTTTCGGGCGGACAGAAACAGAGGGTTGCCATCGCCCGCGCCCTGGCGGCTAATCCCGAGGTACTGTTCTGCGATGAAGCGACAAGTTCGCTCGACCCCCAAACCACCCGTTCGATACTTTCACTGATCCGCGACCTGCAGCAGCGCCTGAATATTACCGTGATACTGATAACCCACCAAATGGAAGTTATACGCGAGATATGCGGGGAGGTGGCTGTTCTGGAGGAGGGAAACATCGTCGAATACGGCAGTGTCGTTTCGGTTTTTGATGCGCCGAAAACCAACGCCGCACGGGAGCTGCTTAATGCTTAGCGGAATATTCCGGGAAAGGCTGTGGGAAGTGCTGCCCATGCTGCCCATGCCGACATTGGAAACAATCTACATGGTTTTTGTGTCGACTTTTTTTGCCTGCCTCATGGGATTTCCTCTCGGTATATACCTCTATGCAGCCTCACCGGCGGGACTTGCCCCCCGGCCCGTTTTGTACAATGTTTTTTCCCGAATTGTAAACCTTTTCCGCTCATTCCCCTTTATCATATTGATGATAATGTTAATACCGTTAACACGTTTTCTTATAAGAACCAGCATAGGTCCCAGCGCAGCAATCATCCCCCTTTCCATTGCAGCGGCTCCTTTTGTAGCCCGTATTGTCGAGACCGCCCTCTCGGAAATTGACCTGGGCATACTTACCGCCGCCAGGGCGATGGGATCAACCAATTTACAGATCATCTGCAAAGTTTTGATCCCCGAGGCTATGCCGTCACTCGTTTCCGGCCTTGCCCTGACCATGATCAACTTAATCGGCTATTCGGCAATGGCCGGAGCAATAGGCGGCGGCGGCCTTGGAAACCTTGCCATCCGCTACGGCTACTACCGTTTTACCACCGACGTGATGGTGGCGGCTGTAATTGTAATTCTGCTGCTGGTCGAAGCGGTACAGCTCGCCGGAACGATTATCAGCAGAAGTCTGTTGTCTAAACGTTAATTGTGATATAATAAATTCCCTTGGAGGAACAAATGAAAAAGATTCCGGTAGCCCTTTGTATTGCCACTCTGTTGACTGTTTTTTCCGCATGTACGGGTAAAAAGTCAGACACGATCCTGACTGTGGGAGCCACTCCGGTCCCTCATGCACAGTTGCTTGAACTGGTCAAGGATGACTTTGCGGCTCATGGCTTCACCCTGAAAATAGTGGAATTTACCGACTATGTACAACCCAATTCAACCCTGATGGCGGGAGAACTTGATGCCAACTTTTTCCAGCATCTCCCCTATTTGGAGACCAATGCCAAATGGACGGGAAAACTTGTTTCCGCTTTCGGAGTACATATAGAACCCTTCGGCCTGTATTCAAACAAATACAGCAGCATCGCCGATCTGCCCAATGATGCCACCATCGGAATCCCCAATGACCCGACAAACGGCGGACGGGCGCTGCTCCTGCTGCAAACCAAGGGGCTTATCGGCCTTAAGTCCGATGCCGGCCTGACCGCTACCCCCCGCGATATAATCGCCAATCCCCGTCATTTCCGTTTTCAGGAACTTGAGGCTGCTCATCTTCCACGCGCTCTTGACGACCTGGATGCCGCCACTATCAATGGCAATTTTGCGATGGAAGCCGGTTTTAACCCCCTGAAAGACGCTTTAATAATCGAGGGCTCAGAGTCCCCTTATGTGAATATCGTTGTCGTGCAGAAAGGCAGGGAAAAAGACGAAAAAATATCCGCCCTGAAAGAGGTCCTTCTTTCCAAAAAGGTAAAAGACTATATCAACAATAATTACGACGGCGGTGTTGCGCCTGTTTTTTAAAACAACATGAAGGCAATAAAAGGTTCATGTTTTAACCCCCGCGAGTTGTCCGATTTTGCAAGGTATTACGGTTTTCATTATGACAGCCTGGAACCGATGGCCCTTGTCAGGGATGTGCTTATCGACATGGAACGGGGACTGAAGGGTCTGGATTCCAGTCTCCCCATGATCCCTTCGTACATTACCCCCATGCCAAAAGTACAGCCGGGCAAAACTGTGCTGGCGCTGGATGCCGGGGGTACAAACCTGCGTATTGGTATAGTGCGTTTTGACGAACAGGGTAAGGCAGCTGCGGAAGATATCGTCAAGCACCCCATGCCCGGCACCCGGGGCAGGGTTAGTGCCGAACAATTCTTCGATCAAATTGCCGATGCCTTTCTCCCCGTTTTAAACTCCTCCTCCGGGATTGAGGGAATTGGTTTCACTTTTTCGTACCCCATGGATATACAGCCCGATGCCGACGGCATACTGCTGGCTTTCAGCAAGGAAGTTGACGCTCCCGATGTTATCGGAAAAGCCGTCGGCGCCGGCCTGCGTGACGCACTTGCCCGAAAAGGCTTCCGTTACGATGGGCCCATTGTCCTTCTTAACGATACAACGGCAACCCTTCTGTCAGGCGTTGCCACAATACCGGTTAACGGCGGGCCGGTAATCGGTTTCATCCCGGGAACCGGGTTCAATACGGCCTATCCCGAAACCAGTATCCCCAAAATTGGTTTTGAATCAAAAGTATCGCCGCAAATTGTGGTTTGCGAAACCGGTAATTTTAACCTCCGCTACCGGGGCCCTCTTGATCGCGAATTTGACAGCGGTACAAAAAACCCCGGCTCTTATACCCTTGAAAAAACCACTTCGGGCGCATATATTGGCCCCTTATCCCTACATATCCTCAAACAAGCAGTTAAGGACAAGGTTATCTGTTTCAGAAAATCGGACGAACTTCTGGCCATTCCCCATATTGAAACCCGGTTTGTAAATGAATTTATGTGTTTCCCCCATGCAGGGGAAGGCCCCCTCTGTTCCCTCTTTGGCAAAGATGAGGATGACGCGCTTGCCGCTGTACAATATCTTGTTTCAATTATCACCGAGAGGGGAGCACTATTTTCCGCCGCCGTGCTGGCGGCCACCGTCAAGCATATGAGGCCCGGCTGCGAACCGTATTCCCCCATCCGTATTTCTGTAGAGGGAACCACCTATATGCTTTACAAGGGAATGCGTCGTTCTCTTGAAGCCTGGCTGCATACAATGTTGGTAAAAAAAATGCCTCAGCCTTACTTAATTTCACCGGTTGAACAGGCAAGTTTTTTCGGCGCGGCGGCGGCGGCGTTAAGCAAAATTTAAAGGCATTTATTGTACCGGAATAAACGTAAAGCCTTCTCCGGCAATTTCCACATTCCCTATGCCCGGATACACTATGTGCATACCGCCAACGGAAATTTTGCTTTTCGCCGCATAGTCTAAAATCCGCCTGCGTGATGCGGCGGCGGCTTCCTTGTCCATATCATAGCTTGCGGAAATATCCGGATTGGCAAACTGTACCAGCCCCACATGCAAAAAGTCCCCCGCGATAATCAGCTTGTCCCCGCCGTCTTCCACCAGATAGACCGTATGACCGGGGGTGTGCCCGTAATTGGCGATAGCACTAATACCGGGAAAAATTTCATGAAAAGCTGAACCCAATTCGCCGGGCTCAAAAGTTACCACATTGTCGCCGTAGGGGGCCAAAGCCGCCACCGCCCCGTCGTTTACATTGGTTTTAGTAAAATAATCCCGTTCCCGGGAAGAAAGGTAGACCTTTGCTTTTGGAAAATTTGCCACACCGTCTTTTTGAAGGCCGCCGAAATGATCCCCGTGCAGGTGGGTAATCAACACGGCGTCAACCCTATCCGGTTCTACTCCTGATTTTTTTATTTTTTCGAGTATCACACCGCCGGCTCCGGTTCCCGTATCCACAAGGATATTCTGTTCCGGGGCTTTGATGAGAAAGGCATTAGCTGTATGAAAAAAACCGCTTTCGGGGATATATTGCCGCAAAAGCTCTTCATCCACACCGACAAGGATTCCTGCATTCCCCTCGCGTTGGGATTCAACCAGCATGAAAACTTCAAACTGCCCCACTCTGTAATGAAATATTCCGTCGCTTTCCGAGCTAAGGTTTTCCCGAACAGGAACCGGTGGAACCTGCTTGCCTGTACCGCAGTTCATGGCAGTTATTGCACATAAAAACAACCCCAAGATCATTTTTTCTTTCATAATTTGTCCTCCTCAATTGTTACCATTCTTTCGGTTGACCGTTCGGCGGGGTGATATTAAACGTCTCCCCGGAAGGCTCTACCACATAAAAACCTTGCCTTAACGCATATTCTTTTACATAAGGTGTCATAACCACCCCGGCGACGGCTCCCAAAAATGTACGCTTATTGCCGTGTAAATCGGCATATACCCGCATTTTTTCAAGGCGTTTTACGTGTCCCTTTACATTTTTGGTGGTGAGTTTGGTTTTTATTTCAACCAGCATGACCTTATCACCGTTCTCGCCGGGCAGACTCCTTCTGCTCTTCCCTCAATTCTTTGATTAGTCGATCGGTCTCCTGTAATGCCGTCCAGACCGTCTCAAATGTCGCGCCACGCGGGTAATCAACAACTGTAGTTTCCATTGTTATCTCCTGCTTTTGAAGTATAGCACACATTGTGTTACTATATAATATAAGGTGAGAATGTTCAAAATGCTTTATTATGTCCATCTGGTTTAATACGCGGCTTGCCGCGGTCAAAGAGAGTAAAGTATGGAAGCATAAGTATTAAACCAGATGTCTTATAAATTTCCTTTCATAACGAACCTCCCTTTCAAATTAGGCAACGCCTAAAGATACTCCGAGGCTTGCCTCGGGGAGGTTCATTGTATGCGAGGATTTTTGAAAAAATCCGGTGCGCTGACGGCATTCTGAAGAATGTCTTACCTCTTTCCAAAGTGCTGAAAGACAGAATTCCCAATGTAACTTAATTCCACCCTGCCCTTCCCTTGTAAAAAACAGCCAAAAAATGCTAGATTGAATAGCCCGCTGCGACGGTCACTTTTTTGGGAGAAAATCTTGTTCTTAAAACATCTTTCTATATTAGGCTTCAAATCTTTCGCCGATCGTACCGAGGTTGCATTCGCCGACGGCATTACCGCCCTTTTAGGGCCGAACGGCTGCGGAAAATCCAATGTGGTTGACGCAGTTAAATGGGTGCTGGGCGAGCAGGCATCCAAATCCCTGCGGGCGGAAAAAATGGAAGATGTCATTTTCAACGGAACGGAAAACCGCAAACCCCTGAATGTGGCGGAGGTAACGCTCACCTTTACCAACGAAACGGGCCTTTTGCCGCTGAATATGCCGGAGGTTGAAATTAAACGGCGGCTGTACCGTTCCGGCGAAAGCGAATATTTTATCAACTCCCAACAGGTAAGGCTGAAAGAATTAAGGGAACTTTTTTGGGATACCGGCGTGGGCAAGGCGGCCTATTCGGTAATGGAACAGGGAAAAATTGATCAGGTACTCTCCTCCAGGCCCGACGAGAGGCGTTACCTTTTTGAAGAAGCCGCCGGAATTACCCGCTACAAAGTGAGGGGGGCGGAAGCGGAACGGAACCTCGCCAAAACCGCCGAAAATATGCGGCAGGTAGAACTCGTCCTGCATGAAGTAAAACGCTCCTACGACACACTGAAGGTACAATCCGAGAAAACCCTGAAGTTCCGCGCCCTGCGTGATGAGATTTTTAACTGCGAGCTTGATATTCAGCTGCTGCGACTCAAGCAATTTAAGTATGAGAGGGACGAACGCAGCGATACGCTCAGGCGGCGCACCGCAGACCGCAATCGAATCCGCGAGGAAATGGAGGCGGAAAGCAAAGCTCTGGAAACACAAATGGATGAAGTAAACTCCATGGAAGCGCAACTTGTGGAAATGCAGAAAAACATCTACGGTCTTGCCCTGGAAAAAAACGCACGGGAAAATGAGGCACGGCTTTTGAGCGAGCAGGGCAACGAGGGCAAAATCAAGATAGAACAGAACGAAGCACGTGAAAAACAGGTTCAATACAAAATAGAAGAATTGGATGCCGATGCCAGGACGCAGGATGAAGCGGTACTCGAACTGAAAAAACAGGCGGAAAATATTGAAGAGAATATCCGTTCCTTCGAAGAAAATATCAAGCGTGCCGCCGGCCGCATAAATGATAACGAAAAAGCAGTACATAAAGCCGAAGGAGAAATACGCTCCCTTGAAAAAGAGCAGGCCGAATTTGAAAAACGCCTGGCACAAATAACCGATGATATTGTAGCAGAGCTTGACGCAGGCCTGAAAAAAGCGGGTTATTCCGCTTCGGAACGCCGTAACATCGAAACCGCACTAACCGAAACTCTTGGCAAACTGCGCACCGTTCTTACCGGAAGGAAAACCCTTCTGGGCGACCTTGCCGCCGCCTCGAATGCTGCGACAGCCGGCGCGGGGACGATTGCGGCACCGGAATTAAAACGTATCACAGAAGGGCTGGCTGCGGAACTTGCCGGAGCCGCTTCTGATGCGGAAAAAGCCCTTGCCCTGTTTGAAAACTACCGCAGCCATTCGCCTCTTTTTATCGATGAATTCCTTGCCCCTGAGGGTATCATCACTAAAAAACGGGCTCTGGATGCACAGATTCGGGGGATAAAAGAAGGCATAGAAGACCGGCGGCAGCGAATCAAATCTCTGCGCGACGAGAATACCGCCCTGACTGTGAAAATCAACGAATACCGGGCGACGCTGGAAAACCTGAGGGTAAACCATGCCCGGATGAATGCCCAGGCAAAATCTGCAGAGGAACAGGCCAGGCTTATACGCCGGGAACTTGCCGGTCAGGAGGCGATGCTAAAAAACATCTGTGATGAGCTGGCTTTGGATCGCAGGCGGCTGGAAGAAATAAACGGCCGGATTGCCGGTACCCATTCAGAGATCGCCGGGATTGAACAGAAGGCAAAACAGATGACCAAAGATCTGGAAAAGCTGGAAAAGGATATCCAGAAGCGCAACGGTGTTGTTGCGGGAAAGCAGCAAGCCATCAGGAAACGCACGGCGGAACTCGGCAGGGTACAGGAAGCTCTGGAAAAGATCCATATGGAACTGGTGCAGTCCGAAACCGAAATAAAAAATATTCAGGACAATTTCCGGGAAACCCATTCCCGCGATTTAATGGAATTTGAGAACAGGATTTTTTCGATCACCGCCCAACCGGCACAACTGCGGGAAAAACTTGCGGCGGCCCGTTCTCAAATGAAGGAACTCGGTTCGGTAAACCTCATGGCCCCGGAAGAATTCACCGAGACCAGGGAACGTTACGAATTTCTCAGCGGTCAAATGGCCGACCTTGAAAAAGCCCGCAAAGATCTTGAAGACCTTACAACCGAGATACGTACCGAATCATCGGAACTGTTTATCAAAACATACAACCGCATAAAAAAGAATTTTCACAATATGTTCCGCCGTCTTTTTGGAGGAGGCAGGGCAGAGTTGCAGCTTTCCGACAACAACCATGTTTTGGAATCGGGCATAGAAATTTTCGCCCAGCCGCCCGGTAAAAAGCTGGAACATATCAACTTGCTTTCCGGCGGCGAGCGTTCCATGACAGCTGTTGCCCTGCTTTTTGCCACCTACATGGTAAAACCCAGCCCCTTCTGTTTATTGGACGAAATTGATGCCGCACTGGACGAAGCCAATGTAGGCCGTTTCGTACAACTTCTGCGGGAATTCAGCAGCACAAGCCAATTTATTATCATCACCCACAACAAAAAAACCGTTGCCGGGTCAAGTGCACTTATCGGCGTTACCATGGAAGAATCCGGCATTACCAAACTTGTTTCCGTGCGGCTTGAGCATCAGGAAGTTGCCCATGCGGATATTGAGCCGCCCCAGCAGGGCCTGTGGGACGACGGCAGCTTTGTAGAAGAGGAAGTGGAAAACGAAGAAGGCCGGGAATTGCCCCCCGGCGAAAACGACCCGAAAAAAGTCACCGAATCGCAACTGCGGCCAATAACAGCACGGCGGTAAGGACCTGCGCTGCATTGACAGGCTTTTTTCTTAAGTGATAAGATAAAACGACAGTCCTGACGGACTGCCAGTGCCGAAGCGGGAGAGTGTTACCAAGCGACCCTGCGGGTCGCACACGGAGAGGAAGGATTAAAGGGCGGCTATTCAGCCGCCCGGCAGTGACACACGGTAGAAGTCACTGGCTTTTTTGGGCGATTAACTCAGCGGGAGAGTGTTACCTTCACACGGTAGAAGTCACTGGTTCAAATCCAGTATCGCCCAATAATAAATTTTGTTAGCATTTTTCACATAAAATATTTTCTTTTCTCGTTTTCCCTTTCAAAAGCCTGTCTGAGTTGTTTAAGCATAGCCTCAAGCTGTTTTTTGCCGGTAATTCCAAAATTGGCAAGGGGGGCTTTTTCAAACTGTTCAAAGGCAATATTTCCGTTTTCGAACTCGCAGAGCATATTGGCAAGGTATACGCCGTCCACCACGTTGCGGTTTTCTTTGGGGGCGGAAGCAGGATCGTGGTGGTAACGTATAGCATTAACCAGGGTATCGGGGAAATTCCACTTTTCCGCAATTTGGGCGCCTATTTCGGCATGGTTCATTCCGGCAGAAAGATCCTCAAAGGTTGATCTGGGGATATTTTTTTTGTGACAGAAGTTTTGTATTCTGCTCAGTAATTGAGGGTAAACGGTTGAAAAAACTATCTTTCCCATATCATGGAGGATACCACTAACGTAAACATCATCAAGAATATTCTGATCTTTCTTGAATTTTTTGACCAGATAATATGCGTAAAAAGCGGTTTTAAAGCTATGTTCCCATAAATGTTTCTTATCATCCGAATCGTTACCCAATATTTTCTGGGTTCCGCAGGAATATAAAATATTCCGTATACCCCGAAATCCGACCATGTTTACCGCTTCGAAAATATTATCAACACGTTTGATAAGCGCATGCTGTGCCGAATTTACCATTCTGAGTACATCCGAAGTCAGTGCGGGATCCGCTGACATCTGCCGGGCGACGACTCCCAGGTCCGCATCGGGATTGGCGATGAGGTGTTGTATCGCCAGAATATTCTCCGGAAAATGGGGAAGGCTTTTGACATTCTTAACAATGGCATCGGAAAGCAGCGAAATGTTTTTAACCTGAAGCTGATCCAAAGGAATGGAAATATGCGCAACAGTTTCATTTTCATTGCCGGAAATATCAAAGCAATCCTCGTTAAGGCCCATTTTTTTTAACATCTGCACGAGGATAACCAACCCCAGCCCTGCACCTTCGGAATCGTCAAGTACCAGGGTAAAAGCCTCTTCCAAACTATTAAATTGCCGCGAGCGTGCCACCCTGTCGTGGATGCGGATTAACTCCGTGTTGGTTATTACAGCATTGTTACGCACCTCGATATTAATGATATTTTTCTTGATCTGCAAAACCAGTCTGATGTACAGCTCCTTTTCTTTCTGCATCTGCAAATAGTGGGAAATATTATTTAAGGTCATCTTCTTAAATTCCGCCATTCCAAACTGGTAATCGGCAGGATCGGTAATGTCCAGCCCCTGCTCAAGAAAGAATACCCGTTTGGTATTTGCTTTTTTTGCATTGGCGACAAGCTCCCGAATACAGTAAACAATATGTTCCCTGATTTTTTCCCTACCTGTAAACTCAAGAAATGTGGTGACAATATCTTCAATTTGGGCTTCTGTTTCACGGGGCAGGGTAAAGGTAGTCAGGGTTAACGGAAGTTCCGTGAGAATGTATTTTTTAATTTTAACTTTATCAAGTGGTTGTATTTGTTCAGAAACCATTTCCGGATATTGTACCACAGGGTTAGCGTTTAGGTAAGAAATCTGGTATAGTTTTTTATGAATGAGTTATGGATACCCGAAGGGCTGGTTATTCTCTTTCTGGCGATGCCGCTTTTAAGATCTTTTATAAAGGCGTTACGATCGCTTGAAGGGCTTGCCTGGCTCCCGCTTATCGCCCTGGGTTTGCTGGTTGGAATTATTCCTGCATACGGCTTTCACCCGGAATGTATCCCAATAATGGTATTCGCTTTTTTTTACAGTATTGCAAATCTAATCAGGCCAGTATCCGGGGCAGCAAATCATGCTATCAATTTCCTCTATGCCAGTAACCGCAGGAAACTACTTGCCTTCTTTGGATTAATCCTGCTTGTTTTAGTCTCCCTGCCGATGTTTGTTTTTTTCCCAAAAATTTCATAATCCTGGCCTGCCCGGATTTAGTCTTTAACCTTAATGATACGAGATAATGAATGTTTCACGTGAAACATTGGATCGGAACAGGCCATCCGAGAAAAATTGTTTCACGTGAAACATTATCCGAACAGGCCTGTGGTACCGGTTTTCCATTCTTCGCGGGCTTCCATCACCAGGTGTTCAACCTCAAACCAATCTTCGGCACGGGGGCCGGGCAGGTCACGATTGGTAGAATTGCTGAAAACGATGGTTTTACAGCCCTGCTTGCGCAGGTTAATTATATTTTCCGGAGCGTCGTCGATATAAACGTGTGCGCCTACTGCACCCTTGTCGTTCATAAAACAGATGTCCCAATAGGGAATGTCATAGTTGTCCAGCCAGTCAACGGTTTGGGTTATGGAAGTGCGGTGGGAATATTTCAGGAACAGCCGATGGGTAATAATGCGGACACGGATGCCCCGGTTGGAGAGTTTTCTCAAAATTGCCGGGGCGTTCTGTATCGGTTCCATGTCGCGGAAAATATTCCGCTGGGTAACGGCAAAACGATGGAGGCGGTCGTAGCCGCCGAGTTCATCGATGCCCCATTCTTCAAGCCCGAACGCCACTTCGGTGGTAAGGGCCTCCAGGGGCTTGTTCAACCATTCAGCGGCGATTTTCCGAATCGCTCCGTAGAAATCACCCACCACGCCATCCAAATCAACACCAAGAATAAATGTATTGTTATGCATAAATTACCTCGTTAAAAAACGCTTTTTGAAATGAGGATAACCGTGCTGCGGGCCTTTACCGAATACTTGTTGGGAAAGGCCAGGGCCTCTTCTTTGCCGACAGGCAGTATGTCTTCGGGTGAATACAGGCTGGTATCCACGGCGCGGAACCAACGTTTGCGGTCAACGGCAGCCGGTAAAAAAAACACTACCGGTTCCTGACCTGAGTTGAACATGATAAAAAAGTCATTATCATCCTTGTCCCGCAGCACATCGGCCCGCCTGCCGTTTATCTGCAAAGCAAGACAGGAACCGATCCGATCCCAATCGGGGCTTCCGCCTTTTTCATTGTACCAGTTGATGTCGGGAATTGCATTATAATTACCCTCACGACCCGTGTAAAATTCGGGACGCATAAAACCGGGATGCCGCAGCCGGAAGGCTATCATCTCTTTTACAAAACGGAAAAGGTCCTTGTTTTTTTCAAGGAGTGTCCAGTCATACCAGGAAATTTCATTGTCCTGGCAATAAGCATTATTATTACCCGATTGGGTACGGCCAATTTCGTCACCGCCGAGGATCATCGGTGTTCCCAAAGATACCAGCAATGTGACAAAAAAATTCTTGAGTTGTTGCTCCCGGTTTCCCTCGATCACCGGGTCATAAGTTGGGCCTTCATAGCCATAGTTGCAGCTGTTATTATTATCGCCCCCGTCATTGTTTTTTTCGCCGTTAGCCTCATTATGTTTGTTGTTATAGGAAACCAAATCTTTGAGTGTAAAACCGTCATGACTGGTTATAAAATTTATTGAATGAAAAGGCTTGCGCCCGTCCCGAAGGTACAGGTCGGAACTGCCTGAAATCCGGGTAGCAAGGTGGCGGGTTGTTTTCGGGTCTCCCCGCCAGTATTTGCGTACATCGTCACGGAAACGGTCGTTCCATTCCGCCCAACGTCCGCCGGGGAACCAGCCTACCTGATACGCGCCCCCGGCATCCCAGGCTTCGGCGATTATCTTTGTGGAGCTTAAAACCGGATCCTCGGCAATGCGTTCCAGCACCGGGGGATCTTCCATCAAATGCCCCTGCCGATCGCGCCCCAGAATAGAACCAAGGTCGAAACGGAAACCATCAACATGCATCTCCACCACCCAGTAGTAGAGGCACTGTAAAATAAAAGTCCGGACTACGGGGTGATTGCAGTTAACAGTATTGCCGCAGCCGGAAAAGTTTTGGTAGTAACGCTTATCATTGTTCAGGATATAGTAGATAGAATTATCAAGGCCCCGGAACGAAAAAGTGGGACCCCATTCGTTTCCCTCGGCGGTGTGGTTAAACACGATGTCCAGTATCACCTCGATTCCCGCCTTATGCAGTTCCCTTACCATCAGTTTAAATTCCCGTACCTGGCCTCCGGGGTTGCGGTCGGCGGCATAAGACGCTTTAGGGGCAAAAAAAGCCGTTGTCGAATAACCCCAGTAATTGGTTAATGTACCACCGGTGTGGGGGTTGATTCGGGGAAATTCGTTTTCGTTGAATTCCTGCAGGGGAAGAAATTCAAGGCTGGTAATACCCAGGTCCTGTAAGTAAGGAATTTTTTCAATAACACCCAAATATGTTCCCGGATGTTTTACACCGGAATGAGGGCCAGCTGTTAACCCCTTAACATGCGTTTCGTATAATACACTGAAGCGCAAAGGATAATTTAAAGGCTCATCCCCCTGCCAGTCAAAATCATCATCATTGATAACTATACACCGGGGACTGTTGAGCAGATTATCTACGGAAGAAAAAGACAGATCGCCTGTTGGCGCTTTCGAATCAAACCCGGTACATTTTTTGAAATCCCATTTGTCAATATCGGTAAGGGCTTTGGCATACGGATCTATAATTGCCTTATGGGGGTTAAACCGCAGCCCCCGATCCGGCTGATAGGGGCCATCAACACGGTACAGGTAACAGGCACCCGCTTTCAGCCCCTCCACATGACAGTGCCAAATATCGCCGGTTTTGGTTCCCTTTTCATCCAAAGGTATTGCCACATAGGAGCTGTCCTGCGCGGGGGATTCAAAAAGGATCAGCGTAACCATTGTTGCGTGACGGGAGAAAACGGCAAAGTTAACACCCGTCTCGTTTATCGAGACCCCCAGGGGCATAGCCTTGCCGGGACTGACATTAAATTCTCCAAAGCTCATAAAGGTAATTATAGTATATTGCAGGAAAATACAACAGGCGTTAATTTTCTTTAGTGCAATTTAAAAACCCACCGCCTATGGCGGTGGTCATGTACTGACGGCTGTGCCATAATGCCCGAAGGAGAGGAAAAATGGCAAAGTG
>Ga0082212_10006446_pt1 | contig 15776 bp, 10 predicted proteins | sample TergutNt197P3_FD_71548 | JGI IMG/M metagenome (GOLD analysis project Ga0082212, IMG submission 71548) | Neocapritermes taracua P3 segment gut microbial communities from Petit-Saut dam, French Guiana - Nt197 P3 | ecosystem: Host-associated > Arthropoda: Insects > Digestive system > Gut ...
ATGACCCGGCGCTGCTGGTTCATGACGTTATCGTAGTCCAGCAGAGTCTTGCGGATCTCAAAGTTGTGCGCCTCCACCCGCTTCTGGGCATTCATTATGCTGCGGGAAATCAGGGGATGCTCGATGGCCTCGCCGTCCTTGAGGCCGAGCTTTCCCATGATGCCCATATGCTTGTCCGCCCCGAAGATACGCATGAGATCGTCTTCCATGGCCACATAAAAACGGGAAGAACCGGGATCCCCCTGGCGCCCGGAGCGGCCGCGCAACTGATTGTCAATGCGCCGGCTCTCGTTGCGCTCCGTCCCCAGGATGTGCAGGCCGCCCAGCTCCCGCACCCCTTCGCCCAACACAATATCCGTGCCCCGGCCGGCCATGTTGGTGGCAATGGTCACCCGGCCGCTAAGTCCGGCCTCGGCAATGATCGCCGCCTCTTTGTCATGTTGCTTGGCGTTAAGCACATTGTGCGCGATTCCGGCCTTCTTGAGCCTTTGGGCGATGATCTCAGAAACCTCCACCGAAATGGTCCCCACCAGCACGGGCTGCCCCTTGCCCTGCAACTCGATGATCGACTGCATGATGGCCTGGTATTTTTCCTCGCGGGTTCGATAGACCAGGTCCGGCATATCTTTGCGGATCATCGGGCGGTGGGTGGGGATGGAGACCACGCTAAGGTTGTAGATCTCCTGGAATTCCACGGCCTCGGTGTCGGCGGTGCCGGTCATGCCGGCCAGTTTGGAGTAAAGACGGAAATAATTCTGGTAGGTGATCGAGGCCATGGTCTGGGTTTCCGCCTCCACCTTCACCCCTTCCTTGGCCTCCAGAGCCTGGTGCAGACCGTCGGAAAAACGCCGCCCCTCCATGGTGCGGCCGGTGAACTCATCCACAATGATCACCTGCCCTTCGCGCACGATATAATCCACGTCGCGCTTGAAGATGTGGCGGGCTTTCAGGGATTGCAGCACATGGTGCTGGAGGGTGATGTTGCGGACGTCAAAGAGGTTGTCCACCTGCAGGATCTGCTCCGCCCTGGCTATGCCCTCTTCGGTCAGGAGCACGCTCCGGGCCTTCTCGTCCAGGGTGAAATGCTCGCCCTTGCGCAGACGCTGGACCACGGCGTCGGCCACCCGGTACTGGTCCGTGGATTCATTCACGCTGCCGGAAATAATCAGCGGCGTCCTGGCTTCATCAATAAGGATGGAATCCACCTCGTCCACTATGGCGTAATGCAGATCCCGCTGCACCAACTGGTGCTTGTAAAACTTGAGGTTATCGCGCAGGTAGTCGAAACCGAATTCATGGTTGGCGCCGTAGGTTATGTCGGCGGCATAGGCCGCCCGGCGCTCCATGTCGTTCAGGCCATGCACGATGACGCCCACGGATAGGCCCAGAAAGGCATAGACCTTGCCCATCCACTCGGCATCACGCCGGGCCAGGTAGTCGTTCACCGTGACCACATGCACGCCCTTGCCCGCCAAGGCGTTCAAGGCCACCGGCAAGGTTCCCACCAGGGTCTTGCCCTCGCCGGTGCGCATCTCGGCGATCCTGCCGTGATGCAGAGCCAGGCCGCCGATGATTTGCACGTCAAAATGCCGCTGTCCGAGGCTGCGCACCGCCGCCTCCCGCACCAGGGCGAAAACCTCCGGCAAAAGATCCTCCAAGCTGCGGCCGCCCCGAACCTCTTCCCGGTACCCGGCCATAAGCCGCAGAAAATCCGCATCCGCCAAGGCCTGCATCCGGGGTTCCAAGGCTTTTACCGCCTCCACCACCGGCCAGGCCTGCTTCAAATAGCGCTCATTCTGCGAACCGAAAATTTTGCGGGCAAGATACTTGAGCATTGTTTCTCCATTTATCGGGGGAACATGCACCATTTTTTTACCCAGGGCAAGGCTTGACGGCGGCGCGACTTTCGCCTACGCCTTTCGCACTTGGGGACGCCTCCCCAAAAACGGCATGCCGAGGTGATCATGGAAATACGCTTTCAGCCCGGTCCGGCTTCGTCTGAAGCCCTGATCCTGCCGATTTTGCAGGATGAAAGCCAAGTTTTTATCCAGGCCCTGAAACCGCCGATCTCCTGGCTGAAAAATAATTACGCCCTGGCCGACTTCAAGGGCCGGAAGTCCGAGAACCTCCTCCTGTACGCCCCCGCAAGCGCCTCCCCCCGTGTTCTCCTGGCCGGTCTGGGCCGGCGGGCGGACTTTACCCCCAGAGTCCTGGGCGAGGCTATGAGCGCTGCCGTCAAAACCCTGGCTGAACGCCGCCTGACCCGCCTCGCTCTGCCCCTGGCCGTTCTGCGGCTCCTGCCAGGAGCGGACGCCGCTTGCCGCCTCCTGGAAGAGGCCGTCCTGGGGGTGGGTTTGGGGATTTACGCCTATACCGAACACAAGAACATGCCGGAAACGGATGCCACCTTTCGCCCGGATCTGCTGGAACTTATCCAGGACCGTGAAACAACGGCGGCAGAAAAGGCGGCCCTGCGCAAGTCCACGGCCCTGATAGAAGGCATTACTTTGGCCCGTAACCTGATCAACGGCCCGCCCAACCTGGTGACTCCGATCCACCTCGAGGAACAGGCCGCTAACCTGGCCGGTAAATACGCTTTCTCCCTGACCAGCTACGGGCCGGATGAACTGCGAAAAAAAGGACTGAACGCCTTTCTGGCGGTAAGCCGGGGCGCGGCCAATGAACCACGCCTCCTGATCCTGGAACATACCCCGCCGGGTCTGGGAAAAAAACCGCCCCTAGTCTTGCTGGGCAAGGGCATAACCTTTGATTCCGGCGGGATCAGCCTCAAGCCCGCGGCCGGCATGGAACACATGAAGCGCGACATGGCCGGGGCCGGAACTCTGCTAGGCCTGTTCGCGGCCTTGGGCGCGGGCGGACCCGGCTTTGTCCGGAAGCGGATTCTGGCCTTCATGCCCTGCGCGGAAAATATGCCCTCCGGCGAAGCCGCCCGCCCCGGAGACATCATCAAAACTCTTTCCGGAAAAACGGTGGAAATCCGCAATACCGACGCCGAGGGACGGCTGCTTCTATGCGACTGCCTGACCCTGGCCCAGGAAATGGACACCCCCGAAGTCATGATCGATATCGCCACCCTCACCGGCGCCTGCGTGGTGGCCCTGGGCGAAAAAACCGCCGGGCTGTTCAGCAATAACCAGGCCTTGACGGACAAGATCCTGGCCCTGGCCCAAGGCAACGGTGAACGCCTCTGGCCCCTGCCTATCTGGGACGAGGATATAGACCTCCTGCGGGAAAAAAGCGCGGCCGACCTGCTCAACTCCGGCCCACGCGAAGGCGGCGCCTGCCTGGCCGCGCTCTTCCTAAAACAATTCGTCAGGCCGGACATGCCCTGGGCGCACCTGGACATCGCCGGCCCAGCCTACCAAGGCCAGGGAGAAAACGCCGCGCCCGGCGGGGCCACCGCCTTCGGTCTGCGTACCCTGCTGGATTTTGCTCTGGAGCAATGCCATGACTAAAGATCTGATCATTGTGGAATCGCCGGCCAAGGTGAAGACCATCAAAAAATTCCTGGGCGACAAATACATGGTGCATGCCAGCGTCGGTCATGTGCGGGATCTGCCCTCCAAGACCCTGGGGGTGGACGAGAACAACGATTTCACCCCGGAGTACCTGGTCATTGAGGGCAAGGAAAAGGTGGTGGGGGAACTGCGCGGGGCCGCGGCCAAGGCCGGGGTTATCTACCTGGCCCCGGACCCGGACCGCGAGGGCGAAGCCATTGCCTGGCATGTAGCCGAGCTGATCCGGGATAAGGCCAAGGGCGAAATCCAGCGCATAGAATTCAACGAAATCACCGCCAAGGCGGTGCGCGAGGCCCTGGATCATCCAAGGCCGCTGAACAAAAATTTGTTTGAGGCGCAGCAAGCCCGCCGGGTGCTGGACCGCCTGGTAGGCTACAAGCTCTCTCCCTTGCTCTGGAAGAACGTCAAGCGCGGCATCTCCGCGGGCCGGGTGCAGTCCGTGGCCCTGCGCCTGATCGTGGAAAAGGAAAAGGCCAGGTATGCCTTTGTGCCGGAGGAATACTGGCCCTTTCACGCCACCCTGGGCGCCAAAGCCCCGCCGGAATTCCGCACCGAACTGGTGAAAATAGACGGCAAAAAAGCCCGCATCGGCAACGAAAAAGCGGCTCTGTCCTTGGAAAAACGCCTGGCCGGACAGCCCTTTGCCGTGGAAAACCTGGAAATCAAGGAACGGGAAAAGACCCCGCCGCCACCCTTCATCACCTCCACTCTGCAACAGAGCGCCAACCAGCGTTTGGGCTACACCGCCAAGCGCACCATGACCATCGCCCAGCGTCTTTACGAAGGACTGGATTTGGGAGGAGATCAGGGGGTGACCGCCCTGATCACCTATATGCGCACGGATTCGGTGCGCGTCTCCGAAGAGGCGCGCAAGGCGGCCAAAAATTTTATCGTCGAGACCTGGGGAGCGGATTATTACCCGTCCAAACCCCGGTATTTCCAGAGCAAGGCCGGAGCCCAGGACGCCCACGAAGCCATCCGCCCGGTGGAGGCCGGCCTGACCCCGGAGGCGGTCAAAACCCGGATGAACGCCGAGCAATACCAGGTTTACCGCCTGATCTGGGAGCGTTTCATGGCCTCGCAGATGGCCGCGGCCAGGGTGGAGGACACCATCGTGCTGGCTGGCTGCACCGGAACTTCCTGGCGGGCCAGGGGTGAACGGATGCTCTTTCCGGGCTTCACGGCCGTAAGCCCGCAAAAAAAAGACGACGATGTAACCAGTCTCCCTGCCCTGGCCCAAGGGCAGGACCTGAAGCTGGTCCGGCTGGAAAAGGCCCAAAAGTTCACCCTGCCCCCGGCCCGCTACTCCGAGGCCGGGCTGGTAAAAGAACTGGAAGAAAAGGGCATCGGTCGCCCCTCCACTTACGCCAGCATCATCTCTACCCTGCTGGACCGCGATTACGCGCGCCTGGAGGACAAACAACTCGTGCCCACGGACCTCGGCAGCGTGGTTGTTGAACGGCTGACCGGGCATTTCAGCCGGATCATGGATGTGGGCTTTACCGCCCTCATGGAAAGCGCCCTGGACCGGGTGGCCGACGGCGAACAGAACTGGGCGCGGCTGTTAGCCGATTTTTCCGCTGAATTCAACCCTGAACTGGCCCAAGCCTCCAAGGCCATGAATTCGGTCAAAACCGGACTCCTCGCCGGACTCCCTTGTCCGGAATGCGGCAAAGACCTGCTGATCAAGTTCGGCAAGGCCGGGCCGTTCCTGGCCTGCAGCGGCTACCCGGACTGCCGCTGCACTAGTAATTTCACCCGCGACGGCCAGGGGCAGGTCAAGATCGAAGAAGGCCGGAAAGAGGAAAAACCCCAAATCATGGGGGTCTGCCCGGAATGCGGCAAGGAGCTGATCCTCAAAAAAGCCCGCACCGGCAGCCGCTTCATCTCCTGTTCCGGCTACCCATCCTGCAAACACGCCGAATCTTTCTCCACCGGCGTCCCCTGCCCGAAATGCCCGGATGGGCGGATGGCTGAAAAAAGCAGCCGCCGGGGGAAGATCTTTTATTCCTGCTCCCGTTACCCGGCCTGCGACTATGCCACCTGGGACTACCCCGTGCCCGGCCCCTGCCCGTCCTGCGCCTTCCCCATCCTGACCCGCAAAATGAGCAAAACCGGCCCTCTGCTGGCCTGTCCCAACAAGCCCTGCAAATATAAGCAAGCGCTGGAAGAGTGATTCAGATCGGGGGCATTGCCCCTGAATTCCTCAGTCCGCGTTATAGACGCCGCTTTTGCCGCCGCTTTTATGCAGGAGGCGACAATTGGTGATACGGATGTCTTTTTGCGCGGCCTTGCACATGTCATAGATGGTCAGGGCGGCGACCTGGACGGCGCAGAGGGCCTCCATTTCAGCCCCGGTGCGGGCGGCGAGGCGCACCTCGCTGCGGATGTGGATGCTGCTCCCGGCTTCCTCCAGTTCAAAGGAAATGTCCGCGAAGTCCAGGTTAAGGCTATGGCAGAAGGGGATGAGAGAAGAGGTCTGTTTGGCGGCCATGATCCCGGCGGCCTTGGCCACGGCCAGGGCGTCGCCCTTGGGCAGGGCCTTGCGCCGCAGGAGGTCGAAGGTATGAGGGTTCAGGATGACCGTGGCGCCGGCCGCGGCCCGGCGGAGGGTGATCTCCTTTTCGCCCACATCTACCATGGTAGCTGAGCCGTCTTCCCGAATATGGGTAAAGCCTGGCATTATTCAAACCCCATGACCTGACCGGCCTTTTTGAGAACTTTCTTGGCCTTGTTCAAGGTCTTGCCTTCCTCCAGCCGGGCGAATTCGCGCAGGAGTTCCTCCTGAGCCGAAGAGATATGGGTGGGGGTGAGCACGGTCAGTTCCACGATCAGGTTACCCCGGCGATTTTGTCCGGGATAGGGGAGCCCTGCGCCGCTTACCCGGAAGAGCTGTCCGCTCTGGGCCCCCTTGGGAATCGCCAAATCAATGGGATCGTCCAGGGTGGGAACCTGGATGCTGTCGCCCAGGGCGGCCTGGATCATGCTGATCTCGCGCCGCCAGATCAAATCCTGCCCCTGGCGCTCAAATTCCTTGTCGTCGGCCACCCGCAGGATGACAAAAAGGTCTCCGGGAGGGCCTCCGTAAACCCCGGGACCGCCTTCGCCACGCAGGCGCAGGCGGTTGCCGGTATCCACCCCGGCCGGGATGTTCACGGCCAGTTCGCGGATCTGGTCCACCAAACCCTCGCCACGGCAACGCGGGCAGGGGTTGGGAATGATCCGGCCCGTACCCCGGCAGCGCGGACAGGGCATGGCTATTTGCAAGAGCCCGCGTGAACTGCGCACCCGGCCCTGGCCGTTGCACTGAGGACAACGCGCCGAAGATGTGCCGGGAGCAGCGCCGCTGCCTTCGCATTCCGGGCAGGGGATCTGCCTGGGCACGGAAATCTTGACCTCTCCCCCCTTGGCCGCGGCCCGGAAGCTAAGTTCAAGGTTATAGCTCAGGTTGTCGCCCGCCCGGGGACGGTTGGAGCGGCCCGAACCCATGCCCGCGAACCCGAAAAGGTCGCCGAAGATATCGCCGAAGTGGGAGAAGATGTCCGCCGTGGAGCTGAAACCCTGTCCGCCGTTGACCCCGGCATGGCCGAAACGGTCATAGCGGGCCCTTTTTTCGGGGTCCTGCAGGACGTCATAGGCCTCGGAGGCCTCCTTGAACAGAGACTCGGCCTGGGGGTCATCCGGATGGTGATCCGGGTGGTATTTCAAGGCCAGCTTGCGGTAGGCCCGCTTGATGGTTTCCTGGTCCGCCCCGCGGTCCACTCCCAAGATTTCGTAATAATCACGCTGCGTCATATCACCGCGCCCGGCGCCGCTCAGTCGTCATCGTCCCGGATAACGGCCTCGGGATTCTCCATGGGGATATAATAAGTCAAATCCTCAGGCAGGATCTTGCCCGCGGCGATTTCCCGCAGGGCGGTGACCACTTCCTTGTTCTTGGACTCCACCAGCGGCAGATAGCCCTGACGGTACTGCTGAATACGCTTGATCGCCATCTGCACCAGCAAAAAACGGTTATCCACCCGCTCCTGGCAATCTTCTATGGTAATCCTGGCCATGCCCCAACTCCGGGTTGCACCGCCCACGGCGGTATTTATTTGAATTGATAAATATAATTCTGAAACAAGGAAATGTCAATGGCGCCACGCCCGCTTGCCCACCCGTCATGCTCAGGAGGAGGCCAGCAGGCTGGCGGCGAATTCCCGGCTCCGCCGGCTTTTTTCCTCGTCCATAAAAACGGTGCTGTATCCCATATGTCTTTCAATCAGCGCGCCGGAGTAACGCAGGGAGGAGTGCCTGCAATAGCGCCGTATGCCATCTTCAAAAAGATCCGCCCCTTTCTCCGGGGCATAGCCACAGGTGATCAGCAAGGCCAAGCGCTTGCCGGACCACAGGGCCGGGCCTTTGGCTTCTCCGTAATATTTATTCATGCCGTACACCAGGCGGTCCAGGACCGCCTTCATGGGGGCGGTGCAATACCAGGAATAGATGGGGGTGGCCAGGAGCAGCAAATCCGCGCCAAGCGTTGCTTCAAATATCTCCGGCATATCGTCCCGGATGGAGCAGCCGAACTTCGTCCAGTCCTTCTGGCAGGCGCGGCAGGCGATGCAGCCACGGATATCTTTGTCATAAAGCCAAGTCAGAGAATGCTCCGTCCCTCCCTCTTTCAAGGTATCCATAAACGGTTGCAGCAAGGCAAAGGTATTGCCGTTCTTTCTCGGGCTGCCCATCAAAATGGTCACTTTCACCGCGCGCTCCTTTCCGTGGGTCTCGGCATCAGTCTTCTTATCCCAGGCTTGCCCCAAAAAGCAAGACGGTTTATTGCGGAGAAAGACCGGAAGGCACGCGCTTGGAAAAATCTCCAGACCAAAGGAAAAAAAATGAAGACAACAAATAACCCAACCGGCGCTCGTAATGTCGCTGATGATGAACTTAAAAGAGAGCGTTGCGGCGATGTCTATAGGGATTTTATCGAAACCTTTTCCGATGACGTATCGATGCTGGCCACAGTTGAGATGGGCAAATTCAATATGCTGACCTTTCATATCGCTCTGTGTTCTCTTGGCATTACCAATCATGGGAACGAGCATATCAGCGGAGAGCTGCATTTTATAAAGCATACGCTCCAAGGGGCGGATCCGTGCATAGTATTTGACGTCGGCGCGAATAAAGGCAAATATGCCTCTCTGGTAAAAGGCCTGCACCCTGCCGCAAAAGTATATGCCTTTGAACCCAATCCCCCGGCCTATGAAAAATTGAAAGATCTGGCGCGCTCCAAAGATTTTTTCTGTTTTAAGCTCGGACTCTCCTCAGAAGAAAAAGTCCAAATTTTATACGACCGGCTGAACGGCGAAGGATCGGAACACGCTTCGTTATATGCCGAAGTCATGTCCTTATTGCATAAAACCGAAATTAACGGCAAAGAAATCGCGTTATCCACGCTGGACGGCATGATGACAAAACTGAATATTGAATACATAAATTTATTGAAAATCGACACCGAAGGGCATGAGCTGGAAGTCTTGCGCGGCGCAAGAGAAGCTCTGAAGAATAAACGCATTCGGATGATCCAGTTTGAATTCAATGAGATGAATGTAATCAGCCGGGTCTTCATGAAAGATTTTTATGACCTCCTGCCGGATTTCAATTTTCACAGGATGCTTCCTGGCGGGCTCCTCCCCCTGGGCGAATACAGACCCTTAACCCATGAAATATTCGCCTTGCAAAATATCGTGGCCATACAAAAATAGCGGCCCTACAAAAAAGGATTTTTGAGACGGCTTCCAAACTCCTTGCTCAAAAAGGGCAAGGCGGTTTACAAGAAAACAAATTTCCGGAAAGTATCCGCATGGAAAAAGCGCAAATTCCCGCCGCCCCCAGACCTCCCGGCAAAGAAGGAGCGGAAACTCCGCGGTCTGCGGCAGGTGTAAGACCAATGTTCGAAGAAGATCGCCTGAGTCTGGTTCCGCTGGGGGGCCTTGGTGAAATAGGCCTGAACTGCATGGCTTTCTGCCAGAGCGGGGACATGGTCCTGGTGGACTGCGGGCTGATGTTCCCCGAAGATTACCACTTGGGCGTGGACGTGATCATCCCGCGCTTTGACTTTGTGGTGGAAAAGCGCTCGGAGCTCCGGGGCATAGTGCTCACCCACGGGCACGAAGACCACATCGGCGCCCTGCCTTGGCTGGTTCCCCTGCTGGATAAGCCGGATATCTACGGTTCTCCCTTTACCTTGGCCCTGGTGGAACACAAGCTGCGCGAGCGCGGCCTGCTGGACCAGGTCAGCCTGCGGCGTATAGATCCGGAGCGGGAGCTGCGCCTGGGCGTATTCGGCTTCCGCTTCCTGCCGGTGAGCCATTCCATTGTTGACGGCTTGGCTCTTGGGGTGGAAACCCCGGTAGGCCGCATCGTGCATACCGGCGACTTCAAGCTGGACAGCAACCCCCTGAGCGGGCCGGGCACGGACCTGGAAGCCTTCCGCGGCTTTGCCGGAGAACGGGGAGCGCGCCTCCTCCTCTCCGACTCCACCAACGTGGAAAATAACGGCTATTCCATGGGTGAGCGCAAGGTGCTGGAAGCCCTGCGGGCAGCCTTCCACCAAGCCGGAGGGAGGATCCTGGTCACCCTCTTTTCCAGCAACATCCAGCGCATCCAGGAGGTTTTCGACTGCGCCCTGGAGACCGGGCGCAAGGTGGCGGTGAGCGGGCGGAGCCTGGTCAACAACATTGAGATGGCCCGCAAGTTGGGCTACCTGAGCATCCCCGACGGCCTGTACCTGGAACTTGGGGATCTCTCCCCGGATCTGCCGGACCGCCAGATAACCCTCCTGGTCACCGGCTCCCAAGGCGAGCCCCTGAGCGCCTTGGCCCGCATCGTCTGGGGCGAACACAAGCATTTGGGCATCCATCCCGGCGACACGGTGATCATGTCTTCCCGCCTCATTCCCGGCAACACCTCCACGGTCAACCGGATGATCAACGAACTCTACCGCCAGGGAGCGGAGGTGCTTTACTACCAGGCTGGGGGCATCCATGCCTCGGGCCATGCCTACCGGGGGGAACTGGCCGCCATGCTGGAGGCGGTGCGGCCGGAGTATTTCATCCCCATCCACGGCGAATACCGCCACCTGGTCAAGCACGCGCACCTGGCCAAGACCCACGGCCTGTACGAAGACAAGGTCTTTATCCTGACCGACGGGCAAACCCTGTCCATCGGGGACGGGGATGCGCGGCCCGGCCCTTTGGTGCCTGCAGAATCCATCCTGGTGGACGGCAAAGGCGTGGGCGACGTGGGACAGGTGGTTCTCAAAGAGCGGCAGATCCTGGGAGCCGAGGGTATGGTCATCGTCCTGCTCCTCCTGGACCGGAAAGAGCGCCGCCCCTTGGGCCCCCCGGAAATTTTTTCCAGCGGTTTTGTCTTTGACCAGCAATACAGCCATGTGCTGGAAGAGGCCGCGCTCCTGACCCAGGAAATCCTGGATGAAGGCTTTCCCGATAACTACGATAAATTCCAGGAAAAAATCCGCTCAACCCTGCGCCGCTTCTTCCGCCGGGTCATCGGCCGCGATCCGCTGGTGGTCGCCCTGGTGAGGGCGGCATGACCCCCGCGGCCCTCTGGCAGACCCTGCCCCCCAAGGTGGCCGACGAGCTCCTACTGATTTCCGACGGGGAAGCCGCCCTGAGCCGGCTGGCTGACCGCCTCCTCTCCTGCATGGGCGATGCCCCCGACCCTCTGCTATTTGGGGTATTCGCGGACATGACCTTGGCCGCCTGGGAGGGCGCGATTTTTTCCGCCCGCACCGCCGCCGTCGTCCACGCCGTGCAAAGCCAGCGCCCCTTCCTGTCCCCGGCGGCGGCGCAGTTCAGCGCCTTGTGCGCCAACCTGCGCCCGGCCAGCCCGGAACAGGCCTCCCGCGCCGCTGAGGCCATCCAGGCCGGCGACCTGGATACGGCCAAAAAAATCACCTCCCGGTCCCAGGCCTCTGAAAAAGGCAACCTCTTCTGGCGTTATTTCGCCTCCATCCTGGGACTGCGTTTCGGTGAACTGGAATGGTACGAACCCTGGGTGGAAAACCTGGACATGCCTGCCCCCTTCGCCCTGGCGACCCGGGCGGACTACGCCTTTGCCCGCGGAGAATGGACCACGGCCGCGGCCACTTATGCCAGGGCCTTTTCCAAGGCCGCTCTCCCCGGCTGGCTGACGCGCCAAGGGGAAAGCCTGATCCGGGCGGGAGAGCGCGAGGCCGGACTGGCTTGCTGGCGCAAGGTTCTGGCCCTGCGGCCCTGGCAGACTTGGCTCATCCTGCGGCTTAGCGACATGCTGCGGGGCGACGATCTTCCGGGCGCGCCCCCGGCCGGCCGGGGGGAGATCCTGCTATATTCCTGGAACCACGGGCCGGATCTGCACCAGGCCCTGGAGGCCCTGGCCGCTTCCCGTCTCTATGACTGCGGCTTGAGCGTGCTGGACAACGGCAGCACCGACTCCACCCCGGAGGTGTTGAAGATCTGGAGGGATCGCCTGGGGGATCGCCTGCGCCTCCTGACCTTTCCCACCAACATCGGGGCCCCGGCGGCCCGCAACTGGCTGGCCCGCCTGGAGTCCTCCCTGGCCGCCGACTGGGTGGTCTTTCTGGACGACGACGCCCTGACGCCGCCGGACTGGCTCGGCCTCTTCGGCGCGGCCCTACGCCGCCGGCCCGAGTCCGAGATCGTCGGCTGCCGAGTGGTGGACATGGCCGCCCCCCTAGCCGTCCAGAGCATTGACATGCACTTTCACATGGATCTACTGGAAAAAGACGCGGCCCCGGATCTCCTGAGCCATCACCAGGATGCCGCGGACTTCGGACAGTTCAGCTACCTGCGGCCGGCCGCGCACGTCACCGGCTGCTGCCACCTGCTCACCCGCAAAGGCCTGGAAGAAACCGGGCTTTTTGACCTGCGTTTCTCGCCCTCGCAGTTTGATGACCTGGAGCGCGATCTGCGCGCCTGCGGCCAGGGCAAGCTCTGCCTTTACCAGGGGCACCTGGCGGTGCGCCACATCAAGCGCAGCGGCATCAACCGCGGTCTCTCTCCCTGGCAAAAGGCCAATGTCATGGGCAACCTCACCAAGCTCTGGGCCAGCTACCCCAATGAGATCCTGAAGCCCATAGCCGCCGCCGATATGGAGCGTCTGCGCCGGGATCTGCTGGAAAGGCTGGAGGAATTGAAAAATTAGGCCGCGTGCCCGGTATTGGCGCGCTGCGGCGCGCTGTCCGGCCCGAGACCTTCATCCCGGCCCTCGGCCAGAAAATGCAAAAGAGGATTGCAGCCGTACTCCCAAACATCTTGACGCGTCAGAAGATATCCCCAGGAGTGAAAACCGGGCGCGGGTTCACCCCCTTGGTATATGCCCTGGGTAAGATAATGCCGCAGAGGGGAGACATGCGATTTTTCCTGAAATTGGGCGGCATACCAGGCGGGATCAAAAAAACCGCTGTCCGCGGCCAGCTTTTCCGCCAGCCGCAACTCGTCCATGGCTGCCGCCATGAACGGTTGAAAACTCGTTTCCACCAGGCGGTAGCGCAAGGCCAGGTGGCCTATGGCGGCCCTCAGGTAACAGGAGCCGGGAATATATTCCAGCCCTTTGGCCAGCGTCCGCAGCGCCTCCGAAACTTGCCCCCGCGCTTCCTGCGCCCGGGCCAGCAACAACCAATTCCATCCATGGATATTAAATTGGTCGCACATGAAGGCCAGGGATGTTTCCGCCCCGGAGTGCTCGCCGAGAAGCATACAGGCCAGGGCATGAATCTTGGACAAGTGATAGCGGTTGACCCTGCTCCCTTTTGCCAGCCGCTTTAGGCCTTGTGCGGCCAGATCCCTGGCCTGGGCATAGTTTTTCTGCTGCAGCAGAAATTGGCCGAAATACCAATACGCCTTGTAATTTCCCGAATAGCTCCGCAGCATTTTTTCCCCACACCGCAAGGCCTTTTCCCGGTTCCCCTGCTCCCAGTAAGCCAGGACGGCCACCCAATCCGCCTCCAGGGTTCCCTCCAGGCGGGCTTGCCTGAAGATATCCAGGGCTTCCGCATGGCATCCGAAGGCCGACAGACTCCGCATATATTCCAAAGCCAGCACCTGGTCGTTTGACCTGGCGCGCCAGGCGGCCTCCAGACGGATCAGCCCGCTTTCGTCCCTTTGACGGCAAAGCTCTCTGCCCAGTTTGCCCTGAATCATGGGATCACCCGGGAAACGCAGCTCCGCCTGCCGCAGGATCTCCACTTTGCCGGGCAGCCCCGGAGTATCCGCCAGCAGACAATAATCCTCAAGCGAGGCCCGGTCTTGCCCGTAGCGGCGCAGCGCGGGAGCGAAGGCTTCCCATGGCGCGTAAGGTTCCAGGCATTCCAGGGGCAGACCGTCCCGGACGACTATATACCTATCGTTCAGCAGGGAAATGTCCGGCAGCGGATTGTCCGGCAATTCCTTACCGCCGCCCAAGGCTTCCAGCACATAGCGAAAGACATTTACGTGGGAAAGAATTTTGCCCTCCGTGGCATGCGGCATGGGCCAACGCACGGCCAGGCGCACGGAAAACATATCCAGGGCCAGATCCTCCATGCTCACTCCCCGCTCGCGCATGGCTTCTTCCTGGTTGCCGGATCCTTCCCAGGCATTGAAATGCCTGAGCCCTCCGTGGTCGCCTACCGCCACCACCAGGGCTTCCGGGTCATGTTTCAGGATTAGGTCAACAGCCAGGCGAATCTGTTCTTGCGCCGCGCGCGCTTTTTTCCTGTAGCCGGCGATGAAAGAGGAGGCGTCCGGCAGCCAGGCGCGCTCTTTGGGCAGATGTCCCGCGCCGAAACGCATGCAGAAAAAGCGCGGTTGTTTCATCTCCAGCGCAAGCCGTCGGTGCAGGGCGGCATAGGTGACGGAAAAATCAAGATTGGTCGCAAAGGGTTCAAAACCTCCGGCAAGTTTCCGCAAGTAACGGGACTGGCTGAAAAGCGGTCCGGCCAGGCTGTACAGGCGACGCGCATACGCCGGTATATCGAAGGAAGTGTAATCTTCCCGGCCGGCCAGGGGTCCGAAAACGAAAAAAGTGTTATCGAAAAATTCGCAAGCGTAACCGTTTTCGCGCAGCACATCCAGCACCAGCACGCTGTCACTGAAGTTCTCCAGAGTGCAATTCAACAGATTATTCAAGGAAGAAACGGTATGGGCTTTGTTGCAGAAGGTTTGCGGGTAATCCGTAAAGCCGTGCCGCCGCAAAAAGTCATCCAGGGGGCCGTCGTCGATATCGTACAGCCGGCGCAGGGCTTCGGCGGAATGATAGGACTCCAGAAGCAGCAGGTAAATATTGGGTTTATGTTCCAGGGTAATGTCCCGCTTGAAAACTGGATTGTAGTACCGGCGTTCTCTGGAATTACTGAAAAGCGGTTCCTTGTCTCTTCGGGCTTCCCGGCGGGCGTCCAGGCCGGAGAGCAGAAGATGGAGGATCAGGAGCGCGTTGACCGGCAACAGGGAAAAAAAGGCGGAGATGCCCGCAAGACAAAGGGAAAGCGCGGCCATGACCCGGCGCCGCTTTTTCGCGTCCGGCAAGTTTTCCGTGAAGAAGCGTTCGCTCATGGGAAAGAACACCGTGAGAGCCGCCGTGCAAGCCAGAAAATCCGCAAGGGAAATTCCGTGCCGCGCAAGCTCTCCCGCCACTCCCCAAGCTGATGCCCAGGCGCAGAAAACCGCAACCGGCAGACCGAGGATCGCCCCGGCAATCCCCGCCGCCGCCAGGGCGATGAATACCTGCCCCGTGCTGTAAAAACGCAGGTTCATGGCGGCAAAGGAAGCGGTAGGTACAAGGGCGGCCAGCAGAATGGCGAGCCACGGCTGAACGAAAAACTCTGTCATGGCGTCACTCCTTGTCCGGAAGGCCGCGTCTGGTCAAAAACAATACGGTACGTTTGCTTTCCGGAAGACTGTGCGCCTCCTGTTCTTCAAACAGGGGCAAGAAGGCGGAACGAAAGCCCTCCAGGGTATAATCCGGAAAAATATCGTCCCTGGCCGCCAGCAGGCGTTCCACCTGGCTGTCCTCTCTGGGCACGAATTCCAGGAGGAGCGAGCCGCCCGGAGCGAGCAGACCGGCAAAAAATGCCGCCTGTTCCGGCCAGGGGATTCCGACGCTGAAATAAAGATGGTGCGCCAGGGCCAAGGCGCAGACAAAATCCGCCTTTCCCCGCTGCATCCAGGAAGCCCGCTCGGCGCATCCCCA
>Ga0082212_10006447_pt1 | contig 15776 bp, 14 predicted proteins | sample TergutNt197P3_FD_71548 | JGI IMG/M metagenome (GOLD analysis project Ga0082212, IMG submission 71548) | Neocapritermes taracua P3 segment gut microbial communities from Petit-Saut dam, French Guiana - Nt197 P3 | ecosystem: Host-associated > Arthropoda: Insects > Digestive system > Gut ...
AGTCAGTCGGTTACTCCCGATACTTTGCTTTTAGTACCGCCGTGTCAGCCAGCCTTGCGCCCAACTCAAAAATATGCGCAACTCCACATCCCATAAACCTTTCACATTCAAATATCAATGTCTGTGCATTTCGTATATCTGCTCAAAAAAGATATTCAAAAAGCGTACAAAGTCAGTGATGGAAATCACATGCAATACTACAACATTTTTCCCACTCTGCAAAATATTTTTTCAGGCGGAAATATTTTTTCGCGTGACGGAACATTTTCTTATGCTTCAACCCTGTTAGTGTCGTCGGTTAAAAAAGCAAAAACGGACAGTAAATCGTTATCAAACCGTTACAGAGTGAAAAATAAAAAACATATGGGAACTTCTAAAAGCCTGACAGCAAGACAGTTTAAACGTTTCGTGAACGCTTGACCGATTTGGGATTTCAGTCATTCCAGATAGCAATTTATTTTTCATAGCACCTCAACCTTTTTTTTGACCATATTTTTGGTGTTTTTCTGAGTAAAATGTGCATATGTTTTTTGATAAACGCTCAAAACATTTTGGGCTGTATTGTTCCACTTGAATTTTTTGCTGTGTGCCAATCCTGCATCAATCATTTCATTACATTTTTCGGGATGGGTTTCGAGATACAACATCTGTTCTGCAATATTCCTGACATCAAACGGAGAGACGTATAATGCGGCATTGCCTCCCACTTCCGGCATGGATGATGTATTTGACGTAATTACCGGCGTTCCGCACGCCATAGCCTCAAGAATAGGAATACCAAATCCTTCGCGTTGCGATGGATATAAAAACATATCTGCTTCAGAGAAAAGTACAGGCATATCAATAGCGTCAACATAATCCAATGCGATAATATTTTGTTTGACCTGTTCGCTCAAACCTGCATTTTGAATTTGTGTTATTAACGTGTTCCTGTCATTATGTAACATCACTAACGCCTTCTTCTCACCAGAATTTGTATAGTACTCCTGATATGCTTTCAAAAGATTGATCGTATTTTTTCGCGGCTCGGTATTTCCAATGCCCAGATTAAATTTTTCGGGCAATTTGTATTTTTCATTGAAACGATTAATAATCGACCGATCTGTAATGGGTTTAAAACTATCATTGACGCCGTTATGTACTACCGAAATCTTTTCCGGCGCTATGTTTAAATGATTGATGATGTTTTGTCTTTCTGTTTCAGAAACAGTGATGATATGCTGGCTCCGTGACGCCGCCCTGGGTATCACAGAATACCTGTAATGATTCCCAAACCATTGGTACCACGTTTTGTTCTGCTTTAATAATAATGATTGCTCCATGCTGATGGTATCATGAAGCGTTAAAATGTATGGTATTTTAATCCAAAGCGGCGCTGTATTGGCCGTGAAGTGCAACATGTCCAATTTTATTTTTTTTGCAGCCTTCACAAGGCCGATTTGTTCCCATACAGGATACAGTTTCATACTGATTTCGTATATATTAAAATTGGTTGTTTCTTTCAGGATGCCGTTTTTCCCGGATGCAACAAAAATGAAATATTCATTTTGCCGGTCTATTTTCTGTAACTCTGTAATGATTTCCAGTGCTACGATATCCATGCCGAATTTCCGTTTTCGGAACAACCTTTGTGCTTCAATTCCTATTCTCATCATTATCAATTTTTAATGTATCATTAGAGTGAACCGCATGATGCTCTGTAGCCACGAATTTTTTTGTTGCATCTTTCATCTTAAAAAGTGAACATAACATTAGTAAAACAGCTTGGGGTAAATATAAAACGGATTTTAATAACTCAATGGTATACATTCGTTTCGGTATGCTTATCAAAATGCTGAAATATGTTATCACCAGAATGAAAATCCAAATAGTACTGTACATACCATAAAGAAAAAACATGGCTAACAGCGATAGAACAAACACGGAAGCAATCAGGAAAAGACGAGGCAACATCAAGTGTTGCAGCACTTTATCCAAGAAGTTGAGATTGCCTCTGAAGAGATGTTTAAATACTTTACCGGTATTGTTTTTCGCCTGCAACAATTGATTGGCGATCCAACGGGCGCGTTGTTGAACAAACGAACCGGCATGTTGTGTTTTTTCGTCCAATATCACCATTCCATCATGATACATTATAGAGATATTCATATCTAATAATTTCATTTCCAAATCCTTATCTTCTCCAGAAGAAGAAATGTCATGCATTTGTTCTTTAAATAACCGGTAATCAAATGCCATAGCCGATCCCATCAGGGCTGAGGATGCGCCCAGCGCTGCATGTCCGCGCCGGAAAATATGGTTGTTAATTTCTTCACTTACTGCATCCAGCAAAGCTAAAACCGTGTTTGTATTTTTGGCGGCACGATGGGTTTGTATCGCTTGCACACCCGATTCAAAAATATCATTGAGACGGCTTAGATAGTCCCGGCTTTGTATCAGATTGTCCGCATCAAGGATTAGCGCAATCTCGTAATCATCGGGCAATTTCGCCATAATGGTGTTTAAAGCAAGCGCCTTGGTACGGTTATCATCACGAAAAGGCATCAGTTTAAGTGGTTTTTGTTTTAGCCGATGAACCACATCCTCGCTCAAACTGTCTGCGATGATGATCAGATCAAAATTCGGATAATCCTGTAATAAAACATTATCTGCCAGTTCTTCAATAACTTCGTCAGTTTTGTATGCAGGAACAAATATGGCTATTTTCCTGTGTCTGCCCGCTTTTTTGAAAACCGGGTCTTTATAAAATAATCCCGCTACCGAATATATAAGAACATACAAGGAGCTAAATACATAATATCCTGTAACAATGAAAAATACGATTTTAAGTGCGATCATGATTTGGTGATAAAAGGGTTTGTTTGTGATATTTTTTCGTGGGGCAGGCGCCGGCATGGAACATATTTTTCAGGCACCATCCCCATGCACGTGCAACAGCTTTCATATGGGCATATTCTCTGCGAAAACCGCAAGCCATAATGTTTTTCGGAACAGCAATACATATCTGATAAAGAACGCATATCGCTTTCTGCAAACCGGTGAAATTACATAATATGAATAATGTCCTGTTTCTGTTCATATAATATGATTTTAATACACTGTTCTTTCCGGTGGATAATGATTCTTTATGCAGAACATAAGTATCCGGAATATACCATATGGAATAGCCTTCTTTTTGGATACGGGCAGACCAGTCAACTTCTTCGTAATATAAAAAATAGCGTTCGTCCATCAATCCGGTTGTTTCTATTACTTCCCGTTTGAGCATCATGGCGGCTCCATGAGCGTAGGCACTCTGCCCGGGTTGATCATGCTGTCCGCAATCTTTTTCTGCAAAACCGATGATTTTATTCCGTACTGTAAATGACGACAAGGGTGTGAATCCGGCAAACATGATGATATCAGGATCATCGTATAATTTTATTTTAGGACAAACAACGCCAATTTTAGGGCTGCTGGTTAAAGCATTTATTAATAACTGAATATGGTTTTCGGGAATAATCGTATCATTATTGATCAGGTAGATAAATTTGCCTTTGGCCTGTCTGATCGCCAAATTATTTCCGCCTGCAAATCCGAGGTTTTTTTTGCTTTGTATCAACGTAATCTGTGGAAATCGTTCCTTAATGATTTCAGGGGTATCAGACGACGAGGCATTATCAACCACAAACACTTCCATATTGGGATAGCCGGAGGTATACAGCGACGCCAGCATCTCGCAAGTCGCTGCTGATTGATTATAATTAACCGTTACAATGGAAACTAATGGGTATTGACTCATTTCTCAATAATTAAACGGTTGTTGATTGTTCTGCAACAGCCTGCATCTCTAATGATTTATCAATGCGTTGCGCTGCACATATAACTGCTATGGTAAAGAAAAACAATATACAGGTCGGATGCTGCATGAGTACCGGATTTCCGTAATTTGCTACGGCATCTCCCGAAATTCCTGCAATCAGGGCAATAAGTACATTTCTGAGCCAGTCATTTTTTATCCTGAACCAAACAGACATTGTCCCCTTTATCAGAAAAATCAAAATCATGCCTAAGAATATACACAATCCTATAATTCCCAGATCTCCCCAAATGAGTACATACCCGCTATCATACGGTATTTTTTTCAGCAGCGAATCTTTAGGCCCGTGTTCCATCGATCCCAGACCTCCGCCCATTGGTCGTGACGCCATATAGGATTTGAGAATCGCCTGATTATTTTTCCTAACCATGTAGGATGGGTCTGAACTTGGATAGAAAGCCGTTCGCATTCGCTGAATAGCATACACATTGTGTCCGATATACGTGTAACGCATAAATCCATAGAATCCGGCTGCAACAAATGCTCCGAAGATTAACATTTTGATATTTTTAATCAGAGCGCAATAAACCAGGGCTCCGCCGAAAACAACAAATATTGCCCCTCTTGTCCCGCTGGCAAACATACCATACAGACCCGTCAGCGCCATTAACAGAAAGAATAAACGCTGTTTGAAATTTTTAGCGCCAAGAAACAGGATAGCCCCCGATGTGGCCGCATGTGCCTGTTGAACGCCAAATTGTCCTGCATCGCTGCAAAAGGAAAAAACTCTAAGTTTTCCCCAAATCATGTGCGTGCTACTATTATTGATGATAAATAACTGATCGGCTGTATCCAATTTGATATTCAATTGTACGAATCCTTTCAGGGATATGATCATGGAACAAACACCCCACAATATTAGCATGATTTTGAGCGATTTAGCGTCAATAAACAAACAAAACAAGGGTATGGATAAAATCATGTACAGGTGTGGGCGTGCGGAAAGTATCCAAGCATCAAAACCGGGAGATTCGGGAATCAGCAGAGACAGTAAGCAATAAATCAACCAAATGGCCAATAGTAAAAACGGGGTATCGCCCATTTTCGCCCATTCCACTTTTCCGGTAGCGCCTTTAACCAACAATATCACATAGGTAAAAACAATAAGACCGTCAAATAGCATCCCTCCGGGGAATAAATCCTTGACGACGTAGCGGATAAGAAATACTACGGTAAAACTTAAAATAAAAATCGCATAAATGGATAATTTTGGTTTAGCGAATATGATAATGGTAAATGCAACAACAAATGGCAATAGAAGGAACAGCATTCCGGAAACGATTCCGAAACGATTGATAATAAAAGAAATAATAATCGACGCTAAAATACAACCTGTTCCCCAAATCCATCTGGATCGGGCTGTTGCGTTATCTCTTGTAAAACCATTCATTGCGTCGGAGGAGGTTCTTTTATTCTACTTTTCCGAGTATTTCTTCTACTATCTCCATGTCAACTTCATTGAGAATGATTTGTGGCGTAATACCCGAAATTTTGGTAAAACTGTTCAATGCGGTTTGGTCTGCTTTTCCCCATTCTCTGTTAGCATTGCAGATCAGAAATGCCATGTCAAATTCCCTGATCAGCTCAACAGGGTAATCGTTCATGATCAAAGGCGGCAATTCTATGATGAGAATGTCTGCTTCGTCCATTCTTTCTACAGGTACAATATCTTCAGCTTTAGCCTGGTAAAATAATTTATCTACTTTATAACTGACTGCCATCCAACTGTTCGTATCGTTGGGAGGCGTCATCAAAAGGCATTTGCGTCCTTTGTTGTGCAACCGTTCGCAAAGCATATTGCTGATCATTGTTTTTCCTTCTTCGGATCGTGTACTGATGATCAGTACGCGCGTCTGAGTAGTTTTGCGTTCCGCCATGTACAGGCTTTTCAGAATAGTGTCGCTCAACCCGTCGCTGATCAGTTCGTGATTTTTCAACATCTGCAACTTTTTCTTATTGGGCATAATACCTGCAACTTTAAGTCCTATGGTTTCTTCAGCATGTTCTGGCGTTTTTAGGTTATTGTTGAAATAAGCCATGCCCAGTATTACAGATGTCGGAATGATAAGACCAATCATCGTTCCCAACAACACCAGTAACTTTCTTTTACTGCTTTGCGGGCTCAACGGATAATTTGGTCTGTCAATCACCTGTATGGTAGAAAATGAACGCTGATCCTGTTGTTCGCGTCTGCTCATATTCCAATTATCCAATGCCGCCAGATATTCTTTTTCACTGATTTCAATTTCACGCTGAATACGTCTTAGAGAATCCTGTAAGGGAAGCATCCTGTTGAATTGTCTGGTGACAGTATTTCTCCTCGACTCCAGAGATCTCTGTCTTGCCTTGCTTTCTTCGAGTGCTACCATTCTGTTAAAGTATTCATTGGAGGCTGTGGCGCCTGTCGCTGTTGTTGAAAAGGTCTCTGCCAGATCGTTTCTTAAATCCGCCTCAAGCGTTTTGATTTGTTCCTGAATAGTTGCTATCCGACTGGCAGAACCTGACAATTGAGCGTTGACCAATTGAATGTTCAACTGGCCTAATCGGGTTTGCTTTTGCATGATATCAGCCCTTTTAATAGACGCTTGTCCACCCATTTGATTTTCAATTTGTCGAAGTCCGGCTTGCAATGTGGCCTGGAGATCCTGTTCTTTCACTATTTGGTTACTAATATCCTGCCGATCTGAAATAGCTAATCCCTGCTGTGTTCCCAAATCAACCACACCGTATGTTTTCTTAAATTCTTCTTCTCTGAGTTCCACCTGTTTCAGCTTTTCCTGCGCCAATTGGAGCTGTTCTTCATAATAAGCGACTTTTTTATCGGTCTGACCTTCTTTTAGTTGACGATAGTTGCGGATACAAACATCAATAAGGATTTCGAGAGTTTGTTGGCATACGCCCGGATCATCGCAAAAATAATCCAACGAAATCATATCACTGTTTTGTACGCGATTTACCGATATGGAAGACAATGCGGTATTGCTGTAATAAGGAACATCCCGATAATTAACTACTCCGATGAGAAATGGATGTGTATCAGCTATCACGACCAGATTCTGGTAAGTAATACTGTCGGATGAGCCTGTCAGTTTGATAATATCGGGATTAACGTTGATCAACTTTTGTACCTCTTCTAAGTGTTTAGCGGAAATAATCATCGGGTTGATCTGTTTCATCGTCATGTGGGTTGCCAATAATCTCAATCCTACCTCTTTTAATGTTTCCCTGCTGGTAATGATATTGGCCAGATTATCATACGAAGACGACTGAATCATCCAGTCCGACCTGCCTTCCATGATACCGCCGCCGGTAGTAATACCGGTATAGATGGATGCAGTAGATCTGTATAATTTGGGCATGTCAGCAGTATAGATTATCATCAATCCGCCCATAAGTACGGTACATGCAAATATGATCCACTTCTTTTTGAGTACCGATTTCAATAATTTAATGTTATCGTCCATATCAATTTATTTTATGAGTTCAATACCAACAATCACTTCTAATATACGAACAGCCTTTAAAAAGTTATTCTTTTGTGTTTCCTGTTCGCTCTGCGCCAACAGGTATGTTTCAGTTGCTTTGGTAAAATCAGCCAAAGATATTCTGCTTTCGGTATAATCTATTTTCGACTGGTCATACATCATACCTAACGAAAAACTGATTTCATTACGCATAGCAAGAACATTCTGAACTGATAATGCATCATAATATGCCGCTATGACAAGTTGTTTTACCTGATTCAGAGTCTCGTTCTTTTGTATTTCGGCTTGTTCTACTTTTAATCTGGCTTTTTGTATGGTTCGTTTCCTGTCAAAAACGTCCGAAAGAGGCAGAAAAGCGCTAAAGCCGAGACCATAATTGAGCATGTAGATGTTGTCCGACGGAGGAATAAAAGCCCCGCCCGACATATTTATCATTCTGTTATAATCGATCATACTACCTAATCGGGTATCAGCCGATAAATTAAGTTTTCTCAACCAATCCCTTTGCGTATCGGTTAACTCGTATTGGCCCATTTTTACATTGGCATCTGCCAATTTTACTATCGGCGAGTTTACTGAGGCCGAATCAATCAACGCCTGTAATGGTGGTAATTTCCATTCGATTTCGTCAATTTCAGTTTGTGAGTAACTGTTCCCCCAATTCAACATCAGGGCGAGTAAAATAAAAAATCCAATCTTCTTCATTTCTTTGCTTAAAAATTTTTTTATGGTTTTTGATATGATAATATTATACATCGGTTTTTTGAAACATTGCCGGTACAGTACGCATCAACAGCACCATATCGCCCCAGAAAGTATTGTTCTCGGCATACATGTTGTCCAGCATAAAACGCTCCTCTTCTTTCATGAACCCGCCCCGGCCTCGAAGTTCTACCTGCCAGAGACCGGTAAGCCCTGCTGCTGCATGAAACCGTATTGCAGGGTCGATGCGCTGCTGCTGATACTCGCGTGATTTGGTGAGTGCATGAGCTTCGCGTTCCGGCAGTGGACGGTTGCCAACAATCGACATATCGCCTTTCAATACGTTCAACAATTGCGGCAATTCATCAAAACTTGTGTTGCGAATGAACCTGCCCACCTTTGTAGTACGCGGGTCGTTCGGTATTTTTAGGAATGACTTTTTTGCGTTTTGCCGTTTAATGAGTAAATCCTCGCAAATTTCTTTTCCGTTCGGAAGGTACCACTTGTCTGAACACAATTCGCCTTCGGGTAGTTCAGCGCACTTCGGGCAAGTCAGCAATTTCGCCTTATCGTCTTTCACTTCATACTGGTTGAGATGTGCTACTTCCTTCAGGCGCTTCTCGGCGTCGGAGTACATGGAGCGGAATTTGTAAAAAACGAAGGATTCACAATTTGCTCCCGCCCGTTTCGATTTATAAATCGCCCGTCCTTTTGATTCAAACCGTATTGCTAAAGCGATAAGTATAAGGAAGGGCGAAAGTAAAAGAAGTGCAAATGAAGCAACCAGAATATCGAAAGTTCTCTTGATAACAGGAGTCCGATATGGTTTTACATTATTATTCTGGATATTTCTCATCTGTTGCGCCTGAACAGGCTTGTTATTTTTCAGGTAATGGATGCGATCGTAAATCAACTTGCTATCTATCGGTTTTGTCAAATAAGCATTGATGCCTCGCCTCAACGACTCTTTTCTTAAATGGTCAACAGGATGGGTTGCGATAAGGATAAAAATGAGCCCTCTGTTCAGCCCTATCCTTTTCATTTCCTGAAATAAAGCAAGTCCATTTAATCCGGGCAAATCGATGTCGCAAACTACGGCTTCTATATCTTTGGAACAATATAACTCCTGTGAGGGTGCAAAAACACGAAATTCATTGTTGGTCATCCATTCAAATGCCTTCAGACCATTAGGCTCGTTGTGAACCTGAAAATAATCGCTTCGCTCAAGATCCGTAATGGTTTTTAGCTCACTGCCAATATATAATATTTTGATAGGCTGATACATTGTTATTAACTACCGATTCTACTTAAAAAACGTTCCCTTACTTCAAGACGACGCTTGATCCGGGCAATAATTTCGCTGGGATTGAATGGCTTAACGACATAATCCTCTGCTCCCATTTCGAAACATCTAATTTTATCTTTACTCCATTCCCTTCCCGAAAGGATCATGATCGGAATGTCATCAAAAAATCCGCTTGCTTTAATTCGTTCCAAAAATTCAAAACCATTCAATTCGGGCATGATCAGGTCACAAATGATCAAATCCGGAAAATTGCCTGCTTCCAAATAATGAAGACCTTCCTGACCATTTGTCAACGAAATTACGTCAAACTCCTTTTTCAGAGTATTTTCTATGATGAAACGAATACTTTTTTCGTCGTCTATGACTAAAATTTTCTTTCTGGCCATATCCTAATTTCTGTTTCTATATCGTGAGTTGATATTTTTACATACTGATACGGTAAAAAAATGAAAAGGTTTCATTTTTTTCATTTTTTGTTGCTCTCTATTAATAATCAGACTTAATGGTCAAATGGTAACCTCTATAAACCCCATTTTCCTCGACAGTATTTTTTTGTGCTCATATTTTTAGAGAATTAGCGGTTAGTTTATTTTTAGCAGTTGGTTATTTTATTTTTTCATTTCATTAATAATCAGCATATTGAACTTTGTGTCAGAAAACTATAGACACAGTTATCCCCTTAAACCGGCATAAATTGATTTTTTCGGTACATATTGTATGTCAAATTCATCAAACCAATAATAGCGGTTGCACGCCTGATGCCAATACATTGAATATACATTTCATTCATGCTCATTTCCATAAATCCGAAAATATGTTCTACACGTGAGCGGATTCTTGATTTCTCACGGTTACCGGCCTTTTGCTCCTCCGTCAAAGGATGATTACGGGCGCCTTTCTCACAGACTTTGTTGATCATCTCTTTACCGGCAATGATCTTTTCCTGTGGCTCGCCACTGTAAGCCGAATCGGCATAAAACTCTTCACCTTTGTCCTTATCATCCAATAAATCATACGTGGCGTTGGAATCATGTACGCTGGCGTCAGTAACCATGTATTTGACAACAAGTTTGCTGCCTGCATCCTGCTTGACATGATTTTTATAACCAAAATAACGTTCGTTGTTTTTCTTTGTCCACCTTGCATCTGTGTCCTTTTGTGATTTGACATGCGGATTTTTTTCAAACCGTTCAGGTATTTCCCCTGACTTTATTTGCGCGTTTTCCTCCCTGCTGTTGCGCTGGCGGGGAATCTCTACAAAACTGGCGTCTATGATCTTTCCTTCATTGACCACCAGATTCAATGATTCCAGTTGCTTCAAAAACAAGTCAAACAGATACTCGACTAATCCCAAATCGGTCAAGCGCTCACGAAAAGCCCAAACAGTCTTGCTGTCAGGTATATCATCGGCGATGCTCAATTGCAGGAATCGCATGAAACTCATACGGTCATTAATCTGATATTCAACCTGATCGTCTGACAAATTGTAGTATCGTTGCAGTATTATTATTTTGAACATCATCACATAATCGTATGGCGGACGACCGCCTTTACCTTGTGGCTCTCTACTCAAACGCTCCTCAAGTAATTCGCGAAATATCTCAAAATCAATTCCCTTGGCCAATTTCTCCAAAGGGTCGCCTAAATGGCTCAATTTGCTCAACCGGATGTCCTGATCCCAAAATCCGTAATCCCTGTGTCTTTTGAAGGTTTTCATGATAGAATGTATTTGATGTTTGTTTATCAATTATTTCGGCTCAAAGATACAAAATAAATCGAAATAATACATTTGAATGCCAAATAGTTATCAACATTGGACAACCAAAAATGTGAATAACCACACATTTTTGTAAAAAATGGAATTGAACCGGTATTTTTCCGGCACATATAAAGAGAAGTAACAACTGCATATCATAGATAGATAGATAGATAGATAGATAGATAGATAGATAGATAGATAGATAGATTTTTTTGAAATTTTTCTTGCTGTACTTCAAAATAATTGTTTATTTTTGCCGTTAGAATTGAAAAGAGATTTTTCTAAAAGTTTTATCAGACTTCGGCTTTTTGAAAAATCAAAATAGAGTTTTTTAGAAGTCTCTGGACGTAATCCATGACTATTGTTTTTGATATATTTCCATCTCACGGGCATCATAACTGCAGCCATAAATTAGCCAGACTGTTAAAGGATCACGGACATATGGTTTATTATGTAGGTCTATATCGGTATTTTAAAAAATTGCCTCCTGATATAGGTCGGCGTTATATCAATCCATACATTTATAGTTTTATAGAACAACAAACAAAAAATGTTTGGATGAATATGAGAATAGCCTATAAAGAAAAAAGAGAACATAAATTTTATGTTGTTAATCAAAAAACGATAAAAGAATATGATGAGCTAATGAAGAAAATAAAGCCGGATGTTATTTTGGTAGACCATCATTATGTTCAAAAGGCAGTATTATATTATAAATACAAGATTCCTGTCATTAGTGTTCAAACAGCACCGGCTTCCGAGATGCATTCTGCTATTCCTCCTTTTCGTTCGGAGCATATTCCAGATAAGAGTTTATTATCTAAACTCAAAATTCTGTACTTATGGTATTCCTATTTATTGAATAAGCGGATTCGTTTTTTCCTGTACAAAATCTTATTTCTGGGAGAAGATCATCTGTCGGATGTAAAGCGTCTTTCCAAACAAACCGGATATCCATTAAATAAATATATTGATTACAAACATTATAAAGGCTATGGAGAATTTGGATTAAAAGATATTCCGCAATTGTTACTTTCGCCACGCGATTTTGATTTTCCTCGTCCATTGAAGGAAAATCAATATGCAATAGGCCCTTTGCTGTTGAAAAACAACGAAAAAAACATAAGTTACATAAGATATTTGGTTGTTAAAAACCGTATCTTGCAGGAAAGAGAAGAAAGAAAAATATCGTTTATCTACTGTTCTTTGGGTACTTTAACTATTCATAGTTTGGAAAACAGCAAAAAAATATTTCAATATGTCATAGAAGTGGGAAGAAGAAATATCGATTATCGGATTGTTATTTCTTCGGGTGAATTTATTGACCCTGCACTATTACTTCCTATTCCTGAAAATGTATATTTATTCAAATATTTACCTCAAAATGACATTCTTCGCCATTGTGATATGATGATTGCGCATGGCGGACTAAACAGTATCACTGAATGTGTGATGAATGAGGTTCCTATATTGAATTACCCTTTCTTTAAAAGATCTGATCTGGGAGGAAATTCTGCACGTGTTGTATATCATGGAATTGGTAACAGAGGTTTTATCGAAAAGGAAACGGTTAAACAGATGGAGGAAAAAATCCAGGATGTTTTGTACAATTCTGTATATCGAAGCAACATTCGTGCCATGCGATTGAAATATAAAGCGAAAGATAATTCAACAGAAGCGGTAGATATTATTGAATCAATTGTAAAAAAGCACAAAAATGGAAATCACTGATATTAGCAAAACATTTTCACGAGATACCCGACATTCTGTTGTAACGTGTGTAATATCCCTTTTACAATATTATGATATTAGCATCAACCAAAATGACCTGAAAGAAAAAATTGTAATAAACGACAAAGGAGAAGCAACATTGTCAGATATTACAAAAACATTTGAACGATTTGGTTTGTTCGCAGAAGATTTTCGTGCTAATGCAGTATCTAATCTTGACGAATTATTGAATCCGGCAATTATACCTGTCTGCTTTGATGATGGTCGTGAAGATTTTGCTATTTATTATGGAAAGTATGAGAAGAGATACCTGATAGGAATGCCTTTTTGGGGCTTGAACCTATACACAGAATGGGAAATTGAAGCGATTTGGATTAATCATATCTTACTTGAGGTTAAAAGATATCTTCAAGAAACAGCAAAGAAAGTTCAGAATAAAACCGGATAACAGTATGAAAAACAATATTATTTTGTTCACACTTCTTTTGAATACAGGCACACTTTTTGCACAGGAATCGCCTGTAATCAATACGATCAGCGCCTTTCAGGATTATGCTTTCAATCATCCTGTGGAGAAAATTTACCTGCATTTGGACAAGCCATACTATGCAGCAGGCGAGTACATGTATTTCAGAGCTTATATGACGGATATACATCTTAATCAGGAAAATACAGAGAGCGGTATTATCTATTTGGAGCTTTCGGATGCGGATAAGAAATTGATACGTCGTGTGTTGATTTATTCCGAAGAAAATGAATATACAGGTCAGATTCTGCTTCCCGATTCCTTACCTGCCGCAAATTATCACCTGCGAGCCTACACCAACTGGATGCGTAATGCAGGCGAAGACTATTTTTACCACCGCGATATTTACATCGGGAACACTGCCGCGCAAAAACAGGAAGCGCCTGCGCAGGAGTTTGATTATCAGGTATCGTTTTTCCCCGAAGGCGGACGTCTTTTGGCCGGATTTTCCAATAAAGTTGCCTTCAAAGCATTGGGAAATGACGGTTTTGGCGCGGACATTACCGGCGTCGTCATTGATGAAGAAGGTCGTGAATTGTTACTGTTTAGCAGTTTACAATTTGGCATGGGGTCATTTGACTTTATTCCCGAAAAGGGAAAAACCTATAAAGTCACCGTTCAATCTGCCGAATTGCAGAAAGAATATGTTTTACCTGCCGCCACAGAAGGACTTACGATGAGTATCCGGCAGGATGAACGTTGGGTTTATCTCACCCTACGCTCAACTGTTGCTGATCCGGAACCGATTTCTCTCATCGCACAATCGAGGCATACGGTTTGTCATGCTCTGGAAGGCTTCATGGAAGGTCGCGAACAACTATACAGAGTGGATAAGAGTAAGTTCCCGACGGGTATTGCCCAGTTTACTCTGTTCAAAGATGGCCATCCCGTGAGCGAACGCCTTGTATTCATTGATCGAAAAGATGATATGCATGTAGAAATCACTCCTGATAAGGAAAAATACCAAGACCGCGAAAAAGCCACCATGCGGATACGGATAACCGACAGCGACGGACAACCGGTAGAGGGCAGTTTTTCACTTTCGGTAACTGACGATAAAACCGTACAACCTTCCATAGGAACGCAAAACATCAAGGGGACTTTGCTATTGGACAGTGATTTGAAAGGTTATATCGAATCGCCCGGCTGGTATTTCGCAAACGATGAACAAGAGCGTGCACAAGCGTTGGATAACCTGCTCTGCACACAGGGCTGGAGCCGTTTTGTGTGGGATAAATCAGAAGCATCATCCGCTTCTGATTTCTATCCGGTGGAAAGTAGTTTCCAGATAACCGGCAAAGTAACCAATATATTGGGACAACCGGTTAAGGACGCCTCTGTTATACTATTCAGCAAGGAAAACATACCCGGAACAACCACAACAGATAAAAACGGACTGTTTGGCTTTTATGGATTTGATTGCCCTGATTCTGCTGCATTTGTATTGCAGAGCCGTACCAATCGTGGTCGTAAAACATTGATTGGATTTAAAATAGACCAGCCGAATAACCGCCATTCCCCAACAAACGTAATACCGCTCACCCAAACAGAGAAAAAAAGTAAACGGGAGTTGATAGAGGCCTATACGGAACAGGCCATTCGTCAAATAAATTATGAAGAGGATTTATGGACGCTCCATTTGTCTGAAGTAACAGTAGAAGCAAAAAAAATACCGAAAAGAGAATCCATAGGAATAGCCAGTTATCGTTTTGCGGGAAAGGCGCTTGAAAAACCATATCAAATTCTATTTATACTTCAATCTGCGCCTCGTCTTGATAGAGGAATAACTTCTGTGAATGCCACCCCATCAGCCTTATATATTGTAAACGGTATGAGATTGACATCCACAGAATTTGAAATCGAGTACGCTTCATTGCCTGCATACATGTTTGAATCAGTAGAAGTATTACAGGATGTAGATGCCTTTTCCTATTATGGATTCGAAGCCAGTGGAGGCGCTTATGTGATTAAAACAAAAACATATCGCGGAAATGCTGTGGTGCCTGATGCTTCTATTGAAGTATACCGTCCCGAAGGTTATTGCGTTCAGAAAGAGTTTTATATTCCTGCGTATGATCAGCCCGAAATCAGGCAACGTAAAACGCCGGACCTTCGAACTACGATATACTGGAATCCTGTGGTACGTACCGATTCATCAGGAGAAGCCACAATTAGTTTCTACACGGCAGACAATACGGCTTCCTATTCGTATGTGTTGGAAGGAGTCGGTGATAATCGGGTTGTTTTTGGCAAAATAAACGCGGAAGCCGAAAAGCGTTACGAGTAGGCATAATTTTTTAATTTTAATTTAATATGAAGAACTTAACCCACATTGCAGGATTTAGTTTTCATCTCACTATATTTCATCGAATTGCAATTTTTTTAATTCATTTTGAGCACTACAGATT
>Ga0082212_10006448_pt1 | contig 15773 bp, 5 predicted proteins | sample TergutNt197P3_FD_71548 | JGI IMG/M metagenome (GOLD analysis project Ga0082212, IMG submission 71548) | Neocapritermes taracua P3 segment gut microbial communities from Petit-Saut dam, French Guiana - Nt197 P3 | ecosystem: Host-associated > Arthropoda: Insects > Digestive system > Gut ...
AACGACACAACCAAATACAATGATATTATTCTGGGACTACAAACGACTTTTTGAAACCCATGAATTTGTATCATTATGTATATAAATCATATACATCTCCGCCAAATCGGCCTTGAGGCAAGTTTTGAGGGAAAATGTGGCAAGTTGGGTTAACAGCGAAGCGTTGAAAACATTCAAAACCGGAAGTACTGTTATTTCAGTGGGAGGCGGTGTATTTGGCGCAGGCGTTGCTGTTTTAATTTTGGGAGACAACGATATAGCTTTAGTTGGAGTAGCCGGTTTAGGTGTCGGATTAGCCACTATTATCATCGGTGATAATTTAAGAAGAAAATCGGTGACGCTGTACAATTCAAAACTAAGCGCCAATTCGGTTTCCTATCAGATAAACTTTGGTTTCACGCAAACGGGCGTGGGGCTCACTATGCGCTTCTAAACCTGTCAGCGCCGATGGTACTGCATCTGTAGCAGAGCAGGTTGCCGTCAAGTTTTTAATAAGGATAATGAGTATCTTCGTTTCGTATGGCATTGACGAGGCCTTCATAAATCCTTGCCCTCAACATGGATGTATTGATCCTGTTGTTGGTTGCGTCGGGGCATACGCGGTTGGAAAGAGTATGAAAAAAATAATTTAGATGCGTTTGCCTTGTGACTGAGGGACTAAATTATTTCGATAATTTCATCCTGTCATTTCATCAGTGATAGGATACTCCAGCGGTGAACAAAGGGCTGTTCGGAAGAGCGGCCTTTTTCCTGTTTTCATCATTTCTTTGGGACACTCTCTATAGGATTAGAAAAAGAAAAAATATCTGCCATTTCCCGAATGTCTGCAAAAGGTAAGTCCATTGAGGATATCAGCAATGCGACCGATTTACCGGCCCATCAAATACAAAAAATCCTAAATTCTATACTAGTGTGAGCGTATCAAACGGCTTAAAAGGGAATCATCTGATATTTGTGAAAATATGAAAATTTTAGATGCGTTTGCCCTGAAAAAAAAATGATAAATCTTTGTATTTTGTAATCTTATCAATACATTTGCAACCTTTTATACGACTTTTTCGTATAACCATAAAATGTAGCATAGAAAATGAAGAAAGTATTTTTCCTATTGGCGATTTTTTTCGGGTTGAATGGGAATGTGTGGGGACAAACAATGGGGCCTGCCGATTGGGAGGTTGTTGTTAGCCCCGTTACATGTTTCGGAGGCAACGATGGCGTCGTAACGGTTAAATTTATTAATACTTATGATCCTCTTTATACGGTGGTACTTACCGGCCCTGCTTCAAATCCGGTTGAAATACAAATACAGACAGACGGACAGGATGATGTAGTATTTTCGTCGGGATTAATGGCAGGATATTACTCTGTTCGATTATACAGAGGCGGTGGCACAACATCTCAAATCGGAGCTCAAAAACCGGCTACCATTGCTTCACCGTCACAAGTACAATTTTTATCGGCCGATTCGTCGCTTGATCCCTGCGAAGGCGGTTCCATTTCTGCTTCGGTTGCCGGAGGGGCTGCACCTTATACCATAATACTTTATAAAGACGAGGGTGTATTTGTCGAAGAACCCGATGTGAGCGCAAGCGTTCATTTCGATAATTTGTATACAGGCGTTTATGTAATGAAAGCCGTCGACTCAAAAGGTTGTTCTTCTGCAAACACTGTTCCCATATCTATTGAGACCATACCTCCCTTAGTGATCGAAGCCGTTGATTCCACCGATGTTACATGTTACGGGGATTACAGCGGAACGATAACCGTACGCGCCACAGGCGGAACGCCCAAATATGACTTCATGATCGATGAAACGTGGGATGTTGTTGATTTAATAAACGAAGGAGAAAATGCTTTTTTTAACGGGCTGAATGTCGGCACATTCCATGTGGTTGTTTACGATATGGCCGGTTGTACAGATGTTGTCGCCGTTACTATTCAACAGCCCGCCGCTCCATTGTCTGCCGTGTTCGCGTCCACTGATGTTTTGGGATGTTTCGGAGAAACTACCGGATCGATTTCGGTAACGGATATTGAAAATGCAGCAGGCGATGAGTATACGATTACGCTGACGCCCGACCCCAATAACGAATCACCCAAGACAGGCACATCGGCTACTTTCGGGAATTTACCGGCAGGCGCCTACACGATTACAGTGAGTGATGACAATGGCTGTGAAGTTTCGGATTCGCCGGAAATCACCCAGCCCGATGAAGTGACTTTTACAGCGACGCCCGTACCTAACGAATGTGGAGGCGCTAACGCAGGAGAGATCACCATCTCCGATCCGTCGTATCTTTCGGGCATGACCTATAAGTTAATGCAGGGCGACGGTACGGTTATCGAAGATGATACGGATGTAATTCCTTTTACCGGATTGGAAGCCGGAGTATATAAAATTACCGGAAAGTACGGGTTATGCGAATCGGATACGGTAACGGTAATTTTGACCGATCCGCAGCCGGTAACAGTGGACTACATGACCACTCCTGTCGGATGCAACGGCGAAGACACCGGCAACATCACCCTCACGGCAGACGGCGGAACCGGTTCGGACTTTGAATACAATATTCGTAACGACGATGAAACCGGCTGGCAAGGCTGGCAAGTCAGTCCATTGTTTGATGACATGGAAGCCGGTAATTATTGGGTAATCGCTAAGGACGGGAAAGGCTGCGAGTCGGATTCTGTTAAGGTTACGATAGAGCAGCCGGAACCTTTAGTGATTGATGTGCCGTTAAAAGTCCAAACGACCTGTTCCAACACTGACGACGGAGCAATCGCCGTAACAGGCGTCACGGGTGGCACGTCTCCCTACATGTACAGCATCAACGGAACAGATTTTTTCCCGAACGATGAAACATTTACAGACCTTGTTCCCGATATATATACCCTTACCGTGAAGGACGCCAACGGTTGCGCCGATTCCGTTTACGTTGAAGTGGAACGCTCTTTGCCTGTTACGCTTGTTGATATTTTCCACAGCCCGGACCCGGCATGTCCAAACGATAATTACCACATTACTCTTACGGTGGAAGCCTCCGGTGAAACCGATAGGGAACTTCTGTACGCATTAAACCCGCAACAACAACTCAATATTGCATGGCAACCTGAATCTCAATTTGAAGGCATGGTTGGAGGCGTATACAACATTTGGGCAAAATATTCAGGTGAGGCTTATGATGTATGTGATACATTAAAAACATCTTATAATATTATCCTTCAAAAACCGCCAATTATTAATAATCTGGCTTCTACGCCGGTAAGTTGCCACGGCGGCGATGACGGCGTTATTACGGTAACGATGGTGCCGGGCAGCGGCACGGGAACCGGTTATACTTACAGCATAGACGATGAAAATTATCAGCCGGAAAATATTTTCAGCGGGCTTGAACCGGGCGATTATACCGTTTATGTAAAGGACGACAATGCATACTGCCCTGATCCGGTAACGCAAACCATTACGCTTGCCAACCCTGCTCCGATTGTTGTTACAAATGTTCAGCAAACCGATATTTCCTGCCCGACTACTGCCCCCGGCGATGGAACCATCACGGCAGAAGCAGCAATAGAAGGTAGCGTGTTGCCGTTAAATTATAGCCTTCAAAAAGACGGCGGCGTTTTCGGTACGCCACAGGCAACCGGCTTGTTTACCGATTTAGATGAAGGAACGTATGTGGTTCGGGTAACCGATATGGCAGGTTGCGAAAAGGATACCGCCGGTATCATCATCAGAAAACCGGAGCCGGTAACGTTTACTATATCGGGCTATGAAACCGACCTGGCCTGTGAAGACGCTACAACCGATATTACGGTTACTGTTACTTCATCAACTTCTGACTCGTTGGTTTATCGCCTACAGGGAGGCGAGTGGCAAGGTTATGACACTTCGGGTACCAACAAGATTGAAGGCGTAGGACAGGGCGACCATGTTGTGGAGGTGGCATACGCCAATGGAAAAACATGTCCGGATACGGCAATTGAAGAACTTCAAATCGAACCGGTTATCATTTCATTCGATTTGACGGCGCCGCCTCTTGATTGCAGTTATGACGAGACTTCCATTACCATTAGTAACATAGACCCTGAAGGCCTTGATATTGAATTTATGCTGACGGGGCCTGAAAACAGACCCTATCAACAGGAATTAATTTTCGACGACCTGCCGGGCGGCGACTATATGGTTACGGCAAAAATAACAGCAACGGACGGTACTACCTGTACCAACGAAAAAGATATTGACATTGTCATACCCGATCCCGTATCCATTGACAATGTGCTTACTGCCGACCTTGTATGTTTTGACAATGAAGATGGCGAAATCCATATTATTGCCTCCGGAAGTAATCCTCCTTTCACCTATACGATAGAAAATGAATCGTTACCGGATGGGGCGCTATCCAACGATTCCGGTGATTTCGATCATTTACTGGCAGGCGATTATCATATTATCGTAACGGACGTCAAAAACTGTCGCCCTGCTGAAAAAGATACCGTTCTCATCCAGCCCGATAAGATGACGGCCGTATTTGAAGAGGAAGATGTGACGCATGTGGCCTGTTACAGTGATGATACCGGAAGCGCAAAAGTTACCATAGAGGGAGGCGTAGCGCCCTATCAATATACATGGGAAATAGAAGAATCGGAAGGAGTATGGACAGAAATACCAACCATTACCGGAGAAGAAGCCATCGGTTTGAACGCCGGAAAATACAGGGTAACCGTCGTTGATTTCTCAGGAGAATGTTCTGTTACAGAAGAAATTGAAATTGAAGAACCCGCCTCGGAACTCACAATTACAGAAGATGAGATACGGCACATTACCTGCGACGGTAATACGGACGGGTCCATTTCGGTAAAAGTTTCGGGCGGAACGCCGGATTATCAATATTCGATTTTGGGGCAGATCGGAGACCCCGTTCCAACCGAAGATACAGAATTTTTATTTTCAGGATTGACCAAAGGCGCTTACCGGATTGTTGTAACCGACGCCAACGGTTGTACGGACATCACCGATCCTGTTCAGATTAAGGAACCGACCCCCATCACGGGCAGTTTCGACGGCGACTCCATCACCTGTCATGGAAATAACGATGGTCGACTGACATTCACTGCGTCAGGCGGTGGGATCGAAGGAGAGCCGTCGCCAACCTATACTTACGAATGGAGCCATGATTCGGGTTTAACAGCCGAAACCGCCACAGGTCTGGTGGCCGGCAGATATTCGGTAACGGTAAGCGTTGGCGTCGCCTGTGAGAAAACGTTCACTCATACCCTTACCGAGCCGGACGAGATCGCTGTAACCCGCGATTCTACCCACGTAACGTGTTTCGGCGCTGAGGATGGAACCATTACCCTCCATATTACAGGCGGAACAGAACCATACGATGTAACCTGGGATGGCCCTGACAGTTATTATTCCACCGATACGGAAATTATCGGCCTTGCGCCGGGTGAATATGTATATTCTGTAACCGATGGTAACAGTTGTCCGGCTGCAACGGGGAGCGTCGTCATCGAAGAACCTTCTAAAATAGCACAAATTGATCTCATAGCAGAACCGATTGAATGCGCCAATGAAACCACCACGCTGACCGTAAGAGTCACGCTTGAACCGGAAGACGAAACCGACCGTGAAAATCTCGCATTCAGCCTCAATAGCGGCGTCTGGCAAAAAACGGACAGCATCTTTTACGATATACCGGTTGGCGCGCATACTGTAGAGGTTGGTTATTGGGTATCGGAATCGGAGGCTACATGCGTTGAGACGTCAGGCGTCACTATCACGGCGCGTCCGGTGATCACGATTAGCAGCGTTGCGCCGGTTGATCCGGTCATACCGTGCGACCAGTTCACCACGCAAGTTACCGTCACGGCAAGCGGCGAAAGCGGAACTGACGGTCTCGAATACAAGTTCGATTCCAAATCCGCCCCCGCCGATCAATGGCAAACAAGCAATGAGTTCGCTGTAAGCGCAGGCGCCTATACAGTCTGTGTACGCTATGATACAGACCCGGGCTGTCCTGTTTGTTTCGGCGATGATATTGCGATCACCCGCGACATCGACATCGAAATTAACGATATAAAAATAACCGGTTCGCCGGTAAACTGCGCCGACGATGAAACGGCGTCCATTCTCATTATCGCTGAAGGCGACGGCGCGCCCCTTGAATATGGCCTGAAAAAAGGATCAACAACCTTATGGCAATTGGAGAATGGGTTGTTTACAAATCTGGGCGCAGGCGATTACGAAATACTGGCGCGTTACGAAAACGACGACGAATGTTACCAGAGCGCCGGCGTTTATTCCATCACGGCTCCCGACAAAGTCATTATGGACGTCGCTTCAGCAAACATAAGTTGCTTCGGCGAATCCAACGGACAGTTATCTATCCGCGTCACTCAGGGAATGCTTCCCTTCACGGTAAATGTTTCTGCGTTGCCGTCATTCGATATACAGGGTCATCCGCTTTCACCCGCGTACAACGGGAACTTCACCGTTCTTGATTATTCGGATGTGTTGGAAATCAATGATCTGTATGCCAATACGTATTCAATTACTGTGACCGATAACAACGGCTGCGAAATAAGCGAGGAAGTAACGATTTTTCAGCCGAACAGACCGTTGTCGCTGACCGTCACCCCGATCAATATTTGTCCGGGCGAATCCTTTGGCGATTACGAACCGCATGTCGACGGCGGATGGCCTGATTATAAGTTATACTGGGATTACAATACGACCTCGTTCGATGATTCCGATTTTGCGCCGATGGTTCCGAACACAAGTCCTACGCCTAAAACACTGGAACCGGGTTATTACCGCGTTGTTGCAGAAGACGTTGCTATGTGTCGCGATACCAGTAAATTTGAAGTCGTTCAAATCGGCGAGATAGTAGTTGAAGACTATAGGACGTATGGCATCAGTTGCAATAATGACAATGGTTCCGTCAGGTTTGTATATCCGGCGGGCAACGTCAGGGATTTTGTTTACCGCGTGCGTTATCAGAGCGACGGCGGGATTGTTCCGGGCTATGGCGAATACAAACCATGGGAAAATGATTCGGTTTTCGGATTGGAAAAAGGCGTTTACATGGTGGATATATTGGATTTGCAGGGATTGGGATGTTTACCGAAAACGATTCAAAATATTGAAATAGAAGAATTTAGAATTGAAAACATCGACTGGTCAGAGCCTGACTGCGACCATACAGGATATATTGATTTTGAAGTTTGGGGAACCAACAACCCCGCAGTCACTATCAACGGTATCGCAGTGTCCCCTGTCGTTCAGGATGTTCAGCCTTTGAAATTCCATGAAGACCTGAACAAGGGCGGCCGGGTCATCATCGTAGCGACAGACGAAAGTGGCTGTGTCAAAACATGGAGTGAAGAAATTCCATTCGATACCGATCTGATTTTCGATAAAGTAGAGATCACTCCCAATTTCTGTTCTGACGACAATATCGCAACAATTGAGGTTCTCGCCGTCGATCAGACGGGTTCGCCGCACGCGGATTTCACGTATCGTCTGTATGAAGGTAACGCCACCATAGCGGAAAATCTGGTGGAAGAAATCACGACAACGAACTTGGGCGATCCGGTCGTGTTTGGCGTGACCAACGGTCTGCCCAACGGCGTCTACACGCTCTCGATGCAGGCGGATGCAGGCGGATGTTTCACGAATGATACCATATTGAAAATCGACCATACCAATAAGGTTGAATTGCAAAATGTAAATGTGGACATTATTAACTGCCCGCAAAGAATTGTGTTCACTATTGCCGGCGATCCTTCCAATACGTCGTATAGCTACAGCATCAATGGCAGCATTCCACCTGTAATTGTGCTTGCCGACGACGGAAATGCTAACGTTGTGATCGACAGGTTGATGCCTGGTATATACGACGTCGCTATCCATCATGACGGTTGCACATATACCGAACAGTTCGACATTGCAAGCAAAGTAAAACCTGCGGTAACGTCGCATGACGAAACTGACTGTGCCGGAGCGGAAAATGGAAGTATTGATATCCAAATGCCCGATGCTTCCGGAATACCATATCAATACTGGTACTATGGCCCGGATCATAAATCGGAAAGTTACAAGCCCATCAATTCGACGTCATTGTTTGCAAAAATTTCTGATCTTGGGGCAGGTGATTACAAGGTAGTGGTTCAGCAGGTCGGCAATTGCTACTCCGACACCGTTCAGGTAACCATTGCAGGCGCTCCGGAAATGAATATTGATACCATCATCACCCCGCCCGCTTGCAAAGGCGGCAATGACGGCGAGATCGAGATCATTGTTGATGGCGACCCTGCGTCTTATTCGGTTGAGGCGGTTGAATACCCTGACGGTAATGAACCGGAAATTAACGGATTGATATTGTCGAAAGTAGCGGTTGGTCGCTATGTGATCATTGTCCACAAGGGAAAATGCGCGGAAACGTTAGAAATAGATATTGACGCGCCGCAAGCGATATTCATTAAGGCTTCGGTACCGGATGATATTGGTTGTTCTTCTTACGGAAGTACCCTGCCGGTTACGGTAGAGGTGACAGATCCACCGTCGGGCGTCTTTGAATATTATGTCAATACGATGCTGCTCCCAACCAATGGTGAACGACTGCAAACTTTTGACCTCATAAAAGGCAATTACCATATTCTGGTCAGGGAAGAAGGCAGCGGATGTTTCGCCGACACAACCATCAATGTTCCTGACTTGCCACAACCGATAGAATTAAATGTAGAGGTGAATATTTCACGCGATGAAAATTGTATTGAGACTGCAAGCATTGTTGTCAAAAGCATCACGGGAGGCGACGAAGATTACGCCATCATGTTGGATGGTACCATGCCGATCGATATAAGCGAACAAATTGAAATACAACAGTCCGGACAATACTTTGTTGAAGTCATTGATGGTAACGGATGTTCTGCAAAGTGGGGAGAAGAAGAAATCAATCTGTCGCAAGGCGTCAATGATGTGATCGCCGACATCGAAGATGAGACATGTAGCCAAAAAGCCGATGGCCGGATCACGCTCAGTTCGGTTAATGACTATATATATGAATGGCACGATGAAAACCACACGACAGGGAACAAACTGACCGGACTGACTGCGGAAGATTATACGGTAACGATTACCACCACCGAATCAGACCCCGCGCTGAGATGTTCTGTCGAAAAAAATTATTCAGTGGAAACGAAAATCAATCTTGAAGTAGAGATTGCTGCCGTCGGCGGGGATACGCATTTCTTCTGCCCGGGCGGAGATGTCAAACTGAACGGTATGGTAACGATGAACGGCAAACCCATAGACGCCTCCTCCAACGTTATGGCCAACTGGACATTAGATTCGCACGTGTGGGAGTTTGTAACCAACAACCCGCTTGAACTCACGGCAACCAACGACGGAGTCGTATGGCTGACGGCGTCCAGTGGCCCGTGTCAGGCCGATGCATTATTTGAGATCAACATCCTGCCCATGCCAACGGTTACCTTTTCTACGGACGAAATCTATATTCCCGGCGACGAGGCGTTTGAACTGAGGGTAGAGACGCCAACGAATTACCTCAACTATCAGTGGACATCGATTCCCGCCGGTCAGGCGCAGAATTTCCCGCCGCCGCCGGCTACGGTCATGTTGCCTTCGCCTGATGCGCCCTATCAGTTAATCCTGAACCTGACCGATGAAAACGGTTGCTCGTCGGGCGATACCGTATTTGTAGGCCGCGCGCTCGACTTCTTCATCCCCAACGCTTTCACGCCCAACGACGACGGATCGCATGATAAGTGGGAGTTTCGCAATATCGAACAATACACCGGGTTTTATGAAATTCGGGTGGCGGTGTTCAACCGTGGCGGAATGCAGGTATACGAAGGCAAGGGATATAACAACAGTAGCGTGGTGTGGGATGGCCGCCGCAATGGTCTCGACCTGCCCGTCGGCACCTATTACTACGTGGTAGAACTCGTGCCGAAGTCGTCGTCAAAAGGTCAAAAGATTACGTATAAAGGGTCGGTAACCATCATCAGATAATTAAGAACCGGAAATTGATGAAGAAATATTTGTTTTTAATGATGAGCGGATTCATGGTTTTGGTCTGGAAAGTTTCAGCCCAGCAAATCCCTGTATCATCTCTTTTTGTGGAGAATCCTTTTTTGTTTAATCCGGCTGTAGCCGGAACGGATAATGGATTCAAAGTCCGTATGGACAACCGTTTCCAGTGGATAGGTTTTGATGACGCGCCCATCACGAATCAGTTGAGCGCGTATGGCCCTCACAAAACGCGCAACATCGGTTACGGAGGAAATATCAGTTACGATGCTACGGGGCCTACCAGTACCTTCAAGATGAATGGAGCATTTGCCACCAATTTTGCCATCAATCTGGATATCAGGGTATCTCTCGCCTTAAATCTGGGTCTGATTCAATACCGCGCTGACGGCACACAGTTTGAATTTTTCGACTTATACGAAGACCCCAAAGCTCCCAATACCGTGATGTCGAGTTTTCAGCCCGACGCCGGCGCAGGGCTTTATGTATATCATTACGACTGGTATGTAGGGCTTTCTGCGCAACAACTGTTCAACAACAACGTCAAATTTGTCAAAGGCGAGGACAGTAAACGAAATCGCTTAAAAACGCATTTTTACGGCGTGGCGGGATACAAATTTTTTTCGTCCGACAAACACTGGGTCATTGAACCTGCCATACTGTTGCGTAAAGTGGTGGCGGTGCCTGTTCAGATGGATCTTACAGGAAAAGTTGTGTTCAGGGAACAATTCTGGGGCGGACTTAATTTCCGCAATACCTTTGAATCCTTTAACGACGTTTCCGTACTGTTAGGGTATATCCATGAAAGACGAATCCATATCGGCATTGCTTACGATTATTCCTTCGCCAAAATACGGAGCTGGACGTCTGGAACGGTTGAATTGGTGGTAGGATATAATTTTGATATTCACCCTTCACGTATAGGGAGAAATTAAGGCATGAAAAATTTAAAACCTGTAACGGTTTGAATTTTTGAAACCGTATTCCGTTAGGAACCCTGAATGGCTCGATGAAGTCAATACAATGCCCGGTAAAAAATGCACAAAAGCCTCTCTCCTGCATCCTGTTAAGGATGCATCCCTGACGGGATGCAGAGGAAGATACGCCATCATTCCATTTTACCGAGCGACACATCCCTGACGGGATGCCAAAAACTTATATGTTGTTTATTTTTCATTCCTATGAGTATTTTGTTTTTTACTTCTCGGATGAAATTCCACGATAGTCTGTCTTAAAAAATCGCGGTCTAAATGAGTATAAACTTCGGTGGTGATGATCGACTCGTGTCCGAGCATTTCCTGAACTGCGCGCAGGTCGGCGCCTCCTTCCACCAGATGCGTGGCAAATGAATGCCGGAATGTATGCGGACTGATGCTTTTCTGCAAACCTATAGTCGCCGCCAGATTCTTGATAACGGTAAACACCATTACCCGCGAAAGCGCTTTTCCCCGCCGGTTGAGGAACAAAAAATCTTCGTGCCCCCGCGCAATATCCAATTTGACACGATCGAACATATACAAATCAATTTCGTGCTTGGCTTTCCTGCCGACAGGCGTCAACCGTTCCTTACTGCCTTTGCCTTTCACTTTAATAAAACCCTCCTTGAAAAACAGGTCTGACAGACGAAGTCCGACTAATTCCGACACCCGCAATCCGCAGCTGTACATGGTTTCGAGCATGGCTTTGTTGCGTTGTCCTTCAGGTTGGCTCAGGTCGATGGCGGCCAGCAGCGCATCAATCTCCTGTACAGTAAGCACATCGGGCAACTTGCGGCCAATCTTCGGATAACTCACTAAACGTGTAGGATCGACGTCGATAAGATTGTCCATCAGCAGGTATTTGTAAAATGCACGAATACCCGACAGCATACGCGCCTGCGAACGCGCCTGCGTACCCTGTTCGGCTTCGTACACAAGAAAATCCGACAGCATTGCAGGAGTAACCTCCTGTGGCGTAGCCGACGAATCAATTACCTGCAAATAAGTCTGCAACTTGTTCAAATCGTTGGTATACGCCTCAATGGTATTGTCCGGAGATGCCTTCTCAATCCTCTGATATGCAACGAAATCCTTTACTGCTTGTTCCCATACGGAACATTGGAAATTGCTACACAAATGAAATCATCTTAAATTTAAAATACAAAAATATAAAATATTTTCAGCAATTCGGTGAGTAACTACTTTTTCTTTTTTTCTATTCCGTAATTTTTTCTGCAACATATATTTCTTGTGTCGTATTTTCTTTTCCAAATGGTTTGCCATCTATTATTGGGATATCAATCACATAATCACCCGTTTTATCGTCTGTGAAAGTCAATCTGATTATTAGATTATTGATAGAATTCATATTGTTAATTCTATTCAAATACCAAAATTCATATTCGTTTTTTGATTTTATAAAGTTATGCCCATCACTCAATATCTCAATATCCGGAGAAAAATGGACATGATAATTTCTTAATTCCCTATAATTCGTCAATACTTTAATCGAAAATTTTTCATTACCGTTATATGAAAAATTTAATGAACCTAACATCGTATCATTGTAGTCTTTTTTAAATCCAACATAAAGTTTGATTTTCGAATTAGGTATCTCTCCTAGTATTATTTGATTGTCTGCCTGAATTATAGAGTTATTTCTATAATCAAATATTTCATAAATGTTTTCGCTTCCACAACAACCATAAACCATTATTTGGTATGTATCAGTCATGAGGTCAAGTTTATCACAATTTACATCAATTGTTTGTACCAATTTTGAGGGCTTATCAAAAGAATAAATTTCAACCTTTATGTTTCTCTCTTTTTCTTCACAGCCTGTACATGCTTTTGTTGTTGTGGTATATTTGGCTATAAAATGCTCTAAATTTTTATATCCATCAGGAATAATAAAAACTGTTCTGTAATTTATTTCTACTGTCTTGTAAACATAGCCTTTTCCGTCCTCAAATGAAAGAACATAAAAATTAGCCATACTTTCGTCAGAAAAAAACGTATTGCCTGTTTTTTGACTTATGGTGTCTGCAAAAGATAGATTTTCGGATTGCGTTTCATTGATTTCAACTCTCGCTCTCTGATTACAACTAAATAATATTGTGCTAATTAACAATAAAATTTTTTTCATCAAGTTACTTTTCTTATAATCATTTGTTTTACTTAAAATTTTACTGTATCTTTCCCTTAACGGGCGTCAATTTAAACGAGAAACTGTAATCCTTATACGGTATCCTGTACTCTGAGTGCGGAACGGCGCCCCAACTGTTGATACAGCCAAGCCCCATCTGCATTTGATCGATGGTAACGGTCACATCCTTATCCTTAGTCTTGAACTCGATGTGACTGTTGTACTTTTCTGCGCCGTTGTCGAGCGTTTCCTGAGGATAATAAAGCGCCGATGCGAGGAATGGTTCGCCGGAAGTGATCATCAGCCCGTCGCCGCGCACATTGACCTGCTGCCACCAGCGGACGTCGCTCTTGGTACCTGTTTCCTGCGTGCGCAGATAATTGTAGAACTGCTGATCGACGTTCTGATTGAAAAGCCCGATGAACTGCGATTCTTTCCTGTCGGCATAACTTTCTATCGGGCCGCGTCCGTAATAGTTAATCAGATTGAACTGCCCCGGCATCTTCATGCGCATTCCATAACGGAACATTTCTGAAATCTCTGCCGCAGGATCCGTTTGAAGCGATTCGTTCACAAGCGCTTCACCCGCATTGTTGATTTTGTAGGTCATGGTCAGTGTAGCCTTCAAATCTTCGAGGTGATACGTTACAGTCACAACAGCGATTCCGTCAACCATTTCTGCATGAAGAAAACCGCCGCCATCGGAGGAACGGCCTTGCTGGGGACGCTTATATTGAATATCTTTCCACACGGCATATTTCGTCTGGAGGTTGGCTCCATAATCGTTGTCGGTAGGAGCGCGCCAAAAGTTGGGTTTCAGTTCGGTTCCAAGCGCTAAATAATCTTCTCCGCCAACGAGATAGCGGCAGATAAGGCCTGTTCTTTTATCAAATTCAAGCGAGAAATTCCGGTTGGATACAATCAGATAATTGCGGTCGTTGGTTTTGATAGAAACAATTTCGGGCGAAGTATAACGGTCGGTCATCACATTTTTTATTTCGAGCACCGGCAGAGAGGCCTCCCTGATGGGAAGTTGCTGTTTCGCCACAACGAAACCTGCGGGCAAAATGCCATCCCTGTCTTTTAGCGTATATGCTACATTGAGAAACAGTTCGCCGTTAGCCGGAAGTTGCGCCAACGTGTAGGGAAGCGTAAGAGCGACTTCCTTTTGAGGGTCTATCGCCGGAAGCGTCTCAACGAAACCGCTTTTTACCTCGCGTCCGCAAGCCTGAACAGTCCATTGGAGGGCATATTTCGACAGGTCGGTAAAGAAATTTTCATTGTAAATGCGTATTTTTCCGTTGGCAACGCCATCGTTGCGCGTCCAGATGTTTTGTTGCCAATAGCCGGCTTCGTAAGTATGCGGATGCGGCTCGCGGTCGGGAGCAAAAACCCCGTTGTTCATGAAGTTGAGGTCGTGCGCTTCGTAACGGTCAAAATCGCCGCCATAACCGAGGATCTTCGTACCGTCGGGCGCCTGAATCCAAACCGACTGGTCGGCGAAATCCCATATAAATCCGCCCTGATAATTGGGATACTTGCGGATCAGTTCCCAATATTCCCTGAAACCGCCCAGCGAGTTACCCATTGCGTGGGCGTATTCGCACTGTATAAGCGGTTTGGCAGGCTGATTGGCGAGATACCTTTCGCAGTTCTCGTAGGTGTAGTACATCGGACAGTGGATATCGGTGTTTTCGCCTGTGCGGATACCCTGTTCGTATTGAACCGGACGCGACGGGTCGTTTGCCTTGATCCACCTGTAGCATTGTGTGAAGTTGGGACCATCGCCTGCTTCATTGCCAAGCGACCAGATAATAACGGACGGATGATTGAAATTGCGCAGAACGTTGCGTGAATTTCTTTCGAGATGAGCCACGTCGTACAGCGGATTTTTGGCAAGCGTCCGGTCGCCGTAACCCATGCCGTGCGATTCGACATTTGCCTCTGCCACAAGGTAAATACCATACTCGTCGCATAACTCGTACCAGCGATCCTGACAGGGATAGTGGCTTGTACGCACAGCATTGAAGTTGAACTCTTTCAGCGCTTTTATGTCTTTGAGCATCCTCTCTTCGGGCACATAGTAGGCGTAGTTCGGATCAATTTCATGGCGGTTGACGCCTTTGATCAAAACGGGCTGACCATTAACCAAAAGTTGCGCATTTTTTATCTCAACCGATCTGAACCCCACCTTGAAAGGAATCACTTCGATAACGGCGCCCTTCGCATCTTTAAGCGTGAGCATTACCTGATAGAGGTTGGGGTTCTCGGCGCTCCATTTCTTCACTGCGCCAACATCAACAGACGCCTTAACGCCGGAAGCGCCGTTGGATGGGATGTTTTTCGACGCTACTAATTTGCCTACCGCGTCGTAAAGTTCGATCTCAGCGTTGGCGCCTTTCGATTTTGCAGAAAAGTCGAGACGAACATCAAGTACGCCATTGGTATAGTTATCCTTCAGGTTGCCTGTGAATTGCGCGTTGGAGATATTGCGCCAGTCGCGGGCATACAGGTAACAGTCGCGTCCCACGCCCGACAGACGCAGGAAGTCCTGATCTTCGAGATACGTTCCGTCGCACCAGCGGAAAAC
>Ga0082212_10006449_pt1 | contig 15770 bp, 10 predicted proteins | sample TergutNt197P3_FD_71548 | JGI IMG/M metagenome (GOLD analysis project Ga0082212, IMG submission 71548) | Neocapritermes taracua P3 segment gut microbial communities from Petit-Saut dam, French Guiana - Nt197 P3 | ecosystem: Host-associated > Arthropoda: Insects > Digestive system > Gut ...
CGACGAAAGTACCATGCCATGCGAACTCCCGAATGTATTTGTGAGCTGACTTTGTCCTGTGGTGACGATGCGTGAGGCAAAGATCGGCATACTGCCGATGATGCTGTCTATCTGTAACATCACTTTTCGGGTTTGCTCTAAGGAAGTGCCGGGAGGCGTTGTCACGTCGCCACTGATGATACCCTGGTCCTCATTGGGAATAAAAGCAGAGGGGGTCACCTTGAGCAACTGCCAGGTAGTCAGTCCGAAACAAAGCAGGATGAGTGGCGGAATCCAATGACGCCGTATGAAGAAAGATATTATTCTGCGGTATTTACGAAGTGTAGCATCGAACGCTGCATTAAAACTATGATGAAAACGGGTTAAGAGTGAACGTTTGCCTTCCTTTTCATAGTCGGCGCTGACAAAAAGCGTACACAATACCGGGCTGAGTGTGAGTGAATTAATCGCCGAAAGAACGATAGCGATAGCCATGGTCAATCCAAACTGACGATAAAAGACGCCTGCAGGTCCGGTCAGAAACCCAACGGGAATAAACACAGCCGCCATGACTAAGGTGATGGAGATTATAGCAGCTGTTATTTCGTCCATCACCTTTCCTGTCGCATCAAGCGGCGAAAGTGAAGGATTATTTTTTAGTTTAGCATGTACTGCTTCCGTTACAACAATCGCGTCGTCAACCACGATGCCGATAGACAGCACGAGTGCAAACATGGTCATGATGTTGAGTGAAAAACCTATAAGAAATAAAAAGAAAAACGTTCCGATGATAGAAACAAGCGCCGAAATACCCGGAATCAAGGTGAACCGCCAATTTTGCAGGAACAGGTAAACCACCATAAACACCAGGATGAAAGCCTCTACCAAGGTGCGCTTCACCTTATCCATGGAAGCGTCTAAAAACCTGTTGGCGTCGTTTACAATGGAATAGTAAACGTCGGGCGGGAATGATTTTGATAACTCTTCCAACCGGTTTTTCAATTCAATGACCACCTCATGGGCATTTGTTCCGGGTGTTTGATTAATAAAAAAACCTGTGCCCTGCTTCCCGTTGACGGTTGCAGTAACCGCATAATCAAAAGCGCCGAGGTCGATAGTCGCTACATCTTTGACACGGAGAATCCTGCCATCGTTCATCGCTTTTATCACAATACTCTCATAATCGGGCGATTCGGTAAATTTACCCTTATAGGTCAGCGTATATTGGAACTGCTGGTCGCCGCTCAAGCCGAATTGTCCGGGAGCAGCCTCTACATTTTGTTCACGAATAGCATTAATAACATCATAAGGCATCAAATTATAGGAAGCCATCTTCGCCGGGTCTAACCATATACGCATCGAATAATTACGCTGCCCAAAGATATTAACCTGCCCAACACCATGAATACGAGCCATTTGCGGTGTGATATTTATCAACGCATAGTTTTGAAGAAAATTTTCGTCAAACGCCGGATTATCACTGTATATAGCGCCAACCATCAGTTGGTTATTGAGCATCTTACGGGTAGAAACGCCAAATTCCGTCACTGCCGAAGGCAACTTACTCAACACCATAGCCACCATATTTTGAACATTCACCTGCGCAATGTTCGGATCGACGCCCAAACTAAAGTAAATATTGATGTTCGCGCTTCCGTTATTCGTAGCGGTGGAGTTCATGTAGGTCATCCCTTCGACGCCATTGATTTGTTCTTCGAGCGGCGCAATCACACTTTTCAAGACAGTTTGGGCGTTTGCTCCCGGGTAAGTAGTTGAAACGACTACCCTTGGAGGCGCTATGTTTGGAAATTGTTCGATGGGAAGGCTGACATAGCCCAGCGCTCCCAATGTACAAATTACAATGGAGATGACTGTGGCGAATATCGGACGGGTTAGTAGTTGCCTGATCATTTTTCAATTTTCAATTTTCAATTCTATCTTCTCCCCGTCCTTTACTTTGCCGACGCCGTCGAGGACGATACGGTCGCCTTCGTTTAGTCCCCAGTCGATAACAAAACTGTCGCTGGTGTTGTTTAATACTTTAATGACGGTAGCATGAACCGTGTTGTCTGCGTCAACGGTGAAGACAACCTTTTTATCCTGAATATCGTACGTCGCTTTTTGAGGGATGACGATGGCATTTTTATACATATTTGGAATACGGAGCGTACCCGTATTACCCGAATGTAATACGGCATCGGGGTTCGGAAATACACCCTTCATCTGTAATGAGCCGGTAGTAGGGTCTATCAGGCTGCTTCCCAGCACGATCTTCCCTTTGTGTTCATAAATTTGTCCGTTAGCAAGAAGCAACTCGGCGGGAGGTAGCTGGGCTACCAATTCTTTTAAATTCATGCGCGAGCTATCGGATAATTTCAACAGCAACTTCTCATCGAAGGAGAAATAGGCAAACACATCGCCGACAGAGGCAACCGTTGTAATGGGCGTTGCCACACCGGCAGTGAGCAAACTGCCCTCTCTCAACGTAATACGTCCGATAACGCCGGACACAGGACTGGTAACTAAAGTATAACTATGATTTATTTTTGCATTTTCGTAAGCTGCCAGCGCCGCTTTCGCATTGCTCTCGGCGGTTTGTAACTGCAGCGGACTGATAATATCTTTTTCAACCAACGGTTTCAATTTGGTCACTTCCAACTGGGCATTATCATACGCTGCTTTGGTCGCAACAACCGTTTGGTAATATTCAGCCGTATCAATTTGCAAAATCGGGCTTCCTTTAGCGATATTATCGCCTTCCTTCACAAAAATTTTACGGATATATCCAGTGGCTCGGGGAAAAATCTCAATGTCATTCTCACTTTGTATCTGTACCGGGAATGGCATAAATACCGTCACATCCGCTCGGCTGACGGTTTCTAATTTGTATTTATTCAGGTTTTTTTGTTCGTTTCGTCCTTTATTGTCTTTACAACTTCCAAACAATAAAGCATTTATCAGTAAGGCTCCGCACAACAAGCCGGTTAAGAGGTTGATATTTTTCATCTGAATGTCAAAAATAAAAGCGGCACAAAAGTAAATGATTAAATTGATTTTTCCAAACACGATCTTTCATAGCGAGGAGATGAGTAGGTAGGTACAGACGGATAGGGTGGTTAGGGGACAAAGCCGACGATTGTTTCGTAGAAGATCTGTTTGAGACGGCTGGCGTTATGTCTTTGACACCGTAAATCATGAGTAATACCGTCTGCGGGAGCGTGAAGCCTCCGATTTACCATTTGATGGAAGAGATGATTTTTAACGCTTCGTTGGGGATATCGGTAGTGATAAAATCTGCTCCCTGTTCCACCATTTCTCGCATCAGTTCCAAATCGTTGACTGTCCATACATTAATACCTAAACCCAATGCTTTAGCCTCTTTAAACCATTGCGGATTTTTACGCATCACCTCAAAATTGTAATCCAAACCTGCAAAACCTAACGATTTCAATTCTTTAGGAGACAGCTCTCCATTGAGATAATACACAGCTGATTCGGGCGCTAAACGTATCAGTTCTTTGGCGGCATCTAAGTTGAATGTTATGTACTCTGTTTGCAGTTGTAATTTTTTCTCCCTAACAAGCTCAACGGTACGGCGGGCGGCTTTACGGCTCCATTCAGGATCGTTCTTTTTACCGATTTTTAATTCAAGGATGAGTTTTGTTTCTCCGATATGAGCTGCTGCTGCCAGAAACTCGCGCAAGGTAGGTATTTTTTCGCCATTAGAAAGCACAATATCCTGGATAGCAGCATACGGCGCTTCCTCAATTTGAATGTTGTTTACTTTATCATCATGGACGATAACAAGTACGCTATCTTGCGTCAGGTGTACATCAAACTCAGAACCATATACTTTAAGCTGTGCTGCGTTCAGGAGTGATGCAATTGTGTTTTGGGCTGACCCTTTTGTCTGCCAATAGCCGCGATGTGCGATCACCTGCGGTTTTTCCTGTGCAGATATGCACAAACACAGGAACAGGAAAGTGTGGAATAAAAAAATCTTACTTTTCATACGTACATTTTTTATTTTTTATATTTCGGTCGTATGGAACTCGCATGTTCATTTACATGGGCGTATTAAGGTACATGCTCGTTTCATACGTACAGTTATTATTTTGTATATTTTTCAATTTTCCGATTAAGCAGGATATATAATTACCTGTTATCCAGCATACAAAAATTTTCCTTTAGGATGGGATTCGGGTCTAATGTATGGGTTTGACCCATAATCTGGACAATATATATGCTTACTCCCGATAAATCATCGTGGCGTTTACTTGGGCGACGGGCATGATTAACACATCTTGAATATTTATCCTGTCCGGTTGGGAGATGACATAATAAACGGTTTCTGCAATGTCTTCAGCTACCAATGGGGTGAAACCTTTATAAACTTGATCGGCGCGTTGTTGGTCTCCCTTGAAACGCACAAATGAGAATTCCGTTTCCACAGCGCCTGGCCCCACCTCTGATACCCGTATTCCGTAAGGTAAAAAGTCCATCCGCATACCTTCCGTCAAGGCTTTTACGGCATGTTTGGTTGCGCAATAGACGGCGCCATTGGGATATACCATTTTCCCTGCAATAGAACCTAAATTGATGATATGCCCCGATTTACGGGCGACCATACCTGGGGAAATCAACCGCGTGACATACAACAACCCTTTAATATTAGTGTCGATCATCTCGTCCCAGTCGCTCAGTAAAGCGGTATGAATCGGGGCAAGCCCGGCAGCCAGTCCGGCATTGTTGACTAAAATATCAATGGATTGCCATTCGTCGGGCAAAGTGGCGATGGCCTTCTCCACCTGACTGTATTCGCGCACGTCGAAACAAAGCGTATATACTTTCGTTTCGTATTGACGCTCAATATCCGCTTTTATCATTTCTAACCGGTTGTTGCGTCTTCCGGTAAGTATCAGTGAAAATTTTTCTTTTGCCAGACGCTCGGCTATCGCCTTTCCGATACCCGATGTCGCTCCTGTAATTAATGCTGTTTTCATTATTTATCAAGCGCGTTGAGTTCTTTGATGACGTCTTGGTTGGCTTTGCGGACGGATGATTCTACTATTTTGACTTTTTTGCGGTCGTAGGTCATCAGTCCGTTTACTTCACCTTCTACGTCGGTGGTCTGCGTATAAACAGCGCCGGAGAAGCCGCGTTTAACAAATTCCTGCAGTTGTTTGGCATACTTCACATACTCGGCAGTCACCTCGTTTTCGTTTTTAAACTCAATATAACCCCAATTGCGCATTTCAGGCCTCCACAAGTACCCTTCCAAAGGCAAGCCAATACCTCCGTACTCGCCTAACACGTTGACGCGTTCGCCGTCATAGAGGTACATACGGGGGCGGGGATAATTATGTATATCGAGGATGTCGCCGCAAGCGCGGTGGTTGCCGCCGCTGGCAGGGTTCACCAAACGCGAAGGGTCATATTTTTTTGTTCGCTCAACCGTTTTTTCTGTATCGAATTGTCCCCATGCCTCATTGAAGGGTACCCATACGACAACAGAAGGGTTCGAGATACAAAAATCCATTATCTCCTTCCATTCCTGATAGTAATTATCAATAGATTCCTGTGTGCGGTTCTTATCCGTCCCGCCGCCATATACATGGTCTTGCCACTGATTGCCTAAATCGCCGCTGGGCATATCCTGCCAGACGAGGATGCCTTCTTTGTCGCAGTGATAGTACCAGCGCGCCGGTTCCACTTTCACGTGTTTCCGGATCATGTTGAATCCCCATTCTTTGGTTTTTATCACGTCGTAATGCAGGGCTTCGTCGGTTGGCGCTGTATAAAGTCCATCAGGCCACCAGCCTTGATCGAGCGGGCCATAATGAAATAAGTCCTTGTTATTCAATTGCATCCTCACGACATCATTTGCATCGCGTTTGGTCGAAATCTTACGGAACGCTGTATATGATTTCACATCGTCAATAACTTTACCACTTGAGGCGACTGTTACTTTCATATCATATAAATAGGGGGTTTCGGTATCCCATAAGGTAGGATTATTGACCGTCATACGCATTTCGTGGCCGGAGATACCTTTTGCAGAAGCTATAACCTGCCCTTTATCTAACAGTTTCGCCTCGATAATGTCATTCGGGTTACCATTGGCGGTTGCAACGGTAATGTTTAAGACGTTATTGTCAATGTCCGGGATGCTTTTGATAGCTGTAATATAGTTAGTTGCAACCGGTTCCATCCAAACGGTCTGCCAAATACCGGTGACGGAGGTGTACCAGATACCGCTAGGGCGGGTTACTTGTTTGCCGCGGGGCTGGAAGCTTCGGTCAGTAGGGTCCCACACGCGCACCACGAGTTTATGTTTTGTTTTACCGGCTAAGTAAGGGGTGATGTTAAAAGAGAAGGGCGTATATCCCCCTTTATGCGAACCAATAATGATGTCGTTGATATACACATCGGCTTTCCAATCGACGGCCCCGAAGTTCAGCACAATGTTTTTATCTTTCCAGTTGGCCGGAATAACAAATTCGCGCTTATACCACAGCACATTTTGTTCGCCTACTACTTTCATAACGCCCGAAAGCGACGATTCGATGGCAAAAGGAACGAGGATTTGCCCGTCGAAAGTAGCCGGTTCAGCAGCAGCTAACGGGGTGATGGCATACTCCCAGAGGCCGTTCAGATTGACCCATTGGCCGCGTTCGAGCAGCGGACGCGGGTATTCGGGTAATACATTTTGCGGATTGACTTGTTCCGCCCACTTTGTTTTTAGTTTGTCGCCTGCCGGCGCCCATTGTGCAGAAGCCTTCACGACGATCAAACATGCACACAATAATACAGATAATCTTTTCATGTCATTTATATTTTAATATTTCAGATTTAACGATTAGTTGTCATTTTCTTTTCCAGCAATTTCATAAAATAACCGCCAACAACCGAGCGCGCCCGGAAGCCCACTGAACGGCTGTCTTTCGTATCGTGCCAGTCGCTTAGCGGTATGCGCGAAACGGTTTCGTTGGCATAGACATGGACCGGCAGCATCAGTTGACGGAAATCTGCATCATTATCGGCTAAACAGGCGCTCCAGATGATCCAGTCGGTTTTGGTATAATCTTTTCGGATGTCTAATGGCAACCCATATTTGTTTTGTTTGGTCAGATAATATGCGACCTCTTTTTTGGCTACTTCTTTCGGGAAGATGTTGAGGCCAAACAGTTTATCCCATATCAGGTTATATTTTTGGCTCCATGTGTCGGGATTATCGAAGGTCAGTCGGTAGTGGTCATTGTTGTCGGCCATTTGTGTCCATTGTTTAGCCATGTCTTTGGCTGCTTGGATATACTTTTTCGCCGTTTCATTATTGCCCAACATCTCCGCCATTTTTCCATATCCGGCAATACCAAGGATCGCTTTGATAGAAAGGTTGGCATTGTGGGCAAGGTGTCCTGCAAAGTCATCCGTACAAAGTTGGTTTTCAGGGTCAAGGCCTTCTTTCATTAAATATTCGACCCATGTAGTCAGCGTTTCCCAATGCTGTTTTGCAAAATGGGCGTTCCCTTCTATCAGCGAAATTGCTGTCGTAAGTATCAACATATTTCCGGATTCCTCAACCGGCATATCGCCCCCGTATGTTTGTCCGTTAGCCTGCGGGTAGGTACCTACATCGTGCGAAGGGAACGGTTTTTTCCACAAACCGCTTTCACTGAAATAAAAAATTGGCCTCATCATGCCTTTGAGCAGCTCGGTATTAAAAATGAGGAACAAGGGTGAGGATGGGTAAGTGATGTCAACCGTTCCAATGGAACCGTTACTAAAATTTTCTTTCGACAAGAAAATCAGGTTACCGTCCTTGTCTTCAATCAGTTTATGGGCGGAAACAGACTGCCGGTAGGCTAATGCACAAAGTGCGGCATATTCTTTACCGCCGACCTTTTCGACATCCTGCAACATCTTCTTATCAAAGGCGGCACACCGACGCATGATGGAAGCGTAGTTGTCGCCTGCTTTTTTGAAAGCCTCCAGCATCCCTTTTTTATAATGTCGGCGCCAATAGCCGGGACGGTTTTCGCGAAAATACTGTATCGAGAGAATGTCATCATAACCAATCATCATAAATCCTTCGGAGGTAGTAGTAACAGCGCCTAGGTCCTCACAAAAAGCCAACGCACTGCTACTTGCCGAACCGGATGATTGTGAAAAAAATCTTGACTGGGCGTAAAATGGCTTCTTACTTTCCAAACTGCCGGCAAGAGAAGTAAAACCGCCATCAATGAAACGGTCTTTAAGTATAGTTTTCAAGTCTGTTTGGATATATGCAGACGATTTTTTGACAGAGGCTACATAGAAATAACCCCAATCAATACGGACATCATCCCCTTTTTTCTGTAATACAGGCTGTTCGATCGTGCCGGTTTTGGCATATAGGACACAACTATCGGAAGTGCAAAAAGACGTTATTTCCTGTTCGGGCATATTAACAGCCCAGTTTGGTGTAGCTTCTATATAGATTTGTACGTCATGCGTTTTACCGTCGGTCGGGCGTACCTGATATGAAATAAAATTTATTGGCGTGGACATCAAAACCAGGTCGTCCATCAATAATGGAGCGGTGAATATGACATCCAATTCCACCGGGCCGCAGGAAAAAGAATAAAAGGTTTGCGTAGGGAGTACATTCACAGACTTTTGAATAGCGGGGTTATCAAAGGATTTCACCGTTTCGTCCAAATAAAACAGTCCAAAATCGACATAAGCGCCTCCAACAAGGTTTTGGCAATGGGCGGTAATGCTATTGGCGCCAACGACTAACGTTTTTTTGACCTCATCCGGCAGCTCCAACATCACATTGTTGTTCCAGCTATAATCTGTCGCAACCACTTGTATTCCGTTGATATACAGCTCAAAAATATCGTCATGCGAATATTCGAGGATGATTTTTTTATCGGTATAGTCCTGCGACAGGTTAAAGGAGCGACGCACCCAGATTTCTTTTGTGTTCCAGCGTGTGGAAAGGTTGGGTTGCCCCCGCGTACCAAAAGCTGCCTTCCCCTGTTCCCAATTTTTATCGTTGTAGTCGGTGTTCATCCAATTCCCTGTCGGCTGTTTTTCGGTATAAGTAGCGTCCCATCGCAGTGTAGCGGCAGTTGGGAGGATCGTCTCCAACGGTATTTCGTTATCACCCATAAAACGGTACGAAATCCCGTCCACGCGAAGCGCTCCCAGCAATGGGAATTTTTTCCCTGTCCAATGCCGTACGATGTCCTCGTTAAGTTTATCTGTAAAAGACCATGCGCTCGTATAAGGGTCTATAGTAACTAATGGGTAGGCAGGTGCGCGAAGTGAGACTTCTTGCACTGGTTTAAACATCTTTTCTCCGATTTTGCCTGACGAACCGCTGCATCCTGACAAACAAATTGCAATGTATCCTAAAAATAAGGAGATAATTACTTTGAATAATAGCAGGTTAAGGTTTTTCATTGAAGAAATAAATTTATAAATAATGTGCAAAAATAGAAAAATTTTTCAACATCCACACAAATATCTGTAATTAACGGTCATTTTTTGTAATACAGATTTTTTCCTTACCTTTGGGGCATTAATAAAAAATACTGTGATTATGATACAAAAAATTAATTTAACATTTTGCTTTCTTGCATGCTATACAGGTATGCTGTTTTACATGCTGGCAGGATGCGCTACTCCCGAACCGCCTGCTCCTTATGGCGCTATTCCTACGCCCTATCAGATTGAGTGGCAACAGATGGAATACTACATGTTTATACATTTCGGGCCAAATACGTTTACAAACGTTGAATGGGGCGACGGTAAAGAGAATCCGAAAGTTTTTAATCCTACCAATCTGGATTGCCGACAATGGGCGGCGACGGCGAAGGCGGCAGGGATGAAAGCAATCATTATTACCGCCAAACATCATGACGGTTTTTGCCTGTGGCCCAGCAAGTACAGTACGCATACCGTCCGCGAAAGCGCATGGAAAGACGGAAAAGGCGATGTGCTGAAGGAATTGTCGAATGCCTGCAAGGAATATGGATTGAAATTTGGCGTTTATCTTTCGCCGTGGGACCAAAATCATCCTCATTATGGTTCTCCAGAATACAACCAAGTGTTTTCTAACACCTTAGATGAAGTATTAGGAAGTTATGGCCATGTTTTTGAACAGTGGTTCGATGGGGCAAACGGCGAAGGGCCGAACGGAAAAAGGCAGGTTTACGACTGGGACTTGTTTCATAAAACAGTTTTCCGGCATCAACCCCATGCTATCATTTTCAGTGATGTAGGCCCCGGTTGCCGGTGGATGGGCAATGAAAGAGGCGTTGCCGGCGAAACGAACTGGTCAACGATGAACGTAGCAGGTTTTACGCCAGGTCACGGAGCGCCCGCCACCAAAATATTAAATTCGGGAGAGATAGACGGAAAAACTTGGGTTCCTGCCGAAACGGACGTTTCTATCCGTCCAGGATGGTTCTATAGTCCCGAAACCGATGAACAAGTGAAATCGCTTACCAAACTTACCGATATTTATTATACATCCATAGGACGCAACAGTAACCTGCTGTTGAATGTGCCGCCCGACAGAAGGGGTAGGATACACCCCAACGATTCCGCCCGTTTGATGGAGTTTTGTCGGGTCATAGACGAGACGTTTGCCGTCAATCTTGCACAAGGCGCTACGATAAAAGCCGATAATACACGCGGACGTTCATCCATTTACGGAACGAAAAATCTTACCGACGGTATTTTTGACACCTATTGGGCGACAGATGATGAAAATCTTTCGGCCACTATCGAAATAGATTTCCGAAATGAGCAGACCTTCAATCGGTTGATGCTTCAGGAATATATCCCGTTAGGGCAACGGGTAAAAGGATTTTGTGTTGAATATTGGGACGGCAGCGCATGGAAGCATGTTGACCGCCAGACAACCATCGGTTATAAGCGTATTCTGCGTTTCCCGACGATAACAGCGCCAAAGCTAAAAATACATATTGAAGAAGCGTTAGCCTGTCCTGTATTGAACGGCTTAGGCATTTATAAAGCGTCTGATTGATAAGCTTTACAGCTCGTCAATTATTTGCCGTTGTTTGTTAAAATACTCAATCCGGCAGCGTTCATCAACAACAGAAATCTGGACGGATGATTTTTTCTTTAGTTGCATCCAGTCTTTAAAAAAGAGTACCATTTGCGGATTATAGGAATAGAGTTCTAATTTTTCAAAAACATGGACAAAGCAAATATTGGCCTCCTTCGAAAAGGTATAGCTGTAATTAGTATCGATATTTAGCTCTGAAACATAGATGTTTACTTTATTTTTTGTCTCGGGGTAGAAGCCTTCGTTAGCTACGACAAACAAGTAATCTAATAAATCATGAATATCTTTTTTAATGAGGTTTTTCTCTTCTACGGTAATCATACTGATAGAAACAAAATACCGGATGTCGGATATCATATTTTCAAAAATCTTGCGATCCCAGATGAAATTTGAATTAGGCACAGTTTTAATCGCTTTGTAATATTCACTGGTCAGATGAGCTTTTTCTTTTGATTCGATGGCATGCGAGAAAGGAATGACTTCAGTATTATGCGAGTATTGGAAAATCCATTTGAATAGATAGAATTGATTTAAATATTTATACCCAGCTAATAATTGTCGGGGCAATTTATTACCGATATCCATAAACTCCGTGTCATAATAGTTTTGAATATTGTTAAGTCCTTGAATGACCGCCCAAAGAAATTTCATCTCTTCTTCAGAAGGATTAAGATAGTTGATCTCACGCATCTGAAAGTGAACTCTACCTGAATCAATACCGATCACATCATCCAATGAAATGTTCCACTCAGTTGCGATTTTTGCAATTTCGTAAGCGGTAAAAACCACATCGCGGCGTATCCGTCTGTACACCGCTTCTCGTTCAATAAAGAGTAAATCCGATAGCGCCTTAAATAAATCCTGTCGTTTTGGAAATTTTTTATAGAGCGTTTCAAGAAAAAGATCATACCATACATTATTTTCCATTTTTTTATTTTTTATCGTGAAAAGTGGCGCAAAGATAGAAATTTTAATAAAATAAGGAAAACAAACCAAAAAAAATTACAAAAAATGAATAAAATCGTTTTTTTTTATTTTTAATTGTCATTAAAAGTGTAAAAAAAAAGAAATGACTCCTATAATAGATAAATTATAATCTTTTAGGCGATCAAAGAACAATATTTGTCACAAACAAAATATTTATAATCAAAAAACATCTATTTTTATTTTAATTTTTAATTTACTTTTGCAGCCGAATTTCAACCTGAATCAACTATACCTATCATCAGGGAGTAAAAGTAAACATATTAATTTTCTTGCGGTTTCGGAGGAAGGCATCATCAAAACCGAGCCAAAAGCGGATGAAAAACTGCTGTAAACGAGAAAAAAATCAGCTCCCGGTGATAGGTTTTTTTATTTCTGCGACGCTGATGTTTTGAAAGTGTATTTCTTCTGGCCGAAATAACTGACGATAATAGCTACGACAGTAATCATCATCTTCGATGGGGTAGGATAAAAATTCAATCCGTCAACAAACAGTTTTAAGCCGGCATAGTTTATCAACAGATTTGCGAAAACAATTGTAAAATAACGCATTAATTGTGTGCGCCCGCGTAAATCGGATGTTGTAAAAGTAACGTATTTTTGAAGCAGAAATCCCGAAAAGGTGGTGACAGGAAAGATGACGGCTAATGTAGCAATATGCGGGCTTAACGCGACAAAGCCTAAATGAAAAAGTTTTTCTTTGAAAATAGTGTTATATACCAGAAAATATAATATCCAGTCGAATGCGACATTGGCGCTTCCGCATACAGCGTACCTGTAAAGCTGCTGCGACATGAACCGCCGAAAAAGCGGATGGGTATAATCGACAACTTTTTGTATCCACAAGCCTGTCTTTGTCAGAAATTCACGCATATCGAAAACTATACCGGCTCTATCCCTTGTTCAGCAAGTAATTGTAAACCAATATTTTTTAGTTTGAATTTTTGTATCTTACCACTGCCGGTCATGGGAAAGTCGTTGACAAAAAAGACGTATTTCGGTATCTTGTGGCGTGCTATTTTACCGCGACAGAAGTCTTTCACTACTTCGTCTGTTAGGGTTGCGCCCTCTTTCAGAATAATGAAAGCGCCCACTTCTTCGCCGTATTTTGGGGATGGTATAGCAGCTACCTGTATATCTTTAACGGCTTCTAAATGATAGAGAAATTCCTCAATCTCACGCGGGTAGATGTTTTCTCCTCCCCTGATTATCATGTCTTTTATGCGCCCTGTGATTCGGAAATACCCGCGTTCGTCTTTGATGCCCAAATCGCCTGAGTGAAGCCATCCGTCCTTGTTTATCACTTCAGCAGTGGCTTGCGGGTTTTTATAATATCCTTTCATAACAAGATAGCCTCGACAGCATATTTCACCTTGAACCCCCGGCGAACATTCTTCGCCGGTTTCAGGATTGATGATCTTTACCTCAGTGAAAGGATATTCACGCCCTACCGTTGTACAGCGGTCTTCAAAGGCATCTTCCAACACAGAATGGGTCATTCCCGGCGAACTCTCTGTCAGCCCATATACACTGGTGATATGTGTAATGTGCATTTTTTCGGTTACAGCGCGCATTACTTCTATCGGACAGAGCGAACCGGCCATGATACCCGTGCGTAACGATGTGAGGTCGAACATCGGGAACATCGGGTGGTTCATCTCCGCAATAAACATAGTAGGGACGCCATACAAGGCTGTACAACGTTCTTTTTGTATGGAGGCAAGCGTCACTAACGGGTCGAATCGCTCTATCATCACCTGTGTACAGCCATGCGTTAGCACATTCATAGTAGCTAACGTCACACCGAAGCAATGAAACAGAGGAACGCAACAACAAAGCTTGTCATTGGCGGAAAATCCCATGCCTTCACCTGTGAACAAGCCGTTATTGGCAATATTATAATGCGTGAGCATCACACCTTTAGGGAATCCAGTCGTGCCAGAAGTGTATTGCATATTGACTACATCATGGCAAGAAACCTGACTTTTAGTTTTAATCCATGCTTCCTCTCCGACGTTATCGCCAAGCAGCAATATCTCTGCTGTATTATACATACCCCGGAATTTTTCCTGACCGATGTAAATAACATTGCGCAAATTGGGAAAGCGCTCGCTATGTAGATAACCTCGCTGACTTTCTTTCAACTCCGGTAACATCATATAAACCATATCGACATAACTGCTGTCGGATACGCCATCGGTGATACATAGCGTCTGTATATCAGAATCCTTTACAAGAAACTCCAACTCTGTCTGTTTGTAGTTTGTGTTGACCGTGACAAGAACGGCGCCGATCTTAGCGCCTGCATACAGGAAAGTAAGCCAATCCGGCACGTTTGTCGCCCAGATACCGATATGCGTACCGCGTTTGACGCCAATAGCCATCAACCCTTTTGCCATGTCATCCACCCGCTGATTAAACGCTTCCCAAGTAAACCGCAGACCGCGGTCTGAATAAACCAAATACTCCTTATCCGGCGTGGTCGTCGCCCAATGCTCCAACCATTCCCCCAGTGTCCTATTACTTAACTCCATATATAGTTTCTATCATTTTTCTTTTAAAAATTTCGCGTAAAATCGCGTAATTAGCTGACAATTTCGCAGGCCAATTAGCGAACTAGTAAGGGGTATAGATGACGCCAAGTATTTTAGCCGGTTTGTCGTTACCGGCATGGACGTGGTGCGCTACGATAGAATCGTAATAAATGCTATCGCCATCACTAAGCAGGTAAGTGTTTTTACCATAGTTGATTTCAATCGTTCCTTCGATGACAAAGATAAATTCTTCGCCTTCATGCGTGGAAAAAATGAAATCCGCATCTTTCGATGGCATCACATCAATGATAAACGGTTCCATGTGACGACCGGACTTATCGGTTGAAAGCGCATGGTACGACATATATTTATGCTTTGTCACAGCGTTGTTCGTAAAGCCGATGCCTTCGTTACAATGCAGACTCTCTTTCCTGCAAATGACGGCTCCGAGTTCTTGCTGGTCGTCAAGAAATGTACCTAATCGTACACCTAATACACGCGCTATTTTAATCAAAGGAGCTAATGACGGAAAGTCCTCATTCCCTTCTATACGTTCGACCTGTTCCTGTGCCAAGCCGGAACGCGCTGCCAAATCCTCTATGGATACGTTTTTTATTTCACGGATACTTCTTATCTTTTCTCCGATAATCTTGTTCGTTTTCATATTTGTACTTCAAAAGATTTTATTCGGGTGCAAAGATAATCATTTTTACTATTTCAAAGTAAAAAATTGTTTTTGCCCCAGAAAATCCTACCTTTGCAGGCTAATGTTAAAGAAGCATGGAAAGAACTTTCAATTCGTTGGATTATATTGCAGAAATAAACCGCTTACGAGAAGAAAAAAACGCCGTTATCCTGGCTCATTTTTATCAAATGTCTGATATACAGGATGTCGCAGACTATGTAGGCGACAGCCTTGCTTTAGCGCAATGGGCAGCACAGACAACAGCAGACATCATTGTTGTCTGCGGCGTCCATTTTATGGGCGAAACAGCCAAACTGCTCTGCCCTGAAAAAAAGGTATTAGTCCCCGAAATGAACGCGGGATGCTCCTTAGCTGACAGTTGTCCTGCCGACAAGTTTGAAAAATTCATCCTGGCACATCCCGGCTATCAGGTTATTTCATACGTAAATACAACTGCTGCGGTGAAAGCTTTGTCGGATGTAGTCGTAACATCAACGAATGCGCG
>Ga0082212_10006450_pt1 | contig 15766 bp, 12 predicted proteins | sample TergutNt197P3_FD_71548 | JGI IMG/M metagenome (GOLD analysis project Ga0082212, IMG submission 71548) | Neocapritermes taracua P3 segment gut microbial communities from Petit-Saut dam, French Guiana - Nt197 P3 | ecosystem: Host-associated > Arthropoda: Insects > Digestive system > Gut ...
CCCCGAAGCCGGTTTCTTCGGTGTTGCTCCTTTCACCTCGTTGGAAACCAATCCCAACGCAATGCACAGTTGCGACTCCAACTCTATTTTCACCAATGTGGGATTAACTCCCGACGGCGATATCTGGTGGGAAGGTATCGGCACAGACTGCCCTGCAGGAACCATCAATTGGAAAAACAAAGTGCATGATCCCGCATCGGGCGAACCTTGCGCTCATGCAAATGCGCGTTTCACTGCTCCGGCATCTCAATGTCCCGCGATTGATAAAGAATGGGAAAATCCGGCAGGCGTGCCTATCTCGGCATTCCTTTTCGGAGGCCGCCGTCCGAACACGGTTCCCCTCGTACACGAAGCGAGAAACTGGGATCATGGCGTATTTATGGGATCTATCGTTGGATCGGAAGTTACGGCTGCTGCTATCGGTCTGAAAGCCGGTGTTCGCCGCGACCCGTTCGCTATGCTTCCGTTCTGTGGTTACAATATGGGCGACTATTTCGGCCACTGGGTGAACATAGGCAAACGCACCGGCGCTAAATTGCCTAAGATTTTCTACGTAAACTGGTTCCGTAAAGACGAAAACAATAAATTCCTGTGGCCCGGTTACGGTGAAAACAGCCGCGTGTTGGCATACATTTTCGATCGTTGCGACGGAAAAGGCGAAACAATAGATACAGCTATCGGTAAAGTTCCCGCCATCAAATCCATCAATATCGAAGGTTTGACAGGCATAGACGAAGCCAAGATGGCGAAAGTGCTTGAAGTATCAAACGACGACTGGAAAGCGGAGGTCGCGCTGATCGATGAGCATTATGCCCGTTTCGGCAGTCATCTCCCCAAAGAATTGGCAACCGAATTGGTTGGTCTCAAAAACCGTCTCGGAATGTAATTCCGTGAAACGATAATGAAAGAGGCTGTGTCAAAAGTGATTCAGCCTCTTTTTTTTCTTTTATTGCCTCGTCCCTTGCTCGAACCTGCGCCGAGCGTGGGGTTTTAAAAAATTTGGCGGGTTAAGATTTTTGAGAGAATAGCTGTTTAATATTGAACGTTTTTGTTTTAAATTCATGAATAACAAATAAAAAAAACGGAACGCAAACATTGAAATAAGATTTATCAAATTCGTCCTCGAAAATGATGGTATCCCAACCGTTCTTTAATGCGATACGGATTCCGACCGTTAAAATAAGTGCAAACAGAAATAGCCCTGCAAAAAAATACATATCTCGCATACGATGCCATGCCAAAGCGGCGATTAGCAATAAGACGCCTCCGATTGCAACGGTCAAAACACTTCCCTGACAAGTTTGTTGAATAAAGGGGTTGTATTCCGGATGATTCAGAATACTATATTCTCCCACAAGAAACGGTATGAAGGGAAGAAAAAAACACGCAATTACTGTCAATGCAAACAAGGTCTTATCCCTGGTGTTGAATTTCATAAACTTGGGGAAAAATAGCAACGCAAGAGGAATAGCAACCAACAATTTTGTGCAAAGGAAAAGTCCTGTAATCGCCGCTGTTAATATTTTGTGTTTGTCCCAAAAGGTGGAATTATAAAATTGAGCGGTTAAAAACACAAACAACAAAAGCATATTACACAGCAAATCGCTTCTCACGACTATCTCCCACCAAAAGCCCGGAGACAAAGCCAATAAAACAACAATACCTCCGATGTTTATTTTTGTTCGCCAATGAAAAAGTGAAGCAAAAAAAATCAACAGGCAGAACAGCTGCCCATAAGCGGTATCTCCCAATAAATAAAAAGGAAAATGAAACAGTTGCCATACCGGAAACGGTGAAGCGCGGTTTCCTAAATGCGTAGGCGTTCCATAGGGATAATTTCCATTTTTTAAATTCTCACTCCAAAAAGCCAATGCAGACCAACGATCCACATTTACCGACCAACGGTCGATATAATGCCATAAAAATAGAGCAAAAAGAAGAATCGTACAGGCGGCAATCAGAAAAAAAATATTTTTTTGCTGAATACGTGTATAGGCCGTAAGCCTGTATATTCCCATTACTATAAGTGGATAAAATACAATAAAATACAAAGGGTGTATCCCTTCGAAAGGATTATATTTTATACAATATATTACATTGACAAAAAAATAAATAGTCCATGCAAAACCGGTTTGCAAATGGTCTGTCCGTCCGGAAAATAATTTTCTTATCTGCATGATTGTTCTATTGCCGGACAAAAGTAATATAATTTTTACATATAAAATACGTTTAAAATATTGTTATGGAATTAAACTTGGTTTTTGCTACGAACAACGAGTATAAATTAAATGAAGCTAAAGCAATTGCAGGCAATTCTTTCAGGGTATTGTCTCTAAAAGATATTGGTTGTTTCGACAACATTCCCGAAACTGCCGACACTTTGGAAGGCAATGCGCTGCTAAAAGCCCTGTATGTGAAGCAAAAATACGGTTACGACTGTTTTGCTGATGATACGGGCTTGGAAATAGCGGCGCTACACAATGCTCCGGGGGTTTATTCGGCTCGTTATGCAGGAGAAGCAAAAGATGCGAAAGCCAATATGGCGAAAGTACTCCATGAAATGAAAAATCAAGCGAATAGAACTGCCCGTTTCCGTACAGTTATTGCTTTTATTACCGGTGAGAAAGAGTATTTGCTGGAAGGGATCATTGATGGAATAATTATAGATGAAGCAAGGGGAGAAGCAGGTTTTGGTTATGATCCAATTTTTGTTCCCCATGGATATACAGATACTTTCGCTGAATTGGGAGAAGCAGTAAAAAACACAATCAGCCACAGGGCTGAAGCAATTAAAAAGTTAAAACAACTGACAGATGAACAATACAATATCTAAGATAACATTACTCTTTTGCGGATTATTCCTTGTGTGGAATATGCAGGCACAGGTTGGCGCATGGAAAACCTATATGGCTTACCATCAGGCAACCATAGTCGTTGAAACTCCGCATTTGGTATTCGGCGTTTACGACGGATCGCTACTCTCTTATAATCCTGAAGACGGAGAGATAAGAACCTATTCGAGACAACAGGGACTCAACGATACGGATATTACGCAAATGGCATATCATCCGGAAGCCAAAGCTTTGATTTTGATTTACAGAAATGCCAATATTGATATTTTTTTGGGAGAAAATGATGTATACAACCTTTCCTTCGTGAAAGATTATCCGTATATTCAGGACAAAACCATCAACAATTTGGAGATAACAGGAGATTATGCTTATATTTCAACGGCATTCGGGATAGTTGTTGTTGATGTGAAAAGAAAGGTAGTGAAAGAAACTTACCGTTTCGGATTTTATGTCTACTCGGTGTGTCAAAATGACAATTATTTGTATGCTGCGACTTCGGAAGGAGTAAAAAGAGGTCTTTTATCGACCAATTTGATTGCCTTGGAAAATTGGGAGTCCTATGGTTTGAATGCCGAATCGTTCAAATCCATCCATAAAATTTTCTTCTTCAAAGACAGGTTTGTTTTTAGATTTGAATGGAATCAGGTGCATTACTTAGACTCGGAAGGAGAAATGCATTCATTTGGTTATACCAATGTCAGAAATATGAAGATTCTTAACGACCAATTGGTTCTGATAACAAGTAGAGACCTTTATTTTTATTCCGATTTTTCAACCTACACACGGGTTTCACGTTCTGCCTATTCCATTGATTGCATAAATTCAAAAAATCAATACTGGTTGGCTTCCGGTGAGGACGGATTGACAGGATTTACAAAGTTACCCAATACTTCCGAATACAACATCACTGCTTCCGAAATTAAAGTTAACAGTCCCAAAAGGAATTTAAACGCCTATATGACTTTTGAAGCAGATAAATTGTTGATCACCGGCGGAGGTAGAGGCGCTGATCGCTTTAATGTCGAAGGTACGCTAATGGTATATGAAGACGGTAAATGGTATAATTTTAATGATAAAGAAATTGCTGAAAAAACCGGACTCCCCTGCCTCGACTTTATGTCGGTAGCAGTAGACCCTTTGGATCCGAATCACTATTATGTTGGCAGCTGGGGAGAAGGACTGTATGAATTTCAAAACAATGAATTTGTAAAATTATATTCATCCAATAATAGCAGTCTACAAACGGCCATTGAAGGTAACAACAGGTTTATCAGAGTGGATGGATTGGTTTTTGACAAAGACAACAATTTGTATATGATAAATGGAAACGTAACAAACGGTTTGTCTATTTTTTTGAATCAAAAAGAATGGAAGAATTTTCATTACCGGCCTTTAGCCACTTATGTCCCCAACAAAATATTGATAAGTAGCAACAATCAAAAATGGATTAATATTCTGAGAGGAGAAGCTGGTATAATGGTGCTTGATGAGAAAGGCACAATAGGAGATGCTTCAGATGACCAATATGCATTTTCCGGTAATTTTGTCGACCAACAGGGGAATGATGTTAAAGCCTCCGCATACCTTTCTATGGCTGAAGATCATAACGGACTAATCTGGGTAGGAACCGATAATGGACCTGTCTATTTCACATCGGCCGGTCAAGTAGACCAGGGTATTTGTTACAGGATGATTTCGGCCGATCAATATGATGAAGGATATCGTCCACTTGAGGGAATACGGATAACCGCCATTGCAGTCGACGGAGGAAATCGCAAGTGGATGGGAAGCGCCGGTTCTGGCATTTTTGTCGTTGACCAATCCAAAGGATCAGAAATTGAGATAACCAATTATACAGCTGAAAACAGTTTCTTATTGTCCAATACCATCAATTCCATTGCTATTGATGGTAAGACAGGGGAAGTATTCATTGGAACAGACAGAGGACTGTGTTCTTATCGCAGTGAGGCAATAGATCCAAATCCGAATTATTCCGATGTATATGTCTACCCCAATCCTGTCAGACCGGCAAACCACAGTCAAGTGGTTATTACCGGATTGATGCAAAATTCAACAGTAAAGATAACCGATATGGCAGGTAATTTAATTAAAGAAGGGGTATCGATGGGCGGACAATTTTTATGGAATTGTGCCGACCGAACGGGAGCAATTGTCAAAGCCGGAATTTATCTTGTTTTTGCAACCACACCGGACGGAAATCAAGGTGTAGTAACTAAAATAATGGTGATTAAGTAGATAAGTAAGAATCTGTTCAATGCTTTTTAAGCACCCTGTGAGGAAGATTGCCGTGAGCGATCACATCGAACGGGCAAGCCCAATGTTCTTCCAACCAATCGCTGTCCACATCCGTACCTGAATGATAATGCAGGGTTTCATTCACGCAGGCAATATTTTTTACAGTTGAAAGAACCGTTCCTATATCGTGAGAAACCAATACAATCGCCGTTTTTTGATTGATTTCTTTTAGCAATTCGTAAAAATTCGATTCAAAACGTTTGTCGACGTATGAATTGGGCTCGTCTAAAATCAACAACTCCGGATCGTTAATAATCGCTCTTGCCAACAAGGTACGCTGTAATTGCCCCCCCGACAATTCACCAATGGCTTTTCCGGCTACATTTTCAATATCCATTCGACGGATTATATCCATGATCTTGTTTTTTCTGTCGAAACGTGAAAGACTACTTTCCGATATCAAACCCGACGCCACAACTTCTGATACCACAATTGGAAATTTTCGATCAATCAAATGGGTTTGAGGCATGTAACCCATACGGCTCTTCAGGTTTTCTTTATTAAAAACAATACTGCCCGAAAACGGCCTAAGTAATCCTAAAACAGTTTTTATCAAAGTTGTTTTTCCTCCACCATTCGGACCAATTATTCCCAGAAAATCCTGCTCGAAAATTTGTAGATTGACTGCTTTCAGGACTGCGGTTCCATTGTAACCGGCATATATGTTTTCTATTTCAACCAGCGTTTTATTCATCCGACAAAGCTTGAGTGATATGCATTATTTCTTCTTCCCAATTGTAAGATAAGGGATTGATCACTATCAACCGGCAACCGGTTTCCTTTGCAACTAATTCCGCATTTTTTCGGTCAAATTCCTGCTGAACAAAAACGGTTTTAATGCCTTTTTCTTTAGCAACCTCAATCAATCGTTTCAATTGTTCCGGAGTGGGTTCTTTTCCATCATTTTCAATACTGTATTGCGTCAACCCGTAATCTCTTGCAAAATAGGACAGTGCGGGATGATAGATGATAAATGCCTGCTGAGACGAATGTTGCAGGGTTTGCTTTATTTTTTCATCAACGGCGTCAATCTGTCTAAGCAAACGTTTCAGATTATCTTCATAATGTTTTTTGTTCGCCTCGTCAATCTCTGTTAATGCATTATACATATTTTGAACAATCAAACGAACGGCTTGTGGGGAACTCCAAATGTGCGGATCAATGCCATGTTCATGAGCATGATTGTCTGAATGAGTATGCTCGGAAGTAATCAAAGCGATCCCCTTGCTGTTGTCGAAGAATGTTATTTGTGGATTGTTTTGTTGGAGTTTATCTAACCATACTTCTTCAAAGCCAATGTGACCGATACAGAAATAGGCTTTTGAACGAGCTAATTTCGCCATCTGGGCAGGAGTCGGATCGTAAGTCTCCGGACTTGTACCCGCGGGCACCATACTTTCAATTTTGAAAAGCGAGTCGGTCAATTGCTCAGCCAAATAACGCTGCGGCTCTATGGTGACGGTGATAATATTCTCTTGTTGCACAGTATTGGAACAAGAAAACAAGAGCAAAAAGCTCCAAAACCAAACATTTTTAATTTTCAGTGTCATTGTATTTTGAGTTATTTGCAAAAATACATGAAATTCTCCAAATAACACACAGACGGATAAAAATTCTCTGTATTGCTTCGCTCGCAATGACGAACACATTGTCATTGCGAGGGCAACAGCCCGAAGCAACCAACTAATAATTTTTATCCGTTTGTGTGTAATCTGATAATTTAATGCTAACTTTGTAGATTGTTTTATTGATTTTTACTTTTGGTTGTGAAATTTTAAAATTATTTGCCTATGGTTTAATACATATCTGAGAATTAACTCTTAGATTAATAATATTGAAAAAACATTTGATTATTTCTTTGCTATCGAAAATTTGGCGATAGAAGATAGTGCAAAGAAAGAAAAGTCAAGTTGTTCACGTTTTGCGTGAGCTTGATTATTTCTCTTTGCACAAGGTTACGCCAAATACCACGATAGCGGGAAACAGTTAAGTTTCACGCTTTTTTGTTTTAGAACACAAATAATAATCTTTTTTATGAAACGAGTATGCAAATACCTTATATTTGTGGTATTATATATAACTACACTTTATGAAATAAATGCGCAATCAAACGTCTATTTGTCTATATCAAAGGTGATTGATACACTTTCGTTAGAGGCATCCGATGCAAAAATAAAACGTTTAGGTTTTGAAAATGAACTGTTGCAGTTTGAAAATTACAAAAAAAGTTTTCTTCCTTCGGCTTCACTCAACTTATCCCCTGTCGGCTTCAACCGTTCGATTGTGAAATTGCAGCAAGCGACCGACGGACAATACAATTATGTAGAGGATTATTCAAGCAGTAGCAGTGCAGGTATATCGCTACAACAAAAACTACCTTTTACGGGCGGCACCATAAGCGCTTCTACAAGCCTGAATTATCTTAGCGAGTTATCTCAAAACCGGAACAGTTTCAGCGCTACGCCTTTTGCCATCAGTTATTCGCAGCAACTTTTCGGCGAAAGAAAAATCATGCAATTTGAAAAAAACATCGAATATAAAAAACATGAAGAAACCATCAAAAAATATTGTTTATCGGTTTCCGGTATCCAACAAAAAGCGCTAAACCTGTTTATGGAGGCTTTCCTTGCTTCGTTGGAAAAAACTTTATCGTCGTCAAATCGCTTGGCTACCGATAGTTTGTACAGTATGGCAAAAGTCAGGTACGAAAACAATAGAATAACCGAACTCGACTTCAAGCAAATAGCGTTACAGGCAACAAACAACGAATATCTTGAAGCAAATGCAGCGAAAAATCATGAAGACGCAGTACGAACTTTAATGACCTACCTTGATATATTAATACATGAAAACATCAATGATGTAATCATTGAAACACCTGAATTTACCTTACCATTGCAGATGAATCCCGAAAATGTGAAATATTATATAATGAAAAATAATCCTGAACTGTTGAGTAGAGATATACAAAAATTAGAAGCACAAAAAGGCCTTTATTCGTCTGAAATAAACAACAGGTTTAATGCAAATATTAATTTAAGTTATGGTATGAACCAATATGCAAGAACCTTGGACAAGGTATATTCCAATCCGAGTATACAGCAGTCGGTTTCCATTGGCTTTTCAGTTCCTTTTTCATTATGGGGAATTAACCGCAACAACGCCCAAATTGCAAAAAATAATTACCAGTCATTTATTATAAGCATGGAAAAAGAAATTGAAGAATTTGAGAATAAAATCCATAAAACAATAAATAATTACAACCATAACATTAACCTCTGGATTATAGCCGAACGTTCGTATCAACTCGCTCAGGAACAATATAAACTTACAGTTCAGGAATTTGCCATGGGACGATCTTCAGCCTACGAACTGATAGCATCGCAACAGGAACAGTCGACAGCATTACAGAATTACTACAATGTTGTCAGGAATGCCTATGAAATTTATTTTCAATTAAGAGAAATGGCGCTTTATGATTTTGAAAAAGAAATTGAATTGATTGATATTTTTCTAAACCATTGATATATTTTCACAACTAAAAAATGAATAAATATGGACGAAACAAAAACAAATGAAACGACAGTAGATGAAAATATTAAAAGCGAAGAAGTTCAGGCTATTATAGACAGAATGCCGACCGAATGGGCAAAATATGTATCATTGATAACAGGAATACTTATTGGCTTAATCATTGTGTCAGGATTCATTATCAGTTATCCCGATACTGTTGATGGACAAATATCGGTAACGGCAAGAATAGCGCCGGTTAGGTTAATAGCAAATACTTCCGGACAACTTCGATTGCTAAAACAAAATAAAAGCATGTTGCATGAAAGCGATGTTATCGCTTTCATAGAAAGTGGAGCAAATTATAAAGATATACTGACGCTCGATTCTTTATTGAAATCTTATCATCCGGGTATTGACAGCGCTGTGGTTTTTCCTTTTTCCCTTACATTGGGTGAAATAGCTTCAGCCTATAATGCTTTTGTAATTGCAAAAAAGGAATATGAAAGAATCAAAAATACGGATATTTACAGCACTATTCGTAAGATTTTAAACCGCCAAATAGAAGCCGACGAAGACGTAATTATTAACATCGCTCAGGAACTGACACTGAAAGAAGAAATTATTGCAGGAAGTTTGGAGCAGTTGGGTAAAGATGAAAAATTATTACTTATTAAAGCGATCACAGAAGATGAATACGAAGATAAACGACAACAGCATTTCTCTAAAGAGGAATCATTTCTAAACTTAAAAAGCGGTTTGTTAGCAAAACAGTCTGAAATAAACAAGAATTATTTAGAAATACAACGTACAGCACTTGAAGAAAGAGAATCAATAGAAAAAGCGTTGTCGGAACTGATGTCGGCGACAAATAACCTTACAAATATGATACGCTTGTGGAAAGAAAAATATCTTTTAGCCGCTCCTTTGAACGGAGAATTAGAATACCTTGGCTTTTGGCGTGAAAATAGTTATATTCCTGTAGGACAGGAACTTTTTAGCATTATTCCTGATGAAAACGATGTTGTCGGCGAAGTAATGATACCTTCGATTGGGGCAGGAAAGGTGGAAGCAGGACAAATTGCCAATGTAAAAATCAACAAGTTCCCTTACGACGAATACGGCCTCTTGAAAGGCAGGGTGGAATCTTTGTCACGGATATCCAACAAAATAGAAACACATGAAGGCACAGGAGAAGCCTATCAGGTAATTATTTCGTTTCCCAACGGATTCGTTACTAATTTTGGAATACCGCTACCTGTTGATTTTGAATCAAAGGGAACGGTAGAGATAATCATTAAACCCAAACGACTGATTGAGCGCTTGTTCGACAATCTAAAAGCAAAAACCGAAAAATGAACTTTTAGTGGTTAGTTGGTTAACTTTTAGTTTTTAATTTTTAGTTTTTAGTTAATTAAATTTATGTTTAAAAGATTTCCCGAAGAATTTCAGATGGATTCGCAAGACTGCGGACCTGCATCATTAAAAATAATAGCAAAGCATTTCGGAAGATATTATTCCTTACAATATTTACGGGATAAATGCGGATTGACAAAAGATGGCGTTTCGCTGTTAGACCTCAGTACAGGTGCAGAGAGTATAGGATTACGTACTGCATCAATAAAATGCACAATCGAAGACGTGGTTTACAAAATTCCTTTGCCGGCAATATTATTTTGGGATGAAAATCATTTTATTGTAGTTTACAACGCGGACAAAAAATACATTTATGTTTCCGACCCTGCCAAAGGGCGAGTAAAATATACGCATGAAGAATTTAAACGAGGCTGGTATCCCAAAGGCGAAAAAAAGGGAGTTCTATTGGCAGTAGAGCCTACTGTCAGTTTCACCGAAACGCAAGCAGAAAAAGAGCAGAAAAAAAACAGTTTCCTGAGCATATTGAAATATTTTTATCCTTACATCAAGGATTTTACTTTGATTTTTATCATTATGCTTATCGTAACTGCTTTACAGGCAGTCTTGCCGTTTATTTCCAAGGCAGTGATAGATGTAGGTATTAAAACGTCCGATCTTAAATTCATCAACATGGTACTGATAGGTAATATTTCCATTTTGTTGAGTGTGACGATATTCAATATCGTAAGAGACTGGATATTGATGCACATCACATCGCGCGTTAATATTGCTTTGATCTCCGACTACCTGATTAAACTGATGAAATTGCCGGTCACTTTTTTTGAAAACAAACTGCTTGGCGACATATTACAACGCGCACACGACCATGAACGTATCCGTAGTTTTATAATGAACAACTCGCTTTCCATGATTTTTTCTTCCCTGACGTTTGTAGTTTTCGGGGTTATTTTGTTGATTTACAATGCAATTATATTCTATATTTTCCTTGCAGGATCTGTGCTTTATATTTTGTGGGTGCTGATGTTTCTCAACATACGAAAAAAATTGGATTGGGAATATTTTGAACTGTACTCGAAAAACCAAAGCTACTGGGTAGAAACCGTATCGTCGATTCAGGATATAAAGATATACAATTACGAGAAACCCCGCCGATGGAAATGGGAAGAAATTCAGGCAAGACTGTACAAGGTTAATAAACGGGTGTTAAGCGTTACCAACACGCAGAGCCTCGGCGCTCAATTTATTGAAAACATAAAGAATATGTCGATTGTATTCTTTTGCGCCAATGCGGTTATCACCGGCAACATCACATTCGGGGTTATGATTTCTACGCAGTTTATTCTTGGAATGTTGAACGGCCCCTTGGTGCAATTCATAAATTTCATTGTATCTGCCCAATACGCAAAAATAAGTTTTCTTCGCATGAACGAAATACGCCAAATGGAAGACGAAGAAGAATTGTTGTCAATCGGGAACACAACCATAATGCCGGAAGATAAAAGTATTAGCCTGAAAAATGTGATGTTTCAATATACAACCAACGCCCCGCTGGTATTGCAACGTATTTATTTGGATATACCCGAAAACAAGGTAACAGCTATCGTGGGAGGCAGCGGTAGTGGAAAATCAACCTTGCTGAAACTCTTGGTGCGCCTTTACAAACCAAGCTACGGCGAGATTATGATGGGCGGAATGAATGTGAGCAGCATCAATCTTCGTCAATGGCGGGATATGTGTGGAGTCGTTATGCAGGACGGTAAAATTTTCAGCGATACAATTCTCAACAATATTGTGCTCGACGACGAGCATATCGACTACGACCATGTGCGCGAAGTGACGCGAATAGCCCAGATAGAAAGTGAAATCAACGAAATGCCCAAAGGCTTCGACACAATGATTGGAGAAACCGGACGAGGATTGAGCGGAGGTCAGAAGCAACGTTTACTGATTGCCCGTGCCTTGTATCGCAATCCTAAATTCCTGTTTTTGGACGAAGCAACCAATGCGCTTGATACGATAAATGAACAAAAAATAGTTGAAGCGCTGAAAGGCGCATCCGTAGGCAGAACCGTTGTTATCATAGCGCACCGGCTCAGTACCGTGCGTCATGCCGACCAGATTGTGGTATTAGACAAAGGACTTTTAATCGAAGCAGGCACACATGAATCGCTAATGGAAAAGAATGAACTGTATGCATCGCTTGTTGCCTCGCAAATGTATATGCAAATCTGAAAATTCAACAATTATGAAACCGATAGAAAATGAAATTCATTACGGACATGAAGTCAGAAAAAAACTTGAAGAACGCGGGATGACAGTTGCGGAATTTGCAAGACGGATTCATTGTTCGCGTAATAACGTCTACAATATATTCAATCGTGAATTCATGGATGTGGGATTGTTAAAACAAATTTCATTTGTCTTGGATTATGATTTTATTCATGAAATATAAAATGTAAAAAAATATATTACACAAGTGTAACAAAAATCGGACGGTTTTTGATGATCAATTACGAAAATTTAATATTAACTTTGCAAAATAAAAAAAAAGTCCCATGAAAAAATTATCATTTGCATTATTACTCACTTTATTATCAAGCGTTTTGCTTGCACAAGAGATTGAACTTTCCGAAAGTGAATTACAGAATAAATTAGATTCAATTTTGTTTGAAGGGAATCTGCTTTATAAATATGAAAAATCAGCATGGATTTCATCTGATTTAGCATTGGAAAATCCAGAAATAAAAGATGATCTTTATGGTTATCTTTCATACGAGGATCAGGGAGAAATCAAGACAATAATGCTGGGCGAAAATTTTCAAACATGTATCGCCGAATATGCTTTTCAAAACAATTTCGACGTACCGAAGTCAGTAAAAACTGAAAAAAGAGCGCTATCCAATAAGGAAAGAACGCTCATCGACATCAGAGAAAAAATATTGGAAAATATTTATAAAAACGAATATGAAATTACTGTTCGAGAGGGTTATACCCTGAACTTGATTTTACTTCCTTTTGAAGATAAATACAAATTATATTTCATACCGGGTGCAATTCGAGTCCATGAAATCCCGTTTGGAAACGACTACGTTTTCATCGCAGACAAAGATGGCATGATAGAGAGTTGGCAAAAATTTCATTCCATATTAATTTCTACAGATGTGGAAAATGCTCAGGAAATAGCCCACAGTCATTTGAAAACTACTCCATTTATTACGGCAACCGATATATGTACTTTTAAATTATATGCTCCTTTTAACAATATAGATGCCTTTTCTGTTTATTCTGCTGCAATTAATAAAGTGATGAAGTATAGCATAAAAGATAACAGTATTACCGTAAAAGATATGTTAGAATGATGTGTTATGTCACTCGGAAAGATTTTATTTTTATACGCTTTTTCAGCGCTTGTGTTGTTTGTGGCGGCTTGCTCAACTCCAAAGAACAACACCTATAACCCATGGAATATCGCAGACAGTGATTCAATGTTTCTAACACCCTCATTCGGAGTAACAGCGTACCAAATATCCGGCGCTCTTTTTAAAGCTATTAATCCACAATTTATAGCAAATATACATGGCGTTACCGAATTTGATGACTTTCGAGGAGTTGAAAAAAATTTTGAATTAGTTAGTTTTGATAACCACATTGATCCTGAATATGGTCATAAACCACTTACATCCCTAAATGTAAGAAAAGAATGGAACTATTATATTAACGATAAACGTACATGGTACTACGCACGCGTTCTTTTATCTACACTGATGCTTCAAGCCATTGAAAGAATAGACTACCTGCCTTCGGATAGCTTAGATTTCTTAGAGATATTGGGGGATATGCCTCCAATATGGGGTATGCCTTTAAGTGAGAGAGCCCCGGATGGATCATTTTTGAGCCACGATGGTTCGATACGCGTTTATACAAGGGATATTTCCAAAAGCGTAATCAACGATAAAACGACAGTATATTTGATAAACAACCGGGTAGTTACCCGGAAAATATACGAAGCGGTTAATCCTGTGTATATCAGTTCATTAAAACGCATTACCGATAAAACGGAATTAGTAAAATATAAACAGAAAAAAAATATTAAAGAAATAGTAGACGTAGAATTGTTTACATACGAATTTATAGGCGGGCGCCGGTTTCTTGAATGTCGCAATTGTAGTGTATATATTATTGATAATGTTCAAGTTGATCAAAGTATTTATGATACTTTAAGAGAAACTTTTTTTAAAAAAGTTATCAGAATTTATGAGGATGATAAAGAAGCGTTTGAGCCTTATAAAGACATGTTTCCAAAACAAGATTTAAGATGGAGAAAACAAATTACCATTGTTTCATTGTAGTTGTGAGTTAATTTTTTTTGTCCGTTAGGACATTTATATCAATAGAAAATGGAATAGAGCCCGCTAATTATAGCCCGTAGGGGCTTTCACCGACGAATCTCCTACGGAAAAAATATAAAGTGTAATAAAATATGTTACACTTGTGTAACAAAATTCGGACGGTTTTTTTGCAGCAAGTAAGAAAAAATGTGTTTATCTTTGTAACCGAATAAAATGATGTGTTATGTCACTCAGAAAGATTTTATTTTTATACGCTTTTTCAGCGCTTGTGTTGTTTGTTTAAACGAGTAGTAATATAAAAAAAAGCATGATGATACGAAAATACGGCAGTTCAAATAAAAAGTTGCTGATTCTTTTTATATTCGGAATAATGACAACAACGTACAGTTCGGCACAAATTGATTTCAATGATGGAGATACAATGTTAGTGCTATCAAGTCCATATCTTAGAGGATCTTGGAGAGTAACAGAAGACATATACAAAGCGATTGATCCGAGTTTGATTGCCAACAAGCATGGTGTTATAAGAGAAGATCGTATTAATGGCCCTAAGGGTGCAAAGATATTTTCATTTTTTATTTATGATGGCGTTTTTTCCGGAATCACTACTGACCCTTCTCCTATCTCAGGAGGGCATGATAAATGGCACTATTATATCAACGATATAAACATGTATGGCGGCCGTGTCCTTATCAGTACAATAATGCCTCAAGCAATTGAAAGTGTAGATTTTACGCCGCCCAGTCGGAAGGAATTAAATATACCGGAAGATTTTCCGATGATAGGCCTGTCGGAAGATTTATTTATTATCAAGGGGGTTGTACGTTTCCATATAAGAGATATTTCCAGCATCACCACAAATGATAACGCTACGGTTTATTTGGTGAATGATAATCAAACCATTAGCCGAAAAATATTTGAGGCTGTCAATCCGGTTTTTATACGTTCATTAAGGCGTATTACAAATCCCGAAGAATTGGCAGAATGTGGATATAAAGACAAAACGGAAATTGTTAAAATTGAGCTTTTCGATATAAATGATTTGACAGTAGAGCAAGTTGCAATATCAGATGATTGTCCGGAATGCAGAGTCACATTGCTTGATAATATACAGGTCGACTGGAAAATTTTCTATCGTGCCTTACATTACTCTCACATTAAAGAAATTCGTGAGATAGAGGAAAACGATAAAAAGGCTTTCGCACCCTACAGAAAACTGTTTCCGGAGAAAAAATTAGAATTTGGTAAACAAATTACCATTGTTTCATTGTAGTTGTGAGTTAATTTTTTTTGTCCGTTAGGACATTTATATCAATAGAAAATGGAATAGAGCCCGCTAATTATAGCCCGTAGGGGCTTTCA
>Ga0082212_10006451_pt1 | contig 15766 bp, 10 predicted proteins | sample TergutNt197P3_FD_71548 | JGI IMG/M metagenome (GOLD analysis project Ga0082212, IMG submission 71548) | Neocapritermes taracua P3 segment gut microbial communities from Petit-Saut dam, French Guiana - Nt197 P3 | ecosystem: Host-associated > Arthropoda: Insects > Digestive system > Gut ...
AATACCCGGTATCTGCCTCTACCAACGATCCCTTTAACGGTTTCTTTTTCCCGGTTACTTTTTTCATGTTCTCTTCAACACTATCAAGCATCTGCGTGAAACACCCGCTCTCTGCTCCAGAACTTATCGCTTCGGCTGCGATTATCACCTGATTCCCGGAATCTGATACCACTATTCCATTATATCCCTGTATATAGCCATGAGGCCCTTTTATTCGTGCACTTTCACTGTCAGTGATGTTCGTTTGTACTTCCTGTCCGGATACCCCCTGTTTCGGTTCCGCTGTCTGTAAAAACGTATTGAGCCTTTTCAGTTTCTTCTCAAGTCGCTGGATGCTTCGCTGCCTTCTCTCCCTGTCATCACCCATAGTCTTTTTATACGGAGACTGTATTTGTTTAGCTTCCTCGCTCCGGTCAAGATCCTGGTGTCGTAATAAGAGCCGTACTATGTGCTTTTCCAATTTTGCTTTCTTCTTCTTTAAAGTGGCTATCGTCCCCGACCATTCCTTCGAGGCGTTTGAGGGTAATTTACATCCGTCTATAGCAAACATTTCCCCGGTTATCAGATTTAATTCAGCGCATTGTAATACTACCTGAACAAATAAATCTTTTACTCCCTCTTTATTGATACAGATAAATGCAGCTATAGTGGCATGGTCAGGTTCCGCATCACCTGCTAATGATTTAACAATAATATGTTGCTTGCATGCCTGTTCTATTCGGCGGCTGGACAATATTCCCCGTGAATAACAATACATGATCACTTTCAATAATATCTTCGGCGAATATGCAGCAGCGCCTTTTTCGTCGTTATAGTAATTTTGCTCGAATAATGTCACATCCATCTTGTCAATTAAATAATCAAGCGTCCATTCAAAGGTGCCAGGGAATAATTGTTCCTCCAGATTTATTGGGAGGAATACACCTTGAGAATTATCGTTGTATTTAAATCGTGCCATAGTGAATATAGTTTAACATGGTTCTTTGTCTCTTTGTTAATTATTATTTAAAACTAATACATTTTTTACATTTTCGACAGTTTCAACGAGGTTGCAGAAAAAGACACAATGTCGCATAACAAATAAGAAAAAGGATCGACACAGAACCACAGTCGAATTTATAAAAGATTAAAAATAATTAAAGTAAACGTAGAAATTATATATTGACGGAATAATTAATATGATAATAAAATAGGAATATGGAACAAATTATAGATGTTAATTCTATAAAAATATGGACAGAAACTTTTGGAAATTATAATGGAAAAGCAATTATTCTAATTTCTGGGGCTATGGCTCCAGGTATATTCTGGGATAAAACATTTTGTAACGAACTGGCAAAATCTGGATATTTTGTTATACGTTTTGACAATAGGGACATAGGATTTTCTACTCATTTTGAGCCATGCCGTCCTAATAGTAGTATACAAATGCCGTATAGCATAGGTGATATGGTAGAAGATGTTTATGGAATATTAAAGTATTACAATATAAATAAAGCAAATATTGTGGGACATTCTCTCGGATGTACCATTGCGCAATTATTTGCTATAAAATATACAGAAGAAACGGGAAATTTGTTTTTAATTTCTTCCCCAATAATTGCAACAGGCAAAAATAAATATGTGGAAACAGATGAAAAAATAAAAGAAAAAATGTGGGCAATATTAATGTCAAATAAAATGTATCAAGATTACGAACGTGGAAAAAATGAATATTTCCGCATTTGGAAATACCTTAATGGAAAATGGCATTTTGATGAAAATATGGCAGAAGAATATACAAAAAGGCTTTACAAAACGGAATATATAGAACCGGCATGGAATCATACAAAAGTTCAAGAAAATATAAAAGATATTTTTATGGAATTAAATAATCTCAATAAAAAAATACATTTTATATATGGTGAAATTGATTATTTGCCAAGTAATTTGGAAAGTATAAAAGTATTGGTAAAATCGTTGAAAAATGCAGATTTGGAAATTATTCCAAATGGTGGACATATGTTTTTCAATAAAAATATATGGGAAGATATAATAAGAATATTTAAGGAAAAATTATTGTAAATGGTGTATGGGTGGTATTTCGCATACAAACGGTTAGCGTAAGGTTCCTGCTAACGCAGTAATTTAAGAGCCTTACGGCGGCTCGGGTCGCTAACCTAGAATGTTAGGCGTAATACGACCAGAAATAGTTGACAATAATATAAAATAAGGATATATTGAGTATATTATGGATTTTACAATCGAAGAATTGACAATGAACGCATGGCCATCACTTCAAACGCTCTTATTAGACGGTTGGATTATTAGAATGGCTGGCGGTTACACTAAAAGGGCTAATTCTGTTAATCCCATATATTCTTTTGATAAAAATATTGATGAAAAAATTATTTATTGTGAAAATATCTATAGAAATAATAATTTACCGGTTATTTATAAAATTATTGAATGTGATGAATATAAAATATTAAACAAAAGACTTGAAGAATTAAATTATGAAAAAATAGACTTAACATCAGTTCAAATATATAATAATATTAAAGAAACAGATTATAATAATAAAAATATTACTGTAGATAATGTTTTTTCAGAAAATTGGAAAAATTGTTTTTTTTATTGTAATAATATAAAAGACAATATAACAATAGATATAATAAATAATATGTTAAAAAATATACGGCATAAAATAATAAGTGTTTATAAAATGGAAAATGGAGTATTTGTTGGATGCGGGTATGGTGTAATTGAAAAAGGTTTTGTTGGATTATTTGATATTGTGGTAAAAGAAGAATATAGGGGTAAAGGGTATGGTAAAGAAATAGTTGAAACAATATTGGCAAAAGCAAATGAAACCGGAATTAAAAAAGCACATTTATCAGTTGTAATTAATAATATTAAAGCAAAAAATATGTATGAGAAAATAGGATTCAAAGAAATATATAAATATTGGTATAGGAAAAAAGATTAATAATGGTCGTAATTCGCCCAAAAAAGTTGCAGAAAAAGGCCCAATGTCGCATAACAAATCATTCCAGGGATATTAGAACATACTTTACATATGAATCTTTCTTATTCGTTAGCCAGTGTCACAACCCGGCAGTAGCGTTTTTTTCCGGCCCGTAAAACAAGTTCCCCGGCGGTGTCCAACGCATCCGCACCGACAACTGCCTTTACATCGGAAATTGATTCACTGCCGACAAAAGCGCCGCCCTGTTCTACCAGGCGGCGGGCTTCGCTCTTTGTGGCGGCAAGTCCTGCATCGGCAAAAAGGTCTGTGATATTGTAGCCTGCTTCAAACTTTGAGCGGTTTAACGAAACGGTCGGCATTGCGTCCCGATCGCCGCCACCGCCAAAGGCAGCTTTTGCCCCTGCCAGGGCTTTGTCAGCTTCGTCTTTACCGTGAATCAGAGCCGTTATTTCCCAGGCCAGACGTTCTTTTGATTCGTTGGGATTTTTTTCTGCGGTACAGAGTTTTTCACACTCTTCCACCGGAAGAAAGGTAAACATTAAAAGAAAACGTTTTACATCAGTATCCGGCACATTGCGCCAGTACTGGAAAAAATCATAAGGGCTGGTTATTGCCGCATCAAGGAAGAGAGCGCCCTTTTCGGTTTTACCCATCTTTTTTCCGTCAGAAGTGTTTACAAGCGGGAAGGTCATACCAAACACTTCTGCGCCTTCAATGCGGCGTATCAGGTCTACACCGGCGACAATGTTTCCCCATTGATCATCGCCGCCTATCTGGAGCGTGTTGCCGTAACGGCGGAACAATTCCAGAAAATCATAACTTTGCAAAAGCTGGTAGTTAAATTCAAGAAAAGACAAGCCTTGTTCCAGCCTTTGTTTATACGCTTCAAAACTCAGCATACGGTTTACCGAAAAATGGCTGCCGATTTCCCGGAGAAAATCAATATAATTCAGATTGGCGAGCCAGTCCTTGTTATTAGCAAAAATATGTTCGCCGCTTCTATTGGCTGTTGAGGCTGCTGCCACAACAGCAGCGTCTGCGGCGGCGGTATTTGCAAGAAAACGGTTTAATTGGCCGGACACCAAAGCGGCATTTTCATCAAGTGTCTCGTAACTGAGGATCTTCCGCGTCTCGGTTTTTCCGGAAGGATCGCCGATTCTGGCAGTTCCGGCGCCAATAAGGGCAATGCCTTTGTGTCCTGCATGTACCATATGGCTTAATGCAAAGAAAGGAACCATGTGCCCGATATGAAGTGAGGGCGCTGTCGGATCAACGCCAATGTAAAAGGTAACCTGGCCGCTGTCCATAGCTGCGGATAATCCTTCCGTGTTGGTACATTGGGATAAAAATCCCCTTTCTTTAAGAGTAACAATAGCTGTGTTCATTGAGAAAAACTCCCGTTACAAATGTCCTTCGTCCAGAATAACGATATCCACCCTTCGGTTGTTCATTCTTCCTTCGGCTGTATCGTCTCTGCTTATAGGCATTGTAGCAGCAAAACCCGCAACCTGGAAGCGGTTCTCGTCCACTCCTATATCAGCAAGGTAGTGGAGTACCGCAAGGGAACGGGCTGTGGAAAGTTCCCAGTTGGAAGGCCAGATTGTTGGATCTGTATCGGAACCGTCTGTATGTCCTTCAATTCTGAAACGGCGGTTTGAAACCTCCTGGGAATTCAGAAGAGAACCCAGCCGGAGCAATATGTCACGGCTGTCTTCGTAATTTATTTCTGCACTTGCAGGGGCAAAGAACAGATCCGATGCAAGGCTTATAATTATACCCCGTTCTGTAGGAATAACCTTGACCTTGTTCGATTTTACTTCCGGTTCAAAAAGGCTATGGGCTCTTCTGGCAGCAGTGCCAAGTTGCCGCCCTCGATCCAAAGAAGGCATTTCCATAATGGTATTTCCAAGGTCGGCGCTTTTTCCCGGAGAAATAGTATTCCCGCCGGTAGAAGCCCCCATGCCAATGGCGTTAAAAGCGGAGATCATCTGCTGAAGCACAATAGGGTCGGCATCGTCGGGATTAAAGAGAGCGACAAAGAAGCAAAGCATAAGCGTAACCATGTCGGAATAGGTTACAATCCAGTCGCCTGATGCTTTTTTAGCTTCTTTTTTTGCTTTCTTTGCCATTATTCTCGCTAATCCTTCAGCACTTCATTTTCTACTGCTTTACGATCTGCCGGTTCCAGATAGGACAAGAGTTTCATGGCAAGTATTCGCGGGTTATCTCCGGCTTGTATGGAAAGAACCCCTTCTATCTGCATTTCCTTTACCAGGGTTTCTGCAGCATCCTTTCCGGATAGTTTTCCGGAAATAGGTATTAATATTAAGTTGGCCATCATTGAACCGTACAAAGTAGTAATAAGAGCAACAGCCATGTTCGGTCCCAGGGCGCTTTTGTCTTCCAGATTTTTTAACATACCAATAAGACCGATAACCGTCCCCAACATTCCAAGGCCGGGCGCAAGCGTGGCCCACATGTTAACAGAGCCGATTTTTTCTGCATGGCGGCCCTGCAGCTGACTTAGTTCATTTTCCATAAGGGTACGGATAATTTCCGCATCGGTGCCGTCTACCACGAGCCTTAGGCCCTTTTTCATAAATTCATCGTCAAGATCTTCCAGTTCTTCTTCCAGAGCCAGAAGTCCTTCGCGGCGGGCTTTTTCCGACATACCCATAAGTTTGGTGATGATTCCTCTTTCGTCGAAAGAAGTCACCTTCATGGCCAAACTCATTATATTGAAGATTCCCAAGGCTCCGGATATACCGCTGAAAGTAAAAAGGGCAAACCATGAACCCAGTACAACGATCAATACCGAAGGAATGTCCACAAAGGTAAGAAGACCAGAACCACCGGTAATAATACCGAGTCCAATCATGGCAAAACAGCCGGCCAGGCCGATTATGGTTCCTATATCCATATATTACCTACTCCTCGTTTTTAAAGGCGCCAATCTGTTTGCGGTATTCCACAATCCGATTAATCAATTCTTCCACGGTTTCCCTGACTACAACATGCTTTCCGGATAACATTAAAAGCGTTGTATCAGGATGAACTTCGATGGATTCAATCTGATGGGGATTGATGTAATATTCCTTTTCGTTCAGTCTGGTTACTTTTATCATCGCTTCAATAAAGTGGCGTGTAAAGAGTAAAGAGCAGCATCCGCTGAGTAATCAGCATTCTGCCCTTCACTCTCTACGCACTAAGCGAAACTCACAGCTGAGCTTCGCTTAGGACTTCACTTCTCCTTATTACTAGCGTTTCAGCGACAGGAGTTCCTGCAGCATCTGATCCGCTGTTTGTATGGTTCTGGAGTTTGCCTGGAAACCCCTTTGAGTTACGATCATATCAACAAATTGATCGGCCAAATCCACATTTGACATTTCCAGTGTACCGGCAATAATTTTTCCCTTACCGGCCACACGGGCAGGTCCTATATTCGCCAGTCCCGAGTTGGTGGACTGCATAAACATATTTTCCCCTGCTTTTTCCAGGCCTCCCTGGTTAGTAAAACTTGCCAACGCTACTTGGCCCAGCACCCTGTTGGAACCATTACTGAATACACCGGTAATAATCCCGTTTTGGTCAATGTTGAAATTATCAAGATATCCCATAGGATAGCCGTCCTGTTCTACCATTTTGCTGGAAGATTCCCTGGCATATTGGGTGATATTCCGCTCATAGCCGCCTACAGTTCCCAAATCCAGAGTAAAAGCCTGCCTGACAGGAGCGCCGTCATCACCGGGAGTAGTACTTAGCACATCAAAGGCGACATTCATTATTACCTGTCCTGCTCCGCCAGATTCGTTTCCCGCTCCGTCCTGAACGGAAAGAAGAAGACCGTCGTTGTCAAAGTTTATGGTAAACATATTGGGGCCGCCAACTGCAGGTGCATCCGCTCCAAGCCCAATTGCCGCATTGGTGGGCGGATCACTTTCCGGATCCACCACTACCATAGCATTCCAGCTGTTATTAACGCCTGGTACCCGGGTAAATGCAACCTGAAGTGTGTGCATGTCTCCGAAGGAATCATAAACTTTTATTGAAGTATTCCAGGTGCTGGCTCTGACCTGGCCGGGGGTGGGATTTTCCGGAAGTTCAGGTATCCTTTTATCAAGGTTACAGGCAAAATTTACAAAGGTAGTGGCTCTGGCGGGATCCTTGGAACCTACTGGGATAATAATGTCTTCGACATCTCCGGAAACATCCAGCATTTGATCCGCAGCCATCCAGCCCTGAACCCTCATACCATTACCGGGATTTACCAGGGTTCCCTGATTATCAAGGCCAAAATTCCCTGCCCTGGTAAAAAAGGTCTGGTCTCCGCTTTTCATTACAAAAAAGCCCGTTCCTACCATTGCAAGGTCTGTTTGAACTCCGGTACTCTGGAGAGCTCCCTGAAGATGAATCGTATCTATGGAAGCAATTGTCATTCCCAGACCAACTTCTTTGGGATTAATACCTCCCAGATCCTCGGTTGGTCTGGCTGCACCGGCCAGCTGCTGATACAGCATATCCTGAAAATTTACCCGGCCTTTCTTAAAGCCTGTGGTATTAACGTTAGCAATATTGTTTCCCACAACATCCATACGGGTCTGGTGATTTTGAAGTCCCGAAACACCGGCAAACAATGAACGCATCATAATTGGTACCTCCTACTCAGACGCTTCCGTATTAAATACTTCGATTACCTGGCTCCAATTGTAGTAGTAGCCATTGACCATAATCTGGGGATCTCCTCCCTTGGTAACCGAATGGACAACACCTTGCATGGTTTTGTCGTCTCCTACTGCCAATTCGACCGTTTTTCCCAACGCCGAATTAGCTTCGGTGCCTGAAATCATATCTGCAATTCGGGCAAAATCTCTGCTTAAACTGCCCGAAAGGCTGGCAAAACTTTGAGACATGGCGGTCATTTGTTCCAAACTGGAAAATTGCGCCATTTGGGCAATGAATTCCTTATCCTCCATAGGAGACAGGGGATCCTGATAGGCAAGCTGCTTCATCAGGAGCTGAAGAAAATCTTCTTTTCCCAGATCCTGTTTGGGCATTCTGCCGTTTTCTTTGCCGTTTACAAAGCTTTCATAATTAATTCGATTGACTTCCATGTCCAGCAGAGCTTTTTCCTGCGGATCCATCCGCCACGGGCTTTCTACTGATGACACTGTAATACTCCTTATCGTTACATATTCAAGCTAAAACATTCACGGTAGAAAATCCAAACCCTGTTGAAAATTCCATCGTGCTTGATTCTTCGTAGGAAGCAGCAAAACGCCCGGAATAAAAGGGTGTTACCTCTTTTTCTTTCCAGCGCTGTCCGCCATCCTGATAATCCAGGGCTGCATTCAGGGACGCTTCAAAACCGGAATCCCTGAAGGACTGCTCCAGGGTATGAATTTCCTGCTCAAAGGCCCGCAAAGCTTCTTCGTTTTCAACGAAAATAAACCCCGATATCCTGTTTTCGGCCATTTCAAGGTGTATCTTTACCTTCCCCAGGGTTTCAGGCTTAAGGGAAAGCTTAATCGTACCTTCTCCGCCGTCACGGAGTACAATTGCCGCTTGTCTGACGATATCCGCCGAAAGATCTCCCCGGAATTCTCTTGCCAGTATCTGTTCAAAACTTTCCCCGGCAGGGGTTTTTTGCCCTGCTTCCAAAGGCTTTTCACTCCGATCCTGCTCCGGACGCAAATCCACGGTTATTTCTCTTTCAGAAGAGTTTCGGACTTCTTCCGCCGCCTTAAGTCCCCGTTCGGTAATAGTTCCGGCTTCCGCTCCGGTTTGAGTACGAAGGTCATGAACATCTACAGAAAAGGAATTTCGCTTTTTACCGGCTTTTTTGGATTCTCCTTCTGTCTGCAAAGGCTTTTCCGTTGGTTTAGCATTTGGTTGAAGGGATACATTCCGGTTTTCTTTCTGAGGGGTATTTTCCGGTAATTCACCTTTTTTAAAGGGAACTTTGCGCTCGGGAATATCCTTGATCTGTCCGGAATTGCCGGTTTTTAGGGTTACTTGTTCAAAAGTAAAGGGTTTTGTTTCCTTTACATCCGTTGGAAAGAAACGGGCAAATTCAAAGTTTAAAGTAGGAAGTTTGTCAAAACCCTGATTCGAAACCGTTTCTTTTTTTGGGTTTTCCTTTGGAACAGAAAGCCTTTCTTTGGGCTTATCCTGTTTGTTTAGCTCCTTTGCTTCTGTTAAGCGAGGGAAAACCGTTTTTTTTGTTCCACTCTCAGCGGTTTTGCCCGGAATTAATCCACTTTGATTAATTTTTGGGCTAATTTCGCTTTGTTTGAGTGGTTTTTTACTGACGAGCCCTTCGAGTAACTTGGCAAAAGCTCCCAAACCGTCTTTTTTGCGGTTCTTTTTTGGGATTATTCCGTCAAGCCGGTTCTCAGTACCTTCACTGCGGGCTGCTTTCCCTTCGGAAAGGGAAGTGTCAATGTGGGTGGGATTGTGTTCAATAGCTACCATCGCCGCCCGGCCTCCTTTTAGATTCCGGAACGGCCTTGAGCGTGCTTAGGGAACGTCGGATACCATTTTTCGCTGCAACTCTGCTGCCCTTGTTGCCCCTTCCTCAGTCGCTGCCATAAGGGAAAGCCAATAAGGCACCAGATTGCCGGTTCCGTCGCGCACGGCTATTTCTTCGGTCTTCCGGAGTACGCTGACGGCATTTTGATCGGTCATGGCCATTATTATTGCAACCGCTCGCTCCGGCTGCATATTGGTCAACCTTTGGGAAACACCTTCAACGTTTCTATCTATATTTTCGGCGCTTGCGCGGGCTTGATTTATCGAATTTTCCATTTCTTCGACAGCTTTCCGGTCTTCTTCAATCTGCTGGGCCAGTTGGTCCAATTCTGCCTGGCGGGCGGTTAATTCCTCATCCCGTCTTTCCAGGTCCAGTTCTTTCAGGGCATGAGCTTCCAGAATAACCGCAAGCCGTTCCGCATCCAGGTTAAGGAACATATCGTCATCAATTACCCCGCCGGTACGCGGCGCCCTGCCAATAAGACGGAGCAGGGGGGCGAGCACCTCCTTGGCGTCGATTACATTAAGGTAATCGAACCAGATTATGCCCCCGCCGACAAGCACGAGGATCAATACCAGCAATACGATTATTCTCCCCAGCACGGTTTCCCTCCCGGTTTCAAATCAGCATAATACACTATACCAGAATACCCGTCAACTTGACAAACCAAGGCCTATCAAATTAAAAAAGCTTACATTTCCGGAAAGACATGGTATAATATGCAAAATTACGCTTTTTCTTCGAAAGTCTGGTTTAATACCCAAGAATTCGCTTACGCAGGGGGAGCTTCAGGGCGCGGCTGTTAATTGAGAAAATTATTCCTAAGGCGGCAGGTTTATGAACCAGTCAACATTAAATAAACAGAAAAGCAGAATCGCAAAGCGTTCCAGAAACATGAACACAATCCTGCTTGCTCTGGTTCTCTTTCTGATGACTATCATGGCAGCCGTAATAATCAACGGCATCAACAGTGACCGCGCCAGAAATATCGTCCGTACCTATTCGATGGAGGCGGCGGAAAAGTTCTATGCATATATCAGCCAGGACCTTACATTAGTACGAAAGGCGGCGCATTCAAAAGCATTAACTGCCTGGTTTGCCGATGAGGAGGATCAGGCGAAAAAAACGATGGCTTTTAATGAGTTAATGGACTATGCCGCCATTATGCATGGTAATCATTTTTATCTCGGTATCCAGAAATCTATGAACGAATATTCACTTATGCAGGGGGAAGATCACGGGCACGGGCATGAGTTGGCCTTTAATGATGTTGTTTCCCATGCCAAACTTAATCCGGCAAAAGCGGAGGATGCCTGGTATTTTGAATGCGTTGGATCCGGCAATGACTATTCCATAAAAATCGACATTGAAAAAGCCTTCCAAATGTGGCATATGTGGATTAATCACAAGGTAATGGCAGACGGAGACCTTGTGGGAGTATTTTGTTCGGGTTTAAGAGTTCCCGATGTGTTCTATGAGATATTTGATGAAGAAAAATATGACGAAAAACAGGTTGTAGGATATATCATCGACAGACATGGTGTTATACAATCGTCCAGTGTTAATCATGCTATTTTCTATGATGAAGACAATAACCATATTCATGAAGAAAACTCTGATCCTGTGTTTTCTGCAATACTCGGTTCATATCTGGGAAACATCAACGGGGTTTTTGGCCCTCATTCACGTCCGGAGGTAATTAAGCTTGCCAAAGGGCCCTTTCAATACGCTGCCGTTGAACCAATAAGCAGCACAGACTGGTCGGTTGTTGTCTTGTACAACACCCATTCACTTGCCGGCATAGCAAACATTATGCCGCTCTTGATGGTTATGCTGGCAATCCTTCTTATTTATGTGGTGGGCAGAAATGCCCTGATGAACCATCTGATTTTTACGCCTCTTAACCGTCTGACTCAAAGTGTATCAAAAGGTGATTTTGATTTTTTCGGCAGCGGCCGCGACGATGAAATCGGTGAACTGGCGCAGACGATACAGGAAATGCGGGATGGACGGCGGCGGCAGGAACAGCTTCTGAATGCGGTAAACAGCACTGCGGCGGTTCTGCTTGCACCCTCGAAAGAAGAGGATTTTGAAGCTTCGCTCATGGAGAGTATGGAATTTATAGGTCACTATGTGGATGTTGATCGTATTATAATTTGGCGGAACGATACAATTGACGGAGTTTTCTATTATGTCAAACAATTTCAGTGGTTAAGAAGCGATGCCGGCCGGGTGGGAAGACCCGCCGTTGCAATGCGCCCTTACAGCGAGATCCCCGAATGGGAAAGAAAATTCCTGATAAATGAGTATATAAACGGACCGCTTTCCATGCAGACACAGGAAGAACAGGATATTCTGGGACCGCAGGGTGTAAAATCCATTTTAGCAATTCCGTTGTACTGGAACAGACAATTTTACGGTTTTTTCAGCTTTGATGATTGTCACAAAGAACGTACCTTTACCATAGATGAAGTCAACATCCTGCGTTCAGCGGGATTAATGATGGTCAGCGCTCTTAACCGCAATTTGCAGGCAGTACAGCTTCGTCAGGCGCATCAGTACACACAGATTTTACTGGACACAATGCCGCTTACCTGCACACTTTTCCATAAAGACGCCAAAATTTTTGACTGCAACGAGGCAGCGGTTAATCAATTCAAAGTAAAAGATAAACAGGAATTTATTGACAGATTCTGGGAACTCAGTCCGGAATATCAAAGCGACGGACAGTCTTCCTCCGAAAAAGCCGGAATGTATATCAATAAAGCATTTGATGAGGGCAGTGCCGTTTTTGAATGGATGCATCAGTCGTTAGACGGGACACCATTACCCATGGAAGTTAAAATGGTCCGTGTCAGGCTAAGGGATGACGATGTTGTAGCGGGCTACGCACGTGATCTGCGTGAATACAAGCAAATGATGAATGAGATTGAGCGGGGCGCCAATCTGCTGAATACTGTAAATCAGGCAGCTACTATCCTTCTTCAGTCGGAAATTGATGAATTCAAGAGTAATATACATCGCTGCATGGGTATGATAGCCAAAGCTGTAGGCTTTGATCGCGTAACTATCTGGAAAAACCACACCACGGACGGGCGGCTATTCTGCAGCGAAATATATGAGTGGACGGGCAACGCCGAACCGCATATACAGAACAAAACTGCCATTAATGAGCCATACGATGAAAAAATACCTGGCTGGGAAGAAATACTGTCACAGGGAAAATGCATCAAAAAGGTGATAAGCGAGATGTCGGCGGCGGAACAGGCAACGCTTTCCCCGCGGGGCATATTATCGATTTTTGTAGCGCCGGTATTTGTACATGATACATTTTGGGGTTTTGTTGGTTTTGACGATTGCCATAGTGAAACATTGTATACGGAAAGTGAAGAATCTACTCTCCTCTCCGGCAGTATGCTGATAGCCACAGCATTGCTGCGCAACGAAATAATGCTGAGCCTGCGAACTACCGCTGCCAAGCTGGAAACCGTGATCGCCAACTATCCGGGGGTTATTTGGTCTGTGGATCAAAATAACATGATAACGCTTTTTGACGGACTGTATCTTAATCAACTTGGTTTTACTCAAGAATTTTTTAAAGGCAAAAAGTTTGATGAAGCTTTGCAGGAAGAACAATTTTCGGGTTTTTCCGAAAGCGTTTATAAAACATTTACTGATGGTCCCCAGGACTGGAATTCCGAGATCAATAACAAGGTATACCGCATACGTACTACGCCTATTTATGACAACAGCGGGAAAGTAGCCAATGTGATGGGCAGCTTTGACGACATCACGGAAAGAACCCGGCTTCAGGCACAACTAAAAATTGCTCTGGATGAAGCCCAGAAAGCCAACAATGCCAAAAGCAGTTTCCTGGCCAACATGAGCCATGAAATGCGAACACCGTTAAACGCCATTATAGGCCTTTCGGAACTGACCCTGGATGCCAGCGAACTAAACGAAGAAGCCAACCTGAATCTGGAGAAGATATATAATTCCGGCATGACACTCCTCTCTACGGTAAACGATATCCTGGATATATCCAAAATAGAGGCAGGTAAGCTTGAGCTTGTACTGGTCGAGTACGACATTCCCAGCCTGATCAATGATGCCATTACACAAAGCATTATGCGTATCGGAGAAAAACCCATCCAGTTCAGAATGGATATTGATGAGAATCTGCCAACACGCCTTTACGGAGACGATTTACGGATCAAACAGATTCTGAATAACCTTCTGTCAAACGCATTTAAATATACCAAAGAAGGTACGGTTAAACTGGACATAAGCTGCGAGCGGGAAGAAGAATCAATTTTGCTGATCATCCGGGTCAGCGACACCGGCATAGGCATACGGAGCGAGAATCTGGTTAATTTGTTTACCGACTATACCCAGGTGGACACAGCATCAAACCGTAGAATAGAAGGTACCGGCCTGGGGCTGCCCATTACCAAAAGGGTTGTCGAAATGATGGGCGGTTCAATAAATGTGGAAAGCGAATACGGAAAAGGCAGTGTCTTTACGGCAAGTGTTCGTCAGAAGTTTGTTTCAGATGCCGTAATTGGAGCGGAGGTTGTAAAGAACCTGGAGAACTTCCGGTACTCGGATAACAAACGCCGTAAAGAATCGCATATATCACGCATCAAATTACCTTATGCACGGGTACTGGTAGTGGACGATGTAACAACCAATCTTGATGTAGCCAAGGGTATGATGAAACCTTACGGTATGCAAATTGATTGCGCAACCAGCGGACAAGAAGCCATCAATGCCATTCGCGAAGAAAAAATCAAATACAATGCTGTATTTATGGATCATATGATGCCCGAAATGGACGGAATAGAAGCAACCAGGATTATCCGGAAGGAAATCGGAACCGAATATGCCCAAACAATACCCATCATCGCCCTTACAGCCAATGCTATTGTGGGAAATGAGGAGATGTTTTTAAATAACGGTTTCCAGGCTTTTTTATCCAAGCCTATTGAAATTGCCCGCCTGGACACTGTAATCCGGGAATGGATACGGAATAAAGATCTGGAAAAGAGCCTTGCTCAAATCAGCGAAGATGAGCAAATGGTTTCGGACAGGCGAAAAGGAAATGACAGGCGCAAGTTTGGCAGAAAAACTGAAACCAGCCGGCTAACCTCTGGAAAAAAAGTAAACGGACTGGATTTGGATAAGGGGATAGAACGCTTTGACGGTGACGAGGAATCATATCTGCAGGTACTGCATTCTTACGCTGCCAACACTCAGCCATTGCTTGAGGAACTTAAAGAGGTTACTAAAGAAAATTTAACATATTATGCAATTATTGTTCACGGAATAAAGAGTTCCAGTCAGGGTATATGCGCCGACCGGGTTGGCTCCATGGCAGAGGCTCTGGAAAAAGCGGCAAAAGAAGGAAATTACAATTTTGTATCGGCTAACAACGGTGACTTTATAAAGACAGCAGAAAAACTTATAGAAACTATAAATGATATGCTGCAGCAAATGATTCTTGACAACCCAAAACCAAAAAAGGATAAACCGGATAACATAGTATTGTCGAAAATTCTTGCCGCCAGCAAAACTTATAATATGGACGAAGTTGATGCTGCCATGACGGATATTGAGAATTGGGAATACGAGTCCGGCAGCGAACTTGTGGCATGGCTCCGGAAAAATGTCGATCAGATGAATTTTAAACAAATCCGGGAAAAACTTTCAACTATAGTAAATTAACGGAGATAATTGTGTCGCTGCGTGTAAAAGTTGCCCTTGTAATTATGTCGATTGTTTTTGTCGTAACGGCGGCCTACTTTTTCTTAAGCTTATCCTTTACCCGGCAAAACCTTGTTAAAACCGTAGAGCAGGATTTGACTCTGGCCATAGCCATAGCCAATGATCTTGTCTCCACGAAAATTAACCTTTTAAAATCAGATGCTAACACTGTGGCGGAACGTCTTCTTAAAACAGGCTCGCTCGAAGAAATGACCGAACTCATGAATTCCCAAATAGAAGAATTTCCCGAATTTATTTCGCTGACCGTTTATAACCGGCACTCCATTGCCGCCAACTGCGGCGAGCCCGTTTCTCATGACGTTTTCGAGACCGAAAATAATTATATACAAGTGGCGTTTAACGGGGATCGTATTATTTCCAGTGCACACTATAACAGTATGTCAGGATCTTTTGTCATGCATGTGTTTGTGCCTATGGGGAGGGACCGGGTGTTGTCCGCTACCTTTCCGGGAATGCTTTTTGCCGACCTTGTTTCGAATTACAGG
>Ga0082212_10006452_pt1 | contig 15765 bp, 10 predicted proteins | sample TergutNt197P3_FD_71548 | JGI IMG/M metagenome (GOLD analysis project Ga0082212, IMG submission 71548) | Neocapritermes taracua P3 segment gut microbial communities from Petit-Saut dam, French Guiana - Nt197 P3 | ecosystem: Host-associated > Arthropoda: Insects > Digestive system > Gut ...
GATTTATCGAGCCCTACAATTGAAGCGGGCTTTGCCCGCGATTATTTATTAAAGCGCGGACGGGGACGTCCGCTGCCCCATGTCACGCCGGCGAGGACGCCCGCGCTCCCATGTCAGCGCCCGCGATTATTTATTAAAGCGCGGACGGGACGTCCGCTGCCCCATGTCACGCCGGCGAGGACGCCCGCGATCCCATGTCAGGACGCCCGCGATCCCATGTCAGCGCCCGCGATCCCATGTCTACGCCGCCCGCGGTCCCATGTCTGCGGAATGCCACGCTCACGCGTCAAAACATGGGGTCATTTTAGGGGTTTTTAGAACATATGCACCTTGTATCTTGTTGGTACAAAACAACTTTACAGCTAAGTAAGGCTTCCCACGTCGAAGGCATAGTAATAAGCACGTTGACCGGGAAAGCATAGTGAAAAACAAAGGTTGCTTTTGAGAAAGAAGGGTCTCGAAAGGTGTTTTAACCGAACATCTTTTTTCCGCCTTGGCCGGAAAAAGGTCAACTTTTTTATTAGAGGTGTAAATGTTCAACAAAAAGCATAAAAAATTGGGAGCGTGCCTTGTCGCGCTCCTGTCGTTTATGTTTCTGACTGCGGCGGCGTTCGGACAGGGCACGGGCGCATCCTTGACGGGGACCGTCCAGGATGCTTCCGGCGGTGCTGTGCCTAACGCAAGCGTCGTCGCCCGCAACGCCGATACCGGCGTGGAAACAAGAACGACAGCCAACGACAGAGGGAGCTACACTTTCCCAAGTCTGCCGGTCGGCACGTATGAAATCTCTGCGGAAGCCCCTGGGTTTTCGCGCGTAACGCGTAATGTAAGGCTTAACGTGGGCGCTCAGGCCCGGTTGGATCTTCCCTTGGCCGTTGCCGGAACCGTCACGGAAGTGGAAGTTACCGGCGCGGCTGAAAGCGTGATCCTTGAAGCCGGCGCGTCAACGGGAACCGTGGTGCAGGAAGAAATCCTGTCATCCGTTCCTATGCTCGCCAACAACGTTATGGAACTTCTTAACCTGATGGGCGGCGTGACGCCGACCACGAATCCCCTCTATGCCGGCTCTCAGCAGACGTTTGCCGGTGTTTCGGCGGGAAACATCAATGTTTCGCGCGACGGGGTAATGGTCAACGAAGTCCGTCTGGACGCCGGCATCACATCCTCCGCCAACATCAACCAGGAAATGGTTGGCGAATTCAGAATGGTTCTGTCTCCGGTAGACGCGGAAATGGGACGCGGCGCCGGTCAGGTTCAGATGACCACCAGATCCGGTTCCAACGCCTTCCACGGTTCCGCCGTATGGAACAACCAGAACACCGCGCTTGACACGACGGACTTTAGTTTAAAACAGGCAAACCGCGAGCTGCCCTGGCGCAACCTGAACAGCTACATACTGACGGGCAGTGGTCCTGCCATCAAAAACAAGACTTTCTTTTTCGTTACCTGGGAACACCAGATTTCACGCGTCAAGACGGCATATACCGCGAGAGCGATGTCAAACTGCGCCAGAGTGGGCATCTACCGTTACATCGGCGGTTCGGTTCCCACCAGGGCAACAGCGAACAACACGTTCAATCCCGCCGGTGATACCAGACCGAGCGTGGATGCAGATGGAAATATCATCGACAGAAACACCAGCTTGAAATTCCTGCCCACTTCCGGCCCTAACGTCGGTGTGCCGCAGGATTATAGCGCCGCCCACCCATCCGCATCCCGTAATCTTGGCGGCATGCGCGACGGCGACGGCGAGCTTCAGTTTGAAAGCATATTCGGCCCGCTGACAACAGAAGCGCGTAACCTCATCCTCCAGGATATAAGAAACACTGGCGTGGACGGTAAAGACCTCCCATGCAGCGCGTTTCAGAACAGTTCATATTGGAATCCGAGCACCAGCACCCCGAATAACCCCGCAAGTTTCGGCGTCACCTCGTTGTGGGATGATGTTAGACCGGCCTGGGACGCGGGCATGACCGACCGTGCCGGCAGGGCTTACCGTTACGCCTATGACCCCACGGGCTTCGTCGAACGTTTCACGTACGGCGTCGACTGGAGCGGCGGCAGGGTTGTAATGCCCCCTGTAAACTACTTTCAGGAACAGGGCGACGGCCTGAACTTTGCGTCCCACATCTGGACGCGTTCCGGAGTCGGCGGCAGGCAGGGGTCGATTTTCGGTACGGGCGGCGACCCCGACCGCAGGTCGATTACCTTCAAGGTAGATCACAATATCAACAGCAACCACAGAATGAGCGGCACTTACACCCATGAAAATTTAGAGACGGACGAACATGAAGCCATCTGGCCGGCGGAGTTCGGCGGGATGGGCGGCACGATCACCAGGAGACCGCGCAACTTCCAGGCTTCGCTGACGTCCACGCTCCGTCCGACGCTGCTCAACGAATTCCGTTTCGGATTCATGAGGGCGAACATATGGACCAAGTCCTCGATAGAATACAATCCCGGGCTGCAGGAGATACTTGAACTGCTGATGCCCCCGAGCAGCCTTGCCACCAACAACTTCGCGCTCATCGGCGTTGGCGAAGGCGCATCGGACTTCCACACCGATACGACAACATATAACTATGGAAGCCACCCCGTCGGCGGCCGCGGCAACATATCGCCGACCAACGGCAGCACGGACACCCGGTGGACGTTTTCCAACACTGTTACCTGGATGAAGGGGGCGCACTCCTTCAAGGGCGGCATTGAATACCGCCGCCAGAACTCGCTTCAGGAAGAAGACGGAGATCTGATTTCGGCAGGATGGGGCCGCGGGTTTGGCGGCACCACCATCGGCAGCGTTACGGGCTGGCCTTCGGTTATCGGCGGCATCGCTTTCACATCTTCCGGTGTCGGACGACGTCGCACGGGCATGCTTTTACAGCACCCCACCAGCGCGGCAAACGGCGGAACATCATGGCAGAATATTCCCGCGAGCGGTGACAGCCGCGACCTCTACACCGGCGAAGCGGGCCACGGCCTTGAAGGGATGCAGGGTCTGTTTACGACCCCGTATCAAATGATGTCGTATTTTGCCGGAACGGTGGGCAACGTATCACAATACTTCTTCATGGTTCCGGATCCAAGCCAGCAATACGGCGCGAGATGGAACGACGCGTCCGATCCGAATGAAACGACGTTCAGAACCGACACGCATACCCAGGAATTCAGCTTCTTCTTCAAGGATGACTGGAAAGTAAACAACAGCCTGACGCTGAACCTCGGCGTCCGCTGGGAATACTACGGCGTCCCTCATGTAACTGACGGAAGAACAGGTTCGGCCAGAACCGTCGCGCTGATAGGTGGCAGTCAGAACATCTTCGGCGCTTCCAACCCCGTCGACCCCGCGCGGTTTATGCTCGACAGGAGCCTTCGCAACTACGAAAATATCCCGTTCGGAGCGCTCGGCGACAACAACACCCTCGATCAGTCGGTTTATGCGCCTATCACCCAGTATGAATATATCGGTCCCGGATCGAACAATTCCGGCAGGATGGCGTGGAACCGCGATCTGAACAACTTCGCGCCGCATCTTGGCTTTGCCTGGCAGTTGCCGTGGTTTGGCAGAGGCCTTACGACGCTGCGCGGCGGCTGGTCGGTCAGCTACTCGGCACTCGGACAGCTCGGAACGTTTGACAACGCGCTCGCGAGGGTTGATGCGGCGAATGCCAGACGGTCGACGTCATTCAACGGCGAAGGCTTAAACACCCAATTCGGAACCACCACTCACTATATGGATCTTACCGATCTTGCAAGGACGGATGATGCCGGCCCGCTGCCTATGCGCGTAAGGGGCGGCATTATGCCTATGCGCCCGTCGCCGGTGGGGTATTTCAGCGGTTCCGCAACTGCGTATGATGAAAATATCAAAAACCCGCACACTCATAGTGTCAACATGTCGCTGACCCGCAATATCGGTCGCGCCCTGACGGTTGACCTCCGCTACATCGGCACCTTCAGCAGGAACCAGGTCAGCGGCATCAACGTCAACAACAATAACTATATCAATTCCGGCGTTGCCGCGGAGTTTGAAAAGATCCGCAGAGACGACGCTAGCGATCCTGACCGTTATCAGAGCGATCTGATCAACAGCCTTCTGCCAAAGGGCGGTTACAACGCGACTATGGCAGGCGCCCTCTACAATCAATTGAGCGGTTCGGATCAGATCCGTCATACGCAGGGCGGTGGCGGAAACCTTGCACAGAGGAATTACTCCAGCCTTGCGGGCACTCTGGCAACCGGCAACGGAAGCTACTCTTCGGTTACCGGCGAAGCCGGACGGCTTTTCCGCAGAGGCTGTCTGCCTGAGCAGCGCCAGGATCCCAATGGCGACATGACCGACCACGTCGGCAATCCTTGCCTATATCACACTCCGTTGAACTTATTCGTCAACAATCCGCAGGTTAGTTCGGCGACGATACAGTCCAACCAGACTAAATCAAACTATCATTCGATGCAGACTCAGTTGACAATGCGCCCGACGCACGGCCTGAACTTCCAGGCTACCTGGACGTGGAGCCGCAACCTGAATAACAACAACTGGTATAACTACCTGGGTGAACGCGAGTACCTCCTGGGCGGGCAGCATCGTTCTCACGCGCTGAACTTCTTCGGAAGCTACGAGCTGCCTCTCGGCACGCGCGGGTATCTGCTCCGCGATTCTTCCTCCACTGTAAAAAAACTTGTCGAAGGCTGGCAGATAAGCTGGATTACCGCCATACGCAGCGGTACGCCGATGACATCGACAACCGGCAATTCGACGCAGTGGAGCGCAAACTGGCCCATTCTTGTCAGCCCTGAAAATTGGGATGACAAGGGCGGCAATATGGAATATATCTGGGGCGAAGACGGTACTTTTGTCGGAGGCAGATATTTTGGCGACAACAAATACACCAGAGTGATGGACCCCGGTGTCTGCAACATGGCACAAATGGGCATCACGCTTTACAACGATCAGTGCGTGCAACCCAATGGTACCCTTAGAGGCTCCACGCGCGCGATCGCGTTGGCCGAACTTCCCGTCTTACTGGGCGGCGACCCCGACAGACAGGGGATTGACCCGGTCACCAGCGCTCCCTATGCCCGACTGCATCAGCAAAGTTACACAGGCGCGGATGGAGTGACCTACGAAGCGGGAACTCCTATGATAGTATTCCGCAACGCCACCGGCACCATGGGCAATCAGACATTCGACCCTCTCTCCAAGGGTAATTACGACCCCAGGCGCATAACCGGTCCGGGGATGTTCACCCTTGACGCGTCTTTGTCTAAATCGGTTGAGTTCATGGAAGGCAAACGGCTTGAGATTCGCATCGATGCCGCAAACGTACTCAACCACCCGGTGGGAACCAGCGCCGATCCGGCAAACGTTACGTTCCAATACGGCGGACGCTCCACAAGCGATATCAGCACCGGTCCTGCCAACATGGGATTAAACGCCACCGGCAACGCCACTTTTGGCAATATTACCACCAAGGTCAGCCACCGGACGCTCCAGGCGAAACTCCGCCTCAGCTTCTAAGAGGCAGTCACGCCGGATAAACCGGCAGCATAAAGCAAACCACGGGGCGCTCACAACTTAATGTGAGCGCCCATTTTTTATATGGGACAGCGGGCCGTCCTTGCCATGGGATCGCGGGCGTTGCCATGGGAGCGCGGGCGTCCTCGCCGGCGTGACATGGGATAGCATGCGTCCCGCATGCGTCTTAATAAACAAAAACGGGCGCGATTTATCGCGCCCTACAATTGAAGCGGGCTTCGCCCGTGATCATTTATTGAAGCGCGGACGGGACGTCCGCTGCCCCATGTCACGCCGGCGAGGACGCCCGCGCTCCCATGTCTCGCCCGCGCTCCCATGTCTCGCCCGCGCTCCCATGTCTCGCCCGCGCTCCCATGTCTCGCCCGCGCTCCCATGTCTCGCCCGCGATCCCATGTCTCGCCCGCGCTCCCATGTCTCGCCCGCGATCCCATGTCTCGCCCGCGGTCCCATGTCTCGCCCGCGGTCCCATGTCTCGCCCGCGGTCCCATGTCTCGCCCGCGGTCCCATGTCTCGCCCGCGGTCCCATGTCTCGCCCGCGATCCAAGGCATTCAGACTTCCTGTTTACGCTTCACCGTTAGGATTACTCACTCCCGATGCAAAACTCGGTTCCGGCGGCTGGTCAGCCTTACCGGGCGGGCTCGTCCCGCAAGGTACTCTATCGAAAGGCTTTCAATGACTTGACTAATGTCATTCTTTACTCCTTCCTACGGACTTTCCTTGTCGCAAATTATGTCAACTGATGGCTCGAAATCCACTTGCGCCACACAAAAAATTGATTCTATAGCCGAAATCCATGATAATGAAAGCTGTTTTCTGAAAAAACTGCGGTATGGGTAGGCAGGGCTTCCGCCCCGCACCGTATTAACGGTAGAATACCTTCGGTTAGAAGTGATACTTCAGAGGAGAAAAACGATGTCTGTGCAACAAGTTCCATTGACCCACGAAAGCATACTTGAAATGTTTCGGGAAATCGGTGAACAAATGAAGGAAACCGACCGAAAGTTTCAGGAGACCGAACGGAGGTTTCAGGAGACCGAACGGTTCGTCAAGCAAACAAGCACAGATATCGGGAACCTCGGTTCGCGTATCGGCGAGATTGTCGAGAACATGGTCAAAGGAGATATTGTCGCAAAATTTCAAGCATTTGATTATGAGATTGACGATTATTGCGAAAAAAAGAAATTCAACAACAAGAAGCTAGGTGTTCATGGCGAGATTGATTTGTTTTTAGAAAATGGTGATATTGCTATTTTGATTGAAATCAAGACCACTCTGGAAACGAAAGATGTTCGCAAACATATAGATCGTCTGGAAAAATTTCGACTTTACGTTGATGCAAAGGGCGTTGACAAACGCCATTTCATTGGGGCGGTTGCTGGTGCTGTCATCGAAGGTGAAGCAGAGGAATTCGCCCATGAAAACGGAATCTATGTCATCGTCCAATCCGGTAAAGCCGTCGACATTGTTACGCCGCCAGAAGGATTCGTTGCAAAAAAGTGGTAATCGGAACGTGGTGGAGTATTGTACTGCCGAGCCGTCCGTCGCCATGGGCGGCAATCCCGACAGGCAGGGTATCGACCCGGTCACCAGCGCTCCCTATGCCCGGCTGCATCCGGTAGATTTCAGAGGCGAGGATGGAGTGCTCTACGAAGCTGGAACTCCTATGATCGTATTCCGCAACGCCACCGGCACCATGGGCGGCCAATACGCCCCTCTCTCCATCACCGGACGCTCTAGGCGAAACTCCGCCTCAGCTTCGTAAGAGGCAGTCTCTCGCCGGATAAACCGGCAGCATAAAGCAAACCACGGGCGCTCACAGCTAATGTGAGCGCCCATTTTTTATATGGGACAGCGGGCTTCCTTGCCATGGGACAGCGGGCGATCCCATGGCAGGACGCCCGCGGTCCCATGGCATTTCCTTCGCCGAACGATTGACAGTCCGGGTATTGAACGTCAACGCGGGGCGCAACGAAAAAATCCTTAATAAAATGCGCCCAAAGTTCTGGTGAACTTACTTCAGAGAATGCCGATAAATATAAAGATTACGCACAGATGTTGTAACACTTGAGACCGGGAAGGAAATGCAACTTGTTTTTCTATCCGTTCCTTTAAAAAGGGGAAAACCATGAATGATATCAAAACAGGCGTCAAATTAATGGCTTCATTTTTGCTCGTCTGCATGTTAACGGCAATCCTGGGGATATATCAGATCAACAGGCTTGGCGTAATAGAAAAGCAAGGAGTAGAGTTGTACGAAAAAGGAGTTGTTCCTTTGGGTCTGCTGGTCCGTACCGCTGAACAGGCGACTTTGATGAGGGTATATGCCCGCGAAATCCAGAACGCGAAAACACCCGATGAACGCGCCACGGCCATGAGATCCATAGATGAAAGCAACAAACTTCTGAAAGACCTTATTACCCAGCAGATCGCCAGTACCGGCGTAGCTGAATTAAAAGCGTCCATGAATGATTTACAGATAAACATCGACGGTTATACCAGCGAAATGCGCACATACGTTGCCGACCTCAACAGGGATCCGTCCGCTCAGCCAAGCAATGAATCAAGGAGGGCTGCCGCCGCAATCCCGGAAATCAGCAACAAAGTCATCGAGCAAAAGCGCGAAGCGTCCGAAAATTTGTCAAAAGAAAGCCAGAAGGTAGCGGAAAGCGCGAAGCGCGCCACCGTAGTGCTTTTGGTTGTGGTTCTTGCACTTTCAATAACTCTCGGTTTATACCTGACAATTTCCATCACCAGCCCCCTGAATATTGTAGTTAACGAGCTTTCCAAAATGGAAAACGGCGACCTGACCATCCGCACAAACCTGGTACGCGGCGACGAGCTTGGAACTCTGGCAAGAGCTATTGACACCCTGTCCGCCAAGTTCCAAAAAATAATGAAAAACCTGCATGTGGATTCAGACACTCTGGCGGGGGCAAGCGAAGAACTTTCCGCGGTGAGCAGGCAAATGGCGGCCGGAAGCGAGAAAACCGTCGTTCAAAGCAACACCGTCGCGAGCACGACGGAGCAAATGGCGGTTAACATAAACGCAATGGCAAGCGGCGCGGAAGAGGCTTCCGTCAACGCAAACGAAGTGGCGGGCGCGGCGGAGCAAATGAGCGTAAATATGAATACGGTCGCCGCCGCCGTGGAAGAGATGGGCGTAAGTATCAACAATATAGCAAGCAATGCGGACGACGCGCGAAAGGTTGCCACAGAGGCTGCCGGCAAAGCAGCTAACGCGACGGAGGTTATGAACAAACTTGGCTTTGCCGCGAAGGAAATCGGACAGGTAACCGATGTGATAAAGAAAATTGCGGATAAAACCAATCTTTTGGCGTTGAACGCCACTATTGAAGCGGCGAGCGCCGGCGAGGCAGGCAAGGGATTTGCCGTGGTCGCGGGTGAAATCAAGGAACTGGCAAACCAGAGCGCCCAAAGCGCCGACGATATCGCCCGCCGTATAGAAGGAATTCAGGTCGGCACAAATGACGCCGTTACCGTGATTAACGATGTGACCGACATTATCACCAAAATAAACCATTCCGTGGAAGCGATAGCGGGCCATGTTGAACAGCAAACCAGGGCAAGCAATGAGATAGCCAACAATGTTACGCAGGCGAACATCGGCGCAAAGCGTGTGGCATCCGCCATTGGCGAGGTGGCGAAAGGCGCGAACGACGTTTCAAGGAACGCGAGCGAGGCCGCAAAGGGCGCAACGAATGTCAGCCAGAATGTCGCGGGCATGAGCGATGTCGCAAAACACACTGCTGACGGCGCAAATCAGGTCAACCAGTCCGCTTCTGATTTGAGCAGGATCGCGAGCGATTTGAAGAGTAATGTAAATCAGTTCAGGGTGTGACGGCGCAATGGGCGTGCCGCGTGATATTTTTATGCACGAACTTGCTTGCTATCTGATTAATCTGGACCGCAGCCCGGAACGCCTTCAAACGATGGATGCCCGTCTCAAGGCGCTCGGCATCGGCTATCAGCGCATTGCCGCCGTGGACGGGCGGACGGCGGCATTCTCATCACGCGAATGCGATACGCGGAAATATTGTCTGTCGCACGGAAGATATTGTGTGGAACCGACGGAAATAGGCTGCTACATGAGCCATGTCAAAACACTTTTTGAATTTTCCCGCAATTCTTCCGCGTCGCACGCATTGATTCTGGAAGACGATATAGAATTCTCGCCGGATTTTCCATGTCTGTTGCGGCGCCTTCTTGACGCGGCCGATAAATGGGATGTAGTAAAACTGAGCGGCGTTCACGGCGGCGGGAAATGGAAGGTGCTTTCGTTGCTTCCGGCATATTCCATGGTCGCCAATTTTTTTCGCCAGACGCACTCGGGCGCCTATTTGGTCAACCAGCGCGCGGCGAAAGCCTATACGGAAAAATTGCTTCCGATGTTCGTTCCTTATGACCACGAATTTACAAAGTATTGGAAGTACGGCGTTCGCGGATTCAGCGTGCATCCGTTTCCCGTAACTATCGCCGACCGTTCGGCTTCAACGATTGATTATACGCGCGTGCAAAAGAGCGTTTGGTGGAAAAGAGGGCCGACTCTTGCATACCGCGGCTATATTGCAACGCGCCAGTTCCTGCATGTGCTGACAAGCGGCGCGTTCCTCGCCCGGATATTTAATCAATGCAGTAAACTTCTGTCGTAGCCATGGGATCGCGGGCGTTGACATGGGATCGCGGGCGCAGCCATGGGATAGCGGGCGCTGACATGGGATCGCGGGCGTCCTCGCCGGCGTGACATGGGGCAGCGGACGTCCCGTCCGCGGTTTAATAAATAAACGCGGGCAAAGCCCGCTTCAATCGATGGGCGCGATAAATCGCGCCCGTTTTTGTTTATTAATACGCATGCGAGACGCATGCTATCCCATGTCACGCCGGCGAGGACGCCCGCGATCCCATGTCAGGGACGCCCGCGATCCCATGTCAGGACGCCCGCGATCCCATGTCAGGGACGCCCGCGATCCCATGGCTACGACAGAGCAAACGGCGTTCAAACGCCCTGTAAGGCAAGGCAACATGGTGTAGTGCTTTATGATCGTTTCCTGCCGTTTAACTCGCGGCTACACTATGCCCGATTCTTCAAACAGTTTCACCGCGCCTTCCGGGTCTTCCACGCGCAGAACGACATAGGCGCGCGCCTCTTCCTGCGCGACAAATGCGTACAGATATTCCACCTGCACATCGTTGTCCGCGTACAATTTCAGCACCTTCGCCAGACTACCAGGCTTGTCCGCCATTTTAACCGCTACCACCGGAGTTATTGACGCGACCCAGCCATTGCTCTTCAAAAGATCGAGAGCTTTTTGGGGTTCATCCGCGAGAAAACGCAATACGCCGAATTCCGACTTGTCAGCGACCGTAAACGCCTTCAGATCGATGCACGCGTCGGCAAGCGAGGTTGTGATTTCCGACATTGCTCCGGGTTTGTTTTCAACAAATACAGATACCTGTTCCAGAATCATCTTTTCGCTCTCCTTATATCTTCCGCCTGTCGATAATGCGAACAGCCTTGCCTTCGCTGCGCGCGATTGTCCGCGGCGCAACCAGCGTTACTTTTGGCGAAATGCCAAGCATCCCCTTGAGGGCCGACAATAAACCGCGCTCTTTCTTTTCAATGAGTTTCACTTCGTCGGAGAACATTTCACTTGTCATTTCGACCTGCACCTCGAACGTATCCGTGTGATGCACGCGGTCGAGGATGATGACGTAATTGGCCGGATAGCCCTGCGACAGCAGCACTGTTTCGATCTGCGACGGGAATACGTTTACGCCCCTTATAATGAGCATGTCGTCGGTGCGCCCCATCGGTTTTGCCATTTTGACGAGCGTACGCCCGCACGGGCACGCCTCGCGCGTCAGCACGCAAACGTCGCGCGTGCGGTACCGCATAAGCGGGAACGCTTCTTTGGTGATGCTGGTAAAGACCAGTTCTCCCCTGCCGCCATCGGGCAGAACCTCACCCGTATCGGGATTGATGATTTCAGGATAAAAATGATCTTCGTTTACATGCATCCCTGCCTGTTCGGAGCATTCAAAGCTGACGCCGGGGCCGGTTATTTCCGTGAGGCCGTAAATATCATAAGCCTTGATGCGCAGGCTTTTTTCAATGTCACGGCGCATCTCTTCGCTCCATGCTTCCGCTCCAAAGATGCCCGCTTTCAGCCTGATTTTTTCGATAAGCGCCGCGTCGTTAATCGTCTCCGCTAAAAACGCCGCGTACGATGGCGTGCAGCACAGGATGGTTGATCCCAAATCCGCCATAAACTGAATCTGCCGCTCGGTATTGCCGGACGACATCGGCAGAGTCAGAGAACCGACTTTGTGAGAGCCGCCGTTCAGCCCCGGCCCGCCTGTGAACAGTCCATAACCGTAGCTCACATGAACAACATCGTCTTTTGACCCGCCTGCCGCGACTATAGCCCGTGCGCACACGTCATCCCATAGATCAATGTCAGGCTGAGTGTAAAAAGCCACAACGCGCCGGCCTGTCGTGCCGCTTGTAGATTGGACGCGCACGGCATTTGAAAGAGGCACGGCAAGATAACCGTAGGGATATTCGTCCCGCAGATCGTCTTTGGAAGTAAACGGGAGCTTGCGGATATCGTCAATTCCCTTTATATCGCCAGGCTCTACGCCCTTTTCCCGCATTTTTTTTCGGTACGGCTCTACGTTTTCGTAGACATGCCGTACCTGTTTCACAAGCCTCTCGCTCTGCAGCGCCGCCATTTTTTCACGCGGCATCCGTTCGATCTCTTCCTGGTAGTACGCCAACTCTCTGTTCCTTCCTGTTCAAAATTTATGAATATCGGGGTGGGTAGCATATCAATTTCTATTCAAGACTACGAACGAAATTATATGAATATTCTTTTATCCCAGAGTATTTTATTTATCATTGAGTGATCTATACTCCTCTAAACGAAACCAAGACGGGTTGGTTATTGGTTGCAACCGTATATAAAACATGACACAATGATAACATTTGACAACAAAAAGAGGAGTATTTATGTCAGTTCAAGTTTCTACCCGTATAGACGAGGCGACAAAGGAACAGTTTGACAAGATATGCGAAGCCATTGGGACTTCACCTTCCAATGCTATCAGCATGTTCATAAAAGGCGTCATCAACCACAACGGTATCCCTTTTAACGCGACTGTTCTGCCGGGTAAAATTTCCATAATACCGAAAGAGTCCACATTGGATAAAGCCGCAAGGCCGCCTTTTCAATATGAGAGCAAAAATATATAAGCATGGCGTCTCTTTGGGAATTTTCCATCAAATACAGCATGGGAAACCTTCAGTTTGAAGGCGGACTTTATCGTCTGTGTGAGATTATCGAACAAAGTGGTTTTATCGTTTTGCCGATTACACAGCCATATCTTGTTTGCGTAATCGAACTGCCTTTTCTCCACCGCGACCCGTTTGACCGTCTGCTTATCGCCACGGCGAAGGTGGAAAGCATGACCATATTGACGGCGGACGCGAACATTCATAAATATGATGTGCCGTCTGTGTGGTAGGTCCGGGATTTTACCGTCAACCGGAAAGCTGTGATTGTATAATGAAAGATTATCCGAATGTCGAATTTCACCGTCAGGGCTACGGGATGCTCGCAAATCTCAAGGAAAATGATTCGGGCCGACCTATATGTTTTCCAATATCGGAAGGAAGCTCGATTCTGACCGGATTTTGCAACTGCGCTCGAAACAGGAAAAAGAAAGGATGTCCCCATTTTTCCGCCCTGGTTGATATAGCGAGGAAAATCCGGGAAAGAGACGGCCGGTCGGCGGGCGAAACCTACGCCGACAGCCGCTGGTATCGTCTGAGTGAAATTCTGAGCGGGAACGCCCCCGTATTCTGCGCAGACACACAGTTGAAACAGACGCAAAACGGTTCGGATTTCTTTTATGAACTTTCGTCTTCAAAAGGGTTGTTTCTCGCAAAACTCCCGGCTCACTCATCCGAATCCACGCGGTTTCTTGAACGTGTAGGCGTCGCGCCCAATCAGAAAACCGCCGATCGGGCGGCGTTAATCGAAAGATTGGAATCGCTTTTGAGTACCGATGGAGAGAATGCGATGAACAATGCTTTCGACAACCTCACGCGGCGGCAGGCGGCGGAGCAGAGTTTCTGGGGACGGCTCGCCTACCATGCCTGGCGCGAATACGGCGACGCCATGCGTTTCCGCGCGGCATTTGAACCCGCGCGCGGCGATTTCCTTGTACGCTGTTTTAACGGGGAAGAAAGATTCGTTTTCGAAATCGCGCCGCCGCGATCGTGCGTCCGCAAATTTCTATCTTTCCTCGCCGCGGAGTTTCCCGATCAGGCGGATTTGGCGATTCGTTCGACGCCTGCGAAGTCCATTTTTTGCGTGACCCGCAAGACAGATTCCGACATCGAGGTTCGGCCGGCGATTCAGGTAAGCCTGGAAACGGGCGAAACAAAATTATTCAACCTTTACGCTCTCAATAAATTCCGTTACGGAGATTTGATATTCATTCCTGAACTGAATATAACGGCGGCGCTTGAATACGCGGATTCCGCACAGCGTTCTTACGGTCTGGCACCCATGAATCTGAAAAAGAGCCAGGTTCCTTATTTTCTTGATAAACATCGGCAGGCGCTTGAAGACGGTCTTCTGGCGCTGGACGATTCCATGCGTTCGCTTTCCCTCTATCGCGATTTCGATCACATGGAAGTCGCGTTGGATAGACTCAGCCGGAGCTGGTACTGGCTTTCCGTTCATTACGGATTCGGAGACGAGTCGGTTTCTCTAGCGGATATTCTCCAGGCAAGAAAGGAAGGAAAATCATACCTGGAAACCCGCGGCGGCTGGATTGACGTAAACTGCGACGCTTTTCGCGCGCTGGACGGCATTGAAACGCATAAAGGCACAAAAAATAGCGGCAAAAAAGAAAAAAATATCCGGCTTTCGGCCGTTCAGTTTCTGCGCCTGACGGCTTCTTCTGAAAAATCAGTCCGGATTACCGGAGACGGGGAACGCGCAAAAATTCTTGAACGATTGACGACGCTCAAGCCCACCGGGCAATGGGAAGAAGTCAAAGGTTTCATTTCTCATCTGCGGCCGTATCAGGTAAAAGGCGTGGATTGGCTCAGGTTTCTTTTCGAGAACCGGTTCGGCGGTCTCCTGTGCGACGACATGGGTTTGGGCAAGACCCATCAGGCTATGGCGCTGATGGTCTGGCTGCGGGAAAAACTGAAATCGCAAGCTCCTTTTCTGGTTGTCTGTCCGACCACGGTCATAAGCCACTGGGTGAATAAAATCCGCGATTTCGCGCCCGGATTGTCCGCTGTCGCTTATTATGGCGGCAATAGAAAAATCGAGGACGTCAAAGGAAAAATTCTGCTTACTTCTTACGGCGTGCTTCGCAATGACATCGACGCGCTACGAAACATTCCGTTTTCGCTGGCGGTTTTTGACGAGATACAAAATCTGAAAAACCGTGATACTCAAAGCCATCAGGCGGCGGCGCTGCTTCAGGCTGAAGTGCGCGTCGGTTTGACCGGAACTCCCATTGAAAATTCCCTTCAGGAATTGAAATCTCTTTTTGATCTGGTGCTTCCCGGATATTTTGGAAGCGACGCAAAATATGCCGCGGATTATTCGCCGGACGCCGCCGATATGGAATTAACCGCGAGACTCGCCTGGCTGAAAAAACTGATTTCTCCCTTTACTCTGCGCCGCCTGAAAAAGGATGTCCTCGAAGAACTTCCGGAAAAGATCGAGGACGTGCGCACCTGCGGCCTGAGTGACACGCAGGTGCGTCTTTACCGTGAGGCCATTGCCTCAAAAGGAACAGGATTGCTGGCGCAGCTTCAATCTTCATCCGACCCGCTTCCATACATTCATATTTTCGCGCTTCTGAATCTGTTGAAAAGGATATGTGATCATCCGGCGCTTGCGTTGAACCAGATTGAAAATTATAAGGACTACCATTCAGACAAATGGGAATTGTTTCAGGAACTTTTGGCCGAAACGCTGGACAGCGGGCAGAAAGCGGTAGTGTTCACGCAATATCTCGGCATGATCGGCATCATGGAACGGCTGCTTGCCGAACTCGGCGTTCCTTATGTTTCCCTGACGGGCGCAAGCCAGAACCGGGGCGAAATCATCCGGCGTTTCAACGAGGACGCGGATTGCAGGGTTTTCCTGGGAAGCCTTAAAGCCGGCGGCATTGGAAT
>Ga0082212_10006453_pt1 | contig 15764 bp, 9 predicted proteins | sample TergutNt197P3_FD_71548 | JGI IMG/M metagenome (GOLD analysis project Ga0082212, IMG submission 71548) | Neocapritermes taracua P3 segment gut microbial communities from Petit-Saut dam, French Guiana - Nt197 P3 | ecosystem: Host-associated > Arthropoda: Insects > Digestive system > Gut ...
TGAGACTGATCCGTTACACAGATCTATCATGGATGCCTTTGGGGTTTCTGTCCAATCATAGTTACACTGGACGGGATTTCAGGTCAATATACCATGCGCCCCAGAGGGGTTCGTATTGGGTGATATCTTTCGTTGGTATGTCTGACACGTTAATCCCCTTTTTCACTTGTTACCGATATACTCTTGGAGAATTACTCCTGAGACGGGTTGTTTGAGGGTTCCGTCAGCAGTCTGTTCGTGACCTCAATATTCTCTTCACTGTTGTACCCCATGAAGATGACTTTGGCCACACGATTGTGGTTGAACAGGAAGGTGAATTCCTTGCTGAGGTTGCCTTCCGGGTAGAGGCAGCCAATGTAGTCGTAGACTCTGCCTGTGGCGGTGTCGCGTTGCCGCCTGCCGTAGATCATGACTTCTTTGGTGCCTTGTTCGAGAAGGACGACTGTGCCGATGGGGAGGTATTTGTTCATGAGGGTGCTCCTTTGTGTAATTCCTATTTATTCTCGATTAATTTTATAATAACAGCTCTCTCTTCATCATCTTTATTTTTTAATTTTATATTTCTAAAGTCGATTACATTTGATAAGGTACTAAAGATGGCTCTCCATGACTCTAGGAAAACCTGCTTTTCCAATAGAATCATGGTCACGGTATGCTCCATTTCTTTTCCTTTAAAAGTCCTCCATACGACCTTAATACTTAGCATTTTCTCATCCCAATCTAAATGCCAATCGGCATCAAAAACGTTGTTTTGCGAAAAACCATAAATACCTACTCCTGATTTACGCTCTAATAGATCATTGATTATCGCTAAAAAATCGTCCAACAAATCGGAGAATACATATTTCATCGGCAAAGATAATCTTTCTTTACTAATGGTAATGTCTAATATGTCTTCTGGGTACTCAAACGCAATCTCAATAGCATGAGAAATATCAATAGCTGAATTTACCTTATTCTTAGATACTAGCTTCATTTCTAGTCCCCACATAATTCATCAAAATCCTTTTCTTTTTGTGATTTGGTAGTCGCTTGGAGCAGGGAATGCATGAATTGTTCCTGTTTTTCCCGATGGCTTAACATCAACAAAAATATGTGATGCGGGAGTAATTTCACCAGTTTGACTGATCAAGACATTTTTATTACCTTCCGGAGCTAGTATCAGTTTTCTTTCTCCAATTTTTAGTTTCTGTGCTTCACTGATCGCATAGTCTGCGTCAGCTTTTGAGCCAAACCGACCTTGAAGAGTACCTTTATTCTTCTTCGACCTCTGAATAGCATCAGCATCACTCCATTTATATCCATGAGTTCTTTCTGGTTTTCTTGATAATGACGTATCTACTTGATATTTGCATTTATTGTCTAACCCAAATATATCAATCCAGCAATTCGTATCCCTGACATATCCATACAATGTCGGATTCCCACCCACAAGCCCAATCGGGTCAAGTTGTGTATACTGCCCCTGCTCCGGATCATAATATCGGAACCGATTGTAATACAGCCCAGTTTCCCCATCTTCATACTGACCCGGAAAACGGAACGGAACAAAGTCTTTTCCTTCTTGCAGATTGGAGGCTTTTCCAACATCGTATCTCGCACGCCCGTACATATCCAATTCGATAGACCATACCAAACGGCCTTCGCTGTCGTAGGCTTCTTCCGGTACGCCCAGATAATTGGATATGATCGAATAGCTTCCGCTCGGCGTTATCTTGGCGGACGGGGCCAAACTGCCATCTTCAAACACCCATGTGGTGAGGGTTTCCTGTTCATTGCAGGATATTTGGTTCTGGTGCTGGCATTCCCATTCTTCCCATTCATGCAGTAGGGTATCTCTGTCCCAAAGGAACCGAACCGTTTTATCTTGGCTCTCTTTCTTGATCCTTCTTCCCAAGGGATCATACGCGAAGCTGACTCGGCACCCATCCGGCAATGTGACCGCTGAAAGCATCCCGTTTCCGACGTAGGCGTATTCCCATACCTTCCCGCCGCTTTCTTTGCGAATCTGGTTTCCTTCGTCATCGTAAGCGTAGGTTGCTTTCGTCTCCGGAGGGCTGTACTGTGGCCCTTCTTTTTCCAGGAGTTCTCCGTTCTTCCCGTATAACCGGTCGGTTTGCTTCTGGGTTTCATAGTAGTTGTTCATCAAGTCGGGTTGTCTGATGATGTTTTCCATGTTCGTGGGGCTTTGGTGCAGAGATCTGATTAAGTTGCCAAAGGGGTCATAGGCGAAATCAATCCGCTGTTCCGTCAATTGATGCTGAATGGTCTTCAGCCGGTTATTGATATCCCAGCTATAGGTCTTATGCCTCACACTCCTTCTGCCCGTGCGGGCGGTTTCTTCAACGGGTCTTCCTGCTGTGTCGTAGCGTCTGGAGCTTATCAGCTCTCCCGGCAGAACCCGTTTGGTTTCCTGGCCCAGTTCGTTGTAGCCTAACGCCATTTCCCAGACTTGCTCGTTCAGGCCGGCAGCGACTTTGGTGATGTTGCCAACCTGATCATAGCTCTGGCTTATGTCGGCCCCTAAGGAGCTGGTTATGCGGGTTCTTCTGTCAATTGTATCATAGTGGCTGACGACTTCATAATGGCCTTGGGTTTCTGTGATGATGTTGCCGTGTTGGTCGTACTCGTATTGCAGGCGTGTCTGAGCGTTCTGCAGTTCTGTCAATCTGCCGATGGGATCGTAGCCGTATCTGACCCATGTGTGGTCGCTGTATGTGGTTCTCTCCAGTTGTTCCCGGGCGTTGTAGTCGAATCGGGTCCATCTGTTTTCCGGTCTGAGGATCTCGGTGACTCTGCCGGCGATGTCCCGGGTGTAGCGGCGGCTCATACCGTTGAAGAAGGTTTCTTGGATGATGTTGCCTTCCTTGTCCCGCTCCAGGGTATACATGCTGCCGGCTTCGTTGGTGACGCTGAGGAGCTCTTCTTCGGTGTTGTAGCCGTATTGAACCGTTTTTGGGCCTTGGCCTTTGCCGGTATGGTCTTTACCTGCTTGGTTGTTGCCGGTTTGCTCGGTTTTGCTCAGGCTTCCTAAGATGGTATAGGTGAGTTGGGTTTCGCTTTGTTTATCTTTGATGGTGGTGACGTTGTCGTAGGGATCGTACGTGTAGTGGATCTGGTTGCTGTCGGCTGTATTGGCTTTGATGACGCGCTGAAGCGCATCATAGGCATAGGTTTCTTGGCCTCCCAAGGGATTGAGCGCGGTTATGCAGTTGCCTTCTTCGTCGTATGTCCAGGCGCTTATGCTTTTGTCCGGCATGATCAGGCTTTCCACGTTGTGTTGATTGTCATAGGTGATGGCGACCCGGTCTCCCAGGGGGTTTTCTACGGCTTGGAGCAAGCCTTCATAGGTGTAGTAAAGGATCTGGGTACGATTATCGGACGGGGCGCTGTTGGTGGAGACGGTTGTTTTGACGAGCCGGTAGCTGTCGTCATATTCATAGGTGAAGGTTTCCCCTGCCGGGTCAATAGCTTCTGTGAGTTTGCCGATGTCGTTGTGCGCGAAGGTATAAACGACGCCGTCGGCCTCTATGGTTTGGCTCAGCCAGCCGTTTTCGTCATAGGCGTATGTGGCTGTGTTGTTGAGGACGTTGGTGTGTGAGGTAACGTTTTTGTCTTCGTCGTGGGTGTATGTTTCTACGCCGCCGTTGGGATGGACGATTTTCTTAATGAGGTTGTCTTCGTCGTGATGGTATTCGGTTACGGCGCCGACGCTGTTGGTGATTCTGGTATATCCGTCATGGTATTCCAACCGTCCCTCAAGGACGCCGCCGTCGCCCCATGTATGGATGACTCGGGCTTCCAGGTTGTTGCTTTCCCGGTCGTATTCCCAGTAGAAAGAGAGGCCGTCTTTGTCTTCCCGTTGGATCATGAGGTGGTTGTTGTATGTCATCCTGGCCGTTTGGTTAAGGGCGTCTGTGAAGGCGATCATGTCTTGCTGATCGTTGTATTCGTAACGGACAAGGCGTTTCCTGGTTTCGCCTTCGTAGTAGACTTCCTGGATCTGACCGGCTTCATTGCGGGTCAGGGTAAATTCTCTGCCGGTGCTGTCGTTGATGGCTATGAGCCGGTCTTCATCGTCATAGATCATGTCCAGGGTATAGCATGATTCGCCGGATATCCGGGACAGGCGGTATTCCGCTTCTTGCTCTTTCGGCTGTATGAGCTTGGGGACATAATGATAATACCGGTCTTCATCCGTGACATAGAGGATGTATTCTTCTTCTGTGCGGAAGAGAATGAGTTTCTCTTCCTGATTCAAATGCTTATCCCCGATTTCCAACACCGGGAAGGCGGCTCCCCGCCCGTCCGGAAGGAAGACGATCATGCCTTGCTCGGCTTCGTAATATTTCATATAGGTGTCGTATTTGAATTGGACACCGTGTCCCAATGACCCGACATTGGAGGCGTTGTTGGCCCAGATCCACGACCAGTCAAAGGGTATGGGACCCGGGTAGGTGAAGTCGGTATGCTCATACATCATGGTTCCGGTAACAAGATCGACCGGCTCAAATCCCTTTTTGCACATCTTCTGGGAGAGCTTCTGGGAGTAGGGGTTGTTTTTCAGGGGGCCTTGTTTCAGCACCTTGTGGTTGAATTGCTTCAGCGCTTTCGTGCCGAGCTTCTTCGCCCCTTTGAGGGCTGCCCCGGCGGGGGATGCCATGGAGACGACGGTGTAGGCGATCTCCCCGGTTTTCTTTCCGGCGTTATAGGCGGTGACATTGGTGACCAGGTTGTCTCTGGCAAACTTGTCGATTCCGTCTCTGATGCCTTCTACGTTGCCGACGAAGTCGGTTTCTATACCAAACAACGGGCATACTTTGTCAAGGATCATTGCCGGCAGCAAGAGGATGTCGCAGATGACTTCGCCAACGACCCCGACGGCGACCCCAACAACGAAATCTTTGAGCAACACATACCAGGGGATTTTGGGATCCAGCTTATTGGCGACGTCGTCCGCCATTTTATAGATATCGTTCTCGGCGTCTCCGGCTTTCTTGGCCAGCAGGTACATCTTTTCGATGGGGATTCTCTCTTCTTTGGCGATGCTTTTATCCATCTTAAAGGTAAAATAATCCACATTGTGCTTCTTGGCGAGTTCTCTTTCTTTTTCCGCGGCCCGGCTGTTCATTGCGTCGGTATCTATGTAGAATCCCGTGCCGGTGGATGAGCATACGTTGGACATTTCGGTGAAAGCATCCCGTATGGTCGGCAGGCTTCCTTGGATGTCGTTGTGGAGGGTATCATATCTTTTCGCGGCGGATTCGAGATAGTTGGCGAGGGCTTCGCACCCTTCGTTGATGGTTTTGAAGCTTGCGTCGCTTTTGTTTCTGACTTCATCGTCCCATTTGGCTCTGAACGCGTCCGAATCATCGCCGCCCCAATGGGTCCTAAGGCTGTCAACATTGCCGTTCAGTTTGCTCATGAAGTTGCGCCGTTCGTCGGCGTTCTCTCTGAGTTTGTCGGCGACGGTTCTCATATCTTGGGTGTCTATTCTTATTTTCATCTCTCGTGTGCTCCCCTCTTCTTGGTAGATATCTTTTCGCGATTTATCAGATGTCTTTTCGTGATTTTGCAGATATTTTTTTGATTTAACAGCTGTCTTTTCGGATCCGGATTAATCGAATTCGAGTTTGATGACTTCCCCTGTGTTTTCGTCCCCGATATTCGCGTATTCGACGATTTCGTATCCCATGACAACATTGTTCATGAGGTAAGCGACAAAGTTAACAAACGTGCCGGTGAACCCTTCGCCGCCTTCTTCGGGATAATTGTTTTTCACAAAATTCTTAAAGGCCGGCTTGACCCTTTCGGCTGATTTCCCTGTCCATGTGTCCAGCCGCTTCATGGCGGTTTTGTCGGTTTCCAATGAGTTGTTGAACTGTTCTATCAGGGTTGCCATATCGTTGGCAATTTCCTCAACCCGGTCGGTATCAACTTTCATATCTTTACTCATGGGGTGGTCTCCTCTTTATTAGAATCGTGCGGAGAGGCGGGCGGTTGAATCGGGCGGTTGAATCGGGCGGTTGAATCGGGCGGAGAGGCGGAACCGACAAGTTCCGACCCCCTCTCTGCCTAGTATCACAAAGCTTCAAGTATTCAGGGGGCTTTTACAAAAAAGAGCTTCCGACATCGATATTGCCTCTTTCCACACCCTCATAGGCATCCGCAACATCATCACGCAAGAACCGGACATATTCCGTGATCATGGATTCATATTCCTCAAAGTATTGGTTGGCAAACGCTTTGTATCCCTCTAGCGTTTCATCCGCAGCTTCGCCTTCCCAGGCCGCAGATAGGGCCGCCATTTTTTCCTGGCTCTCGTTCAAGGTATCTCTTAGCCTGTTGTTGAGGGTCTCAATCTCTCCGGCAATCGAATCGACTTGTGTCGTATTGAGCTCGAGGCCGTTTCCTAAATCGGACATGAGGATCACTCCTTTCCTGACTGTGCTCTAACTGCCTGTTGGCAGATTTTTGATCTGGGATGTATTGGAATCTCGTTGGCCGGAATAGTTTCCGCCTTGGGTGCACAGCGTCTCACCGGCAGCTTTCAATTTGTCCACCATGGTCTTTAGCTGCGTACAACATTCTGTAATTCTCTCGACAAACGCGGCGTTGTCTTCTCCCTTCCACGCCGAGCCCATTGTCGTGGCTTTATCAAGTAGGCTTGCGCGAATATCTTCGTAAGTTGTCGCTAATCCGTCAATGTCTTTGCCTACGGCAACAAGTTGTTCCGGAGCGACTTTGAATTGTGCCATTTTCTTATCTCCTCTCGTTTTGTCTCGTTTTGTCTCGTTTCTCGTTTTGTCTCGTTCTAGGATCAATCGTCTTCTTCCTGCTTCGCGGACCAGAGCAATTTGACTCTGACAGCTTTGCCTTTGCGCATCACATATCCGAAACCGCCCGGCACCTCCTCTCTCATATCCTGGGTGATTTTGTTCGCTTCCATATGGAATTGGGCACTGATACCGCTGCCGACCCAGATGCCGTCTTTGGCTTTGCCCGCCGCAACATGTTGCTTATACCAGGCGGTTGTGGCTGTTGATGACATTTTACGGAGGTCTTCCCCTAGGATGATGATGATGTTATATTTCGGATCTCCTCGCTCCAGAAGGGCGGCAAGTTTCTGTTTGAGGATCTCTTCAGATTTCATGGCTTCTTGGAGGGGGGTATAGGAGGTGATGATGATGACTTCGGGTGTGAAGGGTTCCGGCTCGATGTTCTGTTCCAGAGCCTTCTTATAGGTATTGTTTCGGTAGAGCAGCATGTCAAAAAGGTCTTGCATCACGGATTCACAATCACCGGGCTGGGTGGCGTATGTGAAGGACGTGGTGTCTTTGTCGGCTAAGGTCCCGGGGACATCGATGACGGAGACCTTGATCCCACACTGTTGAGCGATGAAGCAGGCCAGATCATAGAGAAAGTGTTTGGCTTCGTCGTTGGTGGATAGGGCCAGGGTGATGTAGGATCGGCTAAAGGGATAGGCATGAACTTTTAGGGAGTCACATTCGACACCTATAGGGATGGCGAAGGGGTTGTGGGTGTGTATGTGTTTTGACAGGAAGGGAGCATTCACGACCTCAGGCAACAGAGGGACGCCGGGAGCGGGGTCTCCTTGCCAGCTTTGGCTCAGAATCCGGCTTTGGTTCCTGATGAAGGTGAAGGGGATGGGTTCGTCCGTGATATGGGCGATTTGGAATTCGTAGAGTTCGTCGAGTTTGACGAGTCCTCGGCCTTTGTGTTTGGCGGGCAGGAGACCTTCTGTTCTGCCAACGACTGTTGAGTAGTCTTTCGGGTCGTTGAGCTGAAGCGTGAACAATTGTTTGAAGTTCTGCAGCAGGTTGAAGCGGATAACGTTAACCCCCAAAGCTGTCAGGATGAAGTAGATGCCGTATTTGGTTCCTTCCCGGGAGAGATATGTGACGTCACTGATGCTTTTATCGTAGAGTTCGGCAAAAGCCGAATAGTTGTTGATTACGACGATAATGTTTGGCATAAGAATTAACGGTTTGGGGATCAACGGATTGGGGTTGGGGTTCGTGCTTACACCAAGGTTGGCTTTGATATAGGAGCTGTAATCGCCGCCGTAATCGGCGAAGGTTTTTTTCCTCTTGATGACTTCTTCGTTGAGCATTTTGAAGAGGTTGTTGATTTTTTCTTTTTCGAAGGAGAGGGCTACATCTCCCACATGGGGGGCTTGAGTAAAGGCTTGAAGTGTCTCGGCGGAAAAATCAAGGAGGTAGAAGGTGACTTCCTCAGGGGTGTGATCCTGCATCAGGGAATAGATGACGGTGTTGAGGAATGATGTTTTGCCGTTGCCGGCGGATCCGTAGACGACCACATTGCCTTCGGCGGAGATGGGCAGCGTCAGGGGGCATTGGCGCTGACGGGCGGGGTCGTCGTATTCGCCGATTATGGGATTGAGGGTGTAGCGTTGGCTTTTATCCACAGGATATTTGGTTTTTGTGTCCTTGAGAAGGATGGTTGGGTCTATGGGTTCGAGCCAGAGGGGGCGGATCTTGATGTTTTCCTCGGCGGCAATGGTTCTGAGGTATTCTGTGATGGCGTCCAGTTGTTTGGGAGGATTGGCATTCTGTCCTTTTCTGTTGTCCGGTTTGGCTGCGCGGATGGGACGGCCGTTCCTGTCTATGATCACAATGCTGTCGTCTTTCTCGACAATGACTTTCTCGGAGGGATAGTATGGGGCTCCGGCCCAGGCGGATTGTCCCATTTCGAAGAGCTCGTTATAGCCTACTTGCAGATAGAACCGGCCGGTATCAACGAGTTCGGCGGCGTCGGGACGTTTGAGCATATCTTGGCTGTCGGCTTTATCCTGGACTTTCAGGCAGACTCTGAAACGGGAGTTGGACCATATCTGGTCATCAACAACGCCGGCGGGTTTCTGCGTGGCGAGGATGAGATGGACGCCTAAGGAGCGGCCGATTCGGGCGGCACTGACGAGTTGGGACATGAATTCCGGTTGCTGGGTTTTGAGTTCGGCGAACTCGTCTGAGATGATGAACAGATGTTGCAGAGGTTCGGTTACGGTTTGTTCCCGGTAGAGTTTCTGGTATTTATAGATGTCGATGTTGCTGATGTTAAGCCGTTTGCTTGTTTCGGCGAAAATGGCTTGGCGGCGTTTGAGTTCGCTCTGGATGGATACGAGTGATCTGTTGATGGCGTTGCCGTCCAGATTGGTGATGATGCCGGCGGTATGGGGTAAGTGCTCGAAAGATTTGGCCATGCCCCCGCCTTTGTAGTCGATGAGTATGAAGGCCAATTCGTCGGGATGGTAGTTTACGGCCAGGGACAGGATGTAGGTTATGATGAATTCCGATTTGCCCGAGCCGGTCATGCCGGCGACGAGGCCGTGGGGGCCGTGGAATTTTTCGTGTAAGTCGAGTTTGAAGAGTCCGCCGAGGGTGTCAACACCGACAGCCGCTTCCAGGGATTGGGTGGGATCGTTGTCCCGCCAGCGTGTGAGGGGGTTCAGGTGTTCGATTTTCCCGACACCGAAGAGACCCAAGAAGGTTATCATCCGCGGCAAACTGTAGGCGTTGGCAAAGGTGTCGAGTCGGATTCGGGAGAGCTTGACACTGAGGGCCGTGGGATCGGCGGCGAGATAGATATCAGGGGTGAAGGTGTTGAAACGACCTGATTTGTCGTCTTTGTCGAAGATTTTTCCCTTGGGTTTGGCCTGGGAAGCAGATGCCCCCTGATTCGTGTTGGTTTGGCCGGTTCCGCCTGCCCCGAAGGTTCCGGTTCCGTGTGCCGGTCCCGGCCCTGTGAGTTCTGCCACAATGCTGCATTCTTTGGGCAGATTCCCTAACTGGTTGTAGAAGGTCAGAACGCTTATGTGGAGATTCTTTTTTTGCGCATAGATCTGTTTGAGCATGTCGGCTCTCAATGAAAGGGTTTTGCTCAAGGAGAAGATGATATAGTAGGGTTCGACGTTTCTCACGTCGTTGATTCGAGCACGGTGTTCGATTTCTTTCTCAAGATAGGATGAGATCTCTTTGACTTCGCCGGGGGTTGTGGCTATGAAACGGGTGGTGTTATCGTTGTCCCAAACGTGGGGAAGCCACTTGGTGAAGTGGAAGTCGCGTTCTTCTTGCGGGTCGTAGAGGAACACGAGTTTGATCTCATCATAACTGTAAAGGGCCGCGATCTGGAAGATGAGGCCTTTCGCGAATTCTTTGATTTGATGGCGGTTGCCAACGTAGCCGGATATATAGTCTTCATACAGGGACAGGGTGATGGGAATGTTGTATAGCTCTTTGGGAGCCTCACATAAGGCGTAGAGGTCTTTCTGGAGGTCGTCTTCCTCGACGGCGAACCGGCGTTGTGAGTATGAGATGTTGGCGGAAAATTTCCCGTTGCCGGTCCCTATCCGGAGTTTCAGGAAATTGTCTTGGCCGGGTCCCCGTTCCCAGAGGTTGCGCTTCATCTCTTGAATTCTGGATATGCAGTCGTCAAGGGGGACATACGTTTCCCGCAGGATTTCTTCTTGTTTGGCGCATTCCTCTTTGAAGGTGGTTTCCAGGCGGTTCAGGTATTCTTTGTATTTCTGTCGTCTGAGATCGTCTTTTTCCTTTGCGCGTTTCTTGTCGTGCTTTTTGGTGAGGGTTGGCCATAACACCGAGCCGAGCAACATGCTGGCTGACATGAGAAGGGTTGGGGTCGCACCGGCAAGGTTGCCTCCACCTAAGGCGGTCGTGACAGTAAAAGCTGTCATAACAACGGACGTCATGCCCATCGTCAGGGCGGGGCCTAACGTGAGCATGCGGGGGGTTTCTTCACTGACAGCGCCCGGAGGCGGCGAATCCACCGTGTAGGTGGGTTTTTCGATATCCCGGTTGAATTGAGGGGATCGGTAAAAGGTGCTGAATGCCATGGTGTCGTATTCTTCGACGGTATTATCGCTGTAATGATCCTGTTCTGTGGGCTTGATCGCGGGTTTCGTGAAGGGTTTGATCTTATTGGTGGTCACATGAACATCGTTGTCCGGGGTATTGAAGGCCAAATAATTCTTCCCTATGATGACCTTGAAGCCCATCATGACAGAGATCACATCGCCGGGGCTGAGGTTCTGTTGTTTCACCCGTTTTCCGTTGACGAAAGTTCCGTTGGCACTGGTATCGTCAATGCTCCATTGCCCTTGTATGTAGCTCAATTGGGCGTGGGATCCCGAGACATATTCATTGGGGATAATGATGTCGTTGCCTTCCAAGCGTCCTATCCGGAGGGTGGTGTTCGTTTCGCACCAGTATTTCTTATATATTTGTCGATCCAAGGTTACGGGTTCCGCATAGAGCATGGTTTTTTCGCCGGCTGCTTCGGCGGTTTTCCTTATGACCATAGAATATCTGTGTAAGGGTTCCAAAACGGCGTTGCGCACAGGCTGGCCTTTGTCATCTATGAGAATCGCTTTTCTGTTGGATTTGATGACCCATTTTCCGTTTTGCCCTTCGATATCAATGAGCTTTACGGAACTGTCTGTCGTATCATTTAAGGCGTATTGACCGATAATCTTTTCTGGCAGGGCAATTGAATGGATCCTTCTTGGGGTTATTAGGGTGACTATCATTGGCTTCCTCCCTCCGTCTTGGAGTGACTTGACCCACATTCTCCATAAATTCACAATATTCTCTTTTTATTGACGGATTCCTTCTTGTGTGAAAATTCTCTCAAAATTCGACAGCTGACCGCAACCGATCAGCGCTGTTCCCCTTTGTAAATGCGGTCTTTGACCGCAAGTATCCAGTATTCAGTATTCAGGATTCAGAATGTGGATTTTCTTGTTTTTTTATTGATGTTGTTGCAACCTAAGCGACTAATATTTTGTCACATTAATCCTGCAATTGGGCAAGGCTTCTTCAAGGTCATTTATCTTCTCTTCTGTAAGCCCGCGGGAAGATATCGTCAATTGCTTCAGATTAACCAGTCCTTTTAGACCAGAAATATCGTTGATGTTGTTTGATGATATATCCAATACTTTCAACCCAACCAAAGACCTTAGGGGTGAGAGATCACGAATGGCGTTATTGCTTAAATCCAAGGAAGTCAAATTTGTAAGTGTTCCTAAAGGACCAACGTTGCTTATTCTGTTTAGACTCAAGTCCAAAGCTTCTAAGTCCTTTAATACTTGCAGAGGTGTGACATCGCTAATGTTGTTAAAGTGAAGCACTAATTCTTTGACATCCTCTGGAATCTGCCCGTTATCAATCATAACCGCCAGCTGCTTGTCTGATAAATTCAAAGCGCGATAATCAAGACTCGTCGATTTTGCTCTGATAGGAAAGTTTGGGGCACTCTCTGTTTGTTGCGGTACAACCGACTCAGAATTGTGTTCGGATGCAGGTAAGGTGTCCTCTTCCTCTATCCCATTTGAATAAATCAGTATGGGTTTTGTGGGTTCCACTTTAGAATTCGAAGCGCTAAGATTAAGATACATGAGAATACTGGCACAAATTGCCAATCCCAACACAAGGCAAAATCCAGTTATTTGATAAAACTTCCCTTTCTTCCCCCTTCCCTGCCTCGGCTTGGTTTCCGCTCCGACAACGTCCATGAGTTTGGCAACACCTTGATTATCGTTGTCTGGCTGCCGCAATTCATCACCCTCAACTTCAGAGGAGAATAATTCTTTAGGCTCTGTTTGCTTGGCCTTATCCGTATGACAAGTTTGCTCTGTCAATAATGAAGGAATCAGCCGCAATGTTTCATCTAACCCCGTCACATCCTGATAGTTCCTATTTCCTTCACAGGTTTCTAGTGCTTTACGCATTTCGGTGGGGCAAGTGAAACGATCCAGGCTCTCATAAGCACAGGCTCTTAGAACAATCTCGTTAAGACCTGTTGCGATTTGTTTCAATTCTGGTACTTGTTCACCACGCCTACGTAACCGCATAGCTTCGTCAAGATGTCCAGGCAATATCGGTTGCGGGAATACCGGCAGGAATGGAAAGCGATTCCGGTTAAGAAGCGTATACATAAGGATACCCAATGAATAAATATCGGCACCTATGTTGTATTCGTCCCCTCTGAACACTTCTGGCGCCATATACTCGTCTGTGCCTTTTCTGGACAACCCAGGTATGTTTCGATCCAGTCTCCGGGCCAGGCCAAAATCCCCAAGCTTATAGTCACCATATTGAGAAACAAAAATGTTATCGGGTTTGATATCTCGATGAATAATATTTTTCATCTCGCACAGTTCCAAAGCCCGGCATATGTGTATACCAAGCTTAATAACGTCACTTATTGATAAAGGGCTGTCTTTCATTTGTTTGGGAAGACTATTTAGAAGTTCCATTCGGATCAGAACATCCCACCCCAACTCGCTGGCTTGGGGTTTATCTTTTCGTGATTTGCGTGTCACGGGAAAGCCATGTCGTTCGATTATTTGATAGTCCTCAATACAGACAATATGGCTGTTACCACGGAATTCACTCATCATCTCGATTTCTCCAAGGATATCTGTCACAACTGCTTCAAAGAAGTTGCGAATGGAGGATTCGTCCATCCCTTCGTTCTCCATTCTATGTATCTCGGACTCATTATTTGGTATTGAGATGATTTTCGTCGCCGCGAAATAAGCCTTGTGACTCTCCGGACATTCGTTATCCAAGAATTCTTTCCGGCAAATTTTATAAACCGTCCCATAAGATCCTTGGCCAATTAACGATACAACTTGCCATGCCCCCCATAAGGGTTCGTATTTAAAGATGGCATCTTTCGCAACGTCAGGCATTCTATTCTCCTCTTAGCGCTTCACCTTTTTGATTCCGCTTCTTTCACATCTTTTCCGCCCCATGTGTATTCTTGCAAAGAGTTGATCGTTAACTTCTTGGCACTGCTGATAGCTCTCACATCTATTTCCATATAGGAGGAACTCTCCGGTGACATATAGGGTCCTCCTTCGATACCAGGCGAATAGAATCTTAGCATGGCTTTGTATTCTCCACTTGCCTTTGAGTCCACTAATTCGCTGACGATAAAAGTATCACTTGCGAAATAGCCCATGACCATCATGTGTTTTCCCCCATAATTGCTGAATTCAATGAATTCATTCCCGAGCGTCCAGCACCCCTGAAGCGTCTGCCAAAGAAATTTTGTGGCTTCCCCATCAGGTAGCGCCGCAATAGCGTCGGTTATGTTCGTAATTTTTGTGCCCTGAAGGATTATTTCATTTATTGGCTCACTGATAACTCTTTCTTCAAGAGGGTTTTTCGTTGTGAAAACCCCGTTCCTCATAACAAAGGCATATGAAACCTCTTTGGTTCCTTTCTGACCCTCCTGTTCCACCTCTGTTGTGTTCAAAGTACGACTGTTATCCTTCTTTGTTTCTGTTTCAAAATCAATATCTTCGTCTATCTCGCATTCCCCATCTAGGATTACATTAAGGTACGGCTGAATAAGAATCATCTTAATCCGAACGCCGTCATCTAGAGGGCTCTCATCATACTGGGGGTCTTCAGTATTGATCCACTCGTTTTCTGACACGATGTGCTCCACCGTGATGTTATATTTCTGGGCAATTTTCTGAAGCGTCTCCCCTTTTTTGGATATATACTCAATATTAACTGGGGTTCCATTGATCAAAGCTTTTAAAGCCTCTTCTCTCTTCATGATTGTTACAGAGCGGCCCTTCACCCTCACAACATCAACGTCTTCTTCATAATCGACAGATGAAACCGTTATGGATTTGGCCTTCGCGAAATCTGAATAATACTTTGTCAGATCATCCAATGTCAACTGAGCTTCCTCTTGGCTGGATAAGACAATCTCCGTTTGTCCGTTTACACTGATACAATAGCCCTCCTGAAGACCCAGGAAAAGATAAGCAGAAAGCCCCGCCGCAAGTATGAACACAGCCGCTAAGGACAGCATCACAATCAAAGGCGCCTTTCCCTTTGTATTAGATTGTTTGGTTATGACATCGTCTGCCCATTGGCTTGGCCCATCCTCTTTTTGACCCGAAACGTCCTCATCTTGTAATGAACCGGCCATATTCTGTGATGAAGCATAGCCCTCAACAGTTCCTTTTGAACCATCATTCTCCGTCTCGGAGAACACTTGAGATAACAAGTGCAGCGTTTCTCCTTGTTTTGATGATGAATTTGGGATGGCTTCCCTATTTCCTTGCACACTTGGCGTGCCAAGCTTCAGATTATTGGGCTCTGTGATCAACTCGTCCCCTTCAGCCGTGGCTATGGCCTGCAGAGCCTTGCTCATATCCGATGAACAACCGAATCGTTCTTCACGATTGAAGGCGCAAGCCTTTCGGATAATGGCATTGAGACTGGGGCTGACTCCTTTTAAATCAGGTATTGGTTCCCCACGCATTCGCCTACGCATAGCGTCATCGCGGTGATTTGGCAAGATCTGTTGAGGATAGTCGGGGAGAAACGGCATTCTATTTTGATTGAGAAGGCTATATAGAACTATCCCCAACGAATAGATATCCACACCGGCGCCGTACCGCTCGCCTCTGAACACCTCCGGAGCCATCGTCGAGTAAGTGCCCTTCTTAGAGAGCCCCGACATGGTGCGTTCAATTTGCCGGGCTATGCCGAAATCGCCAAGTTTGTATTCGCCATACTGTGAAACAAAAATATTTTCAGGTTTGATGTCCCTATCCCAAGTTTCGGCAAACCCTGCCCAAAATGCATCAAAAACCCCTCAAAAACAATTCCTCAAACCCGAAACCCCTTGATTTTCCTGATGGAAGATGCTGAAATCATGATGTAGTGACCTAATAT
>Ga0082212_10006454_pt1 | contig 15764 bp, 15 predicted proteins | sample TergutNt197P3_FD_71548 | JGI IMG/M metagenome (GOLD analysis project Ga0082212, IMG submission 71548) | Neocapritermes taracua P3 segment gut microbial communities from Petit-Saut dam, French Guiana - Nt197 P3 | ecosystem: Host-associated > Arthropoda: Insects > Digestive system > Gut ...
CAATCCATACGCGTGAAGGATGTCGGCAGTGTGATAGAATATTTCTCGCCGCCAAGCATCGAACACGAGAACCGTCAACGCGTCATCTCCATACAGTCTTCGCTTTATGGCGTAGCTTTAGGGCAGGTGGTGCAGGAAATCAACGAAATTTTAGATATAACAGAATTACCAGTAGGTATAACTGTTGCCATTGGCGGTAACGCTGAAGAACAATCCGATTCGTTTAAAGATTTGGGAACGCTTCTTATACTGATTATCGTATTGGTATATATTGTCATGGCCACACAGTTTGAATCGTTACTTATGCCCGCGATTATCATGCTCTCCATTCTGTTTGCCTTCACGGGCGTATTCCTAGCGCTGTTCTTCACCAATACGGCTTTGGGACTGATAGCGCTCATCGGCGCTATCATGCTGGTGGGTATCGTGGTGAAAAACGGTATTGTGATGGTCGATTTCACCAACCTCTTGCGAGAGCGTGGATTATCAGTCAGTCAGTCAGTTATCGAAGCAGGCAAATCACGTCTGCGTCCTGTGATGATGACCACCCTGACCACCATTCTGGGTATGTTACCGTTAGCAATCGGTTTCGGTGAAGGTTCTGAGATATGGCAACCGATGGGTATTTCCATCATCGGCGGATTGACCTTTTCCACGTTGTTGACGCTCATTGTCGTACCTGTCGCCTATTCAATCTTTGTAGGCAGCGGCAAACGTAAAAAACGCAGGATTATTCAGGATGAAGATTAAGAAAAGATGGATAGATTAGCGATTTTCGTATTAGTAATAACATTCAGTAAAAAAAGTAATAACAAATAAAAAAAAACATGAAAGCAGTATTTATTGCCTATAATCAGGCGCTCACCGAAGCGGTGAACAGTATCTTAGACCGCCTTCACATACGCGGTTATACGAAATGGGGCGATGCACAAGGGCGCGGAACCTTCAGTGGCGAGCCGCATTTTGGTAACCATACATGGCCTGCTATGAACTCGGCCATCCTTACTATAATTGAAGTGGAAGCGGTAGAACCATTGCTGGCAAGCCTCAAAATATTAGATGCCAAGGCTGAACAGCAGGGACTGCGGGCTTTTGTTTGGAATATAGAAGGAATAATTTAATAAAGGTTATAACAATGAAAAGAGTTTTTGTAAGCGCCATAATCATAGCCTTAACTGTGTGTGGGTTACACGCTCAGGATGTTAAAATCGGTGTCAGAGGTGGTTTAAACTTGCCTAACATCGTAGCCGGCGGCAAAAATACGCCGCTCAGCGAAGGGTACAGTTCACGCTTAGCATCGGGATGGGGACTATTTACCGAGTTGAAAATAAATCAGACGTTTTCCTTCCGTTTTGGCGCTGAATATAGCGGGATGGGCGGAAAAAAAGACGGTATGCAGGCCATGCCTACTAACCGGTTAATCACCGAATTAGGAAGTAGTTTAGGATTAGGAATGACCCCTGAGCAACAGATGGCGCTGGGTGGCATGATGATGTGGTCGGAAAATATGCCGTTATACTATTCAGACATCAAAAACACCGTCAAATTCGACTATGTGATGATACCGTTACTTCTACAAGTAGGTCACAATATAGGCGCATCGCCTTTTCGCGCGTATGTCAATGCCGGTCCGTTTGTGTCGTTCCTTTTATCGGGCAAACAAGTGTCGAAAGGAACGAGTAAGATGTATGCCGACGAATCAGGAACCCTGACTTTGTGGAATGTTTTGCCCTTCGAGATGCAGTATGGGGTTGCCGCTATCTTCCCTGACATTGAAAAAACATTGAATGAGCCGGTAGTTTACGGTTCTACCAATGTCACCGGAGAATTGAAAAGCGCTAATTTTGGTATAAACGGTAACATAGGCATCCGTTATCAATCTAACCGAAACTACCTGTTTCTTGAAGTAGGTGGAAATTTTGGCTTCCGTACCATTCAGGACGACAGTACTAACGGCAGCAACCGTATCGGAGCCGCTTCAGTGATGGCGGGCTATGCTTTTTCGTTGTTCTAATCCGTTCATTCCATTCACCTAAAAACTTTAATCCCAAACAACGACACGGTCATTATTTGTTTGTTTATTTTGCAGTGTACCGCCAAGGTTGTAATTGGGGTAGGGGGTAGCGCCTTCTTTGCCGACGCCTTTATTCATTATAGTCTTCAGGTCTTCCAAGTGTTTTTCATATACTCCGCGTGGTTTCACATTGTTTTGTTTACAAACGGCGGCGGCCATACCTACTACCTCTCCAATCATGCCGGTGGTACGCATCACACGCATCGTACCTAATGCCACATGCGTCACGCTGATGTGGCGACCGGCTAAGAACAGATTGTCCACATTACGCGAATAGAAGCAACGGTAGGGAATAGGGTACGGATAAATATTTTTATGTATGGCAATGGATTTAAATTCACGTCCCGGGAAATGTTCGGTGTTTTTAGGATCGGGATAGTGCAGGTCGATACTCCAGGAGGTGGATACAGAAGCGTCGGGGTATTCCACATATTCGGTAATATCTTGCTCCTTGAGGATAAGATCGCCGATAAGTCGGCGCGATTCGCGTTTTCCTGAAACGAATGCTACCCAACCGAGTTGGCGATTGGCATAGTTATCTTTTTCACAGTATTCGTTTTTCTGAAACGACCAGTTTGAATATACGACTAATAGTCCATAGTCGCGGATACGTTCAAAATCAGTGATTTGGTTAAAATTCATCCCTGTTTCCCAGGTCCATTCGCCCATCGTCACCTTTTGTACGTTTTCTTCGTTGATATCCAATCCATATTTAAACACTGGGAACGTACAAGGGGTATCCTTTTCTTCTGAATACCACTGCACCGAACTGCCCATCGTCAACTTATCACCCACCTCAGGAGCGGTCGATTCGCCATATTCGGCTTTCGATTCACGACCCATCATATAGTCGGCGCCAGCCAAGACCCCAATGGTTCCATCGCCGGTACAGTCGGCGAACAGGGGTGCAGCGAAAACGAGTTCTTCACCTGTCTCGATATGTTTTGCCGTTACTGATTGAATGGTATTTCCACTCATCTTGACTGCAAAAGCATGAAAATTCAAGAATTGGGCTATATTTGGTTCGTTATTAATGAGCGTTATTTTTTTCTCATCTTCATACTGGCTGGCTGGCTGGGCATTACCGCCTCTTTGAGGGCTTAGCTCCTTAACGATACCACCCAATTCGGGATAAGGTTCCAGCGCGATGCGTCCACCCAGATGAACGCGTACCTCAGAGCTGTTGTTACCTCCCCAGACAGGTCGATTGTGTATCAAAGCCACTTTCAACCCTAACCGCGCCGCCGACACCGCAGCGCAAATACCGGCAACGCCGCCGCCTACTACAACCAAGTCGTACTTACCGCCGTTCTTTGGCTTGATACCGGTTTGTTTCGACCGAAAAGCGTTTGTTTCGGTAGGAGGCACGAAAGCGTCGTCCTGTTTGAGTTTGGCCTCTACCGGTGGCACGAAGACATCGTCCTGCGTGAAATAGATAGCATCGCACCTTCCGTCGAAGCCAGTGAGGTCATGAAGCGCGATCTGTACTTTTGTGTTTTCGATGGTTACTTTGCCGCCATCCTGCCAAAGCCACGATGTACCGACATCGCCAAAAGTCGTTCCGATAGTTTTACCATTGAGCATCACCTGAAAGCGTCCCGGCCCCTTTCCATCTAACCACGGTGATGTCCAGTTGAATGTCCTGACGAACATGCGATAAACGCCCTTGCGAGGGAATGTTACTTGTGTAGTAGCATCTTTTACGGGTATCCCCATGCCATGCGCCAACAAGTAGGAAGAGCCCATCAAATCCATAAATTGCTGGTCAACAACCCAGCCGCCCTTGTCTGAAAAACTTTCTGCCTCAATAAACAATTCGTTCTGTTGTTTACAGGCAAAAAAGAGAAAACTAACCGTTAAAAGTAAGAGATAGTTGATTTTCATAATTTGGTATAATTAATAACATCTATTTCTATTTAATCAATTGTGATTACTGCACAAAAGTCACAAAGGTACAAAAATAATAATAAAATCAGTTTCTTTTCAGATAATAATGTTCAATAGGATATCTTTTAGCAAGTTTGTGTGTAATATCGAAATTTTTCTTTATTTTTGTGCCGTTTCTTTTTAAATATTGGAAAACGCCGTTACCTGAGTTTATTGAGAATATTTATTTTAAACATTTTATAAAAACAATACTATGAGTACGAGACGTGAATTTTTACAAAAGGCGACACTGGCAGGCCTGGGGATGGGGACAATCCCCGATATAGCCAATGCAGCGGTTAGTGAGCAACATGTTGTTAATAAGCAAAAAATAGCATTAAAAAAAGATGCGGTGATCCTTTTTCAGGGCGATTCGATAACGGATAGCGGGCGCAGACGGGAGGCTACTTCGAGCAATAATATCGAAATGTTAGGCACAGGATATGCACTTTTTACGGCTACTGCCATCTTGGCTAAACATGCTGCGCTACAACCGAAAATGTTTAACCGCGGCATAAGTGGGCATAAGGTGTTTCAACTTCGCGAACGTTGGGAGAATGATACGCTGGCTTTTAAGCCGGATGTGTTGAGCATCTTGATCGGCGTGAACGACTACTGGCATACCCTGAACGGAAACTACAAAGGAACGGTGCAAATCTATGAAACAGACTTGCGCAATCTGTTGACTTATACGAAAGAAAAACTCCCAAATGTACAACTTGTTCTTTGTGAGCCATTTGCACTGAGCGGAGGTTCGGCAATCAAAGACGCGGAATGGTTTCCGATGTTTAACGATTACCGAGCGTCGTTGAAAAAAATAGCCGGTGAGTTCGGAACAATCTTTGTTCCTTTTCAAGCAGCATTTAATGAGGCGATAAAGAAGGCGCCAGCAACCTATTGGTCGGGCGACGGCGTTCATCCCGACTTGCCAGGGCGACAGTTAATGGCTGAGGTATGGCTGAAGGCTACCGGATTATAATATTATCCAAGCGCTATATAAAAAAATGACGATTCACAATAATTAATTTTGTATTTACAACGGCAGAAAGCTTATGGAAAAAGTTATAAACTTGGCAAAGATGATTGATCACTCGATCCTTCACCCCACCTATACGGACGTTGACCTGAAAGAAGGCTGTGAAATCGCAATAAAGTACAATGTGGCATCTGTGTGCGTTAAACCATATATGGTGAAGGACGCCGCCGAATTGTTGAAAGGTACGGAAGTGAAAATCGGTTGTGTAATCGGCTTTCCCCACGGCAATAGTACTACCAAAGTGAAAGTTTTTGAAACCATCGTAGCTTGTAATGACGGCGCCGAAGAAATAGACATGGTTATCAACATTGGCAAAGCGTTACAGGGCGACCTTGATTACGTAGAATATGAGGTAAAAGCCGTCGCTGATGCCTGTCACGAAAAGGGCGCCATACTTAAAGTAATACTTGAAACCGATTTTGTTACCGATAATGACTTGAAAATTGCGCTTTGCCATGCCTGTACGCATGCAGGAGCGGATTATGTAAAGACATCATCAGGATATGGGTTTGTAAAACAATCGAATGGCTATTATAATTATGTCGGTGCTACTGTCCCTGACATCGTGCTGATGAAGGAACATGTAGGTGAAGGCGTCAAAATAAAAGCAGCCGGCGGAGTGCGCAACCTTGAACAACTACTCGAAGTACAGGCTGCCGGAGCCTCCCGTTGCGGCGCCACAGCGACTCTTGTATTGCTGGAAGAAGCAAAAAATCGATTTGATCTACTTTAAAATAATAATGAAAGAATTTATAATAACACGACAATAACATGAAAACAGTATTTGAGATTAACCCATAACCCATAACCCATAACCTATAACCCTTAACCCATTAATCCTTATGAAAATTTTAGTAGTTGGCAGTACGAATACCGACATGGTAGTCAAGGCAGAGCGCCTTCCGCTTCCTGGAGAAACTATTTTGGGTGGTACCTTCCTGATGAATGCAGGCGGAAAAGGCGCTAATCAGGCGGTGGCGGCAGCGCGATTAGGCGCACAAGTCACCTTTGTTTGTAAAACAGGAAATGACATTTTTGGGCAACAGTCCAAGCAGTTGTTTGCTGATGAAGGCATTGATACGAGGTATGTGTTTTCTGACACGGAGCATCCTTCGGGCGTAGCCTTGATAACCGTCGATGCCAATGCCGAAAATTGTATTGTTGTGGCATCGGGCGCCAATGCGTATCTGCTGCCTGATGACCTTGTTAATGCCACTGAGGCTATCGACTGGTCAGATTGGGTGTTGATGCAACTGGAGATTCCTATGGATACGATCGAATATGTAGCAAATGCCGCTCGCTCGAAAGGGAAAAAGGTCATCTTAAACCCTGCGCCTGCGCAACCATTGAGTAAAACCCTACTGGCAAACACTGACATCCTGACGCCTAACGAAACCGAAGCCGGAATGATTGCGGGTATTCCTGTTACCGACACTGTTTCTGCCTGCGAGGCCGCCCGTATCATTTGCGACATGGGCGTACAAACCGTAATTATCACATTAGGCGCTAAGGGCGCTTTGATATTTAGAAAAGATTTCCAAGTAGAGATACCTGTCGAAATGGTAAAGGCGGTTGATACGACGGCTGCCGGTGATGTCTTTAATGGAGCTTTGGCAGTTGCTTTGTCTGAAAATAGGGACATCGTTAAGGCCGTACAGTTTGCCTGTAAAGCTGCTTCTATTTCTGTGACTCGCTTAGGGGCGCAAGCATCGGCGCCTTATCGCGACGAACTTGTTTTAAATTGAACAATAAATAATTAATTATCATGAATAAATCGGTTCTATTATTCTTTTCTTTTTATTTGTTATTATCGGCATGTAGCCAGAAAACGACAAAGAGCGGCAACCAGGCCATCCCTGCCGAAGTTACCCTCACAAAAGCACAATTGATGGACAAGATCAAAGGCGGGTGGGCAGGACAAACGATTGGTTGTACGTATGGCGGGCCTACTGAGTTCAAGTATCTTGCTACCATGATACATGATTCTATACCTATTAATTGGCCGGATGGGTTTATTAAATGGTATTACGAAAATTCGCCTGGATTGTATGATGATGTCTATATGGATTTGACGTTTGTGGATGTGTTCGATCGTTTAGGACTTGATGCGCCAGTCGATTCGTTTGCCATGGCTTTTGCTACAGCCAAATATCCACTTTGGCATGCTAATCAGGCTGCACGTTACAATATTTTGAATGGTATAATGCCGCCTGCTTCGGGTCACTGGCTCAACAACCCCCATGCTGACGATATCGATTATCAGATAGAAGCCGATTATGCAGGGTTGATGTCGCCGGGAATGCCTAACACCGCCTCGGAGATATCCGATAAGATAGGCCATATCATGAATTTTGGTGATGGATGGTATGGAGGCGTTTATGTAGGGGCTATGTATGCTTTGGCTTTTATTTCGGACGATATCGAGTTTGTAGTGACCGAAGCGCTAAAAGTTATACCTCAAAAAAGCGGTTTTTATCAATGTATGAAAGATGTTATCGAATGTTACAGGGAGAATCCTAACGACTGGAAACAGGCATGGCTTCTTTGTGAGAAAAAATGGAGTACAGACATAGGTTGCCCGGATGGCGTCTTTTTGCCGTTTAACATTGACGCAGTCATTAATTGCGCCTATATCATCATTGGGTTGCTGTATGGAGAGGAGGATTTTCACAAAACCATTGATATCGCTACTCGATGCGGACAGGATTCAGACTGTAACCCGGCATCGGCAGGCGGCATTCTCGGCGCATTACTTGGCTACGACAAAATACCGGCATACTGGATGAAAAACCTCAAAGAGGTGGAAGACATGGATTTTGCCTATACCACCATCTCGTTGAACAAAACCTACAACATGGGCTTTAAACAGGCGCTTCAGGTGATTGAACGCGGCGGCGGCAAGGTCGAAGGCGACAAGGTGACGATTCGCTGCCAGAAACCCAAGCCAGTACGTTATGAAAAATGCTTTGAGGGACATTTCCCGACCAGACGTGTCAGTATCCGTGAAAATATCGACCAAACGCCCGAATTGGAGTTTGAGGGCATTGGATTTGTTGTGAAAGGAGGCGTCCGCTGTAGAGACAGGTCGTACGTAGCCAATGTTGAGGTTTATTTAGACGGTAAACTGATGGAAACGGCCAAACTGCCTGCCGACAACTTGACCCGTCGCCACGATTTGACATGGAAATATCAGATACCTAAAGGGAAGCATAAGGTAAGTTTCAAATGGCTCAACCCACGACCAGACGCTACCATCAACGCTTCAGAGGCCATTATCTATTCGGATACGAAAATTTAAAGATTTTTTTTTTCAAAATTGTTGTTTTATTCCAAAAATATTATTTTCTTTGCAGCGTTTTTAGAAGAGTTTTAACGCGCTTCGACTTTTCGAGAAAACAAAACTAAAATTAATATCAATTGAAGCGCCCATATAAAATTATTTACATTTATGAAAAAATTGTGTTTTATCATCGTTGCATTTTTTTTGGTTGTCAGTTATTCATCGGCACAAGAACAATCTTTTGCACAGGACAACAATGTCGTTAGTCTAGGAGTTGGATTCGGCGGAAATCTTTACAATTTAAGCGGATATTCTGGCGTGTCACGTATTCCGCTTATATCGTTGGGATACGAGCGTTGCATTATCGGTAATTTGTTTAACGACAAAAGTTCTTTAGGCGTAGGAGCTATCATTGATTATACCTCTGCCAAGTATAATGGTAGTTATGGTTGGGGATGGAAATCATCCAGTACAATTATTGGAGCCAAAGGCGCTCTACATTATGCGTTTGTGGACAAATTAGACACGTATGCAGGATTAATTTTAGGCTATAATATCTATAGTTGGAAGTGGACAGGAGATTATACAACGGGCGGAAGTTCCGGTTCCGGTGGTTTTGATTGGACTTTTTATCTTGGCGCTCGCTATTATTTTACAGATGCCATTGGCGTTTTTGCTGAAGTAGGCGCAGGTTATACGCTTTTAAAAGCTGGTCTTGCTTTCAAATTTTAAATTACTAACGCTACAATAAAAAAGTTCAAGTTGTCCTCAATGCGTGGCAACTTGAATTTTTTTTATTTTGGGAACTTTGAAAAACTTCATTTTTTTACTGATACTGAATCAAGTTCAATATTTTCAACATCCTCATGTTTTCAGCGGATTGCGGATATAGTCCGCAATGACGCATAGTAATTCGTAATTAAATAAATGCCATGTTTATCGTAAGTAATTATTCGTTAGCTGTTATTTTTTGTATTGTCACCATGTTTTGTTGGGGGTCGTGGGGAAATACCCAGAAACTCGCAGGGAGGACATGGAGGTACGAACTCTTTTATTGGGATTATGTGATTGGCATCCTGTTGTTTTCGTTGCTTTCGGCCTTCACGTTAGGCAGTTTTGGGACGCAAGGACGCAGTTTTATCCCTGACTTGTGCCAGGCCGAATGGGGCAATATTGGAAGCGCTTTTTGGGGCGGTATTATTTTTAATGCTGCCAATATCTTGCTTTCAGCGGCAATCTCTATTGCCGGTATGTCGGTTGCTTTCCCTGTGGGAATAGGGTTGGCTTTGGTGTTGGGTGTATTAATCAACTATATGGGCGCCGCCAAGGGCGACCCAGTATTATTGTTTTGCGGTGTGGCGTTAGTGACGGTTGCCATCTTACTTAACGCTTTTGCTTATAAGAAGCTGACTTCCAAAACGAAGAAAGTATCATCCAAAGGCATTGTTATCTCTTTGATAGCTGGTTTGCTCATGTCGTTTTTCTACCGTTTTATTGCCGCCTCGATGGATTTGGATAACTTCGTCAGTCCGGCAGCAGGGAAGATGACGCCTTACACAGCCATGTTTATCTTCGCTTGTGGCATTTTTGTCAGTAACTTCCTTTTCAATACTATTGCCATGAAGCGACCGTTTGAAGGATCGCCGGTGAACTATCGCGCCTATTTCATGGGTGGGTTTAAAATCCATTGGGTAGGTATCTTGGGTGGATTGATATGGGGATTAGGTAATGCTTTTAACCTGATTGCAGCCGGAAAAGCAGGCGCTGCCATCTCGTATGGGCTGGGACAAGGCGCTACTTTGGTATCTGCTTTTTGGGGAGTAGTGATCTGGAAAGAATTTAAAGAAGCGCCTGAAGGTACTAATAAGTATCTCTATATGATGTTTTCCCTGTTCCTGTTTGGGTTGGGGTTGATCATTGCTTCTGGCTCGTAATGAGGCCTCCATGTCGCACTTTACAGTTACGATCTTAGGTTGCGGTTCGGCAACGCCGACGTTGAGACATGCGCCGACAGCTCAAATTTTAGATGTTCGCGACAAGGTCTATCTGATTGATTGTGGCGAGGGTACGCAGTTACAGTTGCGTCGTAATCACGCGCCATTCAATCGGCTTAACCATCTGTTTATCTCGCATTTACATGGAGACCATTGTTTTGGCTTGCCTGGATTGATTGCCACTTTCGGGTTATTAGGCCGTCATGGAGTGTTATATATTCATGGACCTGTGGGGATGAATAAATATTTAACTCCTATTTTGTCGCAATTTTGTAAGGAGCTACCATATAAAGTAGTGATCAATGAGATTGACGCGACCAAAAATGAGTTAATCATGGAAGATCGCTCATTGGCAGTGTATTCAATACCATTGCAACATCGCATTCCTACCTGTGGTTTTTTGTTTGCAGAAAAACCGCGAGATCCGCATATAATCAGCGAGATGATTGATTTCTATCACATCCCGTTACATGAAATCGCCGATATAAAGCGTGGCAAAGATTTTATCACGGATGAAGGCAAAGTTATACCTTTTGTGCAGCTTACACGATCTGCTGATCCGCCTCGACGGTACGCTTATTGTTCGGATACCGTTTTTGCGCCTTCTATTATCCCGTACATCGAGGGCGTTGATTGTTTGTACCACGAAGCAACATACTTAGATAAACATCGTACGCGCGCAAAGGATACGTTTCATTCGACGGCGTTACAGGCGGCCGAGATCGCTACTCGCGCAGGCGTCAAGCAACTTGTGTTGGGACATTATTCCGCTCGGTATAAAGAGTTAGACGAATTTGTAGCAGAAGCCGGAAGCGTTTTTTCGAATGTCATTTTGTCGGAAGAAGGGTTGGCGATTAATTTGTAATACCACAACTATTTGGCGTTTCCGCCGATGAGATCAAGCAACTCGTTGGTGATGGCTTGCTGACGTGATAACTATTTGGCGCTTCCGCCGATGAGATCAAGCAGTTCGTTGGTGATGGCTTGCTGGCGCGATTTATTGTATTCGATGGTTAGTTCGCTGACTAAATCGTCGGCATTGTCGGTGGCTGTTTGCATGGCGATCATGCGGGCGGCATGTTCGGATGTGTTGGAATGTAACATCGCGGCATACAACTTGGTTTTGATAATAGCCGGGATTAGCGATGCGCGTACGTTTTCGCGGGAAGGCTCGATGATATAGTCGATAGAAGTTGTTGTTGGCTTTGTGGGTGTTGGTTGAATAAATGGCAATAACGGTAAAGTGACCAATTCTTGCGATCCGGCGCTCTTATAGTGGTGATAAATCAATTCGATGCGGTCTACCTTATTGGTTTCGTATTGAGCAATTAACGACGCGGCAAAATGGGCAATTGCCTTGTAGTCGGCTTTTCCGGCCATGTTTTCAAAATTTTTCGCTATGGGGATGCCTGTTTTACGGATCGATTCATAAATTTTTTTACCTATGGTATAAACAAAGATATGGCTGATGTCAATTGTTTTTTTGTATATCTCGATGGTTCTTTGCAATTTACGCGATACATTGGCATTGAACGCGCCACATAAGGAAGAATCGGATGCAAAGGCAATGATTGCTACGTTGTTTATTTGGCGTTCATGTATGAGCAAATTGTCGTTGGAAGGAGAATATCCTCGCAATGACGGTTTTTTTTTATCGTAGGTGGTACAATTACCGTTTTTTTGTTGAGTATCAAGATTGAATGACATCGATTCTAAATAATGAGAGAGCATTTTGGAGTAGGGAAGCAGATTGGATAATTCTTTTTCGGCTTTATGTAGTTTGGCCGACGACACCATCTTCATTGCCGAAGTAGTCTTTCGGGTACTTTTGATGGAGTTGATCCGTTTTTTTATCTCTTTAAGTGAAGACATTATTTATTAAATCGTTTAATTGTTAAGTCTTTATTTTCGTGTAAATTCGCGTAATTAGCGAATCCCGATGACTTTGGCGGCGCAGGCTTCGATGGCGGCGGTTACCTGTTCATTGATAACGCCTTTACGCAATGGTTCTAATACCGTCTCTTGGTAGCTGCTTCGCAGAAGCTGTAAAAAGAGGCGTTCGAACTCGAATACTTTGCTTAGTTCCAAGCTTTTAAGAAGACCATGTGTGCCGCAATAGAGTATGGCAACCTGTTCTTCTACTGGCATGGGTACGTACTGGGGTTGAATGAGCAGTTGGGTGTTTTTTTGCCCTTTGTCAATTGTGAAGGCTGTCACAGCGTCTAAGTCGCTACCGAATTTAGTAAACGATTCTAACTCACGGTATTGCGCCTGGTCAATCTTCAATGTTCCGGCCACCTGCTTCATTGCTTTGATTTGCGCGCTGCCACCTACGCGAGACACAGATATACCCACGTTAATGGCCGGGCGGATGCCTTGGTTGAAAAGGTCGTTTTCGAGGAATATTTGTCCGTCGGTGATGGATATCACATTGGTAGGGATATAAGCCGAGACATCGCCAGCTTGCGTTTCGATGATCGGTAAGGCTGTTAGCGACCCGCCGGCTTTGACTTTGCCCTGGAGACTTTCGGGGAGGTCGTTCATCTTTTCAGCTACCTCCTGTTGGTTGATGATTTTAGCTGCCCTTTCAAGCAGGCGCGAGTGCAGGTAAAAGATGTCGCCGGGATAGGCTTCACGTCCTGAAGGGCGACGAAGGACAAGCGACACTTCGCGGTAGGAGACCGCTTGTTTAGACAGGTCGTCATAGATAACGAGGGCATGGCGTCCGGTATCGCGAAAAAATTCGCCTATTGCCGCTCCGGCAAAGGGTGCAAAATATTGCATGGCTGCCGGGTCGGAAGCTGTCGCTACTACTACCACCGTATAATCCATCGCTCCTTTCTCATATAACGTATTGACGACAGAGGCAACAGTAGAACCTTTCTGACCGACAGCGACATAGATACAATACAGCGGATCGCCTTTTTCGTAGTTGGAACGCTGGTTGATAATTGTGTTAATGGCTATCGCCGTCTTCCCTGTTTGTCGGTCGCCGATAATCAGTTCGCGTTGTCCACGACCGATAGGGATCATGGCGTCAATGGCCTTGATGCCTGTTTGTAAGGGTTGGTTCACGGGTTGGCGAAAGATCACCTCCGGCGCTTTGCGTTCAAGCGGCATCCGGAAGCGTTCGCCTTCGATCATGCCTTTGCCGTCGAGCGTTTCTCCCAGCGGGTCTATCACCCGTCCGAGCATCCCTTCGCCAACATCAATAGCTGATATTTCGTAGGTACGTTTTACGGAAAAGCCTTCTTTCACTTTATCGGTCGAACCGAGAAGTACAGCGCCCACATTGTCCTCTTCCAGGTTCATGACAACGCCTTTGATGCCGTTTTCAAATTCGAGCAGCTCGTTGGCTTCGGCATTATTCAAGCCGTAAATGCGGACAACGCCATCGCTTACTTGCAAGACGGTACCCACTTCGTCGAAAGTCGCTTTGATATTTATTTTATCAAGCTGCATTTTAAGCACTTCCGATACTTCGCTTATTTTTATATGATCCATTATGAAAATTGAAAATTGAAAATTGAAAATTGAAAATTATAACTCATAGCGCGTAACTTGTCTTCTACATTATTGATTTATTGATGCTGGCAAGGCGACGGTTGATACTTTCTAATTGCCCTCTGACAGAAGCGTCGATGCGGATGTCGTTCAGGTGAAAGATAAAACCTCCCACAAGCGAAGAGTCGATTTGGTCGGAAAACTCCACTTTGCTGTGTGTTTGGTATTCTGTCAGCAGGCGAATACGCTCTACTGCTTTGTGCGGTAATCTGGTAGCCGAAATGAGGTGTACGACGCTGATGTGTTTTTTTTGTCTGTAAATATGCTGGTAACTGAGCGTTATCATAAACAGAGCGTCCAAACGGTGATTTGCGACAATCAGGTTCACAAAATCAAGATATGATTGTTCGGCGTTCTTGCCAGTTGCATTTTTAAGGAGGCCGATCTTCACTTCGACAGGGACAAGGGGCGATCGGAGGCTACTTTGCAAGTCGGGCATTTTACGCCAGACGGTTTCTAATATCTGCATCCGATGATATAAAAGTTCCTCTTCACCAATATCGGCAGCGTGTTCATATAAAGCTTTTGCATATCTTTTGGATATTAACCCTTCGTTCATGCGCTTGTAGATGAGTTAGTTCATAATGATATTAGCATTTTCGATCTCGTCGAGTAGCTGCGAAACTAATTGGTGATGATTTTCCGTAATGTCTAATTGACGACGTAAAATCTTCTCGGCGACAGCGACCGACATGAGAGCTACCTGTGTGCGTATTTCCCCGATAGCTTTTTGTTTTTGTAACTCAATCAACCGGAGTGATTCATCCAATTTCTGTTTGTTTAGCCTGATAGCATCTTCTTTTGCTTTTTGCAGGATACGGTCAGCCTCCACAGTAGCATCTTTGATAATGTCCTTTTGCTGCTTGTGCACTTCGTCTATCAGTTGGTCGGATTGTTGCTGGATACTTGCTAAGACACGGTTTGCCTCGTCAGCCTTGGCCAAAGACTGGTCAATATAATCCTTCCGTTCTTTCACCGATTGGGTGATGATGGGGAATCCGAATTTGGCTAGCAATACGAAGACAATTGCAAACGACAGGACCATCCAGACTAACAGTCCGAAACTTGGCGTTAATAATGACATTGAATATCTGTCTATAAGGCCATTAGACAAACCGCGATAGCAAACAAGGCAGCGCCTTCGATGAGCGCCGCCACAATGATCATCGACATACGGATGTCGCTGGCAGCTTCCGGTTGGCGGGCAATTGCATCCATAGCATTAGCGCCAATCTTTCCTATACCTAACGCAGCGCCTATCACTACGATGCTTGCGCCGATAGGGGCAAATAGAGCGTTTGAAATACCTGTTGTTTCTAATAAAACATTTAAAAGTGTCATAATGAAAAAATTATTAAATTTGTAAATATTATTTATTTATTTCTTTTTGATGCTTCTTGGGGTGATGGCTGTGTTCCATACGTGAAAGGCCGATAAAGACTGACGAGAGCATAGTAAATACATACGCTTGAATGTAGGCGACAAGTATTTCCAGACAGCTCATAAATACGGATAACAGAATCGAAAAAACAGTCATGCCCACATGCATGACCGCTCCCATCTTAGCAGTGATAAATATCAGACAAGTAAGCGCCAGGATGATGGCATGACCGGCTGTGATATTAGCAAAGAGACGGATGGTCAGCGCAAAAGGCTTGGATATAACACCGAATAATTCGATGAGCGGCATTAGTGGAATGGGCGCTTTCATCCATAGAGGCACATCCGGCCACAACACTTCTTTCCAATAATCTTTGTTACCAAACAAATTGATAGCCAACATTGTACATACAGCTAAAACAAGCGTAACAGTAATGTTTCCCGTCACATTGGCGCCGCCAGGGAAAAAGGGAATCAGCCCGATGATATTATTTATAAAGATGAAGAAAA
>Ga0082212_10006455_pt1 | contig 15762 bp, 9 predicted proteins | sample TergutNt197P3_FD_71548 | JGI IMG/M metagenome (GOLD analysis project Ga0082212, IMG submission 71548) | Neocapritermes taracua P3 segment gut microbial communities from Petit-Saut dam, French Guiana - Nt197 P3 | ecosystem: Host-associated > Arthropoda: Insects > Digestive system > Gut ...
ATCAGGTAGGCGTTTTCTATGACCATTTTCGCTTCCGCCTGTGCGTCGTCTTTGAGTTTGTCCGCTTCCTTTCGGGCGTCCTCGACTGACTTACGCGCCAGCATTTCCGCGTCGGCTAATGATATTGCCGTCCTGTCTGTCATAAGCGCTTTGTATATCATTGCTCTTTCCTCCTTGAAAAAATCTATTCCGCCGGTCCCATGATCCGGACGTATTTTATCAGCCTGTTTTTTCGCGAACATCATTCAAAAGTTCATTTTTTCTATTGATTGAGACAATAACCTTTTTGTGATATAATTCCTGCCAGTAACTTTTATCAGAGGTATGCCATATGCGCGGCGATGCGGACAAAAACAAAAAAAATGCTCCGCCTCCGGCGGAACACCCGCCGGTCACGGAACATTTGTTTAAACGGCCTGACGTTGAACGGTTACTACAAAACGCGTTTAGGAAACCGCTCACGACTGTAATAGCCGGAGCCGGATATGGTAAAACGCAGGCTGTTTTGTCGGCTTTAGGGGGTATGGATTGCAGCGCAGCGTGGATACAGCTTTCGGAACTCGACAACCATGTCGCGCGGTTATGGGAACGTATGGCGGACGCTTTCAAACCATGGAGCCGGAGCTTTCACGACAGCCTTATATCCATCGGCTACCCCAAATCGATCGCGGTGTTCGACCAGTTTTTAAAACTGCTCACAAAAGGGACGCTGCAGAAAAAACCGTTTATCTTTGTACTTGACGACTTTCACCTCATACACAACGAAGCGATACTGAACTTCATTGAGATGTTCATTTCGGCGCGCGTCCAAAACTTTTCACTCGTATTGATATCGCGAAAAAAGCCGGATATAAGCCTTACCGGAATGCTGTCGAAGGGTTTGCTGGCGCGCGTGACCGAGGACGACCTGCGGTTATCCGAAGACGAGACGGCGGACTACCTCCGCGCGCAGGGCCTCGAACTTGCCGAAAGCACGATTTCAGATATTTACTCATATACCGACGGCTGGATTTTTGCTGTTTACCTCGTCGGTTTAGCCGCCCGGTACGGCGATATCCAAAATCCCGTTTTTTCAATAAAGATCGATATCTTCGATCTCATAGAAAAGGAAGTTTTCAAATATGCCTCCGGAGAGCTGCAGGACCTGCTGATCAAAACCGCTCTGCTGGACACCATACCTTCCGGACTGCTGAGGGAACTTTCGGGCAATAACCATACGCTGATATCCGAAATGACGCAAATGAGCATGTTTATCCGTTACGACGCTTTTTCAGACAGCTACCGTATGCATCATTTGTTCAAAGATTTCCTGCTGGAGCGGAAAGCCGCCCCGGCGGAACCGGACATTTTCAAATTGCATTTGACCGCAGCCGAGTGGTATTCCGAAAACGATCAGAAATCAGAAGCCATATTCCATTACAGGGAAATCGGCTGTTTCAAGGAGATCTTCGAACTGATAATATCCATTCCGGGCCGCGTCCTTTATGAAGCGGCGGAAACGTTGGTGGAACTTATCGACCGCGCCCCGGACGACGTCGTCAGGGCAATGCCGGTCATACGCGTCGCCAAAGCGGGATACATGTTCAACAACAACAGGCTGGATGAAGCGCTGCGGGAACTGTCGCAGCTTCGGGCAGAGTATGAAGCGCTGCCGGAAACGAAAGAGAATCAGGCCGTGCTGGGAGAGGCATACCTGCTGCTTGCCGTAATATATATGGTTTCTTCAGACTACGCGTTCGAAGAACTCTTTAAAATGGCGGACGAATGTCTGCCGGAAGGCAGCAGGCTGGTCGACTACAGGACAGGCATGGCCGAGGGCGTCAACGCGTGCTCGATCAGCGACCCTGCCGCGGGTGAACTCAAACGGTATCAGGAGGCGCTGTTTCGCGCCGCTCCTTACGCGTCCAGGGCAATGAACGGGTGCTGTTACGGCCTCGAGTACCTGAATGCCGCTGAATCCAGCCTTTATACGGGTGATCTGAAAGCCGCCGAGAGATACTCGTTTGAAGCGATATACAACTCGAGAAAATACCGGCAGTATGATATAGAGTATGTGGCAAACTTCGCGCTGGTACGCGTTTACACCGCCAAAGGCAGTTATGAGAAAGCAACCGGGGTCCTTGAACAAATGAGAGTTCAGCTTGAGACCCTTAATCACGCGGATTGTATCTCGCTGTACGCTATAATCAGCGGGTGGTTTTACGCTAAACTCGGCAAGACGGACCTGGTAGACAAATGGATAAGGTACGAAGAGGAAACGCGTAAAATACTCGCCCCGGTGGTCATCGGCAGGGAGTACCTTGTCCGTTCCGAGTGCCTGCTGGAAGAAGAGCGGTATTACGAACTCCTGGCGTTTATGGATCAAACGGATAATATCTACGAAGACCGCGGCTATCTGTATGCCGTGATACAAAACAAGATCGCAAGGGCGATAGTCCACCACTACATGGGCAATCAGGCGGAATCCATACGTTTTCTCGAAGAAGCGTACGAACTGTCGCATCCTAACGACCTGGTCATGCAGTATATCGAATACGGGAATAAAATGCGTACCCTGATCTATTCCGCAAAGCAGAATAAAAACTGCAAGATCCCCGGGGACTGGCTGGACAGGATCCACACAAAGTCCTCTTCATACGCAAAAATGCTCTCGCAGCTCGTGTCCGCGTATGAGAAGGCTCACGCAACGGACGTCAGGGGTCAGATCAGCCTGTCAAAACGGGAGTCGGAAGTTCTGGGGCATCTCGACAGCGGGCTGACGAGAAAAGAGATCGCCGCAACCTGCTACGTCTCCCTCAGCACCGTCAACAGCATACTGAAAAACATATACGACAAACTGGGGGCTTCCAATGCTCTTGAGGCTCTCCGGATAGCGAAAGAGAAGGGTTTGATTTAGCCGGTCCTGCACAGTCAACTGGGTAAAAAAAAGAAATGAGGATAAAATTATGGAAAATGTTATAACTGTCGCCGTTGTCAATTTTCACCCTGTGTGGGGTGATAAAGAGTTGAACTTGAACCGCATATGCGGTTATGTCCGGGCCGGCGCGCGGCGCGGCGCGGATATCATAGTGCTGCCTGAAACGGCGCTTTCCGGATATTCCGGCGACCCTACCCCGAACCCTGAAAAAAGAATGCACCGGCTTATCCCCGAGCCGGTACCCGGCCCCGCGACAAAGGCGGTATGCGAAATCACAAAGCAACTCGGCGTCTATGCTGTGTTCGGTATGCCGGAACGCGACGGGGCCCATGTTTACAATTCCGCCGCCGTCTGTATGCCGGACGGCACGGCAGCGGCGTACCGGAAGATACACTTGCCGGGGCGCGAGATCGACTGGGCCGAGCGCGGCGAAGACCCGCTCCTGTTCGACACCCCCTGGGGGCCGGTCGGTGTGGGTATTTGCTACGACGTCTTCGAGTACCCGGAACTCGCCCGGTATTACCGCGCCAAAGGCGCGCGGCTCCTGCTGAACCCGTGCGCCGTCCCCACAACGGTAGGCACCGCCCACCTGAACAACAGTATGAGGACGACTGTCATTTCGTCACAGCTCTACATAGCGGCCGCAAACATTTTCGGGCCCGACGCGGACCTGCAGTTCCAGGGCGCCTCCGGCATTTTGGGGCCCGGTAACCTGGGGACGGATTATACGCAGTACGCCGGGCTGGCTTTCGGCGCCGACGGGGCCAACCGCGGCGACATGCTCATGGCAACTATCGATCTGAGCTATACCCGGCAGATGAGCATCTCCGACATGTTTGAAAACGGCCCGCGCAACGGGAGGCCCGACTGGAGGCCGGATCTCTACAAACGTTGGCTGGACGACGTGCTGGACGACAAAACCTGGCAGGATAAGTTTGAAAATTCTTAAACACAGTGGTATTCCACTGCGTTACCTGATATAATGTACATACACAGGGCCTTGCGCCCGGAAGAGAGACGCCATAATAATCACAGCGCTATTAAAACGAAAGGGGGCCGGTATGCCATGAAAGCATCGATCGCAAAAGCTCTGCGCCGCGACGGTAAGATCGCCGCGCGCGTCCGCAATATCAACATGATCCTGCTGGCGCTGGTCCTCGCCCTGATAGTAGCAACAGCGATAATCATGGGCACCAGCGTCTCGGTCAGAGCCTCAAAAGACCTCGCGTTCTTCTATTCTATGGAAACTGTAAATAATTTCAAAGTGTACATGAGCCATGACCTTGCCCTCATGCAAAAGGTTTCAAAATCGCCGGTCGTATCAGGCTGGTTTGCCGACGAATTCAACCCGTATAAAAGATACGGGGCGTCGGTCGAAATGGTCGACTATTTAGGGCTGCTGAGCAGCGCGGAGCTCTACTTTGGCATTGAAGGTTCAAGAAACGAGTACTCCCTGAAAAGCGGGTCGACTATAAACGATTTCGTACCTTTCGACACCCTCTCCCCCGGCGACGGCAAGAACAGCTGGTATTTCGACCTTGCGGCTTCCGACAGCGATTTCGCGTACAATATAGACATCGATAAATCTTCTGATGAATGGCGCATTTGGATAAACCATAAGGTCATCAACGACGATGAGTTCGTCGGCGTGTTCTGTTCCGGCCTGCGTGTCGAGGACATGATCCGCGTGATGTTTGACAATTATGACGAGAATAACGTCAAAGGCTTTGTCATAGATAAAGACGGCGTCATCCAGTTAGGCAGCGACTACTATATCCACGACGCTGAAAACAGCAGGAACATTCGTTCCGAAAATTCAGACCAGGCGTTCAACAATTTCATAGGGTCATATCTGGACAATATCGACGGTTATTTCGGCGAGGACGCCGCACCGGAGATAATCACGCTGTCGAGAGGGCGTTACGGATATGCATCCGTCGCTCCGATAGCCAACTCATCCTGGCTGGTCGTCACATTCTTTAACAGCAGCTCTTTGTTCAGCGCGGCAACGCTCCTCCCGCTCATTATCGCTCTTACTTCGATCTTTATCATATACATGCTGGTCAGCAACACCGTCACGCGAAGGTTTGTCCTGATACCTCTAAACAGGCTGACTGCCAGCGTTTCAAAAACGGGCGAGGGCGAACCCGATATTTTCGGCGACGGGCGCGACGACGAGATCGGCGAGCTGGCGCGGACTATCAAAGAAGCGTGGAACAGTATAAACGACGACCACCAGCGCACAAGGCTGATGTTCGACGCCACGCCCTTGTGCTGCAACCTGATCGACGAAGATTTTAACGTTATCGAATGCAACGACGAAGTGATAAAGCTGTTCCAGGTCAAGGACAAAGAAGAATTCATGAAACGGTTTTTCGATTTCGCCCCCGAATACCAGCCAAACGGCGACCGCTCGGCGGACGTCGTCAGGAAGCACATAGGTAAAGCTTTCGAAGAAGGAAGAAACTCTGTCGACTGGATGCACCAGCTGTCGGACGGCACGCTCATCCCCACCGAGGTAACGCTTGTACGCATAAGCTACGGCGACAGCTATGTTGTGGCAGGGTTCACCCGTGACCTGCGCGAACATAAGCGCATGATAAAGGACATTGAACAGCGCGACACTTTGCTGAGCGCAGTGAACATGGCGACGGCGCTTTTGCTCGAAGCCGACGCGGACGAGTTTGAAGACGCCCTGTGGAGCAGCATGGGCATGATGGCCCACGCGGTGGAAGCCGACCGTATGAGATTGTGGAAAAACCATACAATAGACGGCAAACTGTACTGCACACAGCTCTATGAATGGTCTGAAGGCGCTATCCCGCAGCAGGGCGCGGGCCACACCATCGACGTCCCCTACCAGGAGGACCTCCCGGGATGGGAGGAAACGCTGTCGCGCGGAGAATGCCTCAACAGCATGACGAGGGACTTGTCGCCGAAAGAACAGGGCCGGCTCGTAGCGCAGGAGATACTGTCCGTCCTCATCGTCCCTGTGTTTATCCGGGATGAGTTCTGGGGCTTCGTCGGTTTCAACGATTGCCACAGGGAAAGGCTTTACACGGCAAACGAGGAATCTATCCTGCGTTCCGGCAGCCTGCTGATAGCCAACGCGCTGCTGCGAAACGAAATGACGCAGGAACTCGCTGCGGCCCTGGAGCAGGCGCGCGCCGCAAACCAGGCCAAGAGCAGGTTCCTTTCAAATATGAGCCACGAGATAAGGACTCCTATAAACGCGATCGTCGGCATGACGATGATAGGCAAATCCGCCCCCGGAACTGATAAAAAAGATTACGCTTTCGAGAAAATCGAAACCGCTTCCTCACATTTGCTCGGCGTCATAAACGACGTCCTCGATATGTCAAAAATAGAGGCAAATAAATTTGAGTTGTCAAACATCGAGTTCAACTTTGAAAAGATGGTGCAAAAAGTCGTCAACGTGATAGGTTTCCGTATAAACGAGAAAAACCAGTCCCTGAAGGTAAACCTCGACCCGAGGATACCGCAAAGACTGATCGGCGATGACCAGCACCTCAGCCAGGTCATAACCAATCTGCTTGCAAACGCGGTCAAGTTCACGCCCGAACTGGGCTCTATCTCGCTCAGACTGCGCTTCATCGGCGAGTCGGACGACGGGATATGCACGATCAGAACTGAAGTTACCGACACCGGGATAGGGATAAGCCCCGAGCAGCAAAGTCGGCTGTTCGTCTCTTTCGAGCAGGCGGAAATCAGCACCTCGCGCAAATACGGCGGTTCGGGCCTTGGCCTGGCGATATCGAAACATATCGTTGAACTCATGGGCGGGAAGATTTGGGTCGAGTCTGAACTGGACAAAGGGGCTTCCTTTATTTTCACCATCAGGCTCAAACGCGCCCAGGACGCAGACAACGCCCCGGCTCCCCCGCTCAGCCGCAAAGGCGTCAGGATGCTCGTGGTGGACGACGAACCGGAAACCTGCGAGTATGTCACGGCTTTGCTGGATAAGATAGGCATTGCGTGCGACTCGGCGTCCGGCGGCCCCGAAGCGCTTGAGATGCTCGGGAAAAACGTAAAATACGATATATGCTTTGTGGACTGGAAAATGCCCGGAATGAACGGCATCGAACTTTCCCGCGAAATGAGAAAAAGCGGCGCGAGCGAGCCGGTGATAATAATGATCTCCGCCTTCGACTGGGACTCGATAGAGCGTGACGCGACGGCTGCGGGCGTTAACGGCTTTCTCGCCAAGCCCCTGTTCCCATCCGATATAGTCAATTGTATCAGCAACCATCTCGATATGATGACTTCAGTCAAGGAAAACAAGGAGGAAGAGTCGACGGCGTCGTTTGAGGGGTATAACATCCTTTTAGCCGAAGACGTCGAAATAAACCGCGAGATAGTGCTCGCATTGCTCGAACCGACCAAACTCACTATCGACTGCGCCGTCAACGGCGAGGAGGCGGTCCGGATTTTCAGCGCGTCGCCGCGGGATTACAATATGATATTCATGGACATACAAATGCCCGGCATGGACGGCCTTACGGCAACGCGGCATATCCGGGCTTTGGACGACGCTTGGGCAAAAGAGGTGCCCATTGTCGCCATGACGGCGAATGTATTTAAAGAGGACGTAGAGAACTGTCTGGAAGCGGGCATGAACGACCATATAGGAAAGCCTGTCGACTACGAAGCCATGATAGGCAAACTCAAGGAGTACATGAACGTACAGGAACGCAAGGATATTTAATCGTACCCGTTCGGGTTGCCGCTCTGCCAGCGCCACGTGTCGGAGCAGGCGTCCGCTATAGATTTGCGGGCCTCCCATCCAAGCTCGCGTTTAGCTTTGCCCGTTGAAGCGTAGCACACAGGAAGGTCGCCGGGGCGCCGCCCCGCTATTTTTTTTGGAATACTGACTCCGGACGCTTTTTCAAACGCGGCGATCAGTTCCAGCACACTGACGCCCTTGCCCGTGCCGAGGTTGAACACACTCACGCCGTCGTTTTCTTCGAGATACTTTATCGCCGCCACATGCCCGGCCGCGAGGTCGACCACGTGGATATAATCGCGGACACCCGTGCCGTCCGGCGTGTCGTAGTCGTCTCCGAAAACGCTCAGGCAGTCCAGCCTCCCGACCGCCGTCTGCGCAATGAACGGCATCAGGTTATTCGGGATATCCTGCGGGTCTTCGCCGATAATGCCGCTCTCGTGGGCGCCGATCGGGTTGAAGTAGCGCAGCAGAGCCACAGCCCAGCCGTTGTTGGCCCGCGCAGTGTCCCGAAGCACCTGTTCGCACATGAACTTCGTCCAGCCATAGGGGTTGGAGCAACTTCCCGTGCGCGACTCCTCGGTGAGCGGCATTGCGTTATCCCCGCTGTAAACCGTCGCGCTGGACGAAAAGACGAACTTGCGGACGTTGTGCCTGAGCATAGCGCCGCAGACCGCGACAGTCGAATCGATGTTGTTTGAGTAGTATTTCAGCGGCTGGCCGACAGACTCGCCAACAGCTTTTGCCCCCGCGAAATGGAACACACAATCGACAGCATGGTTTTCAAAAACCCGGTCAAGCCGACCGCCGTCCCGGACGTCCATTTCATAAAACGGGAAGTCGCGCCCAGCCAGCCTCATGACGCGCGCTATCGCCTCGGGCTTGCTGTTTGAAAAATCGTCGGTCACGACGACTTCATAGCCTCGCGCGATTAGTTCCAGCACCGTGTGCGTGCCAATATACCCCGCCCCGCCTGTTACCAGAATAGTCATATTGATTCTCCCCGAAACTGTTCAGCGCCCTGCGCCCGAAAGACGTCTTCCTCACCGGCACTGAACAGAATCCAATCGTTTCATACATATTGCACTAATTGCGTCGGTTTGTCAAACACTAATGCGCTCTGCGGACCGCAGGGGGTCAGCTTAATTATATGAATCGAGGTTTTTCCATGATCACAGGAAGTTCAAAAAAGAAAGTCGCTATATTGGGATCGGGCTACGTCGGGGCTTCTGTCGCGTACGCCCTGACGCTGCGGGACCTGGCGGATGAAATAGTGCTGATCGACAGTTCTTATGAAAAGTCGAGGGGCGAAGCCTCCGATATCTGCCACGGTATTCCGTTTATGGGTTTGTCGAATGTTTTTGCGGGGTCGTACTCCGATATCGCCGATTGTGACCTGATCGTCATAACGGCGGGGCGCAACAGAAAAATAGGGGAAAGCCGCCTCGACCTGGTGTTCGACAACATCAATACACTAAGGCAGATAGCCACGGAAATCGAACCCTACTACAACAGAGGCGTAATACTGATAGTCACAAATCCTGTTGATACATCGGCATACAAGTTTGATCAATGGATGAAACTGCCTCCCGGCCGCGTGTTCGCTACAGGATGTATTCTGGATACGTCGCGCCTGATCAGCGCCGTATCAAAATATGTGGACCTGAGCACGGACAATATACGGGCGCTGGTCATCGGGGAACACGGAGACACGCAAGTCCCGGTGTGGAGCAAGCTGCTTGTGGCAGGCATCCATATCCAGGAGTATTGCGACGCAATGGGCATTCCCTGGGGGACCGAACAAAAAACCATGCTGGCGGACACAGTCAGGAACATGGGAGCTTCGATCATTTCCGATAAGGAACGCACTCATTACGGCATAGCGACGTGCGTATGTTATATCGCCGATGCAGTATTGAGTACGCGAAAGGCAGTCATTCCCGTCAGCAGCACGCTGCATGGAGAGTACGGCATATTCGACGCCGCGTTGTCTGTCCCTTCCATTATAAGCGGCGCCGGCATTGAAAAACGGATCGTCGAAAGGCTGGAGCCCGCTGAAGCCGAGGCGCTGAACGCTTCGGCGAAGCATCTGCGTGAAATCCAAAAACGCGTTGAGGAGATGTAGGGATGACATAGCGTGAGGCACAAACCGCGCTCAGGCGGGAAGTTGGACAAAAACAGCGGAGTATGTTATTATGCAAGCAAACTTGAATAGAGGTTTTTCAGATGATCACAGGTAATATCAACAAAATCAACCTAAGTATTTCATCCTTTGAAAACATGATTACGGACGGCAACCTCTATGTTGACAAAACACGCATGATCGAGCATTTCCTGACTGAGGCCAGTGACGTACATCTCATAGCGCGTCAGCGTCGCCTCGGCAAGAGCCTCAATATGGATATGCTTCAGTGTTTCCTTTCGGACAAAACGGACAATCGCCACTTGTTCAAGGGCATGTACATTGAATCAAGCCCGGTATGGGGTCAAGCCCACTCTGCGCCCGCTTTCTATTTTGACTTTAAAGGGCTTGACCTCAAGACATATAAAGCCCAAATCGTTGAACAGATAGACAAGCATATATGCTCGTATCTTGACCCGGCAAGCCTCACAGGCTACTTCAAACGCAAATATGAAAGACTGCTGACCGACCCTGACGCATCAGTCGACGGGCTGTTGACACTAACCGAACTGATATTTGAAACCACAGGAAAACGATCATATCTCCTTATCGACGAGTATGACCGATTACTTACGGGAAGCTATGAAACAGAGCAGTACGAAGAAATCAGGGCGTTTGAAACAGCATTTCTTTCATCCGGCCTTAAGGGAAATAAGTACCTGAAAAAAGCCCTGCTCACGGGAGTAATGCGGATATCTCACGAAAGCATGTTGAGCGGCTTGAACAACATATCGACATATGACGTGTTCAATGATAATGTGTATACAGAAGACTACGGGCTTAACGATGAAGAAGTCTCAGAGTTAAGCCGGATAGCCGGTTTTGACATTAACGAGGTCAAATCCTGGTACAATGGAATAAAGATCAACGGACACGCGATTTTCAATATATACTCAATGATGTCATACATGGACCAAAAAGCATTCGAGTGCTACTGGGGCAAGAGCGGCACTCTTGATATGATCATCAGGCTGCTAAATGACGAGCGCAAGCTAACTCTGGCGCAGTTCCTGAATGGCGGACAGGCGGAAGTGGTCATCGACGACAGGATATCTCTAAAACGCTTATCCGGCGACACAGGCGACGACGCGTTTTTCTCACTGCTTGTACAATCGGGGTACCTGTCGCTTGATGAAAAATTAAGCAACAAAGGAACTGTACTGCTTTCTATTCCAAATAAAGAGTTGCTGATCGTCTGGAAAGAGTTTATCTTGAAAAACCTATACTCCGGAACGGTAAAAGTACGGACACTGTTTGACAACACTAACGACCTCGACAAGTTTGCTGGAGACCTGGAACACTTCCTTAGTGACAGACTGTCATACCACGATCTGGCAGCAATGCAGGGAGAACCCGCGAACAAGACCCGTGAACGTATATACCATGTTTTTTTACTCGGATTACTCTCAGCGTACGATGACGTACGCTGCAAGCCTCCTCTGTCTAATCGAGAGAGTGGCGACGGACGCTACGATGTCTTGGTTGAAAGACCGGACGGAAACTATATCTTTGAGTTCAAGGCATGTGGCTCAGCAGAAGAGCTTGGCGCTAAAGCTGCCGAGGCTCTTGATCAGATAGATTCGAAACGCTACGGTATGGACGCGGTTAAAGGAAAGCGGCTTATTAAGATCGGCGTGGCATTCTATGGGAAACAATGCCGTGTCAGCGCGGGTACGAACGATATCATCTGACCGGCAAATCAGCCATAAGCGCCCTGCGGTATCCACGCTCGTTGACTTCCCCATCCGCTATGTAAATGGATTATAAAACCGCCCGCCATTCAGCACAAGCGTAGCGACGGATAAAGCGACACATAAAACTCCGACGCCAAGAACAAGAAAGTCCGGTTTTGAAAAAGCCCTCGCAGAATACCACGTCCGTTTCTTAAGCCGCCCGAACCCGCGCAATTCCATCGCATTGCTGATCTGTTCGATTTTATCCATACTGGAAAAAACGAGCGGGAACAGTATTGCCAGTACCCCCCTGAGTCTGGCCCTGAGGGGCGCTTTTTTTGATATATCAACCCCGCGCGCCTGCTGCGCCTGACTTATCTCGCGGTAGGACCGCTGTACATCCGGAATATAACGCAGCGATAGTGAAACAGCGTAAGCGATTTTGTAATTGACCTTCACCTTATTCAGCGACGACGCAAATTCACCCGGATCGGTCGTCAGAAAAAAAACAAGCGCCGTCGGTACGATAGCGAAATATTTCAGCGTCACGTTTAGTTGGTAAAAGAGCTGCTCTGATGTGAACGAATAGCGATGCGTCATACGGAGCAGCTCATGCCGCGTGCCATAAATAAGCGCTCCCTGCTCCGGCGCAAACAGAAAAATAGCAACGTTATTGATAACCAGAAACAAGGAAAGCAGCGCAAGGATGGGCCTAAAATCTGAAAAACGCAGCTTTGACACGGCAAAGAGCGTAAGTGACACGGCTATTACGAACGCTAAAAACCTCGTATCAAACGTTATCATCGAAGCGACGCTGAGCGCGACCGTCAGCAGTAGTTTCGTCGCGCCTGTCAGCTTATGTACTTGAGAATTCCGCGGAATATACCCAAACGCCGCCATATCGCCCTCACAAACCGCGATCCGCTGCTTCTAAGGATCTTTATACATTGCAGAACAATCACTTAAAGATTCTTCGGTCATAAAGTACCGTAAGCGAGCCTCTGATTCCTCAGAAAGACACGTTTCTTAGAGATACTTAGTTCTAATTCTCATTCTACATTCTACATTCTCTATTCTCTATGTACGCCCTAATAAGCGTTTTCGCGTCGTCGATCCCGCAAATGCGCGCCAGGTCATACAGGCTCGTTTCACGTAGATTTGCACGCGCCGCCAGGACCGGATCGGACAATACCTCATATGCGGGCCGGTCGGCAATAAGCTCGCCGCCGGAGAATACCAACGCGCGTTTTGCGTATTCAAGGCACAGATGCATGTCGTGCGTTATCATAAGCACAGTTACTCCGAGTCTGTTTAGGCCCGCGAGGAATTCCATGACGTCAGTATAATGCCGCCAGTCCTGCCCGGCGGTCGGTTCATCCAGAATTATGATTTGCGGGTCAAGCACAAGCGCGTCGGCTATTGTGACGCGTTTCTTTTGTCCGTAACTGAGCGCTGAGACAGGCCACATGATGAACCGCGTCAGCCCGCAAACGGCAAGCACGGATTCAACGCGCTCTTTTATCTCCGGTTCCGGAATACCTCGCGCGCGCAAACCAAGCGCCACCTCGTCGAAAATCATCGGCTTGCATATCATCTGGTTCGGGTTTTGCATAACATAGCCGATTCTCTCGGCGCGCTCTGGTATCGTCAGGTCATGCATATCAACGCCGTTGTAAAGCATCTCACCTGCGGCTAACTTCTCAAAGCCGACGATCAACTTCGCAAGCGTACTCTTCCCGGCGCCGTTTGCACCAATAATTGCGGTCATTTCTCCCGGATAAAGTTTAAAACTTACGTTTCTCAGCGCACGCGTTTCTGTTTCAGTATAGGTAAATCCAACGTTGCGCGCCTCGAACAGAGGAATAGTGATCTTTGGCGTCTGCGGCATAACCGAATAAGTGTCGTTCTGAGGAAGTATCGGCTCCGTTCGAGACGTTTCGGCTGAAAAATCTCCCGGCTCGCGCGCCGCCTCCCCAATATCGCAAGGAGCGCGTTCCGCCCATGAACGCACTTTCTCCCGCTCCCCGTCTGAGAGCAGCAACGTATCCAACCGACCCGGCAGTTTTTCTGCAGTAACGGTAACACCTGCCCGCTCAAGCGCCGACACGTATAGCGGTCTTCGTATTCCCGCCTCCGTAAGTTTTCCGGAAACGACGATCTCATCAGGAGTACAGTCCGCAATGACCCGCCCGTTATTCAGCAATATCACACGATCAATATGTTTCCACAGGACGTCTTCAAGACGATGTTCGATTATAATAACGGTACATCCCGTTTGTTTCGCCAAATCGTCGATAAGCGCGATAGCGAGCTTGCCGGTACTCGGATCGAGCGCGGCAAGCGGTTCGTCCAGAAGCAGGACGGGCGCGTTTTCGATAAGCACTCCCGCCATACTCACCCGTTGCTTCTGCCCTCCCGACAAACGGTATGGCGAATGCGCAAGATACCCGTCCGCGCCGACCATCTTCGCGGCGTTGGTTACGCGCGCTTTCATTTCGGTTAGCGGTCGAGCCTTGTTTTCAAGCGAAAAAGAAATATCCTCTCCGCTGCTCAAACCGACAAATTGGCCGTCGGTATCCTGAAGCACCGTACCGACAAGTTCCGATAATTGAAATATACTTACGGGCTTAAGTCCCCCGATTTTAAGGGTTCCGGTTATTTCACCCGAATAATTATACGGGATCAAACCATTCAGGCAACTTCCGAGCGTACTCTTACCACTGCCTGACGGACCAGCAATCAGTATTTTCTCACCCGGGCAGACGCAAAGATTTATATCAAACAGCGTCGGGTTTTTCTGTGCGCGGTATTTGAACGAAAACCCGGAAAACTCTATGACAGGCCCGTTAAGTCCGCGTAAAAGCATCTGTTCATTCATGAGCGCATGTTTTGACAAGCGCGCGTCACCGGTCGGAGTTTTTCGTTCAGTCAAGGCTTCCGGTTTTCACTCGGGTCTTTGTATATCCGAACAGCAATAACGTACCGATAATAGCGGTAATGACAAAGTTACCGGCGCCGGCTATCAAGCCCTGCACGAATACTTTATCCGGCGGCTCCGCATAGATGAGAATGTCAAGCAGCGGAGCGACAAGCCCCCACGATACGGCATGTACTATAAGGCTGCCGACGATGAAACGGATCATATCGACCTTACCGAATTCGCCTTCTTCCACCTTACCAGGTTTAAGCAGGAACCCGGAGCAAAAGCCAACGACGACGCTTGCGATGACCCAGCTCCACCATATTCCATAGCCAAAGCTCAGGTCTGTCAGCGCGTGGCCGATAAGGCCGATGAGCAAACCGGAAATCGGTCCGAAAATAGCGGCAAAAAATCCTACGATCGCGTACTGGAGCGTCAGATATGTGTTGGCGAATACCGGAACCGACAAGAAACGCGCGAGCAGGAAAAATAACGCGGCGCCAATGGCGGTGGCAACGAGTTGTTTAATGGAAAATTTAAAAATTTTCATGCTGAATCCTCCTGTGAATTGTTATGTTTATATTGTACTTAAACAGGCCGAAGATGTCAATAACTGGTGGATAGCTACAGGTCAGGGGGCATCGCCCTAAACCGTCCATTGGTCGTGTACGACGCCTACCAGCATCCACTCCCCGCCTGCGTCCTCAAAAACCAGTCTCAGGCTCCCCCAGTCGATCCCTTCGTACTCAGGGTTTACGCCTGGAATATGGAATTCAACAAAATGCCCCCCGGGGAACGCAGTATCCAGATTTGAGATCGTGTTCCCTGACTTTACAAGCAAATCTATGCCAATGCATTTTGCCTGGAAGTAGTCCAGATTAAACACGAAACGCCCGAAATACTCCCCGACCGATAACTCTATGGGTTCGCCCGACCCGTCATACACGCCCCACGTAAACTCTTCCGACGGATTGAGCGCGCTTACTTTAGAAGGCGACAAATTGACGCTGCTGCTCTCAACATAAGAGTATGGCGAAAATGTTACGCCTTTTTCTTTATGGACAAACCGGGCCAGTTGAGTGAAATCCTGGTGTTTCAGATAGCCAGCCACAAGGTTAGCGCGGTTCAGAAGCTCATTCTCGCTCCAAAGTATGACCTCTGAAGTCGCATCGTCATAATCGACCAAAACCCCGGCTTTTTCAGCAACAGCCCGCACCGGAAGATACGTCCGGTTGTTGATAAGTACCGGGGTCAACTCCGACCCATCGGCCTCAGCCGGTTTAAACGGCTTACCATTGAATGTAATATGCAGCTTTTCGTTGATAT
>Ga0082212_10006456_pt1 | contig 15761 bp, 5 predicted proteins | sample TergutNt197P3_FD_71548 | JGI IMG/M metagenome (GOLD analysis project Ga0082212, IMG submission 71548) | Neocapritermes taracua P3 segment gut microbial communities from Petit-Saut dam, French Guiana - Nt197 P3 | ecosystem: Host-associated > Arthropoda: Insects > Digestive system > Gut ...
GATTGTCCGGCAAAAGGTCTAACTCATGAGGACGCACAAAAAATGGTTGTTGTCCCACCATACATTGCGGGTCGAAAACAACGCCCCCTACGTCCATTCTTCGGTGAAACAAATTGACGCTTCCCAAAAAGTCCATCACGAAGGCATTTTTTGGAGAATGAAACACTTCGTTCGGCGTACCGTCTTGCTCGATCCGACCTTGATTCATCACGATCACCCGGTCAGCAAGTTCGAGTGCTTCTTCCTGATCGTGAGTCACAAAAAGGCTGGTGAGTTTGATTTCGTCATGCAACCGGCGTAACCAGCGGCGTAAGTTTTGCCTTACCCTGGCATCGAGCGCACCAAATGGTTCGTCGAGTAGCAAAAACTTCGGTTCGATGGCGAGTGCCCTTGCAAGAGCAACCCGTTGCCGCTGACCGCCGGAGAGTTGATCGGGATAGCGGTTTTCGAGACCTTCGAGTTGAATCAAGTGAATGAGTTCCAAGACTCGGCGTTTGATTTCCTCTTTGGAAAGACGGTCGGCACCCCGCCGGACACGCAATCCAAAGGCGATGTTGTCAAATACTCGCTGATGCCGAAAGAGGGCGTAATGTTGAAAGACGAATCCCACCTTTCGTTCGGCGACACGATTTCCGACGACGCTGACCTCTTTGAACAAAATATCCGCCCCGTCGGTCGGATCGAAGCATTCGAGACCGGCGATGATTCTCAGGAGTGTTGTTTTTCCCGAACCGGAGGGACCCAGCAGGGCAACGAGTTCGCCGTCTGGTATTTTCAAACTGACGTTGTTCAGAGCGGTGAAATTTCCAAAGCGTTTGTTGATGTTTTTGATTTCAATACTCATCGTTCTGTGAATTCTAGCGTACTGGACAATTTTTTCAACACCGTGGTCAAACGGTAATGTTTTACACGTCCGATCGTCTGAGTGCGCTCATTCCGAGTTACGTGATTGGGGAATAATAGGTGAAAAAGGTTGGTTGCTATTCTCTAACCTCCATAAATTACCACGCCGCCTCTAACAGCACATCACGAAGTTGATCGGCACCGATAAATCCGAGGCAGCGGCGGTATTGGTCCATCACGCAACCGAAGGAACTCTGCATCGTTTGCAAAATAATCAGTCCCGTCAGCAAGGAATGACGAGAGGATAATTCGACGATACTGCGAATCGGCAATTCCGTTTGCATTAACTGCGAAAGTTGTCGGGTTTGTTCGTCCAACTGGTGGCGAGCGGCAATTTCCAAGTCAATCGTCCGAACGCAACCGATGGGCACGCCGGTTTCTGAATCAGCATCCGGTTCATACACAGGGAGCACCAACAACTGGTATTTTCGGGCAATTTCCAAGACGAACTCCGGTTTCATAGCGGTCGTGATCCTCGTGAGTGCCGGTTGCGGTAGTGCGTAATCCCGGAGAAAATGGTCGGAACAGTTAAAAATCCCTTCGGCAAGCCGGCGTTGAGTGTCCGAAAGAAGCCCCGTATCCTTTCCCTCGGTGAGCACCCTGGACAATTCTCCATGTCCAAACGACAGAGAGATTGTCGCATCCGTTTTTTTCAGAATGACGGCAATGAGTTTATTGATTCCCCACAAGAGTACCGTCAGAGGAAGGAAAAGCCAGCAGGAAATCAAGATCACCGGCGAGTAAAGACGCAATATCTTGTTGGGAATGGTCAAAGCGAGACTTTTTGGAAACATTTCCCCCCAGACGAACAGAATCGGTGTGAGAATCAATGTCGCAGCAAGGTCGGCATAGATTGTATCTGTATCCGGCTTCACGCAACCGATAAACAAAACCATTGCCACCGAAGCACCGTAAGTGGTGGTATTGTTACCGGCAAGCAATGTCGCAATAAGAAAACTAGGATTATTCGCAAACCAGAGAAACCGCTTGGCAACGGCATCACCGCCGAGGGCATCGAGTTTGAGCCGCAACTTTGACACACGGTAGAATGCCGTCTCTGCGCCTGCAAAGGCTGTTCCCAATAACAGACTCGCAATGCCGAGGAATAATGCAAAAACAATCATCAGGCTTTATCTCTTTCGCAAGTCTTCGATTTTTGGTGCTGGTCGGACACCGGGTCCCATGACATTGCCGTCGCCGAGATCGGCTCGGAACGCTTCGGCGGCGGCTTGCAATCGCTCGACGATTTCCGGGTGGTCCGCACTGCAATCGGTCGTTTCGCCGATGTCGTTCGCCAGATCGTACAGGGCAAGCGGCGACATTCGTTGAGCGTATTGTCCCGGCTTGCCGTCTTTGCCCGGCTCTTGACCGTCCATCGTCCGGTACTGGTGCGGCAAGACCAATTTCCATCGGGTATCACGTACCGCTTGGAGTTGCCGATTGTAATAAACCGCAAAAGCCTCGTGCGGCGACTTGGCATTCGGCTCGCCAAACATCAGCGGTCGAATGTCTTTGCCGTCAATTTTCTTTTCCGGCAGGGGAGCATCGACCAGATGAGCCACCGTCGGCAAAACGTCGATGGTCGATGCTAATTGGTCGCAGGTGGTGTTTGCCGGTATCTTGCCGGGCATCCAAAATAGCGTTGGTTCCCGAACCCCTCCTTCAAACGATGTTCCCTTCCCTTCCCGCAACGGACCGGCACTCCCCGCATGGTTGCCGTAGGAGAGCCAAGGTCCATTGTCCGAGGTGAAAATGACCAACGTGTTGTTGTCCAACTTCAATCGCCGCAGTGTACCCATAATTTCGCCGACCGACCAATCGACTTCCATCACGACATCACCAAAAATTCCTTTGCCGCTCTTGCCCGCAAACTTGTCGCTGACGTAAAGCGGAACGTGAACCATCGTGTGCGGCAGATAAAGGAAAAACGGCTTGTCCTTGTTCGCTTCGATGAACTTGATGGCTCGTTCGGTGTACCACGTCGTCAAATTCTTCTGCCGCTCTCCGGTAACGACTTCTTCTTGCCATGTTGAACCTTCGATTAGATGCAGCGGCGGATAAATACTCTTGCGTGGGTTATCAGCGGGAAGCCCCACAAGTTCGGGATGCATGGGCCACATATCGTTCGAATAAGGCAGCCCAAAGTATTCGTCGAATCCCTGATTGAGCGGCAAAAATTCGGTATGGCTGCCGAGATGCCATTTTCCGAAGCATGCCGTCGCATAACCTTTTTTCTTGACAACTTCGGCAATGGTTTCTTCGTCGGGATGCAGACCGATATTTGCTTTCGGTCCCAGTGCACCGCTGATGCCGACTCGCCGGTGATAGCAACCGGTCATCAAAGCGGATCGGGAGGCGGAACAGACAGCCGACGTAACGGTGAAATTGGTGAATTTGCGTCCTTCGGCGGCAAGGCGGTCGAGATTAGGCGTGGGAATATCGCCGCCGAACGGTCCGATGTCGCCATAGCCCATATCGTCGATGAATATCAGGACGATATTCGGAGTTTCTGCCATTGCGGTGCAAAGGAACGCCGAGCCTAAACACAATAAAACCAACAACACGTTTCGCAAAAGGGTCATCGTAGGTGATCTCCGAAGGTTAAAACCGCCGTCCATTGTATCAGGAAAAAGAGCGGATTTCCAGATGCAAAAAATTTGATTGGAAAGAGATTGAAACAGACTGGGCGAAAGGCAAGGTACCGAGACTCAATCGAATGGCGATGCTCTGTTCAAAATGCGCAACAAATTTGGACAATAATGGCATTCACTGTGAAAAACAAGGAGAAAACCGGCAAACACTGGTTTTTCCTGAGTGAAACTATGTTCTCATCTTACCTCATCTTCTCATCTGTCATACAAACTTACTTTTTGAAAAATAACCCATAATTTTTCGCAAACCTTTAACAAACCCATAACGATTTTGAGGGGTATATCTACGGGTAAAACGGTAATTGAAAATCGGTACTTCACGACCTTCCTTCTTCAACTTCGCGACATCCATCTTTCGGACATCACTGACGGCTTCCGTCAAATGTCCTTTTACATGAAAACGATCCAAGACACGAACTCGAAGCGGCGGGCTCACGCCCACCGCTCATGTGATATGTTTTTCTCTATCCATGACCCAAGGTTAAATAAACAGCTCGGTCACCCGCCGAAAACCGTTGGCTTCCGCCACGACAACAAGGTGAGCATCTGCCGTAAAGGAACTATTGGGAATCGTTAGTTTGCCATCCTCATAAACACCTATGAGACAGGCATTTTTCATAGCACCATCCGGCATTGCATCATACTCCGCCTGCGTAACAATCGCACACCAGCCACTGCCCCAACCGGTTGTATTGGGATCACTCTTGAAATTGAGGCTATCGTTGTCGAAGAAGGAACGCTGGGAAAGCGTACCCGGCGGCAGTGCCGCATAGTTATAAAATACTCGGTAATTTACAGGGGTGCTAGCAACGGCACCTGTGTTCCAAGTGATCGTTGTAACACCGGCGACAACGTTTTTAGAGGCATTGAGCGTAAAATCTGTCTCAGTGGTAGTTTTCAGTTTCGGCAGCACCATATCGTGTTTGATCACGGTATAGGCGGTTTCGTACCCTTCGCACTCTGCAACGATCAGGAAGTAGAATATGGCGTTTTTGTCCGTATGAGTAACTTCACCACCTATGGGAGTCATATTACCTACTGCCATGCCAGACACAATGGGATCTGTAACGCTGTCCGCCAGTCTGCCTGGTCGATCACCCGCCGGCGCAGCGGGTAAACGTTGCCATTGTCCGTCTCTTGGACTTAGCGTAAATTTATCGAAACCGTCATTGTGATAGTTGCTCATATCCCCACTCCGGGCACCATAAGCATCCGTTCCGAGAGCAAGTGAACCATCTGCGTTCAGGTAGGCGGGCGGTTCATCCCGGTAGGTATCATAAACTCTGATCCAGTACACGGAATAGGTGACATGAGCCTGATCATCTGCATGCACTCCGACATCGCCCCAGTTGAGGTTTCCACCTTGTCTTGCGTCATTGGAGGTAGGCCACTGACCGCCATCTTCAGGTCGAATCGTGCCAACGCCCGAATTGATACTGGTGGAAGTACCAACCGGAGAACCAAAGTCGGTTTGCCAAAAATCAAAGAACCCATTGAAGAGCGAGTCATCCATTGCCACCAATTCCGTTTTCGTCGTTACATTAGGTGTAAGTGCGACCGCTGCGGCTGTTCCGCCTACGTTGCCAGCACTGACTCGGAATTCATACTCGGTGCCTTCTTCGAGTCCAGTGATTCTTGCACTGGCATCAGAAACTTTGACCGACTGCCAAGTCGCCGCACTTTTCGCTTTGTACTCGACAAGATAGTACGTCGCAAGGCTTCCGGTTGCAGCAGGGGTCCACGAAAGAGAGACGGTTGAGTTTGTTACGCTACCAGCCGTTACACCTGTAACAACACCCGGTGCGGCAGGTGCAACAACCGTTGTCGCAGGAGTAGTGGTTACTGATTTCGAAACATAACCCGGTGCTGTACCAATAACGCGGAACGTATATGATCCAGCAGCGAGGTCAGAAATGGTGAACACTTTACCAGCAAGAGTTACCACGTAACTCGTAGCCGGTACAACCGTAGTACCTTGCAAGACCTCAACTTCGTAGGCAACAGTCGCCGCACCCGCCGCCAAATCTCCTGCCACAGTAACGGTAACTACGTTGCCGCTAACAGTAGCGGTAGCCGTGTGGGCACCGGTCATGGTAGCCACCGATAGTGTGGCATCTTTCCAATTACCAGTTACGGTATTGACAATGGGAACGCCCCCATAATTGTATCCACCTGGGGTCGGTACGGTCTCTGAACCTGTGCCGCCCGGTGCCCAGTCAGCCACCGCTCGGATTTGGAAGATATACGTCCCAGCCGCAAGACCGGCAATGTCCAACGAGTTTCCATAAACGGGTGTAAAGCCGGTGCCGCCGGAACCTCCATGCTGAGTCCATTTTGTGTCATCGGCTTTATCTCCGGCGGAAGCAGTCGAGGAAATGTACCGAACTTCATAATACTGCACGCCAAGTGAATTCGGAGGCGTGTTCCATTTGAGGGTTGTTGTTGTACCCGCCTCGAGCGTGATTGCAGTGGCGAGACTCGCCGCCGAAGGCGCAGAACCCGGAAGGGTCGTGATGACCTCGGAGTAATGCCAGTCGCGAGCAAGATAGTTTGCCGTCTCTTTGAGCATCGCCCGGAACATGTACTCCGCACCAGGAGTCAATTGGAAAACGAGTGCGTGATTTTGTCCATACCCGCTAAAACCACCCAGCGATTGCCCCGATGGAATTCGAGGACCGCCGTTGCCAGCATTCCATGTCAAATGATTCCAAGTAATACCGCCATCGGTGCTGAATTCGAACTGCATTCCGATATTGGGTCGGGTATTGTTATCGTTACCCTGGTTTTGGGTGATGTTCCGTCCACCCGCTGGAAGATCCCAGACGATCAAAATTCTGTCGCTTCCCACATGCTCGACTCTGAAGTCTATGAAGTCGTTCGGGTTTGCAACCTTCTCAGCGACGGGCTTTTCCACCCTTACTCTATTCGAGAGTTTCGGCTCAGCGTCTTTGGTACGATCCGACAAATCCATAACGGCTACGATTTCGAACACATACGTTGCCATCTGACGGAGACCAGTAACGGTGGCAGTAGTTTCAGTCATCGGAGAGTCATTCGAACTGTTCACCCAGGTCCATCCGGCGGTGGGTTGCTCCTCGCCAACGCTGTTAACGATCTCCTGATAACGAACTTGATAGCCGGCTGCTCCTGATACGGAAGCCCAGGTAAGCACGGCTTGCCAATCATCACCACGCCATTCGCCACCGGGATTGGAAAATGGTACCGAACCCGTTTGCTCTGTAAGCACAACCGACGTGAGCACAGACTCCATTCTCACACCCTCGATGACTTTCGGTGTGGATTTCTGATGCGTTGTAGCATTCGCCGGAATGGCAACAATTTCAAACGCATACGTGGCACCTTCGGTGAGACCGGTAACGGTGTAGGTCGTTGTCGTTCGTCCGGCAACCGGAATGGCAGCCGACCACGTTGGACCCGCAACAGCGGTACCTGCTGCATTGTGAGTCATCTGGTAGCGAATTTCATAACCGGACGAGCCTGTAACCGCACTCCAATTCAGAGCCGCCTGCCACGTCGTGGCGGATGGAGTTTTCTCAACATTTCCTCTCGTGAACACTCGCGGTTGTGGTAACGCACCGTCGGCAAGTGCCGTAGTGACGGTGAGATTCCCCGTCTCAGGACCATAGTGGGTGATACCAGTTCCGTATTTGGACAGAGTACGAATTCGGAAGTTATAAGTGGTGGATGACGAAAGACCTGTAATTGTTACGGATGTTGTATCCACGCCGTCAACAATCTCAAGGAGCCACGCTCCACCCTCCTCTTGGTACTGAATGGAATAACCGGCAACATTCCAGTTTTCCGCTGGCGGTGCCCATTCCAGCGTAACCGACGTGGGGGTCGTCTCACTGGACTTCACTCTGAAACCGACAGGCGTGGCGTTGGGCAACATATTCGGATTCGGGTTAAGCGCAGCAGCACCGGCGGTTGTAACCAAAAGCCTGACGAGTGCGGTATTGTCCGCACCCATCAGTGTAACAACGATGTTACCGTTTCCGATGGAACCTGGGGCGAAACCGGAGACATTGAGTTCGCCGGTGGCAGCGTTATAGGTAACGCTTACGCTGCTGATGACGGCTCCACTGAGCGTAACCTCGTATTTGGGAGTTCCCGCCTTAGCCAATGCCGCTTCAAAGTTTGTCTTAAAGTATGAATCCTTAAGTAAATTCGCTTCGGGAAGATTCGCCAGGGTAACGGTGAACTCCGTACCACTCGGGTCCGCAGGGATTCCGATCTGACCAAGAAGAAGTTCTCGCTGTTCGATCGTGTGATACACCCAATCGCCTCCTTCATGGTTGACCGTGTCTTTCAGTTTCATCCGTATTTCGATATTCCTATCATTGAGCAGGCGAATGTTGCCATTATTGAAGTCAAGGATTACCAACGAGTTCGTCGATGTCAATTCTGCCCCATTCGGATCTTGCGAGTCCGTTCCCGTACGCGGCCAGTTCGAATAGAATCCAAGGGTGAGGGCTGTCCAGTTGCCATCCGCATCTTGGTACTGAACGTCGAACAATTCACGATAAAGATTGTTTCCAACGCCCAGTTGATTGTACCAACCAGCCGCTTCCTGATTCATCTTGTACGGTTCCAACATTCCTTCGATCGGGTCCCAGACGAGGAGAACTCCATTTTCGGAAGTCGAAAATGTTCTGATATTCTCAATCGTTTCTCCCATGACCCTGTCTTGCATCACGACAGGATAGCCGATGATCCACCAATCGGAGTCCTTGACAGCATCACCGGCAACCGTTGCCCGGACACGGAACCAATAGGTTCCGCCGTCGGCGAGACCAGTGATGGTGGCATTATCGACCTTTCCAACGGTCATACGATTAGCCGACGTAAGCGCAGTCCACATGGCTGCCGTAGGCGCAGTTTTGCTCTGAATCCACTCGATAACGTAGTTTTGTGCTCGGGCATCGCTATTCCACTCAAGTTTGACCGACCAAGTGCTGTCGGCGGCTTTTGTTTTGCTGTCATTGACAAAGGCCGCCTGCGGATTCGTCAACTGCTGGTCGTCTGACAGGTTTACGGTTTTGGTAGCGGACCATGGATAGAATCTGTTATCGTAATTTTCACCGTTCCCGTGCGCAGCCACCATACGGTATCGGAAGTCGTACGATTGCCCCGCTTCAAGACCCGTGATGGTTGCCGTGACGATGATTCCGTCAGCCGGCACTGGAATCAGTGCCTTATCGAGTGTGTCGCCCCCCCATGTTTTCCACTCGCCTCCTGACGTACGATACTGAAGTTGGGTACCAATAACGCTACTACTGTAATGGTTTCTCATCCACCACTCAAGCGTAACAGACGTACCGTTGACGGCTCTCACCACTAAGTGCGCTGCATTTCCCATATCGTGATCGGCTCGGTTATAGTAATTACCCGCCTGCGTCTTGACGGAGTTCGTTAGTACAGCCCAATCCCCAGCACCATATTCCCCTGTTGCCTTTGCCATAATTCGGAATTGATATTCCGTATCGGGTGCAAGGCCGATGATGTTGGCATGAGACTGTGAATACCCGGTTGTCGAACTTTCCATACCATCAGACACGAAACTTGTCCCCTGAATACATATACCTCCCGCACCAGGACCACCCACGTCCGTCCATGTGCCGCTTCCGATTTTGTATTGGATGGCATAACTGTCTTTGGTTACACCGTAGTCGGCGATGAGTGCACGTGCGTCCCATGTGAGCGAAATAGCGGATTGCGACTTCGTTTGAACCGTAAAGTTTTGCAACACCGGCATTGTGGTGGGTTTTACCACCTTCATTTCCCCTGTTTCCGCCGGCGCAGAGGGGGCGTAGAGTGCGTCCGTTGAAACGGCTACGATTTCAAATTTGTACGTGGCACCTTCGGTGAGACCGGTAATGATGGCGGTCGTTTTCGTTCGTCCGGTAACCTCAATGGGGTCCGACCATTCCGGGGCAGCAACAGCACCCCCCGTCTCATCTTTGGTCATCTGGTAACGAATTTCGTAACCCGTTGCATTGGTATCGCTAACCGCAACCCAATACAGATTAACTTCCCAAACGCCGGAAATTTGTTTCGGTACGCCATACTCGAATCCCGTCGGCGATGCCAATGGTTGCGCCAGCGTTATCGACTGCGGCGACGAGTATTCAGAATCGCCAACGGCGGCACCGTCCCCCTTCGCCAAAACGCGGAAATGGTAAGTTGCACCCGGTGTCAATTCCGTAGTATCAACCACAACCGATGTCATATTCTTGCTGACCTCCAGCGTCTTAATGTTATTAGCAAATGTCGAACTCGTCGAATACTGAACCGTGTAACCATTGTTGCCTGCTACCTGATCCCACGTAACGGTAACGGTATTGCCCCCCGATTCGAGTGTTGCCTTCACGTTCGACGGTGCGGACAACCGTTCGGTTGGGTCCGCAGGTTTCGCCGTTCCTGTTGTCTTCACACTGGCATAGCCCCAATAGGAATCAGACTTCGTTGTATCCGTCCCTGCATATTTTGCTTGCACCCGGAACAAATACGATGTGCCTTCCTCAAGACCAGTAGCCGTAGCCTTGCAGTCCGCAACATTCACGGTAATGGTAATACCTGTATCTATCCACTCTTTCTTAACAGCATCGTATCGCTCAACAACATAACCGGACGCATCCGCGTCTGCTTCCCACTTCAATACTACGGAATCCTTTGTCTTGCTGTCCTCCTTTGGCACCGGTGTTGCCAGCGGAGTAACCGCAGCAGGTGTGCCCGTGCCCTTCTTGTTCACCTTCGCCTGTGCTCCCACCGCAACTCTGCCGCTCGACGATTCAATGTAACTGCCATCGCCGGGATCTTGTCCAACCGCCACGACGAAGCAGGTGTACTCTCCATCGGCGGGAAGGAAAATTTTGCCGCTGTCGAGCACTTTCCCTTCCACAAATTGATAACCAACTTGTTTGGCAGCCGTTGAATCACGAGCATCGTTCAACGTTTTCACTTTTTTGTCGGTTATCTTGTCGAAAATATAAACCGCATAACCAATGGTCACGTCCGCAGAAACATAAGGTCCCGTAGAACCGCCGACCTTCTTGTTCGCCTTGTAGGCAACCCAAGTCAACGTGATGTAACGGTTTGCATCGTCCTTTGCGCTCAGGACATCCGGCTTGCCCACTTTCACTTTCGGAGCATCGTATTTCAGCGTCGAGACACTGGTCTTGACGGCTTTTGTTGAGGCTCCGTCGGCACTAGAAGACTTGAATTCGACGGCATACTTCGTCGAGGGAGCCAAACCGCCGATGGTGATCGTGTGCAAATAAGCAGTTGGTTTCAAGTCTTTACCGCTGCCTGGGTCTTTGGTGACACCGCTGAAGTTGCAACGGATCATGCCCTCATCAAGCCCCAACTGATTTTTGGCAGAATCAATGGCAGCACTCCACTTACCGGCGACCAAAGTGAGAGTAATCTCCGTTGATTTGACAGCACCTTTGGGACCGGCAGAAAATGTGAGCACGATTTTGTCGGTCTCCTTCATCATACTGGCAGCGTTGAACTGCAACGCGGCTTGGGCGAAGGTGAGATTGCCGGCGGCTGTCTTGGTGTTCTTCACCGCCTTGAGTCCTTTGACATCGGTATAACTTTTCGCAGGGTCGGCTTTGACATTCTTCTTGATGACTGTCTTCGCTGTATCGTTTCCTACGACATCGTATTTTGTGCCTTTGACCGCTTCATCAATTTCTGCAACTGCCACGTATGTTTTTGCATCGGCATCGGTGGTCACGATGCCTTTCTTGTCAAGAGCAACAAAATCGTCTTTGCCCACGGAGGAGACTTTGGCGTCACCGTTCATAACGTTGTACCAATCGGCGGTGGCGGCGTTAGCCCCACTCATCGTGTCGTACTGGGCTTTGGTGAGAGTGATGCTGATGTAGGCGGATTTGAGGGCGGTTTGTGTTTTTGCGGCTGCCACTTTCGCCTTTTTTTCGACGGTGGCTGCGAGCGTATCCCCTTCGTCGCCTAGTGCAGTGAAATTTTGTTCGGTTTGGGCGTTCGCGTCGACGAGTACGGTGTCGCCATGATCAAAAAAATCGTTTGCGATGGTCCAAGGGGAGACGGAGAGCATTTCTCTGCCTTCGAGTTCCTCGATTCGGCACTGCCTGCCGCGCCGTTGCTTGTCCGCTCGCTTTTTGGAGGTGGTGCTGCCAAAGAAATTGAAACTGCCGAAATCAAATTTTGTCATGGTTGTAAAGGTTGGTTATTGTCGACGGGAATGGCGAGCACCACCCCGTGGCAGGCTCCCGATGATAACGTAGCATATTTTACGCCTTTTTTCAAGAGGGAAGTGAAAAAAACACTCATTTGTGAGTTTGACGTTCCCAAGTATTGCGTGTATATTGACGGTGTGGGCACATTGTCCGTTTTACGTGCAAATACCGTTAACGAATGAACAGAAAAATCAAATTGATGATGATTGCCGTTTTGATAACGGCGCAATTCTGTGGTGCCCAAAAGGCAGACTTGCCGGAATGGGGAGTGAGTGCCGTCAACATCGGCGTTGCAAGCGAGGATACGGTTACGCTCGAAAAAATTCTGAACGATAAAGATATTTTGTCATTGAATCAGTTCTATCGAATCGGCGGAGAGAATGTTCCCGCCAGTCCGACCGAATGTAAAATGACGTACACAACCGACACGCTTTATGTGTTGTTCCGCTGCCGGGAAAACAACATGAATTTTCCTGCCGCCGTTGATCGTCCTGATTGGTATTCACTGTTGAGTACCCCTGTGGAGCAGGATGCTGCCTATCCTGACAAGGTGGATTTGTATTTGTTTCCTTCGTCCGAAACAACCCGGACATTTTATCTGTTTTCAACGACTCCCGATGGACGTTTTTTTGCGAACCGATTCAACAGCCGCCAAACGCTACAGGATGCAGACGGAACGATTCCCCAGGAGCGATCCAGTCAAGTTACTGGTTTTGAGGCAACAGCCGTCAAAAAGGAAAATGAGTGGATTGTATTGATGAGAATCCCCTGGGAAATCGTGGGCGGAAAACCGAAAGCATATTTCGGACTGATTCCCTTCAGGACTCGCTGGCGTAATTCGGAAGTGAGCAGTCCGGTTGCCTTAAGTTTTCACGACCGTCGTGCTGCCAACGATCTTTTCATCGAAGCGCGGCTGGAGGATGCACCAAAAATGTATGTTTACGATAATGCTTTGAGCAGATTGCCTTCCGGCAAGTTGCGTTGGCAACGTCCAGCACGGGTGCTGTATCCCGACATGGAGACGAAAACAAAAATTCAACATTTGCAAGAATCGTTACATCAACCGACCACCGAGGAGAATTTTTCCGAGCGGCTATTGTTGATTCAACAATGGATCGACTTGATGGAATTAGAAGGATGCAACTTCGGCAGCACTCGCGGCTCGCTTCCTGATGAAGATTTATATTTGGCACCAGTCAGGACTCGAGTCAATGGAGCACTGGCTACAAACGATCTTCCAAGAGCGTGTCAACTGACGGATGACTATCTGGCGAAAATTGCTCCTATTTGTAGGCGATGGTATGCCGACGGCACACCGGGAAACATTTCATCGCAGGCGTGGACTCCCATCAACGAACTGACCGGCGTGGAGGCTGGCAAAAACAGAATTGTTTTGCAGTGCAAAGCCGGTCATCGTCCCATTCGTTTGTACCTTTCCGTAACCGAAAGCGGCGGCATCCGGCTCCATTCTGAAAAAGAAGGCTTTTTCAAGCCAAATGCTTTGCGTAATCTGCGGTTCGATGGTGAGGATAAGTCTGGAAAGTACGTCATTTCGGACGACGAACAAAAGATTGTGATCAGTAAGAATCCGTTCATGATTTCGTTGCTGGATAATTCGGAAAATTTGAAATTCCGACTCGAAGGAAAACACATTGCCTTTTTGTTCAATTCCGAGAACAAAATTACTGGGGTCGATGTTCAAACCGATGTCGAACAGAAAGAGGTTATTTTCGGATTCGGCGAAAAATTTGACAGATTCAACCAAAATGGCAACGTACTGACACTTTGGGGGATGGACGACTGGACAGGATTGACCACCGGTTTGCAGAATCAAAGTTATAAGCCCGTGCCGGTGTTTCACAGTTCCAAGGGATACATGGTCTTTATCAATTCTTCGTATCGTTTGCGTGCAGACATTGGTCGATCCATTCCGGGCAAGATACGTTTGAGCCAGCACGGAGATTTGTTCGATTATTATTTTTGGATTTGCGAACCGGAAAAAGCACTCCGGTCGTACACCGATCTGACGGGCAAACCATGCCTGCCTCCCCGATGGGCATTCGAGCCTTGGATGGGGCGTACCGGACGGGGATGGCGAGCGACACCGCTTGACCCTGTGGAGGAAAAAAAGCGTGTGATTCGGCGTTTCGAGGAATTGGATATACCACATTCGGCTATCTATGCCGAAGGCGTTGGGGCAGAAAGACCGGAAATGCACGCTTTTGCCGCTCCGCGTAACATCAGGGTTTTGTCATGGTATTATCCCGGTGTGGGACTCGACCAACAAAAAAAACTGATGCCGGAATTGGATTCCGAATCGCTTCCTTTTTTGAATGTGGACAATCCGAATAAACTTGCTTCCCGCGACATTAGTTACATTGATTTTACGCATCCGCAAGCACTGGAACTGTCGCGGCGTTGGTGGAAACTGCGTTTGGATTTGGGCGTAGCCGGCTCAATGGTCGATTTCGGCGACCGTGTACCTGAAGACGTTACCTTTTACAATGGCATGAAAGGCTCCGAAATGCACAACTTTTACGCTTACGATTATCATCGTACCTACGCCGAAGTTTTCAGAGAAAGACGCGGCGATGACTTTATCCTGTTTGGTCGTCCGGCAGCACCCGGTACGCAAAAATGGGTGGCTCAGTTTTCCGGCGATTTGCGTTCCAACCTCAGGGGGCTTCAAGGAGGCATGTACGGGATGTTGAGTTTGTGCGCTGGCGGATTTTCGACGTGGGGAAGCGATTTGGGGGGATTCAGGGCTTGGTGTGAACCTGCCGTTTACATACGCTGGACGCAATTTGCGTGTTTCAGTCCGCTGATGCGCTGTCACGGTCGGTCGCCTCGCGAACCGTGGGAATATGGAGATCAGGCAATCTCCAATTACAAATACTACGCCTGGGTACGCGAAAATTTGGTGGATTATATCTATCAATCAGCCATTGAAGCCCATCAAACCGGAGTACCGATGGTCAGAGCGATGGCACTTGCATTTCCGGGACAACCAGCCGTTGCAGGTGTTGACGATCAATACATGTTCGGAAAAGATTTGATGGTTTGTCCCGTAACTACTGAAGAAAACAGCAGAATGGTTGCATTTCCTTCTGGTCGATGGACGGATTTGTGGACGGGCGACGTGGTAGCAGGAGCATCCCAAATCCACAAGGAAACGCCGCTTGAAACCATTCCCATCTATGTACGTGAGGGTGCCGTTATACCCTTGAGGTTAAATCAACATCTGCGTTTCGGCGAGAGCATGACCAATAACAGTGTTCAAGCCTTGATGATAACGTTGTCTGAAAAGGTACAAGAAATTGATTGGATATGCGGTCAAAACAGTTCGACCAGAGTGAAGATCACCCCAAAAACCGATGGTTATGACATTTCGCTCCAAAATATGCTCGACACTCTTTATCTGATTGTTTACGACCAGGGTATCACTGACGTGAGAATTGATGGGGTGCCATTGCCTCTACTGAAAGGAAATGAATTGAATACGCTGCCGCCGGGATGGTTTCACGATGCTAAAGTCAAAAGAACCATCATTCGGCTACCTCGTGGTTTATCGAAAAATGTGGAAGTGAAACGAGCAGAAGAGTAACCCATGTATGAAAGTACCGCCCACTGGGAGAGGGGACATTATTTTCCGGCGAGCGTCTAGCGACATCTCGCTTTTCAAGAAAGAGCCATTATTGATTATCCATCCACACCGGAGCCGTAGTGGCAATAGGATTATCTTCATCTGCGGAAGTCGCCCAGACTTGCAAGTAATAATAATCAAAAGGAATGCACGGCTCTATCGTGAATTCGGTCAAATATCCTGCGTTCAAGTCATACTCATCAACATCGACGGTTTTGACGATAACCGGCTGACCGGGCAAATCGTTGCTTGGAGGCTCGTTGTTCGGAATATATGCCGGACTGTTCTTGCCAGGGTCAGGATTAGGGTTTCCGGGAG
>Ga0082212_10006457_pt1 | contig 15759 bp, 13 predicted proteins | sample TergutNt197P3_FD_71548 | JGI IMG/M metagenome (GOLD analysis project Ga0082212, IMG submission 71548) | Neocapritermes taracua P3 segment gut microbial communities from Petit-Saut dam, French Guiana - Nt197 P3 | ecosystem: Host-associated > Arthropoda: Insects > Digestive system > Gut ...
GAATATCGGCAATTACAAACGATTGGTGGTCGCGGTGGGCTACCATACCCAGATTGGGGCGCAATGTAGTAAACGGATAATCTGCAATTTTGGGTTTTGCATTAGAGAGTACGGATATTAATGTTGATTTTCCGGCGTTGGGAAATCCTACGAGCCCCACGTCAGCCAACACTTTAAGTTCCAGCACCAACCATTCTTCTATGCCCTCTTCGCCGGGTTGGGCAAAGCGTGGGGTTTGGCGGGTAGCCGACTTAAAGTGCACATTTCCCAAGCCGCCGCGTCCGCCTTTTAATATGATTAGTTCTTGCCCATCCTCCAATACTTCGCCGAGAAACTCGCCGGTTTCCGCATTTTTTACGATAGTACCTAAAGGCACCTCTACTACGGCGTTTTTTCCGTTTTTTCCAAATTTTTGATTGGATGACCCACTTTCTCCATCTTCGGCAAAAATGTGTTTGGTATAGCGCAGGTGGAGCAATGTCCACAGGTTACGCGCTCCTTTTAAGATTATGTCTCCGCCTTTGCCGCCATCGCCGCCATCAGGACCGGCTTTTGGGTCTTGCGCGGTACGTTGCAGGTGCGCCGAACCTGCCCCACCCTTCCCCGAACGGAAAAAAATTTTTACATAATCAATAAAGTTTTCGTTTGCCATAACGCAATAAATTAGTTTAAGGTTTAAGGTTCAAGGTTTAAGTAGTTATTTTCCACTTCTGCTATACTTTATCCTCCTTACCACAATAAGCGTCGCAGCCATGATGCCCATAAGGAGTAACGGACCAAGGGTGTTCAACATAATATAGAAGTTTTTCTTGGCTTTCACGGCAACGGGATTCAAAGTTCCGATTTTAAAACTTTTGGAACGGATCATCAGCAGGTCGTCATCTGCACTTAAATAATTGACACAATTGAGCAGAAAATCAGAATTATCGTATGGTTTTTGAGCATAATAATCGTAACCGGCGGGATAGGGTTGTCGGTTTTTTGTATCAAAATAGTTGCGAATCATATCGCCATCGGAAATAAAAATTTGGCGAGTTTCTTTACTCTCTGTTTTAAAGTCAAATTCTTTAATGGTATCAAACTCAACAGGTAAAATACCTTTAAAAGCAGAAGTGAATTTTCCCTCAACCAATACTGCAATCGGCTCATACATTCGGTAATACTCTTCTAAATTGGGTTGGTTTTTTATTACATTCAAGGTAACAATAGAAGGGGTAGGCACCACTTTCGTTCTTTCGGAAGTGGTTGCCAATATCGTTTTTCTAATATCAGGATCGGTACCCACAAAATCAATAGTTCCCGCAAAATCAACTTTTAAGGCTTTCATTTTACGAACAATGGGATGAGTGGAAAAATTTACCACCACCGGCATATACGGAAAAGCATAAAATTTGAAGTTCGGCTGCACTGGAATTGCTTGACAGTTCAAATCCTGAATCAAATTTGTATTTAATCGAACCCCATACTTAAAAAACAGGCTATTTAATCGGAGTAAATTTTCAGTTGCAAAAAACTCCATGCTGTTTTTCAGACTGTCCACCGAAGCGTTTGTAGCATCAATTAACCACAACACTTTTCCACCATTCATAATAAACTGGTCAATCACATATTTATCCATATCTGAGAATGGTTGCGTGGGTTGCGCTACAATCAACACATCATATTTATTGCCATACGTTCCAATCGTAGTTTCCGTAGAATCTTTTACATAAATATTTCGTAAACTGTTAATTTTATTGTTAATAGACACTCTTTCTACATTGTAATAGCGTTTTAATTGCCACTCCATCCACGAAGTAGAGAGTTGATCAAGTTCTCCATGTCCATGTAAAAAAGCCACTGAGGGGGCAAAATTAGTCATTATATTTCGGATGGCAGAAACCAAATTATACTCCAACTCCTGAATGGAAAAGTCAAGCCAATCCACATTGTTCGGATCGGAAACCACCAAAGTAACGGGATACTCTTTGGTATGAAAAACAAGAAATGCCCCCGGTACCACCCAAGTAGTTGAGTAATCTTCTCTGGAAATGGGAATAGGATAAAGTCCTTTCTTATAAAATTCTCCGAAAATGGAATTGATCTCCTCCTGGTCTTTACCATCAACAGGGTCAATCATTTCAAACTCAACTTGGGAAGAATGTCTGCAAAACTCTTCCAAAATCTCTTTTGTTTTTTGTGCAAAAATTTGGTAATCCGCAGGATTGTTTTTTCCATCCAAGAAAACTTTAATATACAGTTTTTCGGGTAGTTCTTTTAAAAGTTTAATGGTGGAAGGCGCTAATGAGTTTCTTTTTTCGGCAGTCAAATCAATTCTTACATAAAAAAAAGAAAAAATAATATTGAGCATAATCAGAATACAGAAACTCAATACTAATGTAATTACTGCCGTGCGTTTATATTTGATGCTATTTTTCATTGTGATGCAGATTAAAATTTACCATTTGCGACTGAGTAATACAATTCGGGTAGCAATTAAAAAAAAGAGGCTAAGGCTCACAAAATAGAGCACATCACGCGAATCAATCACTCCTCTGCTTATAGAATTATAGTGATAGTCAATACCTAACGTTTTAATAAAGAATCCCATGCTGCCCAAAATTTCAAATCCGTAAATAAATTCAAATCCGAAATACATGATGAAACAGAGGGGGGCGGCAAGCACAAAGGCAACAATTTGATTGGAGGTGATACTGGAAGCAAAAATGCCGATAGAGATAAAGGTAGCGCCGAGGAAAATGAGCCCTAAGTAGGAGCCCCATGTACTTCCCAAATCCACATTTCCGGGCGGCGAGCCTAAATTATACACCGATATTAAATACAACAATGTGGGTAATAACGCTATAACTAACAGCGTAAGGGAAGCCAGAAATTTGGCGGCAATCAGTTGTGCATCTGTTAAAGGTTTGGTTAGTAGCAATTCTAAGGTACCGCTGCGTTTTTCTTCGGCAAAAGCCCGCATGGTAATGGCGGGGACTAAAAACAGGAACAAAAATTTGGAAGTGTTGAAAAGCCCCTGCAAACTTGCCATATTGGAGAATATTACATTATTAATATTGGGAAACACCCAAATAAATAATCCGGCAATAATGAGAAAAACACCGATAAAAATATAACCTATTAATGAACTAAGGTAAGAGTTAACTTCTTTGCGATAAAGACTGTACATATTTTCAGCCAATTAAAATTTCAGCGGCAAAGATACAATTTTTAATGTAATACCTCCGTGAGTATCCGCACCGATTCAATCCCATTGATCTGTTTATGATATTTCATCAAATACAAAATCATCCCGTTTAGTAATTCCATGCGCGTAGTTCTATCGGAAATGGAGTTGTTTTCATTTTTTAAAATCAAATAGAGATAAAAACTTGCCTCTTTCGACAGGTAATAGGGCGAGTCAATAAAGAAACTTCCAAAATTAGAATCTTCAATGGAAAAATAGGGCGTGCTTAAAGAGAAGTTTAACTCCGGCGTATATCCTAATTGTTGCATAAGTTGCACTAAGAAAACAATATGAAAATCGGGAATAAGTTCTTGTATGGCTTCCAATTTCAATAAATGTTCCAGCAAAAAAACAAATAGAGGTTCATCAGGGGCAGTGGCTTGAAGCAACAGTTTCATCAATATTTCCTGATAGAAAAGCAAAATGCTGTTTTTCTTTATATCCGCATGAATGGCGTGGAACGGGTGCGCTATGCTTACCTCTTTGAGAAACGTCAGTTTTTCGGTATATATTTCATTGTAAACAATATCCAAAATTGTTAATGGAGCAAAAAAGGAAGCCGGTTGTTTGCTCTTTTTCGAAAACGCATTCTTAATAATGAAAGAAACCACTCCGCTTCTTCGGGTAAAAATCTTGACGATTAAACTATGATCCGAATATTTAATACTTTGCAGAACAATACCCTTAGTCGAAATTAACATATTCACAAATCTAACAATTCTTCATATCTCAGATCTCACATCCCACATCTAAAATTCTTATTGAATAAACAGAAATTTGGCTACTTTTTTCTCTTTTCCCGTTTTGCTGGAAGCCATTACGAAATACACGCCGGTTGAGGGGCGATTGCCGTAAAAGTCTTTCCCATTCCAAATCAGTTGTCCGCCATACGCCACACCTTGCCACACCAAATTTCCGGTTGCATCGGTAATTTTGCAAAAAGAGTCTTCCATGAGCCCTTTTACGGCAATAGGTCCGGAATAGTTTTCACGCACAGGGTTTGGATACACAATGGCTTCTGAATAGTTTTCTTTTCCTGTGGTGGCTGTTCCTTTGTAAGAAATTAACCCTCTTTCGGTGGCAATGAACACCTCTCCGTTTTCCGGATTAATTTTAATATCATTGATTTGATTAGAGAACAAGGGGGAATTATCGGTTGTAAAATGCAGAATTTCCTGAGTACCGTTTGGAGAGATCAAGAATACACCGGCACTGCGGGTCCCTATCCATTTTCTATTGGCAGCATCTACTGTAATACAAGTAATATGTTCAAATTCAAGAAGAGGGCGCGCATAGCTGGTATCTCCGATAATTTGTTGTATCAGAATGTTTTTGGCGTAAATTTTTTTATCAAACACCAACCCTGCATCATAAATTACTTTTACCCCTTGGTCGCAGCCTGTCCAAATATTTCCGTCTCTATCTTCTGCGATGCAAGTGATCCGGTTTCCCTCAACACTTACCTGCGTTTTGATATCCACTGCTCTTTTTTCAATGTTATTCAAAGGACCTCGTAACACAATTAATTGGTTTTGTCGTGTAATAGGTACCCATTTATAATTACGTGAATCTATCAATATATCTTCTATCATCACTTCATTATCTTTCTTATCTATTAATGCGCTCAAACTAAACGAATACCATTCTTCTTCCTGAGTATTAAGGTTTTTTACTTTGATTTGTTGACTCACTTCACTTTGTGCCATCCACAAATAGTTTTGCTTATCAATTGACAATCCCGATAAAAGGATTTCATTGTTTCTAAAAGAGGCCGGTTGTAAAGGAGAGTTTTCTTTATGATAATGCGTCATCTCGTTCGTTGCAGTATTTAGTTTAAAAAGCCCGCTCAACCATGAAGCAATATAAATTTCATCGGTGTTTAACGGATTTATTGCTACAGAATTAAAAGCTCTTGGATAATAGTAAGACGGGCTAAAATGAGCATCAGTATAAGTTTGCCAATTGTCATCTTTCATAATACTTAGAGCCGCCGATGTCCACATAGGTACTATGGGGTAACTTCGGCTACCGGGCACAACGGCTAAAATTCCATTAGTAAGACATAATCCGTAGGCGTTACTATTGGCGGGTCCTGACGCTGTAATAATTTCACACTCTTTTGTTTGTGCATTAATATGAACCAGTCCGGAACTGTAATCTGCCACCCAAATATTCATCTTTTCATCAAATATGGCTTCATAACCATTTTGCCAAGAGTTTGGTTTGGCAGGTTGCCAATAATAATATTGAAGTAATGATTTTCCTGAAAATATTTTTACATGATTCCAATCACAAACCAGCAATTTGTCATCATTAACTTCAAAACTACGAAAGTAGTGCATTCTCATAGTACTGTCAAAACTCCAGCATTGATCTTCCAACACAAAAAGCGAATCTTGTCTGTTTACGGCAAACAATCGATCTTGATAACTGCACAACAGCTTAAAGTTCGATTTTGAGAGTCCGTTTTCTTGTGTCCACTGAGAGAAATCGGCAGGATTTGAATCTTTTAAAGGCAATGAGAAAATGCCTTGATCGGTTGCTAAGTAATAACGCTGCTCATGCACGGTTACGCAATATGCAGCATAAGTCTTGTTATCACTAATCGTAAACCACGTGTCTTTTACTAATAAAGTTTTTAAATCCAACACTACTACCCCAAAATCGCAAGCAAAATATGCGAGGTCGCCCACCGTAGAAATATGATTAATCATTTTTGAACCGGTAAGTTGTTTGTTTAGAATATCCCGAATATTGTGCACTTTATAGTCTATAATTATGTCAATATTGGAATTGTTATAGGCAATAATTAATCTCCCTTTCCGGTCGGAATGCATCGTTTGAATCCCCACATCAGAGAGTCCGTTTAAGGTGGACCATTTTTCTGCGGATTGATCTTTTTTATCCACCACCAAAATACTTTGATTCGTTGCCACATATATATTTTCGCTGTCTTGGGCTATAGAATGAAACTTATTATAAGATAAGTATTCCTTAAACTGACCGATAGGTACATCTTGCGCCCAAAGAGGAATAAGCGAACAAGAAATAAAAATGAAAAATAATTTTTTATACATATATATTTTAGTATTTGTTTTTCAAATAACCCGTCTTTAACCCTCTTAAAGACAACCTTGAAGTTAGTAAACTTATAAAGATGACCAAGAAGAAAACGAGCACAAAATCTTTAAGCGAAACAGCGACAGGGTAAGCAGAAATAATAAAAGAAGATTCGGGGTTTCCAAAAGTAATAATTTCAAAATGTTGCTGTAACAAGCAACAAATTAATCCGATACACATTCCTAAAAGACCTCCGAAAACACCAATCATAGCGCCTGCCATTAAAAATATTTTACTAATTAACGCCTTCGGAGCGCCCAAAGTGTGTAAAATAGAAATATCCTGTTTTTTTTCAATGATGAGCATTCCTAAAATACCGATAATGTTGAAAGCGGCAATCATAAAAATAAAACCCAGAATGAGATACACTATCAGATTTTCGGTTTGTATGGTTTTAAACAACAATGCTTCTTGTTGTATTTGATTGCTCACGTTGAAATCATCGCCCACCATTTGAGCGATTTGTTGTTGCACTTTTTTCAGCGAAGCATTTTCGGCAAGATAAACGGCAATAAAAGATGTTTCGGTATCACAGTCAAACAGTTCTTTAGCGCGAGCAACAGGCACAAAAACGGCGTGTTCGTCATAAGCAGTAAAACTTGCAAAAACGCCAACAGGTATTGTATAACCCGTTTGAAACGCATCCATCGGATTGACAAAGTTTTTTTTGTTGCGTTTCGGATAATAGAGTTTTGCCGGCTCATAGTCGTTGAGGTCAATGCTCAAAAGCCCTGCCACTCCAACACCGAACACCATACCATTAGTGATATGTGTGTCAAAATTACCGTCAATAGTTACGGCAACCAAACCGGACAAATCGGGGTAATTTTCTGAAACTCCGTATAATGTGGTTAGTGTCTGTTTGTCATTATAGGTAACCAACACTAAATCACAAATCACAGATTCTACGGCTTTTACACCTTCCACATTCTCCAAATCGTAAATCGTAAATTTGAAATCTGAAATCGAAAACATCTTGCCCTCTTTTGCTTCAATTTTTAAAGGCGGATTGAAGCGATTAACATTCTCTACTACCAAATTCTGCATCCCATTAAAAACAGAGAGCACAATAATTAAAGCCGCCGAACTTGCCATAATGCCCAACACGGAAATAATGGAAATAATATTAATAACATTGTATTTCTTGGGTGAAAACAAGTAACGGAGCGCAATAAAAAAAGCAATATTGCCGGTATTTTTCACAATTTATGATTTCAACAGGTTTTCAATGTTTTCGAGATAGTCTAATGAATCATCAATAAAAAAAGCGAGTTGCGGGATCACGCGCAACTGATGTTTTACTTTTTGCGCCAAACGAAACCTAATATCTTTAGTGTTTTTCTTAATGACAATCATTACCTTATCGCTATCTTCCGCATTAAAAATACTTAAATAGGAGCGCGCCAGCGATAAATCCGGAGTAACTTTGGTTTGGGTTACTGTAATCATACAACCATATATGGGAATGCCATCTGCCAAAAAAATATCGGCAAGTTCTTTCTGAATCAGTTTGGCTATTTTACTTTGTCGCGTGCTATCCATATCGTTCACTTTAATAATATTCAATAACGAAAGTAAGTTGTTTTTCGTATTTAATAACAGAAATGCGACTTGTTGCATTACTATGCTTCCAAAAAAACAGTTTCGTTTTACAATTAAAATCGAATTGTAAATTTTATTTTTGATACTATTTTGACACAGTGAACAATAAAATTTTTCAAAAGACTTGACAAAAAGGGTAGCCAAATTGTATTATTGCGGAGTTAAAACGAACGGATAAGGGCTGGCAACCCGCTATTCAAAAATAACATTTTAATAAAACTCTTAACAAACAATTAGAACAAAGCCTACAAACTACACAATCTCTTATATACTTCTTACAAGGTAAGAACAAAAAGCGCCGTTTTTGCTTTATGTAATTCTGCGACAATGAAATTATTATAATCTTTTTATCTTATCTTAACTAAAAAAAACTATAAATGCTATGAAAAAATTTTTTTTATTATCACTTTTAAGTGTGTTTTTATTATCTGCTTTTAGCCAAAGTGCAGGTGTACATACAGAAATACTTACCCAATTCACTATCATCAGAAGCGCTGATGCTGATGCTGATGCTGATGATGATATGGATATTGAACGTTATCCTTATTTGCCCAACAATTGGCTGTTTTTCTATAGGTGGGTACTCACTGAACCTCTTCCTTTCGGCGGTTTTGTGGTAAAATGTACAGGCTGGGGACCCTTTATGTGTCTTGCAGTACCCTATAATTTTATTATTATCAGAGGTATATCTAATGAAACTGTTGAAAAAACTATTGAAGAAATTATCTTTGAAAGCGGAAAACGAGCCGAAAATGAAGAATATACGGGAACAATCTCAAAGAAAATTGCAACCGCTGACGGACAATCTTTTCTTCTTTTCCAAATGAATTGGGATTATGACCCAAACAATATTCGCAACGGTAAAGCAGAAGTTATCATTTCACAAACAAAAGATTTTGGACTGAGATAAACACACATATATTTGATAAAACTAATACTTCTTACAAGGTAAGAATAAAAAGCGCCGTTTTTACTTTATGTAGTTCTGCGACAGTGAAATCTTATTAACAAATAAAAAACTAATCAAAACTCAAAAAAACTATTAATGCTATGAAAAAAATCTTTTTATTAACACTTCTAAGTGTTTTCTTATTATCTGCTTTTAGCCAAAACTCAGTAGAACCTGAAATAATAGACAAAATAACCATTACCAAATACATTGAGCCTTCTGAATTTGAGGGCGGCAATATCCAATATGGATTTTGGTTTCTGTTCTATAAATACGTTTATTCAGAACCATGTGGCAATGGTGTGTGTGTATATTGCTCCGGCTGGGGAAAGAAATGTTGTTTCCCTAAGCTAAAATTATACTTAAAACCTGTTAGAGGATTTGAAACAAATGAGATAGCAAATACTTGCGAAAATCTTATAGAAGCGAGCGAACAAAAAATCGTTAATGGTGAACTCTCCGGTACGCTTTCACAAAAAATTGCTTTCAATGACCCTCTAAGCAACGGAAAAATCGCTTACCTGCTGATCCAAATCAAATGGGAGCACGACCCAATACATCCATACAACGGTAAAGCAGAAATCATAATTTCAAAAACAAACAATTTTGGGCGACAATAGAAATCTTTTCTTTAATGAACTCTCTGTTACCCATACACAACCATAAACCGCCTCAATGATTAATCATTCTTCTACAATGTTCAATATAATAATTAACTACGACTGGAGAAGGAGTGCACCCTTCTCCATTTTTATAAAAACAATAAATAAAATTACAATGAAAAAATTTCTTATTCCTTTTATATGCCTTCTCTTTTTGAGCCAAGCCATAAGTCAAAACTTTACTCCTAATCCTTATATTTCTGTGCTGTTTACAAACACTCTATCCAAGCATATTCAACCCAATGCCGATCTGCGGTATCGCGAAAATATTTACGCCTCTTTTGATAGCACGTTGTATATAATGAATCAAAAAGGGTTTCAAAACCAATATTCTGCCGAGTATGCAAAAATTTCAAAAATCCATCTATTTACCGGAGATGAAGAAACGTACTCTGTTTTTCCTTCATCCGAATTTCTTGAAAATGGAGGAATCACCAATCATATTTGGATTTGGGCGCTCGCCATTTCCAACAATATGCTCTTCCTTGCAGTGGATGAAGGAATTTGGATATATCAATTTACTGAAACAAAGCAATATAAATATATAAATACTATTTCTGTTGAAAACGTATCTAAATTATTTGTGGTCAATAACGAATTACATGTTTTTGTAAACGACGAAAAAGGTTTTGATTGGTTGAAAATTAACCTCTCTAATTTTGAAGTAACCAATGTAAGACAATTAGAACTAAAAAATCCATTTTTCTTTCAAGTAGCTCCTATGCAAATCCTTACAATGAATAATAATGCTCTCTACGTTTTGCAACAGAATGAGCCAATAATTGAAAAATATTCATTAACAGGAGAATGGCTTAAAAATTGTCATTTAGAAATTCAAAATTGGAATCCTATTCCGGATACAATTGCCAATACACTTAATTCCATAGAAGACATTACCGAAAGAACCTATGCTTTTGCAAAGCATGAAATATTTAATTATAACATGATACACCTCTTTTACATATTTCCGAGTGAACGTTTTTTAATGATTGCCATTGATAGAAATAAAAATGATGGAACATTTATTACACCCTATTTCATCCAAATTATTGGTGACAATATTATTACTAAACCTTATTCTGTTAAATTACAAGAATCTGAAAAATTTGGCGACCGGTATTTTCCATTCACGCCCCCGCGGGCAGAAGGAAATTTCGTGTTTGCCAACCTCAATGAATATATCACGCAGGTGAGTCAATGTACCTCTATTGACTGGCATAATAAAACACAACAAGAGTACCAACATGATGTGAATATGTATTACAGAGATAACGATCCTGTCGAAAAAATTGAAACTTATCGTTTCATTCAAAATTATATCCCTGCGGATTCGGTTTGTTTTTTAGATTATGACGATCACGTTTTTTCTCTTAACGACATAAAAAAAGATAAAGCAATCTTTATCATTTCACAATATCCTCAGTGTTCCATGTGTCTTAAACTTCTTTGGCAATACTTTTCACAACAAAAATTTCTTGAAGTAGAATTATATAACGTAGCCCAAGATTGTAGTACTTATCTTTCTAAAAAAGAATATCTCAAGGAAACTAACACATATTTTAAAACTGAATACACTCCGCTTTTTTATAAATCAAAGGATGTTACAGTAGCTACAGAACACATACTAAATCAATCTGCAAACCCTTTGATATTACTATTTGACAAAAAGTTACAACATATTGAAGTCATTTCTTCCCAACATATTATTGGAGATATAATGGGAAATTTTGAACCGTCATTCATTCATACCATAAAAAATTTTGTAGAAAACTGATTTTAGACAACTACTAAAAATTTATTTTTGCCGAAATTTTTCATGATATGAACTATGCTATTGATTTCACACAACTCACGCAATATGTAAACCTTGAATTAGTTGCAAAACATGTAGTTGAAGGTTTCATTACCGGTATTCATAAAAGCCCAATGCACGGCTTTTCCGTTGAATTTGCTGAACACAGACAATATAATGTTGGAGAACCGACCAAGCATATTGATTGGAAACTCTACGCAAAAACCGACAAATTATTTGTGAAACGTTTTGAGGAAGAGACCAATCTACGTTGTCAAATTGTCATTGACCATTCCTCTTCCATGTATTTTCCACTTCAGGATCAATATACTTTAAAAAATCCGAATAAGATATTTTATGCAATTTATGCAGCGGCAGCGCTGATACAAATTCTTAAAGGGCAGCGCGATGCTGTGGGATTGAGTATTTTTTCAGATACTTTGGAATTACATACAAGAGCACGCGGTGGAGACACCCATCTGAAAATGATCTACCGCGAATTGGAAAAGATTCTACAGCCTATCTCAAAAGAAACTCGAACCAATTCTATGGTAACAGATACGTTACACACTATTGCAGAGCAAATACATAAGAGATCGATGGTGGTAATTTTTAGCGATATGTTTGAATCTCAGGCAAAAACCGAAGAACTGATGCTCGCCTTGCAACACTTGCGACATAATAAACACGATGTGCTTTTATTTCATACTTATGACAAAAAATTAGAATTTGATTTTGCTTACGATAATCGTCTTTATAAATTTATTGATATGGAAACGGGTGGAGAGGTAAAACTCCATTCTAACCATATCCGAGAATATTACCAAACTGCTATTGGAGAATATTTTAATGAACTTCATCTGAAATGCGGTCAATATCAAATAGACCTGATACCGGTGGATATTCACCGTGGACTCGAACAAATACTCATACCCTACTTATTGAAACGAAAACAATGACAAATGATAAAGAACACAAAATATCTCATTCAAAACTTACTATACCGGATTGGGCTGTACGAGACAGACCCAGAGAAAAATTTTTAGCCTCAGGTTTTTCTTCACTTTCTGACACAGAACTGATTGCCATACTGTTACGAAGCGGAACAAAAAGCGCTTCTGCAGTGGATGTTGCCCGAAATTTACTCTCTACATGCAACAATAATCTGAACACTCTGGCAGAAATGGAACTGAAAAAACTATTGAAAATTAATGGCATTGGAAAAGTAAAAGCCATTACTCTTTTGGTTGCTTTTGAGTTAGGCAGACGTTGCAGAGTGGCAATTATTGAACAAAAACGACAGATAAGTACAGTCCCCGACTTAGTGGATCTCATGCAAAATAAAAATGCCCGTTTGGAATATGAGGAGTTTTGGGGAATATTCATAAATCAAGGCTCTTTTTTACTGGGAGTTGAAATTTTCGGACGCGGCGGTATCACTTCAACATCTGTGGATATTCGACTTATCATGCAGAAAGCATTGGAATTAAGAGCAACGGGGCTATTTGTTTGTCATAATCATCCTTCAGGAGACATTATACCCAGTAATCATGATTTGGAGCTGACCACACAAATTAAAGAGGCTGCCCGATTGTTCTCTATTCAATTGCTCGATCACGTTGTGATTTGTAAAGAAAAATACTATAGCTTTTTTGAAAATAATATACTTTAATGCTGCTATCAAAAATTGTTGTTTATTTGTGCCCGAAAAGATCATTATTATGAGTATGTATAGAATTTTCAAATTTGGAGGGGCATCGGTAAAAGATGCCGATGGCGTTCAAAATCTGAAAAAAATTTTGGATATTTATAAGGAAGAAAAACTAATTGTAGTGATTTCAGCCATGGGAAAAATGACCAACCAGTTAGAAAAAGTACTGGATTCATGGTACTATACACCCGAATCTTTGTTCAGCAACTTTGAAATAGTAAAAAACTTTCATCTTGATATTGCAAAAAAATTGGAAAACAAACCGGATGAAATTACTGGCGTTTTGCTCCCTATTTTAGACCGACTGTACGAAATTTTATCCGGAAAAAATTCAAACCATTACGATAAAGATTATGACAATATTGTGAGTTTTGGAGAATATCTTTCCACCAAATTAATATCTACCTATTTGAATTTGAATGGATATGAAAATGAATTTGCTTGTGCAATCAATTTGGTTAAAACCGATGATTCTTACAGAGAAGGAAAAGTACAGTGGGAAGAAACCCAACAAGCAATTCAAAGTTTTGTGGAGGAAAGCTCAGATAAAACCATCATCACACAAGGATTTATTGGCGGAACTTAAAACGATGAAGTAACCACTCTTGGACGCGAAGGCTCTGATTTCTCAGCCGCTATTTTTGCCTATTGTTTGGATGCCCAAGAGGTTACCATCTGGAAAGATGTGCCCGGCTTACTAAATGCAGATCCTAAATTTTATCCCAATGCCATAAAATTAGATCATATTTCGTATCAAGAAGCCATTGAATTGGCGTATTACGGAGCCACGATCATTCACCCTAAAACTATTAAACCATTACAAAATAAGCACATCCCACTTTTTGTAAAATCGTTTTTGGCGCCTTCCGATATCGGTAGCGTTATTATAGATAAGGAACCGTTGGAAAATATTCCTTCATACATTTTTAAAACAGGACAAATACTTTTATCTATTTTTCCAAAAGATTTTTCGTTTATTGCAGCGGACAATTTGACAAAAATATTTTCATACATTTCTAAAAACAAACTAAAAATCAATTTGATGCAAAATTCCGCAGTGAGTTTTACAATATGTATGGATAATAAACCTAACCGTTTCGCCAATCTTTTAAAAGATTTGGAAGAAGAATTTACGGTAAAATATAATATGGACAAAAAACTAATTACCATTCGGCACTATAACCAAGAATCGATAGAGCAAGTAATAGGAAATCAGCAAGTAATTCTTGAGCAAAAGAGCAGAAGTACATTACAGGTAGTGATCTAACAAACGATTTGATTTAATCTATTTGTGAACCAAAGTTTTAATTTGCGCTTTGGTTTCAAGAATTTTATTCCGAATTTCTGCGGCTTCTACAAATTCTAAATTTTTTACGGCAGTCTCTAATTGTTTGTGCAAAATTTTTAGATTTTTCTGCAACTGCTCTTCGTTTAACATTTGGAACGGCTTTTCTTCCGCTGCTTTGGTTTCAATAATATCACTAAAACGATACACCACATTCTTTTCGGGCAGTTGCCCTTCGTTTTTCTTCACGGTTTGTGGGGTAATATTATGTTTTCGGTTGTAAGCCTTTTGTTTGGTTCTTCTTCTATTAGTCTCATCTATAGTAGCCTGCATGGATTTGGTAATCTTGTTGGCATAAAAAATCACATGACCGTTAATGTGGCGTGCAGCTCTGCCGGAAGTCTGCGTTAATGAACGTTCATTGCGCAAAAATCCCTCTTTATCGGCATCCATTATTGCGACTAATGAAACCTCCGGCAAATCCAATCCTTCGCGCAGTAAGTTTACCCCTACCAGCACATCAATAGAACCGGAGCGCAAATCTTTGAGAATCTCAATGCGTTCTAACGTATCCACTTCAGAATGTATATATTGCGTTCTAATACCAATACGTATTAAATAACCGCTTAACTCTTCTGCCATTTTTTTAGTTAAAGTAGTAACCAATACCCGCTCGCCTCGTCCCACCGTTTTATCAATCTCATCTAATAAATCATCCACTTGATTATCGGCAGGTCGCACTTCAATTGGCGGATCTATTAACCCTGTGGGGCGCACAATTTGCTCTACCACAACGCCATTACTTTTTTCTAACTCATAATTTGCAGGTGTGGCGCTCACATAAACGGTTTGTCCTATTAATTGTTCAAATTCATGAAACTTCAAAGGGCGGTTATCCATAGCGGCAGGCAATCGAAACCCATACTCTACCAAATTCATTTTACGAGACCGGTCACCACCATACATAGCGCCAATTTGGGGCACCGTAACATGACTTTCATCTATTACCAAAATAAAATCATCGGGGAAAAAATCCAAAATACAAAACGGACGTTCGCCGGGGTTCCGTTTATCAAAATACCTTGAATAGTTCTCAATTCCGCTGCAAAAACCCACTTCCTTCATCATCTCAACGTCATAAGTAACTCTGTCGTCCAATCTTTTAGCTTCTAAATGTTTACCAATAGATTTCAAATATTCTATCTGATTTCCCAAATCTAATTTTATTTGCCAAATTGCGTCCTTCATAGCATCGGGCGAGGTAACAAAAAGATTGGCAGGATACAACGTTAACTGCACTTGTTCACTTAATTTTGCCCCACTTTCAGGATCAATTTCAGAGATCTGCTCAATTTCATTATCAAAAAAAATAACACGATAAGCCGTATCGTGATAAGGAGGGAAAACGTCCA
>Ga0082212_10006458_pt1 | contig 15756 bp, 15 predicted proteins | sample TergutNt197P3_FD_71548 | JGI IMG/M metagenome (GOLD analysis project Ga0082212, IMG submission 71548) | Neocapritermes taracua P3 segment gut microbial communities from Petit-Saut dam, French Guiana - Nt197 P3 | ecosystem: Host-associated > Arthropoda: Insects > Digestive system > Gut ...
ATTGACGGATTATGGTATGATTACGTTCAAAACAAAACAGTCGAAAACAGGAATAAAATAATCGAATATTATTTATATCTGTTATATAAACCCGTGAAAAATATATATCCGGTATGCAGAAACACACAGGAAATGTCGGATATATTTCAAAGCGCGGTGATTGGGTTAATCGAAGCCGTGGAATATTACTCAAAAGACAAAAACGCGTCTTTTGAAACTTTTTCAAGATGGCGCATACACGGCTCTATAATAGATTATTTGCGAAAATCAAACTTGATTTCCGTGCCGTATAAAGTCAGGAAAATAAATCCCGACAGGATAAATATTGTTTCTCTTGACGATTTGAACGAAACCGTTATTGACAGCCTTCAATCTGATGTATTAAATTCAGTCGAAAATCAAATCGAAGATAAAATCATGCTTGAGAATATCTATAAAGCGTTAAAAAAACTGCCGTTCGACCAATATTCGACAATAGCGCAATATTATTTTTTAGGCAGGACTCTGGAAGAAATCGCGATAAATTTCAAGATGACGCGTTCAGGGGTATGGCAGATAAGAAAACGCGCTATAAACAATATCAGAAAAATAATTATGATATAGGAAAATCGTTTGAATTGTTCGAGAAAAATTTCGGCACGTCGCCGACTATTATCGTCTCGGCTATTGCCATCGACGTTGAAATATCGGTCGATTCGACAGAAAACGGCATGATAATCGACACCGTGACGTTGACTTCAAGCATTATCTGATGCCGCGTCTGATTTATCCCGGCAGACGTGAAAACATTTGTGATATTTGTCGTGACAGACCCTACTGGCAAAACAATAATTTCGATTTTCGGACCCCGTCCCGAAAAAAACTCGCCGTTTATAAGATTCCCCACGGGGACATATAAATTTATATCGTTCATATTCGATAGTTTGTCTAAAATCATGACAGAAAGTCTTGACTTTAGCCTGTTTATCATGATAATATCTGTTTTCAGAGCGGCGATTTTGCCGTTTTCGTCTTTCTCGAACGAGATTAAATCATCATAAGATATATTGTTCGCCTCAATTTCTTCGGTTATAGCTTCGCTGACGACTTTCGAGCCGATACTTCTTGCGTGGGTTTCAGCCATAGACACAATAACAGGACGTAGTCGTGACTCTGAATATTTCAAAACCACGATTGAAAATATAATTATCACCGCAAAAAATATCAAAAGCCTGTATCTGGTTTTAAATCTTTTGCGGTTATTACTATTACTGTTGTTTGTTTTACGATTTCTGCCATTATTTGAAATTTCGGAAACGCCGCTGTTGCTTATTATAATGGATTTAGGCATGAATTTTTCCCCGCTGTAAATCATTTTGATTGTAGGGGCTGGCGTCCCCGACAGCCCGCAAATCTGATTTGCCTGGGTTTTGTTCGGCGGGACGTCGAGGACGCCGTCCCCTACACATAATTTTCACGTTTTATTATATTTTATGAAAAAAACAATCGAAATGTGCCTGTTTTTTACGAAAAAACAAAAATTATGATAAATACGGCTTTTCTTCGCCGCTGCTGCTACGAATGCTTGAATGCATCAACCCTGTGTCGCCAAAATCGTTCTGCATTTCTTTATATACTTCCGCCGTCAATTTTATCAACGCCGAATAACGCGCGTTCGATTACCCAGCAAAAATCAAACTCAGGTTGATTTTACGGGATATTGACTTTATGTAAATAATTTGATATAATAATAAAAAATAAATTCAAGGAGTTACATAAAAATATGCAGAATATGCGGGCAATTAACCTTATAAACGACGGAGTTTTCTATACAAAAAACAAAATCATATATAAATCAGACGACAGCTACGCTGAACTTCTCAAAAATAAAGATTTCTATAAAACTCAAAATATCGCGTATAAAATTTTAAACGCGCATAATACCGACAAATCTGACCCGTCAAAGATGCGTTTAAAGTTTGACTGTCTCGCTTCGCACGATATAACTTACGTCGGGATAATCCAGACGGCAAGGGCAAGCGGACTGGATAAATTCCCCGTGCCGTATGTTCTCACAAACTGCCACAACAGCTTGGGCGCGGTCGGCGGGACAATCAACGAGGACGACCATGTTTTCGGGCTTTCAGCCGCGAAAAGATACGGCGGCATATACGTCCCCGCGCATCTTGCCGTTATACATACATATATGCGCGAAATGATGTCGGGCTGCGGGAAAATGTTCCTCGGCTCAGACAGCCATACAAGATACGGAGCATTGGGGACAATGGCAATAGGCGAGGGCGGTCCCGAATTAGTCAAGCAGTTATTAGGCAGGACATATGATATTAATTCCCCCGAAGTTATCGCGGTTTATCTTACCGGAAAAGTAAAAAACGGGGTCGGTCCTCAGGACGTCGCGCTTAAAATAATAGGCGAAGTGTTCAAAAAAGGTTTTGTCAAAAATAAAATATTAGAGTTTATCGGTTACGGCGTGAATAGTTTACCCATAGAATTTAGAAACGGCATAGACGTTATGACTACGGAAACAGGCTGTCTGTCGTCTGTATGGATAACTGACGACAAAGTCAAAAATTATTATGAGATTCACGGCAGAAAACAAGATTATAAAGAATTAAAACCCGAAGACATAGCGTATTACGACGGGGCTGTTATAGTGGATTTGTCAAAAATCGAATGCATGATAGCAATGCCTTTTCACCCAAGCAATATTTACGAAATAGACGAAGTAAATTACAATCTTAAAGATATAATCCATGAAGTCGAGCTTGCGGCTAAAAACCAACTTGACAATAAAAAATTAAAATTTAATCTTAAGGATAAAATCAGAAAAAATAAATTCAGAATAGACCAGGGTATAATAGCGGGGTGCGCCGGGGGGACTTTTGACAATATATGTGCCGCCGCCGACATACTCAGGAACAAAAACACAGGCGACGGCGAATTTTCGTTGAGCGTATATCCGGGAAGCCAGCCGATAAATTTAGATATAATCAGAAACGGAGTTGCTATCGACCTTCTCAAAGCCGGGGTAATTATGCGTTCGGCGTTCTGCGGACCGTGTTTCGGGGCGGACTGCGTTCCGGCAAACAACGGTCTTTCGATACGCCACACCACAAGAAATTTCCAGAACCGCGAGGGCTCGAAACCGTCGGACAACCAAATTGCCGCAGTCGCCTTAATGGACGCGAAGTCGATTGCGGCGACCGCGGCAAACGGCGGTATTCTCACAGCGGCGACCGAGATTGATTTTGACATTGATTATACCGAATATAAATTTAATTTCGACGGGTCGGTTTATAAAAACCGGGTATATTCCGGGTATGATATTAATTCAGACGAGTGGACAGGGTCGTCCGCCCCTACAGATTTAAAATTCGGACCGAATATCGCCGACTGGCCCGATTTTGAAAGTCTGAGCGAAAATATAATATTAAAAGTATGTTCTGTCATAACAGACGAAGTGACGACAACAGATGAATTAATCCCGTCGGGCGAAACTTCGTCTTATCGTTCAAACCCGTATAGACTCGCAGAATTTACGTTATCGCGAAAAGACCCTGAATATGTGAAAAGGGCGAAATCCGTAGGGCACGACGACCCCGGCGTGCCGTTTGATTTTGATAAAAACAACACAAGCATAGGCAGCGTGATATTCGCGAACAAACCCGGCGACGGCTCGGCACGCGAACAAGCCGCGTCATGCCAGAAAGTTTTGGGAGGGTTCGCGAATATCGCCCGTGAATACGCGACAAAACGATACAGGAGCAATCTAATCAACTGGGGCATGCTCCCGTTTATATACGACGGCGACGATTTGCCGTTTGAAAACGGCGATTATATTTATATACCCGGAATAAGAGACGCGATAAAAAATAAAGAAAAATTTATAAAAGCATATATTCATAGGGACAAAACCCGTGAAATTTATTTGCAGCTCACCGAACTGACGGACGACGAACGCGATATAATTCTTGCGGGGTGTCTGATGAATTATTACAGGGACAAAAAATAGTCTGTGTTAAATTGTTTGTTTATAACGCAGGAAATTTATATAATGTGCAGGAGGATATGATGAAATTAAGAAAAACAACCGACAAAGATTTTAGAGGAACAGATGTAACCCTTTGCAAAGTAAGAGCTGTTTTATTAGATGAAAATAATTATATGGCGTTAATGTATCTGCCTAAATATAAATATAATGATAATAACGACTTGTATATGATTCCGGGAGGCGGTGTTGAAGCCAATGAAAATTTAGAAAAAGCGTTGGAACGTGAAATGCTTGAAGAAACCGGCTGTCGTATCAATATCATTGAAGAGCTTGGCTATATTGAGTGTCCCGAAGACATATGGGCGGCAACTACGCATTATTATTTGGCTAAAGTTGCAGGTGAAAAAGGTCAACTCAAATTGACCGAATATGAAACCGAATCTAAATTCATACTATTATGGCATAGTCTTGAAAAAGCGTTAGATTTTATTTCTAATCAAGTAGCAAATGATAATTCAAAATATGTTAAACTTCGTGATACAATAGTAATTTCAGAAGCTATTGAACGTTTGTGTAAATAACGCATAGTATAAGCATAACCTACGAAAGGAAAAAAACATGAACGATTTAGATAATCTGCGAAACAAAATCAACGAAACAGACGCTCAAATCGTCGAGCTTTTACTAAAAAGATTCGATATTGTAAAAAACGTCAGAGAATATAAAAAATCTCACGGTCTTGAAATTATGCAACAAAACCGCGAGATTGAAGTATTAAAAAATATCTCGGTTCAAATAGACAAAACAAACAGTCGGGAATATAAAAAATATATTCTTGAAATCTACGAAACGATTCTGAAAACGAGTAAAGAATCGCAGAGATAAAAAACATTATTATGTAGGGGCGACCCTGTGTGGTCGCCCTCGAATTTGATTTATGAGGGCAACCACACAGGGTTGCCCCTACGAATTTATTCTCACGCCTGCGTATCGCGTTTTGTATAACCCACAAATCCAACAGCAGTCAGAGCGACAGCGATAACCGTCAGTATAATAAGCGGCGTAAAGTTTATACTATCGCCTAAAATAACGTCGGCAATATGGTGTACCGGCGATACGCTTAAAAGCCATTCGGGAAGCCCTAAAACTTCGCCCATAAACGAAGCGAAGAATACAAACCCGAAAAATCCCCATATAGCTCCCGCGGCTTTCGGTATAAGCCCGATAAGCAAAACTGTCAGACCTATCATCACCCACAACGCCGGCAGATAAGTCAAACTCGCTTTTAATAACGTCGCAAGCCCGAACGGATTCGTTTCCCCCGCGAGAGACGCGGCGGACATATATATCCCAACCGCCGTAAATAACTGCAATAATACGCTTAAAATATAAGCTAAAACAGTATAAGCCAGTATATATTTTAATCTCGGAACGACACGCGCAAGAACCTGTTCGGCGCGGCGTTCTTTTTCTTCGCTCCTTGGTTTCATAACGGCATTTATTACCGGCACAACGCATACAAGCGTCATCATCGAGGCGACAAACGATAGAAAATACATCTGGATATTTTCTTTCATGACTTCGGGGCTGTCTATTTTTAATTCTTCCAGAATTTCGGTATCCATGCCGAGTATTTGCATATATTCAGGGCTTCCCCCTACAAATTCGTCGATACTCCCGATAATTGAGCCGTAAGACGCTCCGAGCGCGAACATGACGATAAGCCATACAATAATCGAATTACGCAATAATCTGAACGCAAGCCCGAAATTTGAGCCAAGTACAAAAGAAGCTTCTTTTTTGCCCGGTTTTGCCGGGATAAACCCTTGGTCTAAATCTCGTATAGAATTAAGTTTATAAGCTACGGCAAATATAACGACGCTTTCAAGCAATATTATCAGAACAGGCAGCCATAAATTTTTTATATACGCCTGCGACCTCAACGCAAGCCCTAATGGGCTGATATACGACACAGCCTCTATTTCCTGCATATCCCCGACGGCGCGGAGCATATAAAATATGCCTAAAGTTAAAAACGACAGTCCCGTCGCACCGCTTTTGTTCGACGAAAGCTGACAGAATAACGCAGTCACGGCAGCAAATAAAATCCCGACGACGCAGTTTAACGCGCCGTATAACATCGACCCGGCAAAATCCATGCTTTCAACGCCAGTCAGAGCAAGTCCAATAGCCGTAAGAAGTCCGAGTATAATATTTACTATCACAGCCGTAATCATAACGGCGTTTATCGTTGCGAGACGACCCACAGGCAGCGACCGGACAACTTCCGCCCTGCCTTTTTCCTCGTCTGCACGAGTATGTCTTGATACCAGAAAAACATTCATGATACCGACCGCAATCAAAACCCATAACAGCATCATTCCCGTGTACATTGCGCCCGACGTATAATTATCCGCGCCGTAAACAGGACCCATCATAGAAACCATAACGGGATTATCCATATTCGCCACGAACTGCTCTCTTGCCTCAGCGTCGAACATTCCTGCCATACCCGGCGCAATCGCGACAGAGAATAACACTAAAATAAGAATCCATGCCGTCGATATAACAATCTCGCGTTTCAGCATAAACTTAACAAGCTTGCCGGTGTTATCAAAATTTCCCTTCCCTTTATTTTCGTGCATATTTATTCACCTCCGCTTGCGTTATCATAGTGACGCATAAATAAGTCTTCGAGGGTAGGCGGGGAGCTTTCGAGTTTTTTCACGCCGAATTTTGATATATGCGAAATAATATTGCCGATTTCGCTTGAATCGACCTGAAAAGTCAAACCGCCCCGGCGTTCTTCAATATCGTGAACGCCGCTTAACCCGTTCAGATTTTCAATCGGCTGCTCAGTAATAACGGTCATCATAACGCGGGTAAGATGCCGCAACTGGTCAAGCGTGCCCGTTTCGACTAATTTGCCTTCTCTTATAATCCCGACCCTGTCGCAAAGACGCTCCACTTCCGATAAAATATGGCTTGATAAAAATATAGCTTTGCCGTTGTTTTTCTGTTCAAGCACGCATTCCTGAAATACCTGCTCCATAAGGGGGTCAAGACCGCTTGTGGGTTCGTCGAGGATATACAAATCAGCGTCGGACGCGAACGCCGAAACAAGCGCGACTTTCTGCCTGTTGCCTTTTGAATAAGTCCTGCATTTTTTCGACGGGTCAAGGTCGAACATTTTCAAAAGATTCGCGCGGCGTTCTTTGTCGTGTTTGCCTCTCAGGCTGACAAATAAATCAATGACTTCGCCCCCTGTGAGATTGTTCCAGAGATTAACATCCCCCGGAACATACGCGATTCTTTTATGTATTTCGACCGCGTCTTTCCATACGTCGAGTCCGAAAATTTTCGCGTCGCCTTTAGTCGCCTGAAGAATACCTAATAAAACCCTGATAGTCGTAGTCTTGCCCGCTCCGTTAGGTCCGATATATCCGAACACTTCACCCTCGTTTATGTCTAAATCTATCCCGTCCAAAGCCGTAAACTTCCCGAATTTTTTGACTAAATTCTTGATTTCAATAATTGCCATAAAACTAAAATTCCCCCTTATAAAATATTTTTCTTAAATCATTGATAAAACAATAAAAACGTTCCCATTCGTCCGATAAAACTTCTTTGTCCTCCATGTTGAAACTCCCGTCTTTCAGCCGGGCGGTAATGTCAGCCTCGTAGCTGTCCATAAGCCATTTGATATATTTCGCCGTGTTTTGCGGGTCAATACCTTCCCTGAACAGCGAATAGTCTATGCCGTCGTACATATTTTTTCTCAGGCTGTCCCTCAATTCAGCGGCGGCTTTCTGAAATTTTAAAAATTGCTCCTCCTGGATTACATAAAGGCTTTCCAGAAATTTGATTATTACCGGAAATTCGCTCAACGCTTTTCTTTTTATTACAGTAAGCAATCTGTAACGTTCCAAAAAGTCGCCCGTTTCAGCCGAAAATTTGCTGAGATAAGTATTTTTCCCAAATTCGATAGTATATTCGCAGAGAAAATCAAAGAGTTCTTCTTTACTGCCGAAATAATAAAACAGCATTCCTTTGCTTATTCCGGCTTTTTCAATAATATTGTTTGTAGATGCGCGTTTGAATCCTTTTTCCGCAAACTCATTCATTGCCGCGTGAATAATCCGCGTTTGTTTTTCCTGTTCCAGAGAATAAAACAAATCAAATCGACCAGTCAACCTACCACCTCCGATTTTATATTGACCGTATTGGTCAATAAATATTATAACACGGTCAGCATGGCTTGTCAAGAGGTAAACCAAAAAAATTATTATTTCTTTTTATTTTTTTTCCCGTCTTTTTCATCTTCATCTTGTTCTTGTTCTTGTTCTTGTACGGGCGTGCTTTTATATCTTTTTGAGTCCATCCATGATATTAAAATACCAAGCGGAACCACAACCGCTATACCGACAACCAGAACGATTATCATAGTACCGTTCATTCTTCCATTTCCTCCTTCTGTTATAAAATTAAAAATAAAAAAAGCGGATAACTTCATAAAGAAGCTCTCCACCCTAAAGCTCAAGACTTGAAACAGCCGTAACTGTTCAACCGGATATAATTATCATATTTTCTGTGAGTATTTGTATTATACACTTTTTCAAGATAAAAGTCAAGCGCTGTAAAAATATATTACACAAAATTTATCTCCCCGCTTTGGATTATTGTTTCTTCGCCGTTTTCGAGAGTGACAATCAGATTGCCTGTTTTGGTTATCCCCATAGTTTTGCCGGTAAATATCCTGCCGTTTTTCGCGAACGATATATCTACCCCAATCAAAAGCTTTTTATTGTATTCGTCAAGTAAAATTTCACGCGGCATACGCAAAAACTGCGTAAAAATATTAACTATTTCACAAAGAATATCAGCCCGGTTATATTTTTTCCCCGATATTATTTTCAAAGACGACACTTTATTTTTTATATCTTCGGGAAAATCTTCTGTATCGTTGTTGACGTTTAATCCAATGCCTGTGATTACATAAGAAACATCGCGGGTTTCGGCTTCGATTGACGCTTCGGTCAGTATCCCGCATAATTTTTTATATCCCGAATCTGATTTATAAAGCAAATCGTTAGGCCATTTTATATATAAATCTATATTGCACAAAGAAGATGCTGCTTGACTTACCGATACCGCCGCAATCAACGGGAAAAAAGTTATATCGCCGATTGCAGGGCGCGGCATCCCTGACGCGCCGCAATTATTAATTCTTATAGTAAAATATATCCCGTTGCTGTTGTCCGAATAAAAATCCCTGCCGTATCTGCCCTTGCCGGAAGTTTGCCTTTCGGCGACGACTAAAAGATTATTTTTGCCGTTATATTTTTTCGCGTCGTTATTTGTCGAATCCGTTAATTTTTTAAATATAACGTCATATTCAAGATTTTTATTTTTCAGACGGCTTGTTATTTCATATTCGTTTAAAATATCTGACAAAATATCAAACGCTCCCCCTTGTATTTTATGAATTTATGATATATAATATAATTTAACAGAACAAATACAATAAAAAATTAAAAAAGGAGAAATTTATCATGAATTTACAATCAACTTTAAAATTAAACAACGGAGTAGACATACCTGTTCTCGGTCTCGGAGTGTTCAAGTCGCAGGAGGGCGACGAAGCCTATAACGCCGTAAAATACGCAATCGAGGCAGGCTACAAGCATATTGACACAGCCGCGGTTTACGGCAACGAAAAAAGCGTGGGCAAAGCTATCAAAGACAGCGGGATAAAACGCGACGAAATTTTTATCACGACAAAACTCTGGAACGAAAACCAGAGGCAGGGCAATCAGTATCAGGCATTTGAGGAAAGCCTTGAAAAACTCGGCGTCGATTATGTCGATTTATATCTTATTCACTGGCCTGTAAAGGGCAAATACGTGGAATCGTGGAAGATTCTCGAAAAGATATACGAAGAGGGCAGGGCAAAGGCAGTCGGCGTGAGCAATTTCCATATACATCATTTAGAAGATATATTCGCCGTTTCGGATTTAGTCCCCGCGGTAAATCAGGTCGAATGCCACCCGTGGCTGACGCAGGTCGAGCTTGTTGAATATACACAGGGCAAAGGCATAATATTCGAGCCGTGGAGTCCATTAGGGGCAGGCGCGCTTATCGAAAACGAGACTTTAAAAGCAATCGGCAAGAAATACAATAAATCCACGGCGCAGTTAATGTTAAAATGGGGATTGCAGAGAGGGTTTATAAATATCCCGAAGTCCGTAAACAAAGACAGGATAATACAAAACTCGCAGATTTTCGATTTTACAATAACAGACGGTGACATGGCTGAGATATTCAAGTTAAACATCGGCAGGAGAGTCGGCGCAGACCCTGAAACATTTACGTTCTGAATTGATATAAATATAAAATTTTTGCTAAAATATATTGACATTTTATTTTATTTATGATATTATTATAATCGTAGATGTAAATTGCATTTACGATTATAAATTTTATGTTATGATTTTTTATAAAAAAGGAGGGTCAGCCATGAACAACATCAATATCAACAATAAAAACAATGGCAATTTTTCCGTTTACCGCAGTTCTTATATTGTCGCAGGGGTGCTTCTGTGTATAATATCGCTGTTATCTTTGGTTTTATTCAGTTTGATTTCTTTCGAAGTTTCGGGAATAATTTTAGGGATGATACGCTCTTTCGCATATATTTCAGCGTTGGTTTGCGCAATGTTGTTATGCGTGCGGTGCGCGACGGCAAATAAACTAAAAAATCCCGACATCTATACTCCGCCGAGAGATACGTTCTATTATTTTAAGCGGCTGGCTTTCATAGCGTTAATGATTGTTCTGATAAATACTGCCATATCAGTCGTCGGAATGGTTGTGGTTTCGATTTTAGGCGGGATATTTGTCCGTATAGAAAGTTTATATCTCCGTGAAATGATGATAAAACTTCCCGTGTTTATAGTATATCTTGGATTTGTCTATAAAATGCTGGTGAAATTCGGGTTTATGGACTGCGAAAAGAAAATATATAATTTTAATTTTAAAATTCTCACGTTTATTATATCAAGTATAATCATGCTCCCCGGCGCGTTTTACGACAGCTTTTTTTACACGGCGTCTTTTGACGCGTCTATCTTTGTGAATATCCAGACTTTTTTAAGCTCGAATATTGGTTCATATATTATAGAACAGGACGGATTCAGGATTTTAAACGAAAATTTTAATATCGGCAACGTAATATTAATCGCCTTAACAATTTTTATTACGTTCACGATTCAAGTTGCCGTATTTGCGTTCGCGTATAAAAGAGGCAGGGAGATTTTCATAAAAGAACATATACGCAAACTCGACGAATATGAAACAGACGAAAATATTTAAGAACGGAACGGAGGTAAAAGTCATGAAAAACATAAAAAAATTATTGAGCTTGATGCTTGTATTATCTTTTATACCGGCAATTTTAGCAGGCTGTACAAGCGAAAATACAGATACAACTCCGGAGACATCTGATATTACAACAAATACTCCCGAAATCACGACCGAAACGACAGAAGAAACTACATATCCCGAACTTATAATAGAAATAACGAGCGACGAAAACAGAATTTATGAATATATGACAAACTATGGGTTTATACCCGACGATGAAGTTTTAGGCGAATGGTTTTACGTTGATTTTGTACAGGAAATCGAGCATTTTGAACCCGGCAATATTCAAAGCTCGTGGCTTGATTTCTGGCAGAGCGTTGAATTTTTAGAATCCGGAACAGTAAAAGAAAAATATTCAAATAATTTCAATACTACACAAAAATGGACAAAAGGATATATAATAGAAAATATAGATAAAGTGGTTCCGTCATACGCGATTAAACAAATAGCTGAAACGCATTATTTGTTTGTCGAATGGAAAAGCGGAGATTATTATGTACGCGGAGATAAACCGTGGTATTATGTATTCAAAAAAGCATTCGACCCCGAACCGCCGAAAGATTTCAGATATAATATATACCCATTCGCCGATGTGAGAGGTACGTTTTATAAAAATGACTTATCACGTCTAGACCTTAAAGATTTCGGGGAAAATATCCTTACTCTTCATTTCGACGAAAAAACTGTTTTTCCGTCAAGGGATAAAATGCCGGACGATGATAAACTTCAGCCGGGATATATGTGGGAAGCCGGAAAAAATCCCGGTTTCGGAGTTCGTGCTTTACACGAGCGGGGCATAACGGGCAAAGGCGTAAATGTAGCAATAATCGACCAGCCTTTGTATATCGACAGCCACCCGGAATACGCAGGCAAGATAACCGAATATAAAGATTTTGACTGCCAATCCGAAACCAGTATGCACGGACCGTCTGTAACAAGTATTCTCGCAGGTGAAACTATCGGAACTGCCCCCGGAGCGAAAGTTTATTACGCCGCCGCTCCGTCTTGGCTTGGCGACGCGGCATATTATGCGGACGCTCTTGACTGGATTACAGAAACGAATAAAAATCTCCCCGATGGCGAAAAAATAAGAGTAGTGAGCATTTCAGCTTCAACCACTCCGTCAGACCCAAGATTTATCAACGGAGAAAAATATCTTGAGAGTGTTAAACGTGCGACAGAGGCTGGTATTCTTGTACTTGACTGTTCGCCCGAAAACGGTATTGTCGGTTCATGCGAATATAATTTTTATAACCCCGAAGATATAACTTCATGTCAATTCGTAGATTTAAGCGGGAATTATCCGTTTAATATAAACTCCACGGTCAAAATTCTTGCGCCTGTAAATTACAGGACATTGGCGCAGGAATGGAAAAAAGGCGATTTTTCATATCATTATGAGGGTCAGGGCGGCTGGAGCTGGGCGGTCCCGTATGCGGCAGGCGTACTTGCGATGGGCTGGCAGGTCAAACCCGAACTCACGCCTGACGAAATCGTACAAATACTTCTCGATACGGCGTATGTCGGCAGTGACGGAAACAAATATATTTACCCGACTGCGTTTATCAAATATTTGCAAAATAATTAAATACTGAGAATGAGAGGGAATATTTATGCCTAAATTCATAAAAGATTTTTTTAATGTATATCTGGACGAGAACGAAATACGCGAGGCTTACGGCAACGAATACGCCGACCGTTTTTCGGTGATAAACCCAGCGACCGGCAAGCGAAGAATCTCGGTCGCGAAAATCCTGAAAAGAATAGCGATAGTGTTTATCCTTGCGTTGATTATATTTATGTTGATAAGAGTAGCGACGTATAAAGGGACAATAAATATGTGGTAAACGGTCAAAAATGTAGGGACGACCGCCCCCGGTCGTCCGCAAAATCTGATTTTGTTTTGGGATTTATTCGTAGGGGCAACCCTTGCGGTTGCCCCTACGTAATTTTATGTAATATTTATAACCTTACCTGCGAATTATTCTCGGACGTTTTATTTGCGTTCTCGATTTCTCTGTCCCACGTCAAATGACGGTAATCTTCGGCTTTCGGGTCGGTTTTGAACCAGTTGATAAAATCGTCCATCATGTCTTTTGTCCATGCCGTATCAATCTGAGCGGTCGTATATACTTTTTCGTTGAGCCGTGTGAACCCGAAAATATCGCGCACATGGCTTTTTTCGGCGTTTGTAACGACTTCTTCTGCATGTTGCGGCGGGATAAATATAACCCCCGAAATCGTGCCTAAAACAACGTCCCCCGGCATACATATTGCGTTGCCAATCCTGCACGGCACGTTATATCCCGTCATAGTCACGTCCCCGATACCCGTCGGGTCAACGCCTTTATAAAACGTCTGGATATTGTCTATATCAACGATTTGCTCAAGGTCGCGAATCCCGCCCCAGATAACGCTTCCGCCGTTTTTTGTTCTGGTCGCGATAGCAGTCGATAAATTCCCCCCGACATAAGTCCCCTGATATATTTTTTCGAATAAATCCACGACGACAACGTCGTTTTCGACTAAATTGTCTATTACCCACTGGTTAAAAAATCCTTTGCGGTTTTCTTCTTCATGCCCGTACTTCAACAAATAATTATGCAGGTCCGGACGCATAGGAACCATAACCGAAGTCACGGCGCGTCCTACGAGTTTTCTTGTCGGGTGGACCATTTTAAACGAGCATTCCCACTGATATTTATAGCCTTTGCCCCATAACGACCCCCACGCTTCCTCAAAAGTGATATTACGCATTCTTCTTAATATATCGTCAGATACTTTCGGTCTGCCGTCCTCAAAACGTTCGCCCTGCCATTCGCTTGTTAACTGGATAATATCTTCTCTGCAATCGAATTTCATAAAAATTTTTCCCTTTCTGTAATTTATATATTAAAGCAGCACGCTGCCGCCGTCGATTCTTATGCCAGTACCCGTGATTATCTCGCTTTTTTCGTCTGCAAGATAAACTATCATATTCCCGACGTCTTTCGGGGTTGCTATTCTTCCCAACGGGAAAGACGTTTTTGTTCTTGCTTTTTCATTGACCGTAAGGCTCCATTTTCCCCAGCCTCCCGTTTTACGCTCTATTTTGCACGCGCCCAAAGTTATATAATTCACGGTGATATTATATTTCGCGAGTTCTATTGCCGCTTCCCGTGTGAACATTTTTATCGCGCCTTTTGTCATCGAATACCCCGCGTCAAACACAGACGGGCGTTTTGCGTGAATCGACGTGATATTTACCACCCTCGGACAGTCTGATAATTTCAGATACGGCAGACATTCCTGCAAACACAAAAAATATCCCCCGATATTTACGTCCCATATTTTTCTGAACGTTTCTATATCATACATTCCGACGGGAAGATTGGGCTGCAAAGCGGCATTGTTTACAAGTATGTCGATTTGCCCGAAACGTTTCACAGTTTCTTTTATCATATCTCTGACGTTATCCCGGACAGAAACGTCGCATTTATACAAAAACGCGTGATTTTCAGCGATTTGATTTGCTTTTTCGAGGGTTTCAAGCGCGAAATCCTCAGAACTGTTGTAGCATATACATACTTTTATCCCCGCCTCGACAAGACTATAAACGATACCCCTGCCTACGCCTTTATTGCCCCCTGTGACGATTGCGACTTTATCTGTAGAATTCATAAAAATATCTCCCGAAATATTAAAATTATGTTGACAAAAAAATTTATTTCATGTATAATTATTATAATTTAACAGCAGTATATTTAAGTATATTAAAATAATAATTGAAATTTTGGAGGTTTTAATAATTATGTCTAAAAAAGTTTTTGGTTTTATTATCTGCGCGGTTATTATAGCGTGCATGACGACGATTCCCGCAATGGCTGAATATAATCTCGGCTATTTTACTGAAATTGAAAACGACGGCACTCTCAACGGCTGGATAACCGGAACTGATTTTGACGCTGAAACTGTCGCAGAGTCAAAAGAATTATATCTTGAATTCTCAAACGAAGTAGATATTTTAACATTTATCATATTTGGCGACGGAAACGAATGGGGCTGGGTAGAAAATCAAATCGAAGTAGGCGGCACGAGCGTTTTGATTAATCTTACTGAACTCGAAGTCTGGAAAGATGTTATAGAAGGCTCAACGATTAAAATTATGCTGACTATAGGTTATTCCGTAGACTGGGCAGAAATAGGTTTAAAGAATGCGTACCTGCTTAAAGACGGCGAAACGCCTCCCGCAGGCGCGGCTCCCGAAGCAGACATTGGCGCGGAAGCTCCCGACGCGGGCGAATCAACCCCCGACGGCGATACTCCTGTAAACGATACTCCCGTTGACGACTCCGCTCCTGCCG
>Ga0082212_10006459_pt1 | contig 15755 bp, 18 predicted proteins | sample TergutNt197P3_FD_71548 | JGI IMG/M metagenome (GOLD analysis project Ga0082212, IMG submission 71548) | Neocapritermes taracua P3 segment gut microbial communities from Petit-Saut dam, French Guiana - Nt197 P3 | ecosystem: Host-associated > Arthropoda: Insects > Digestive system > Gut ...
TCAAAAATGGCTGTCAAATCTTGTCCGGTAGCCACACCCGGTTTCACATTGATTTTGGACATAATATTACTTTTTTAGGTGCGGCGAAGATACAATTTTAGATTAGATGATGTGAGGATGAGATGATGTGAGGATTGTAACAATATTTTTACTGTACCACCACTTTCTTAACTATCACATTAGAGGCTCCGGTATTATTGGGGTCTAACCAGTGTTTTAATTGGCGTTGGATGGTATCGTTTGAAGCCCATGAAACACTGAGTTTACCGTAAATTGACTTTTTTGCAGCAGGATTTTCACAATAAATAGTACTACCACCCCATAATTGTCCTATGACTTTATAGTTAGAATTAATTAATGATGATCCTGACGAACCTCCTTCTGTTACAGAATGTCCATTAGAGGTTGTAATCCAATATGTCTCCCAAAAATTCCCATTATCTACAGGAGTTTGAGTATACGTTGCTATTTTCTTTATGTCTCCAGACGGGTGATGAATACAAACACCTCCGGTTCCTGGATTACCAGAACGATCCCATCCCAAATAAAAAGGCGTAACATTTTTTTTATTAAGAGGGTCTTCAGTCAACTCAAGTAAAGCAAAATCGGAAACCGAATTATTTGCTTTAAGTGTAGCACCTGATGTAGAACGTTTTGTAGGTCTGCTATTGGCGCAATAGGGGGACTCATACTGCCAATAAAAGGACCAATTATTTAAATCCGGATTTGTTATCGCATCTTTACCTTGCATACAATGATTGGCTGTCAAAAAAAGAGGGCGATAATCGTTGGCAGTATTATTTACCAATGCACCGGTACATATTCTAGTTCCACCTACTACTATCATGGCTACTGCATATTTTTCCAAATCCCAACCTGCCCCTTCGGGACAACAGACATTTACTTGACAATCTCCGGAACTTCCATAACCCCTTTCTGAATTTTCCCATAGATAAATATATCGGTACCCATGCACTACGTAAGCAATATCAATAACGCCGGTTTCATTCACTTCTTCAGGTAGATAATATTCTAAAATAATGTGTTCCCCATATACTAAACCTGTTGCAAATCCCTGTATATTATCCCTTTTTCCTTTGTTGTTTTCAGAAGTCATTGCACCAATAACATCTTGTCTGTCTGCGCTGTAAACAAAGAATTTTGCCCTTTCCGGCAACCAAAATCTATCGTACAGCAAATTGATAGATAAAGCGCCCGGACAAGATATGGACAACCGCCATAATTTGTCTCCGTTGGATAAAGTGAGCCACTCGCCGGAGTTGTTTAAATTGTAATTTACTTCATGCGGAAAGCCAAAGCGGGGCGGGATTCCGTTTGCCTCATCCTCAAGGTCTTCCTGCTCTAATTGATTCATATCAATTGGAGGTAAAACTTTATGCGTATTATTGTTTATCGGTAAAGCAGGTACGCTTCTTTCGAAACTTATCGGTTCTTCCTCTGTTGTAATTTGCCCATACAGGATACTAAAAGAGAAAAACAAGATTACTGTTATAAAAATATGTTTTTTCATAAATTTAATTTTTTGGGGTTAATGATGAATGTTTAATGTTATTTAATTAAAATAAAAATAATATACAAAAAACAATAATGACGAAAAAAGAATATTTTTTATTTTTGCAGTGTTCAATTTATTTTAAATATGGAAAAGAGATTATTATTTTCCGGAATACATGTTTTATTTTTTTGAATTAGTAAATTCTGGTTTTATTGAATTTAGAGGATCAACAAAAAAAGGCGGCTATTATGCTATTTGAATTCTATTAAGGATATGATAATTATACAATTAAATGATGGGTAAAGGTTTTGTAATATTTTTTGTTTTATCGGTTTTATGTTGGGGAACATCTGCATTTTTTTCTATTAAAAAAAGTAAAAAAATTGCACTTCTATTTCAAACGGTTGGGGTATTGGTATTTGTGGGGTTTGTGGTTTGGCTGTGGGGCGCTTTACAACGCCCGCCGGTATTGCAATCCGTTTGGTTTATTCCACATGTGGCAGTGTATCTGATTGGATATGTGGTTATTGGTTGTGCTGTACTGCTATCCTTTGCATCCTTTGCGGTAAAAAAAAATAGCAATACAATTCATGTATTGATAAAAATCGGAACATTGGCATTAGGTATGGGGTTGTGTTTCGGGATGTTGTGGGCAAAAAAAGCATGGGGACAATATTGGTCATGGGATATTAAAGAAACCGCCGCATTAATTACCTGGTTATTCTTCATCTTATATATTCATCTTCAAAAATTGACAAAAATAAACCGAAAGATTTTGTTCATAATTTTAATGATGGGATTTTTATCGTTACAATTTACATGGTTTGGCGTAAAGTATTTACCTAATTCACAAAAAAGTCCGCATACGTTTTATAGTAATACTGAAAATAATTAATCCTAAGTTAGGACAATACTGAATTTTTATATTTTTGCTGCAAAACTTATATTAAAGTATAAAAGAATGATTACTACTGAATTAAATTTTAATATGACCTCACAACGTACAAAACTTTTTCCTGAAATTACCGATTCTCAATGGAACGATTGGAAGTGGCAACTCAAAAATCGTATCGAAACATTAGAAGAACTGAAAAAATATGTGCAATTAACCTCCGAAGAGGAAAACGGCGTGAAAGAATCGCTGAAAACGCTACGGATGGCAATTACCCCCTATTATTTGAGTTTGATTAATCCAAACGACCTTGATTGCCCCATTCGGAAACAGGCAATTCCTACGAAATTTGAAACCCACCAAGCCGCCGCCGATCTTTTAGACCCGCTGCACGAAGATGAAGATTCGCCGGTGCCCGGTTTAACCCATCGTTACCCCGACAGGGTACTGTTTCTCATTACCGACCAGTGCGCGATGTATTGTCGCCATTGCACGCGCAGGCGTTTTGCCGGTCAGCACGACTGCGAATCGCCGGTAGCACGCATTCAAAAAGCCATTGACTACATTGCTGCTACGCCGCAAGTGCGCGATGTGGTGCTTTCCGGCGGCGATGCCCTGATGGTGAGCGACAGTATGTTAGAGTCTATTATTCAACGTTTGCGCAATATTCCCCATGTAGAAGTAATTCGCATCGGCACACGCGCTCCGGTGGTTTGTCCTCAACGTATTACAAATGAGTTAGTTAACATGCTAAAAAAATACCATCCGATATGGTTGAATACCCATTATAATCATTCCAACGAAATTACGGAAGATGCCAAAAATGCTCTGGCAAAGTTAGCTAATGCCGGCATTCCGCTTGGAAATCAAAGCGTTTTGTTGCGAGGCATAAACGATTCGGTTTGCATCATGAAAAAATTGGTACACGATTTGGTAATGAACCGCGTGCGTCCTTATTACATCTATCAATGCGACTTATCGTTAGGCATTGAGCATTTTAGAACTACGGTGGCAAAAGGGATTGAGATTATTGAAGGGCTACGCGGACACACCTCCGGCTATGCGGTGCCTACGTTTGTAGTGGATGCCCCGGGCGGCGGCGGAAAAATTCCCGTAATGCCCAACTATCTAATTACTCAAGGCAACAACCGCGTGGTGTTGCGTAATTTTGAAGGCGTTATTACAACTTACACAGAACCTGATGATTATGCCGCTAACAGCGAATGTAATAAGTGCAAACGAAAATGCCAAACAGAAGGAGTTTCAGCCCTTTTAAACGGCGAAGCGCTGGCAATTGAACCCGCAAACTTAGCACGAAGGAAAAGACATGCTAAAAAATAAAAGCCTGCTCCTTATTTTTATAATCATCTCTTTTCTAAGTTTTTTTGCTTGCAGAAGAAAACCAATAGAAATAGTTATTGTTCCCGATGCTTTAAAAAACCACCTGCAACGTGCCCATCTTTTCGGAAATATCTATTCCATTGAAAATGACGTCTATTATTATTCTGATAAAGATTCTTTGTATGTTTTATTAAATAAAACCCAACAATTTTACAGTTCAGACGGTTATTTAACGCAAGTAATTGTATTAGACAATAATAATGATACAATCTCTATTCAAAACATTCATTATTTACCTAATGCACAAGAGGATTATCGGGAAGAATATTTTTATAAAGAACAGACTTTAAATAAAGATACATTTTTGTATGATAAAAATGGCTTTTTGTCTGAACAACAGATTTTTAAACATGGTTTGTTAAGTTATAAAATTATGTATAAAACAGATGCCATTGGGAGTATTATAGAGATGAAACGGCTGCTGCCCAACTATCATCTTACTAATGTAATGTATTATAATGAAAATGGATTGGTGGAACGCATTGAAGAGTACGACCCAAACAATATCATGTACAAATTTATTACTTTAGAATATGATAATTATGGAGATGAGGTAAACCGCCGCGCCTATAAAAATGCTTCGGAAATGATTGAATATACTTATACACAGTATAGTAATGAGGGCGCGTTGCAAAAAGTAATTTTTGAAGACCGGTTGCACAACATGCGGGAAGACAAAATTTACAGCCAACACGACCCGCAAAGAAACTGGATAGAAGAGTTTACGTTAAGGGGAAACGATACGCTAAGAAAAAGAGTAAGGAGTATTGAATATTACTGAAGTATCATATTTTAAACTTGTTCTGTGTCAGCCTACAAAAGTGCACCTGTATGGAATCTTTTTAAAGTTGTAGGTGGTGATTATCATGTTAAAATAAGCGTCAATAATGAAGAATACGGAACTATAACCGGTGATGGATATTACGATGAAAACGATGCAGCCACTGTGACAGCTACCGCTCACACTGGCTATAAATTCGTAAACTGGACAAAAAACGGTGTAGAGACTTCCACCGATAATCCATACATTTTCACCGTAATCGAAGATGTAGAATTGGTTGCCAATTTTGAAGAAAAAGTAGGTATTGAAAACTTAGAGGTTACAACAGTAAAAATATACCCCAATCCCACGACAGGAAAATTGAAAATAGAGGGAGGGGAAGTAATAATAGAGAGTGTTGTTATTTATGATGTTTTCGGAAAAATTCAGAAAATAAAAAATTGGGAAACAGAAAACGGAATTGATATTTCGAATCTTCCGACAGGAGTTTACTTTGTGAAAATTTGCACAGAATCAGGCGAAGTTGTGAGAAAGGTAGTGAAAGAATGATTAAATGATGAAGATAAACCGTCTTAAAAAAAATTGACTTTTGATGTAGCACTTTTCTATTATTTAATGTATTTTTGCCGACAGATAAAAAATATAAGGATATGGCAACAGCAACATTAAAAAGGAGCATTGTAAATAGGGAATTTTTCGTAAAACTGCCACAAACAGATATTAGATTTTTTCAGCAATTTGCAAAAAAAATGGGTTGGATGGTAGAAGATAGGAATGATTTATTACATCAATATATTGCTTCTCGTCCTCAAAATGTTGATTTAACAGACGAGGATATTATGGAAGAAGTAAGATCCGTAAGATATGCCAAATGAAAATAATTATTGACACAAATCTTTGGATATCATTCCTTATAGGAAAACGATTGGCTGTTTTGAGTTCTTTGCTAACAAATCCTCATTTAACCGTTTTTGTTTGTGATGAGCTATTGAAAGAAATAGAAAGTACATCTTAGCAATGGTTACTCTGTTCTTTTTACCGTTTATTTTTGTGGTTTGTTCCATAGCATATAATTTTTCTATTGTTTTATTATTGTAATTTTGGGGCAAAAATAAAATATTTTTTTAAGTGGTTAAATTTTATTTTTAATCATTTATAACGACACCATTTTCACAATCTTTTGAAACACCGATAACGGAAAAATCGCACGAAGCGCAAACAACGTTTTAGTCATAAAATCGGTGGTGTATCTTAACTTCCAACTTTTGCTGTTCGCTGCTTTAAATATGGTTTTTGCCTCCAATTCAGGAGAATATCCGTTTTCAACATTCTGCATCACATAACTATGCCATTTTTTGAAATCGGTTTGATATTCAATAGGATAATCTTCAAAATTAAAATCCGATACGGAGTGATAGAGATTTGATTTAATTACGCCGGGCTCAATAACCTTCACTTTAATATTTAATGGTTTCAGTTCGTAGTAAAGACTTTCGCTCAACCCTTCAACTGCCCATTTAGAAGTGTGATATACAGATTGAAACGGCAATGTAACGCGCCCTGCAAGAGATGAAATATTGATGATCACGCCCGCCTTGTTTGCTCTAAAATGTTCCAATATCGCTTGGGTGGTCCATAAAACGCCTTTAATATTGGTTTCAATAATGTTGTGAATCGTTTGTTCCGGCGTTGCTTCCAATGGGTTGGTATCATATATACCTGCATTATTTACAATTACGTCAATTTTTGTAGCATCCTGTATTATTGTTTTGATGGATGTTTTTACCGATTCATTATCTTTAACATCTAACAAATAGGTGGTTATGTTTTGATATTCCGAAAACGTAGAGAGTTGTTTTTCGTTTCTCATGGTAGCAACAACGTGCCAACCTTTTTGAGCAAATAAAATAGATGTTGCTTTGCCGATGCCGTTTGCGGCGCCTGTGATTAAAATGGTCTTCATTTTGGTTTGGGTTTTATTAATGTTTGGCGGCGAAAATAGCCAAAGTAATTGTTCAATGTCTTAACAAATGTTAGTTATTTCATTTTTCTAATGCGGCTTAACGATTCGGGTTGTATGCCCAAAAACGAGGCAATGTACTTCACAGGTACATTTTGAATAATATTAGGCTGGTTTTTGATTAGTTTTAAGTATTTTTCGTGAGCGGTTAACGAGAGTTGGTCAATAATACGTTCTTCTTTTTCCATTAAAAAACTTTCCATTAATTTTCTTCCGAAGAGTTGCCATTTTGATTCCATAGCATATAGTTTTTCCAAATCATTTTTCGATATGGATAAAAATTCGCAATCCGTAATGGTTTGCAATGTTTCTTCAGATTTTTTACCTTCAAAAAAACTGTTTAATGAAGTTGCAAAATCATTGGAGGCATACAAATGGATTACCCACTCTTCGCCTGATGTTATTGTTTTGAAGTATTTTAAATATCCGGAAAGTATAAAAAATGCTTTCTCTGTAAACTTTCCGTATTCAATCAAAACAGTTCCTTTTGCTACTGATTCGTATTTGAAGAAAGATTTTATTAAATCTATATCTTTCTGATTAACTTCTATATAATTTGAAATTAAATCTATAAGTTTTGAATATGGCATGTCTGTTTTCATATTTCTTTTTATTGTTTTCTCATCGCTTCTGCTTTCATTTCCTCAGGCATTTTCTCAATCGCATAGCGCAGTGCCGTGCGTGGCATCATCGCTCTGTTTTTTAGCACAAAATTGAATACGGCATCTAAATGCTGCTTTTTTATTTCGGGAGTTCCTTTTACAAAGGTTTCGCTCATGCTGGCGGCTTTCAGCATCCAGCCGTAGCCTTTTTGCACTAAATCTTCTTTATCAAGCAGTAACGTATCGGCAATTTCAAGGATGTCGTTTAAAAACAACCCTTTGCGTGCCGGAATGATTAAGGTAACGGCAGCGGCGCGGCGCAACCAACGGTTTGGCGATTTCGCCCATCTTTTAAGTTCGTTTACATAGTCAGGATAGCGCATCACAAACTCACCGACAGAGTGGGTGCACAGTGTATCGCACGCTGCCCAGTTGCTCACATATTGACTTACCCACCGCTCGAAAACGGCAAAGTCGGCAGGCGCAAATTGTTTGTGCAATGATTCACTCCAAACGCAGGCAACGTCTATTTCTTCCAAATAGCCAGACTGCCACAACGTTTCGCACATTTCAAAGATAGTTTGTTTGGGTAATTCTTTAACCTGCTGCCAGCCGTTTTTGGCAATAACCCTCACTTCCGATGTTTTTAAGCCATACGTTTTAGCCCCTTCTCCTTCTTTAAAAAATCTATCGTGCGAAAAGGATGTTTCGGTATTGATGTTGCTACTAAGCGCTGTGCGAATTTGGGTAAGAATGATTGAATGGGTGTTCATTTTTGTTTATATTAATAACAGTTTCAGACCTGAACATCACCTTAAACTGTTTGCAAACCATTTGTGCTGCTTTCCTACCGGAATCCACTGCTACGGGTAGCCCGCCCGGATTCATAAGCCGGTGTCCTGCAAAATATAAGCCGTTAACGTTTTTTAAAAATCCGGGGTAAATTTTCATTTTATCTCCCACCCCTACTATGCTCATCCACGAGCCGTGATAAGCGCCGGTATATCGCTCATAGGTTAAAGGTGTTGCAATATCTATAACTTCAATGTTGCCCGCTGCCTGTGGGTATTTTTCACAAATTGCCTTGCTGATTTGGTTGGCGAGGTTACGTTTTTCTTCTTCATAGCATCCTTCTGCTTGCGCTTTCTTCCAAAAATCGTAAGTATCTCCCATAAGTATAGCCGTCAGCGTTGTGCAACCTTTGGGCGCATAATCTTCAAATTCGGCATAATTAAAGAAACTGATTTCTGCGATTGTCTTTCCTGCATATTTTATGGGTTCTGCAAGTTCATAAGCCGGTGTTTTCGGAAGTTTCGCCTTGATGCCCACACAAACAAAGGTGCATACTGCCGGTTTTGTATTCTTGCTAAGTTCCGTTATCCATTTGTCAGTAAGAGGCATATCAAATAATTGCGCAACAGCGGCAATGGTTTCTTGCGTAATGATTACGGCATCAGCGGGCAGGATTCCGTTTTCCAAAGTAATTCCGGTAGCGCTACCGTTTTCTATGTTTACCTTTTTAACCCGTGTGTTCAGCAGCAGTTTCCCGCCCAACGCTTCAAAAGTTTTCGTCATTCTTTTCACCATTGCCAAAGAGCCGCCTTCGGGATAGCCTCCATCGCCCATATTGAGCGTAGCCAACGTAGCAATGAGATTGGTAGCCGACATTTCCTCATCCGGCAAAAAGCGAAATATTCGCTGAATGGCAGGATGCTGAAACTGCATGGCATACTCTTTGCAGGATATTTTGCCCCACCTGAGCATCTTCGGAATTAGAGGCACTATTTTTAACAAGGCGCCGAACCCCATACGCTTGGGATGTTGCGATTTTACGCCTTTGATATCGTAAATGGGCATCTGCAGATTTGCAAATGCCTTTATATCTTTTGCCAAACGGCGCAGCAGTTTTTCATCTTTTGGAGAGAGACTGCTCAGTTCCGCTACTGTTTTTTCAAAATCTCTGTACAGATTGATGGTTTGCCCTTCCCATTCTACGGTATAAAAGGGATCGTGTAAAAACACCTTAACTTCATCGCTCAATGCGCCGGTTTCCTTCCACAATTGGTATAATTCTGTTTTAGGGCTTGAACCGGTAAGCCAATGGATGGCTCCTTCAAACAGATAGCCTTTGCGCTTCCAACCGGTGCACATTCCGCCGGTGGTGTGGTGCTGTTCGCAGAGAGTTACCTCAAAGCCGCAACGTTGAGCATAGATGGCGGCGGAAAGCCCTGAAATGCCTGCACCGATTATGATAACTTTTTTCTTCATTTTTGTTTATTTGAATATACTGTAACAATTCAAAAATTCCGGTTAAACCACTCCGCCAATTTATGCGCCAAAACCAAATTTACCCCCATTAACACGCATCCTGTAATACCCCATAAAACAATTTCAGAAAGATGAAATAAATTATTTGTTATTATAATGTAAAATGTATAACCACAATAAATCAATGCAATGAAAGTTGTGCAGATTGCAGGTATGTATCGTTTTACCATAATCCATTGCACAAGATGAATAAGCAGATGTGCGAAAAAGCCCATAAAAGCAGCCAACCACAACACATAGCTATTGCAAATGATTGAGCCAACGGTTATCAAACTTAATAAAACAAACTCTTCTGCTACAGCCAGCGCAAAACCGGCGGTTGAAAAGTTGTTATAACGTGATACTAATTTTTTTCCAATTTTCGGAAATCTTTCTGCTAAATAATTTCCATTCTTATTGAACCACGATTTCATAAAAATGATCTCTTCAAAATCGTGAATCATAAAGATAATAGGAAGGAGCCAGATGAGGGCGATGAATTGGTACATTGTTTTGTTTGTCCGCAAATTAACGCAGATTTTATCTTATTATTTTCTATCATTTTTATAATAGCCAATTAATTATATTTTTCCAGTAGTGTTGTGTTGTTTATAAAAAAAAAAGTTCTTTGAAATTATTGTATATCAGATCATTATAGCGTTTTTTCGATTTCGCCGATTTATTATGATAATTTTGCAGAGTAATGATAATTTGCAAATCCTGTATGGGCAAATTAATCATCTAATCAATATTTTACTTGTTCCAAAAACAGCGCGCAGGCTGGCACAGAAGTTCCGGCTTTGCACCTGTCTTTTTGCTCCATAATTTGCTCAAAATCCACAACAGAGCTCTTGCCTTTTCCTACCGCCAACAACGTTCCAACGATAGCACGCACCATATTACGCAAAAAACGATTGGCGGTAATGGTAAAAACAAGCAGTTCGTTTTGCTGTTCCCAGTGCGCCACTTTTACCTCGCAAAAATTGTTATTAACATCGGTATGTAGTTTAGAAAAACTTGTAAAATCTTTATTTCCAATCAATAATTGCGCAGCATGGTTCATGGCTTCCACATCTAACTTTTCATAAACCCGATGCGAAAATTCTATTTGAAACGGATTTTTCGTGGTGGTAACATAATACTTGTAAGTACGTTCAATAGCACTAAAGCGGGCATGGAGGTCATCAGGCACTTTAAAAATATTATAAATCACAACCACTTGAGGTAAAAATGAGTTTAATTTTTGTTTCAATTTTTCTAAAAAAATATCTGAAAATACAGTATCATTGTCAAAGTGAGCAAAAAATTGTTTGGCGTGTACGCCGGCGTCGGTTCTGCCGCAGCCCGTAAGTTCAATCTTTTCTTTTAACAGTAAAGAGAAAGTTCTTTCTAACATTTTCTGTACCGTAATTTGTTTCGGTTGGGATTGCCACCCTGCATAAGGCGTGCCGTTGTAGGCAAGTTCAATAAAATAGCGCATAAAGTTCCTGTTTTGTTTGAGCGGGCGAAAGTATGAAAAAAGAGGCTACCTTAATTTTAAGACAGCCTCTTTCGTTTTTGTGTTCAAGCTGGGATTCGAACCCAGGACCCCATCCTTAAAAGGGATGTGCTCTACCTGCTGAGCTACTTAAACAGCCTCTTTTTTTTGAGGGCGCAAAAATATATTTTTTTTAACGTTTAAGACACTTTGCTACCATTTTTTATAATAAAATAAATTTTCAGGCTCATTACTAACACTTTTGCATAAAATTTGATATTCAAAGATTCTATGAAAAAGGTTATTTTATTTCCCAAAACAGATACGGTTATTATCTGTTTACCCGAAGAATGGGTCGGTTTGCTTGTTAAATGTACATTAACCCCCATCTCCGATTGTATAATGAATATTGATGAATTAGAATTTGAAACAGAAAAAATAATAACCTATCGTAATAAAAAAAGAAGAAAAAAGAATTAGCAATTCTTTTTTTTTAGTAAAATTACAATTCATTAAAAAAAAAAACGTTTTTTTGTAGTCGTAATAAATTCAAATTATTAATCACTAAAAAATATTTTACAATGAAAAAAACGTTTCTTTTTGTTCTTTTAATTTTTCTTGCAGGACATTTACTAATGGCACAACCTGCTTGTTACAAAGATGTTGAATATACTTTAGCCATCCAAAAAGAGGTGGTTAGAGCGAGAAAAATGATGGAAGAACAATGCTTCCCCGGAAATGAAGCAAGTCCGGAGATGTGGTTGCTCCGCGGTAATGTATTGATTCAATTACATGAATATGAACTTGAAAGAAAAAATAAAGATCCAAAATATAACATTCGTTGGCCCGATGCCATCATTACTGCCAACGAGTCTTTTTATAAAGCTAAGGAAATGAAACCGGGCATAAAAGGCACGAATGCTTTGCTCGGTCCTGATGATGGGCAACTCCTTTCGGCAACCCCCATTCATGATCTTGCTATACAAACCATAAACAGTAAAGATTACAATGAGGCTATTAATTTGCTTAATCTGGTGATACGAAGCTACCGGGTAGATCCTAAAGAATATGCAAAATATTTGGGGTATGCATACATAGATTTATCTAATTGCTACAAAGCGATTGGCGATGAAGATAATTATAAAAAAATATTAATGGATGCTGCTAAAATGAATCTGGTATTTCCTGATATATATTTGAATTTGTATGATATATACAAACAAGAAAAAGATACGGTAAAATGCGGTGAAATCTTAACCCAAGCGCGTAAAATAATTCCTGAAGCAGATGCAATTGATGTAAAAGGTTATGAATTAGATTATTTTGCGATGATTGGAGATACGGCAAAACTAAAAGACGCCGCAATAAAAATGTTTGAGCAAAATAGAAATAATCCGATAGTGATTATTATCGTTGCCGGCCACTTAATCAACAGTAAAGAATATGTACTGGCTGAAGAAATGCTTCAAGCAGGATTAGAGATACTACCCGATGATTTTGACTTGAATCAATTGGTGGGATATCGGTATAATTGTGAAGCGCTTGATTATGTTGAGCTAAAAGAAGCAAAACTAAATGAAAAACCACGCAAGTATATTGAAGCCGAAGCAGCGCATAACAAATCGCTTGAAATTTTTGAAACAGCGCTTATTTGGGCTGAAAAATCTTATGCTATTAATCCGGATGACAGTGATAACAATGTTATGCTAAGCAGAATATATGTACGGTTACAGCGTACCGTTCCGGAAGATTTGCAACAAAAGGTAGATTCATATTATCAAAAACAATAAGTATGTGCTGTGCGGTGTACGGTAAAAGGTTTGCGGTATGCAGAAAATGGCTTATGGCTCACTTCCTGCTTTCTGTTTTCTGCTTTTTGCCCTTTATTTTGTGTGCCCAGCAAAGTGAGTCAAAAACTTATTTTGCCGGCAACGAAACTAAAGTCTATTATTTCTGTATTGATGATGTGATCGCCAAACCGGCGCAGCGAAAAACCGAATTGGCGGTTAAAGAAGCCAAAAACCAATATGCTGACATTCTGTTTCTGCATTTGAACACTTTTGGCGGCGAGTTGGAAGCGGCAGAAAATATTCGCACCTTATTGTTAGATGCACCGATGCCGGTTTTTGTGTTTATTGATAAAAATGCGGCTTCGGCGGGGGCGCTTATTTCTATTGCCTGCGACAGTATCTACATGGCACAGGGCGCCTCTATTGGCGCGGCATCTGTGGTAAACCAAACCGGTGAGATTATGCCCGACAAATACCAGTCGTACATGCGCTCCATGATGCGCTCCACAGCGCTTGCCACCGGCAGAGACCCCGATATTGCGCAAGCAATGGTGGATCCCGATGTGGAAATAGCCGATATTAGCGAAAAAGGAAAAGTACTCACTTTTACCACCTCAGAGGCTGTAAAATTCGGCTTTTGCGAAGGAGAAGCCAACTCTAAAGAGGAAGTAATGCAATTAGCCGATGTTGATAATTATTACTTTGTAGAACAAAAACCCGGATTAATTGAAAAGATTATCCTTTTTCTATTAAATCCGATGATAAGCGGCATATTAATTATGATCATGATAGGCGGGATCTATTTTGAACTGCAAACCCCAGGCGTGGGTTTTCCGCTCATTGCCGCGCTAACTGCAGCTCTGCTCTATTTTGCACCGCACTATCTGAACGGTTTGGCAGAACATTGGGAAATTTTGCTCTTTGTGGTTGGAATAGGACTTATTATTTTAGAAATATTTGTACTACCGGGTTTCGGAGTTGCCGGTATTTCAGGTATTGTTTTAATACTCACAGCATTAGTGTTATCTATGTCATTAAATTTTGGATTTGATTTTACATTTGCTCCGCCCACTACCATTATTAAGAAGATTGCCTTAGTTTTAGGATTTTCCACCGCCGGATTCCTATCTTCGATATGGTTGGGAATGAAAGTGATAAATACGAATACTCGCTTTGGCTCAATTGCTTTGAAGACAGAGATGGGCAAAGAAACCGGTTATATTTCTCAAGATCTTCAACTGAATGAGTTAGTGGGTAAAACCGGACGCGCCCTCACTTTTTTACGCCCCGCCGGAAAAGTAGAAATTAACGATGATATTTACGATGCCGTATCTGAATTTGGTGTCATTGAAAAGGATACCGAAATTAAAGTAGTGCGGTTTGAAAATTCACAATTAGTGGTTAATTCTCTATGAAACTTTGTGCTCTCTGCGTCTCTGTGCTGTTTTTTTCAACACAGAGTCTCAAAGATCACTGAGTTACACGGCAAAATAACTCTGCAATTCCTCCAAAGTACTCTCGCTCGTTTGAATATCCTTTACAATATTCCCCTTTTCCAAAATTACAATACGGTTGCAAACTTCCGTAATATGATTCAAATCGTGGCTGGAAATGAGCATCGTGATGTGCAATTTTTCCTGCAAATCGTTTAAAAATCGTTTCAAACGAATTTGAGAAGAGGGGTCAAGTGCTGTAAAGGGCTCATCTAAGATGAGATATTGCGGGTTCCCAATTAAGGCTGCAACAATGCCTATTTTCTTTTGGTTGCCTTTAGAAAAGTCACGAATCAATTTTTTGGTGCCCAAAATCTCTCCATTGAAAAAATCTTCCATAGATTGTAAAAAAATACTCAAATCATCTGTAGAGAGGTTGTGCAACTTTGCCACGAAATTAAAATATTCTTCTGCTGTAAGAAAATCAATTAAGAAACCTTCATCTAAAAACGAGCCCACTTTCGATTTCCACTCGTCGTTGCGCACAATGGGTTGTGAGTCTAATGTTATTTCACCTGAAGAGGCTTCTATCAAATCGAGAATAAGGCGAAAAAAAGTGGTTTTACCCGCACCGTTATTGCCCACTAAACCAAAACTTTCTCTGTCATTAATGGTAAGAGAAGGAATATTTAACACACATATTCCATTGTATTCTTTTTGTAAATGCTTTATGTTAATCATTATCTTTTAATTTTTAATTTTTATCTTTTAATTTTTAATTTTTATCTTTTAATTTTTAATTTTTAATTATTAATCTATTCTGTTTGGCGAAATCCTTCGCACAAAATATATTTTCTTTTATTAAAATGATTCACACACATTGTAATTAATTGTTTTTGAAACACAAGTCCCAAAATGCCAAGTATGGCAAGAATAACCAATGCCGTATTTGCTTTTGAAAACAACGCAAAAATGCCCACAATAATCATTGGGAGAAACATCATCGGGATAACAATCAGGAAGTTTTTAAAGGTTGTGCCCTGATAGTTCATAGCAGATCTAATGGATAGGTCAATGCGTTTGGTATTGTAAGTGGCAAAGTAGGTGAGCAGCAAAGTATTTACACCCGAATTATACAAAAATGCGGCAAGGTGAGCTATAACTATGGTTTTTCCAAACAAGAAATAAGGCGTTGTTAATAAGAAACATGCAATATTTCCTGCCAGCATAAGATAAACATTTGCAGTTAAATAAGAACGAATGGAAAGGTTTCTTGTCATTAAAGAATCGAAATGCGAACTGTTCCAGCCTATAATCCATTGCCCATACATAAAGGTAAGCAATCCGGTAATAAACATTGCACAGAAAAACACCCAACTGTAACTGTTGGCATAATGGTCATTAGTATAAAAAATTAATCCGTAAAGCAAAAAGAAAGCCGCCATATACAACACATTTTTGCTGCGTTTATGCCTCCATATCAATTTCATTTCCAATGCAATAATTTCTCCAACTGCGCCAAAACGATTTAAGAAG